>OBJQ01000095.1_pt1 | contig 91310 bp, 92 predicted proteins | sample 1519921 | NCBI WGS metagenome assembly OBJQ01 (sample SAMN04209244, study PRJEB22552) | human gut metagenome | biome: gut; material: feces | host: Homo sapiens | place: USA: Oklahoma
ATGCTTTATTATTTCTTTTCTCACAAGGAGAAAGATAATGCTTATCTATTTGATGAATTAAATGTTTCTAAAGATAAAGAGACAATGTTACATCAGAATCAATATCCTGTTATATTTATGACTTTAAAAGATATGAAAAGAACTGATTATCATCAACAAATTGATAAATTTGCTTCTCTGATATCTGATATCACGAAAAAAATCCAGAGCTTTATACCAGTCCCTATATTGATGACGATGATAAAAACATCCTAAAGATGTATAAAAATAGAACATGTTCAATGAATGATCTTCAAGATGCATTGTTGAAGTTATCACATTGTCTTTATATGCACTATCAACAAAAAGTGATTATTCTTATAGATGAATATGATGTTCCATTACAATCAGCCTATATAAATGGTTATTATGATGAAATGGTTGATTTCTTAAGAAATCAACCATTTCATCAGCCTTGAAAACTAATGATGCACTAGAAAAAGGAGTTCTGACAGGATGTCTTAGAATATCTAAGGAAAGTATCTTTACAGGACTCAATAATTTTAATGTTTATTCCATCATGGATGAACAATCAAGTACAAGATTTGGTTTTACTCAACAGGAAGTGAATGAATTATTAAATGAATATAATTTTCTTGAACAAAAAGATGAAGTCAAGGAATGGTATGATGGTTATCGGTTCGGCAGTACAGAGATCTATAATCCATGGAGTGTCTTGAAATATGTTTTAAAAGCTATCCAGTCAAAACCAGAACCAGAATCATTCTGGGCGAATACGAGCAGTAATGAATTGGTTGTCAATTATATCAAGAATGCTGATGATGTGATGTATGATGAATTTGAAATGTTGATGCAAGGTCAATCACTTGTTAAATATTTAAAATTAGATTTAACCTATCAGGAGATGGATAATCAGGATAATGTCTATAGCTTTCTATTATTGACAGGTTATTTGAAAGTCATCAGGGAAATCGATATGAATACCTATGAATTGGTTATTCCTAATAAAGAAGTTTACGAAATATATAATAATTTATTCATGGATTATTTCAAGACCTATACCAATGAAAGAAAAGCAAGTTTTGTAAAAGCGTTGCTTGAAGAAAATGAAGAAGCAGCTGATAGTATATTGTCAGATATATTGATGAAAACAATCAGCTACTATGATAATAATGAAGCCTTTTATCATGGATTATTGATGGGATTGTTGAGTGATTATATAGTAGAATCAAATAAAGAGATAGGGGAAGGTCGAGCAGATATTATCATTTATCCACATACCTTTAATGGAAAGGTTATCATCATTGAATGTAAGCATTCTTCAAGAATTGAGGAGATTGTTTCAGACAGTCGAAAAGGTGCGCAACAAATCAAAGATAGGAAGTATTTACAAGGAGTTCTATCTATTGGATATAAGGAAGCAATTGGATATGGAATAGCTTTTCATAAAAAAAGATGTAAAATAACAATGATAAAGTAAGAGGCAATAGGACATATTGCTTCTTTGTCTATTTAAAGAAAAAAATTATAAATTTTTTCTTTCATGATTACAGAATGTAGACATAATTGTGGTATAATGATTAACAAGGAGTGAGAATAATATGGAACATGTAACTGATATAGATAAAAAAGTGTATTTAGAGGATTGTAAAGAAATTGTTAAAACAACAATTGCTTTAGAAAATATAGTTTTAACTGATCATGAATTAACAATCTTAACAGAAGAAATTATGGATACATCATTAATGATGGGTGGAGACTATTCTAAAGAAAATATACGAAATATTGCTGTACAATATGTAAGAAGTAATTTTTTACCACGTTTTAAAGCTGCACACCAAGACTAAAGGAGGTGGATATATGGGATTTGATATTAATATCATGAAGGATTTCATAGATCAAAATCAATCACAGTATGTTGGAAAATATCGTTATCATAGTGGATATCGTACAGAAGAAAAAGCGTTTAAAGTTCATTATTATATGTTAGATCAGAACTTTAGACAAATTGATATTTATGTAGAAATACAATGTAAAGACTGTATAACATATACGTTCTCTGAAGATTTACATGAACAAGAGAAAATATATATTGTTAAAGATGCATTGCAAAGAATTATTAATAAGACAGGATATAAAAGTACTTTACATTATACTCTATATGAAAGTTTTATTAAAACAATATCACATGAAACAACAGTTATTGAACCAATAGATTTTTGTGATTTATTAAATTATATGAAATATCATCATGGGATTAATCAAAAAACAATGGATGAATATTACAAAATCTTTATTCCTTGTTTAGAGATTCATTTAAAAAATAAGAATTATAAGAAATTTATGGATTCAATTAATTTATTATTTAAAAATGTTTTATATCAGTATGAATGGGATGGAACAAATTCTAAATATTTAGATACTGAATACCAATTTCATTTATATTATATAAGACAAATCATACGTATTGTTTATGAACATTTAGATAAGTTTTATAAATATGCATCGGATGAATTATTTGAAGCTATTCAAACTCTATGTTTAAATGCCAGATTTTCATTTGCAATTATGACAGATTTTGGATCAATGGTATTGTCACAATATCTTGTAACTAATGCAATGATTAATTCATTAAAAGAAAAACTTGTTTTAAATGATAAAGATGAAGAAAAAGAAGATGCTAATCTTGTTTTCTCATATATCTATTACATTTTTCATAATGATTATGAACAATATTATGCAGTTGTTTTAAAAGTATTACGTGGTGTTATCAATAATATGTTAACATTCGCAAATCACGATTTAGATTTAGCTTTAGGAAATTCATTGGTTAAAAGTGAAGGTTATCAAGTTATTATAGATTTATTTCATGAAGATTATAATACATTTATATTTACTTGTTTCCCAATTCAGACTTTTCCACTTGAGATGCGACCTAAAGTGAGAGATGAACTTGTGACTGCTATTCAGTTTTTTGCGGCTAGAATGGAAAATGAAAAATATCGTTTAAGTTCTTTTGAACAGGTTATGAACATAAATAGATTACTAACAGATAATTTTAAGGAGTGGTATAAATGAAAAAGAAATTAGCAATTACAGGCGCTGTTGCTTCAACATTAACAGCTTCAACATTAACAGCAAGTTTTGCCCTAGCAAATCAGTTTGCTAAAAAGATGTTATATCGTGAACATTTGAGTAAAGAAGATCAAGGAAATTGGTATGAAGAATTCCATGCTCAAAAGATTAAGATTAAAAATCATAAAGGATTATATTTACAAGCTTATCTCATTGAAAAACCACAAGCAAAAAGAACAATTGTTTGTTTACATCCATTATTATGTTCAGCTTATTCTTTACAAAAGACAGTTGATTATTTACAAAGTATCTTTGAAGATGAAAATATTTTAATGGTTGATGCGAATGCCCATGGATTAAGTGATGGATATATTAGAGGATTTGGTTATCGTGATATTTTTGATTTAATGTATTTTAATACGTATCTTTTACAAAAATATGGCGATGATCATCGTATTATTATGTATGGTAAAGGAATGGGAGCTAATACAATCTTAAATACTGCTGGACTTGGTAAGTTAAAGAATGTTGATTTAATTATTAGTGAAGGTGCTTATGATAATGTTTATCATTATTTATCTTTACGTTGTCAAAAAGAATTGAAGGTTTCAAAAATGATTTGTGGTCCAGTCATTAGAAAGGTCATTAAAGATGAATTAAATGCAGATATTAAAAAGATGAATACTGTTTCTTTGGTAAAGAAGAATACTATTCCAACTGTTTATGTTCATTCTAAAGTGGATGAAGATGTACCATTCCAAATGGTTTTTCCACTTTATAATCATGATTCATCAAATAAATTATTATTTCCAATTAAAGAACAAAACTTATATGAATTAAAAGATAAAGATGATTCTTATTCATTATCTCTTATTGAGTTTATGAATGAAAATATATAAAGAAAAGGAGGAAATATATGTATTTTAAAGAATCACAAGGTTTCCCTAAAGATTTTTTATGGGGAAGTGCTTCTGCAGCTTATCAAGTCGAAGGTGGATGGAATGCAGATGGCAAAGGTCTATCAAACTGGGATAAGTTTGTTAGAATTCCTGGTAAAACATTTAAAGCAACAACAGGAGATAAGGCAGTAGATCATTATCATCGTTATAAAGAAGATGTTAGATTGATGGCAGAAATGGGATTAAAAACATATCGTTTTTCAATTGCCTGGTCAAGAATTTATCCAAATGGAAATGGTGAAATCAATGAAGCCGGTTTAAAATTCTATGATGATTTGATTAATGAATTATTAAAATATGGAATTGAACCAATGGTTACTGTTTATCATTGGGATATGCCACAAGCATTAGAAGATGAATATCATGGTTGGGAAAGTCGTCAAATTGTAGATGATTATGTCAATTATGCAACAACATTATTTAAAAGATATGGTGATCGTGTTAAATACTGGATTACTATGAATGAACAAAATATCTTTACATCATTTGGATGGCTTAAAGGAATGCATCCACCAGGAAAAGAAAATGATATGAAAACTTTCTATCAAGTGAATCATCATGCTAATATGGCTCATGCTGGAGCAGTTTTAGCATTAAAAGAACTTTATCCTGAAGCAAAAGTAGGGGCAAGTTTTGCTTATAGTCCTTGTTATGCATATGACAGAAAACCAGAAAATGCTATGGCTAAGGCTGATTATGATGATTTACAAAATTATTGGTGGATGGATATTTATGCTTATGGACGTTATCCAAGAAGTGCTTGGGCATATTTAGAAAGTCATGGGGTAACTCCAGATGTTTTACCTGGTGATATGGAAACGTTGAAAAAAGCTGCTGCTTTGGTTGATTTTATGGGTGTTAACTATTATCAAACATGTGTTGCTGAATATAATGATATTAATGGTGTAGGTATGAGTAATACTATGAATACAACTGGAAAGAAAGGAACAGCACAAATTCAAGGAATTCCAGGATTATATAAAAATCCAGCTAATGATTATTTGCCAACAACTGATTGGGATTGGACAATCGATCCAATGGGACTTAGAATGTGTTGTCGTGATATTACATCACGTTATGATTTACCAATTGTGATTTCTGAAAATGGATTAGGTGCATTTGATAAAGTAGAAGGTGGAAAGATTCATGATCCATATCGTATTGCATATTTAAAAGCTCATATTGAAGAATTAAAGAAAGCATGTGATGATGGTTGTCGTGTTCTTGCTTATTGTACATGGTCTTACACTGATTTATTAAGTTGGTTAAATGGTTATCAAAAGAGATATGGTTTTGTTTATGTTGATAGAGAAGAAGATGAAAACTCTGGAACATTAAATCGTATTCCTAAAGATTCTTATTATTGGTATAAGAAAGTTATTGAAACAAATGGTGAAGAATTATAGGTGTAGCAAATGCTATACCTTTTTTATATGTAATAATGATGAAATTATCTGTTGAGATTTTAAGATTAAAAAAACCATAGTTCTTTGACTATGGTTTAACGCATTCTTTTGTTTTCTCTTACGACACGACAAGGATTTCCATATGCAATAGTGTTATCAGGAATATCTTTTGTCACAACACTCCCAGCACCAATCACAACATTATCACCAATTGTGACACCAGGCATAATAATGGCTCCTCCACCAATCCAGACATGATTGCCAATCGTTACAGGAGCAGTTTCAGTCTTACAAAAATTGAAATCTGAATCAGCACTATCACCAAATCTATCAAGATAATGTGTGGGATGAAAAGCAGTATAAATTTGAACTCCTGGAGCAATTAAAGCATAATCACCAATAGTAATTTTATTATCATCTAAAAAAGTACAATTCATATTAACCTCACAATTATTACCAAAGAAAATATTACATCCATAATCAACATAGAATGGTGGAGTAATCCAAAGATTATCGCCCATACCACCAAGTAATTGTTTGAGAATTTCTTTTTTTCCTTGAGCATCATGAGAATCTAATAAATTATATTTTCGTGCTAAATCTTTTCCCAAATGCCATAATTCTAATAATTCAGGATCTCCACAATCATATAATTCACCAGCTAGCATTTTTTCTTTTTCTGTCATTTTTCTTCTCCTAAAATAAATTTTTCAATATATTCAGCAACCCCATCATTTTGATTATCTAGAGTTATTGCTTTTGCATATGATTTGGTTAAAGGACTGGCATTTTCCATTGCAATACCAATTCCAACATCATGTATCATGTCTGCATCATTATCGGCATCACCAAAAGCACATATATTTTCTATTTCAATCTGATGCCAAGTACATAGCATATTGATGCCATGACTTTTAGAAAGTTTAGGATGCATATATTCATATTCAATTTTACCAGCTTGTAAAGATTTAACCGCAGGATGTGAAAACAATTGTCCATGTTTGACAATGGTAGGCATATCTTTAGGATCACAAATGACAATCAATTTACTTTGTTGATGCTTGAGCAGTTCTTCAAAATCAACAACTTGATAAGGAATATCATCACTTTTTGCAAGCCTTTGAGCAAGATAATCATCTTTTAATACAGCTAAATAGTTTTCATCATAAATTCCAAAATTAACAGGCATATCATGAAAATGTTTGATAATATCTTTAATAATATCACCATCAATCTGAAAATATCTTTCTTCTTTTTGTAATCTATAATCCTTAATATGTCCACCATTTAATCCAATGATAAAATCTACCATTCCATCCATCTGCCATTTTGGAATAAGATTTTCTACTGAACAAATAGGTCTTCCTGTTGCAAAACCAAATAAAATACCACTTTCTTTTAATTTCTTAATCGCTTGAATATTTCTTTGACTGACAATTTCCTCATTGTTTAAAAAAGTTCCATCTAAATCAGTAATAACCATTTTTATTTTATTCATCATTCTTCTCCAACAATTTCAATAAATCTAAAGGACTTTCAAAAACAAGATCAGGATGATCTATCCCTTCACTTGAAACACTTCCCCATTTAGCATAACCAAAATCCATACCAGCATTGCGTGAAGCTTGATAATCTGATAAAGCATCACCAATATAAATAGCCTCACTGACTTCAATATTTAATCTTTTTATACATTCTAATAAAGGTTCAGGATTTGGTTTGTGTTTTGTTGTATCATCAGCCAAAATAGCAACATCCATAAATTTATCTAATCCTTTATCAACAAAATCAATTTCATATTGTTTAGCAGTTTTAGCTGAAACAACTGCCTGAATAATATGATTATCCTGAAAAGCCTTAAACACTTCCATGAATCCATCATAAAGAGTAGCTCCTTCTTCATATTCATTTACATATTTAACCCATCTTGCATAAGTCTTTTCTTGATCTTTAACACCAAGTTCTTGCATAACTTTCATCCCTGGATAAGCAGCAAACTTTAAGACTTGTTCAAAAGTCCATTCTTCTCCAGTTTCTTCTTTAATAATTTGAATTAAGGGATACATATTCATATTTAAAGTATTTAAGACTGTTCCATCAATATCATAAATAATTGCTTTGTATTTTTTCATTTTTCTTCTCCTTGAATTATTTTATTTAATAGACATTGAATGCCTATGTACTGTAAACCATCAAACATGAGATTCATAAACTCTTGATGATAAATGATTTGATTTTCAATTTTTAATGGAAAAAGATGTAATAAGTAATCTTTTAAAGTTAAGGACTCTGTATTCCATTGGTTGTCAATTGAAATGTGAATAAAAGCTGGATCATAAGTAGAAATAATAATCGTTAATAGAAAACGAAGTAATTCATTAAATTGTTCTTGATGACGACATTCTCTGATGGCTAGATTTAGTGGCTTACCATTATAGGGAATTAAACCAATTTCACCAGATATACCATTTTGACCATTTAATAGTTCATTGTGAGCCATATAAGAACCACCAATTCCCAGTTCATTAATATGTAAATAAAAAGATGGAGTAACTGGATGATTCAAATATTGTCCATAATGCATAGCCTTAACATCATTTTGTAAACAAACGGGAATATCAATAGAATCTTTCAATGTCTGAACCCAAGAATGTTTTTCTAATGAATTAAAATGGTCTGTGATGTAAGTAAGATCTTGTACAATTCCTTCTACTGAAAGAACACAGCAATGAATAGAATATTGTTGAATAATGTGCTGTATTTGTTTAATCAGATCTACTTCAACTTGATAATCGATATGAAAATGAGCTTGTTCTTGTTTATTGTAAATGATATGAACATGCGCAATATGATTTTGAATAAAGATACATAATAAATGAAACTTATCAGTATTTAATGCAAAGCGTGTTGGACATCTTCCACCGGTAGAAAAATCACAACCTATTTCGTGAATAATATTTTGTTTTTGTAAAGAACGTAACATATTTCTTATACTCGGTTGTGATAAATCAGTTTTTTCGATAAGTTCATTAATAGTTGCATTATCATTTAAATAAAGCTCATTTAAAATCATATAGAGATGATTTCTTTTCATATCTTGTAATTTACTATGATTCATAAGCACCTCCATACTTTTATTATACTGTAATAAAAGTAAAAGGCAATAAAAAAAGATATTATAATTTCATATTTTGAAAATAATATAGTCTGTATTGAATATAATAAAGTGTTGTGCTACAATGTGCTGAAAACTGGTTCGAGATAACCCCAGTATAAAAAACTAAGAATGTGAATGATGGTGATGAAACCATCTTTTTTCGCGTTTGACTTCTCACTGTTCTTGAGAAGGAGGAGGACAATATGAATAAAAAACGAGATGTTAAAGTTGTTGCAATAAATGCCATGATTGCATGTGTTTATGCTGTATTGACAATATTATGCTCTGGTCTTTCTTATGGGGCCATTCAATTAAGGTTTTCTGAAATCTTTATTTTTCTTGCTTTTTACAATAAGAAATATATCCCAGGCTTAATTATTGGATGCTTTTTAGCCAATATTCCTTCCCCATTAGGCTTCGCTGATATTATCTTTGGAACACTCGCAACAACACTTGCTACAATTGTGATGTATAAAGTTTCTAATCTTTATATTGGAGCGATTGCTGGTGCTGTTATTAATGGTATTATTGTTGGAGGAGAATTGTATTTTATTTTGCATTTACCATTCTTTATGAATATGTTTTATGTGTTTGTAGGGGAGTTTATTGTTTTGTTAGTAGGATGTTTTCTATTTAAAGAAATACAAAAGCATGATGATTTTATGCAAAAATATTTATTGTCGTAAAAAATGCTTTTAAACTTAATACAAAATAAGTATAATAAAATCAGCGAGGGACCTAAAATGGAAGAAATTAAAAAATTATATAAAAAGTTAACAACACCTATTAAATATAGTCTTATTTTAGTTGTTTATATAATTGTTTCATTGTTAATTTTTTCATTTGCAATAGAGCATCAAATTCAAAAAACAGCAGCAGATAATTTAAAACAAAGTTTGATTTTACAAGCAAATAATATTGAAAAAATCATTGATCAACAACTTCATGCTTTAGAATCATTATCTAGTTTTGCATCAACTCAAGAGACTTTGATCAATAATCATACAATAAATATGGCTACAAGTTTAGATGATAATACACTTATGAGTAAGGTCTATATTATTACTCCAGATGGAATGGCACATACGAGTTTAAATCAAGTTTTTGATGCAAGACACAGACCTTTCTTTAATCGTTCTATGAAAGGTCAAAGAGTTGTTACAAGATCAGTGAGTACAGAAAATGATGATGAGTATCGAATTGTTTTAAGTGTTCCTATTTATAAAGATAAAGCGGTTATTGGAGTTGTTGGAGGTTCATTTAAGTTATCGGATGTAGGTGAACTTATTTTCCCTTCACAAACGTTTAGAGAAAATGGACATGTTTTTGTTGTTAATAGTAATGGTGATTTTATTGCTGTGGATTCTACTGAATATTTTCGTAATGAAAAGAATTTCTTTGATTATTTTGCTGGAGCAGAATTAAAAAATAGCAATTTTAAAAAGATAAAAAAGGAATTAAAGAATGGGAATCCTGATTATTATATTTTAAATGATAATCAAGAAAAGTATTTAGCTTTCTCACCACTTGAAGTTGATGATTGGAGTTTAGGATATGTTATTCCTACGACTGTTGCAGATGCTCCATATCAGTTCTTTTCAAGACATGAGTTAGCATTGTTTGGAATTGTTATATTAGGAGTCACTGTTTATTTAGGCGCTATATTTAATCTGGTTCATAGAGAACAACGTAAATTACGTCGACAAGCAACATATGATGCTTTAACAAATTTATATAACAAGAAAAATACAGAAAAATTAATTGCCGAAAGATTGATCGATTATCAATTGAAAGCTTTACTCATTATTGATTTAGATGATTTTAAAGCAGTTAATGATCAATATGGACATGTTGTAGGTGATCATTTCTTAACGACTGTTGCTCAATCGTTGAAAGAAATTTTTAGAAGTTATGATATTGTTGGAAGAATCGGTGGCGATGAGATGATGATTTTGATGGATCAAATTACAAATCGAGAAGATGTCTTTAAGAAATGTGATGAAATCATTGCTAAAGTCTCTCAAGTTCAAATTGATGAATCTCATCACTATCATGGAAGTTGTAGTATTGGGATTGCTTTTTATCCTAATGATGATGAAACATTTGAAGGTTTATATGAAAAAGCTGATAAAGCCTTATATTGTATAAAAGCCCATGGTAAGAAAGGTTATTGTGAATATAAAAAACAATAACCTTTCTTCACATTTAATACACAATATCTGATTATAATGTGATTAAAGAGTGGAGTGATAAAATGCGTTCAACAGATAAGATGAGAGATTTGACTTTAAAAAATATGATTATTCTAGTGACTTATATTGCTGGATTAATTCTATGTCTGATATATTTTAAGAATATTATGGGTTTTATTGGACAATTGATTGGAATTATTAAACCTTTTATTATTGGTTTTGTATTGGCTTTTATTTTTAATATTCCAATGAAATATTTGATTAAAAAGTTACCAATTAAAAAAGAAAAGGTTAAAAAATTAGTTGCTGCTATATTATCAATTCTATTGGTTTTCTTTGTTTTAACAGTCATTATTATGGTTGTTTTACCACAAGTCATTGAGAACATTCGTATGTTAATTGATAATTTACCAGGAATATTTAGTCAAATTGAAGAATGGTTAAATTATTTCTTTAAAGAAGTTCATTTATCAAAAGATATTCTTATAAAAATAGAAAATTTCCAACAAAATTTAGGACAAACAATTTTGGGTAAATTATCAACATGGGTTCCAAGTATTGCGATTGGCGTTACCCATATTACTTCAACCATTGTGAATATTTTTATGGGCTTTGTGATGGCAGTATATATGTTATTGTCTAAAGATAAATTATTAAGACAAGTAAAAAAAGTTGGACATGCTTTTTTAAATGATCAAAAGTTTAATCAAGCGAGTGAGGTTTTACGTTTAACTTCATCAACTTTTGAAAACTTTTTAGCAGGACAATTGACTGAATCAGTCATTATTGGTGTGTTATGTTATATTGGTTGTATTATTTTAGATATTCCATATGCATCGATTGCTGCTGTAGTTATAGGGTTTACAAATATTATCCCTTATTTTGGACCAATTATTGGGGCAGTTATTTCTTCGGTATTAATTATCTTTGTATCACCAATTAAAGCTGTTATTTTCTTAATATTTAGTACTTTATTACAACAATTTGAATCAAATCTTATTTATCCACATGTTGTTGGAAGTTCAGTGGGATTATCAGCGTTATGGGTTTTATTTGCTGTAAGTGCTGGAGGCGGTTTATTTGGAATACCAGGGATGGTATTTGGTTTACCAACGTTCTCAGTAATATATGAATTAATGCGAAGATGGACAAATCAAAGATTAAAAGAAAAGAATACAAAAGTTGGACTATCGGATTGATAGTCCATTTTTTTGTGTTGTATGATCCATATGAGTACAAATTAAATAATTATTCTATGAGGATACTTTTAAATTTTACGCATATGACAAGTAAAAATAAAGATAGCGAGAGCGTATCCGATAACCCATAAAGGTTCTAGGAGAATAAGAGTATATTTTTGAGCAAAAATGAATTAACTAACATTAACAGCTTTAGGAGTCAATTTTTTCAAACAATCCACAATTAAACGATTTATATTAGTTTGAATTAAAATATCTATTTACAAAATATACTTGGTTTATCAACGAATTTATGCAAAGATTAATCCCATTTTCTAAAGAGCCTAAGTAAAGTTTCAATGGCTTGATTGAATTCTGCTTGTTCATCAGCTGTTAAATGAGTTTGAATTTGTTCTTGCAAAGGGGAAGTATCTAAAGGGTTATCGATGAGAAATTGTTTTCCTTTATCATTAATTCCAATGAGAATACTACGACGATCTTGCGGATCATCTTGACGGTCAATCATTCCATGTTGATAAAGCTTATCAATCATTTGTGTGGCCTGTTGTTTACTTAAACGTAAGTCTCTAGCAATTTCACTCATCTTGACTAAACCACCTTTTTTTAAAATTAATAAACAAAAATATGTTTCATAACTGATGTTTTTATTTTTTTGTTTTTGTTTAATGCTTCTTTCAATTTTATAGTGCCAATGAGGCAAAATATGGATGATATTTTGATATAAAGTTTTTTTCATTTTTTTCCTCCTTAGAATGCCTATTGACATTCATGATAATGTGTCTATAATAGTAAATAAAAGTTTACTATCTATAAAAGTATACTATATAATTATCATAAATGATAATTGGATAAAATGCAAGAATGAAAGGTGTGGTTATGATGGAAATAGATAAAAATAGTTTAGGTTTTCAAATATTACAAAATGCTTTTCGCTTTTTGGTTAATGTTGGTTTTGTTTTTGTGTTTCAAATGATCTTTGGTATGGAAAATACCTTAGTTGGAGTAGCAATTGGAGTTGGTTTTACAATGCTTCCTATGTGTAATTTAGATTTAAAACCAATGACAATGTTTTTAATTATAGTCTTACTTTATGGTGGAAGTGGCTTGATTGGTCAAGTAACACTTATCAATCCCTGGTTAGCTTTTATTGGTAATTTTTTATTTGTAAGTTTAATTATTCTTTTAAGTAATGAACCACTTCATAGTAAACCTAATATTTCTTTTTTATTATGTTTTGTCTTTGCACAATCAACAGTTGTCAAATGGGAACAATTCCCAATGCGTATGATGGCTTGTGTTATAGGTGGACTATTCGTTGGAGGATGTGTTTTATGGCGTTGGCATTCACATCATTATGGAGGAGATATTGGTTTTAAAGAACAAATTTTAAGATGTCAAAAGAATCGTAGTTATTTATTAAGAATGTCATTTGGAATAGCTTTAGCCATGTTAATTGGAAGCTTGCTGCAATTAAGAAAACCATTATGGATAAGTATTGTTGTGATGTCTTTAACACAGCTTGAATTTAGTGAAACTTTAGAAAGAATTAAACATCGTTTTATTGGAACTTTAATTGGAGTCGTTTTGTTTTTTATATTTTTTCAAGTGTTGATTCCTCAAAAATATGCCATTTGGGTTGTAATGTTACTTGGGTATGTGGGATTCTTTTTACCTGATTATAAGTATAAACAAGTTATTAATGCAGTGAGTGCTCTTAATGCATCACTTGTTATTTTGGATACAATGACAGCTATTGAAACACGTATTCTTTGTTTAACAGCGGGAATCTTGATTGTCTTGATGATTTATTTGATGACAAAATTAATAAGAAAACTTCATATAAAATCAATGGATTTATTAAAGAATCAAATTGATCAGTTCTTTTTAAATATGGAAACAAAAAAAGAAGTAGCCATGAAATAACTTTAAAGGTCATTTCATGACTACTTTTTAAATAGCTTTAGTATATTCTTTTAACCAAGCCTTTTCTTCATCTGTTAAATAAGGTGAAATATTTTCATAAACAGCTTGATGATAATCATTTAACCATTTCTTTTCTTTATAAGTCAATAAGTTTTCATCAATAGCGTCTAAATCAATTGGAACATAAGTTAATACATCAAAATGCATAAATTGTCCATATTCATTTTCAACTCCATCAACACATAATAATTCATTTTCAATACGAATACCATATTGACCTTCTAAATAAATACCTGGTTCATCAGTTACAATCATACCAGCTTCTAATTTACATTCTTCTTCTTGAAGGCGTGGACGAGGACGAATGCTATGAGGTCCTTCATGAACATTTAAGAAATGACCAACACCATGTCCAGTTCCACATTGATAATCAATATCTTCTTGCCACATTGGTGTTCTTGCAAGGATATCTAAACTTAATCCTGTTGCTCCATATAAGAAGTGTGCATTTTGTAAAGCTAACATACCTTGTAATACCATTGTAAAATGTTTCTTTTGAATAGGCGTTAACTCACCTAAAGCAAAAGTTCTTGTAATATCAGTCGTTCCATCTAAATATTGACCACCACTATCAATTAATAAGAAACCATTTCCTTCAACCGTTGCATGATCTTCTTTAGTTGCATGATAATGCATTAATGCAGCATTTTCATTCCATCCACAAATTGTCGTAAAACTTAAATCAGTAAATAAGTCTTGTTCTTGTCTAAAGCTAGCCACTTTATCAGATATACTGATTTCATCCATTGGAACTTTACCATAATTGGTTTTTAACCAATACATGAATTTAGTTATAGCTACACCATCTTTGATATGAGCATTTTTTGTATTTTTAATTTCAACATCATTTTTAATTGCTTTAAATGCTTGTGATGGATTTAAGCCATCAACAATATCACACTCTATTTGACTAAATAATTGATAATTGATACTGTTTGTATTTAATAAAACACGTCCTTTAAGATGAGCAACATCATCATAGATTTGATGATATCCTTTAATTAAAATATTTTCCTTTTGATAAGCTTTTACCATATCTAAATCATAAGTACCATTTTGTAAATATAAATAAGATTGATCTAAAGTAATTAAAGCAAAAGCCATCACTGTAGGTGATTGAGGTATATCACTACCACGAATATTAAAAATCCAAGCAATATCATCAAGTGTAGAAACGATATGTGATTGACAATCATTTTCTTTCATATACTCTTGAATAATTTCAATCTTTTCATGAGCAGATAATCCATGATATTTCGCATCATAAATATAAGCCTTTTGACAAGACATAGCTGGTCTATCAGGCCAAAACTCTTTCATTAAATCCACATTAGCAATCTTATAATCAACATCTAATTTTTCTTCTAAGTCTAAAACAAATTGACATGTCATAGTTTGTCCATCAAACCCAATCACATCATCGTTTTTTACATGTTCAGCTAAAAATTCTAATAAAGTAGGAACCCCTTTTTGTGCCATTTTCATTAAAGTAATGCCTTCTTCTAATTGTTTAGCAGCTTGAATAAAATATCTTCCATCTGTCCATAAATAAGCACTATCTAAAGTTACTAATAATGTTCCAGCACTACCAGTAAATCCACTTAAATAAGCACGAGATTGGAAATGTTCACCAACTGTTTCAGATTGATGATCATCATCAGTTGGAACAATATAATAATCAATTTGTTTTTCTTTTAATAATTCTTGAAATTCTTTTATCATTTATATCACCCTCGATTCTCTAACTATTAATACTTTACCACATTTTTACGCTTTTGAATAATAAAATGTGTTAAAATGAAGTTGCAATATTAAAAAAAGGCAGTTGCAACTTTACGTTGACAAAAAGCAAGAGAATGTTGGTAGTGAAAATAACAAGATTAGGGTATGATAACGACGAGGTGAGGATATATGGATTTTGGAATGAAATTACAAGAGTTACGAAAAGCGCGAGGATTATCGCAGGAAGCTTTAGCATTAGAGTTAAATGTTTCCAGACAAGCTGTAAGCAAATGGGAGAGTGGTGCGGGATATCCAGAAATGGATAAATTAATATTATTAAGTGAGATGTTTCATGTATCAATTGATTATTTGATTAAAGATCACTATGAGTCAGTTCATGAAGAAGATAATGATTCATTATATTTTATGAACAATGAAAAAATACAAGAGTATATGACTTTTAAAAAACGTTTTGCTTTACGAATTGGAATATGTGTTTCAGCAATTATTTTAGGGATTGTTCCCGCTATTCTTTTAGCAGATAGTGCATATGAAACACTGGGAATTTTTCTTCTTTTGGCTATTGCTGCATTAAGTGTGTTTGGATTGATTTATACTGGGATTACTAGTGAGACATATCATGAGTTAGAGAAAAAGCAAATTCGTATGAGTCATCAAGATCTACATGATATAACTGATAAGAATCATACTTTTCAATCAAGTTTTGGATTATCGATTGCTTTTGGAGTCTGTTTAATTATTTTTTCAGTTGCATTTATTGCTTTGTTTTCCGGACATTTATTAAATGAGGAAATTTTGGCTGCTCAATTAATGATATGTGTTTCAATTGCTGTATTTCTTTTTATTTATCAAGGGATTAAAAAGAGTATGTATGAGTTTTTAGTTCACAATGAAGATTATATTAAAGAAGCAAAGCGTGAAGAAAATAGTTTGTTTGGTGTAACGATGCCTTTAGCAGTCATGATTTATTTAATTTTAGGATTTACAAAGAATTTATGGCATCCAGGATGGATTATTTTTCCGATTACTGCCATTATCACAACTGCGTTAGATAAAATGCGTATGAAATAATGAAAAAGTGTTGATAGAAACTCTTATTTTTAAAATAAGAGTTTTTTTTGTAAGTACGAGTTTTATAGTATTCGTTTGTAAATAGGTCTATAATTAAATTATAGAGAATGGGGTGGAGTGTCATGGCGAGTGCTATTCATAATTTGGACTTATCAGTTGATGTTTTTTTTGACTTATTATCAGAAAGTACAGAAGATTATCTTTATGTTTGGGATATCCAAAATGGACTTTTTCATATGTCGGATAATTCTTTTGATGAGCTTCAAATTAGTCGTCAAATTGAAACAAATGTCATTTCAGTTTGGTCGAATGCAATGATAGAAGAAGATCAAGAAGCCTGGTTGGATGATATGCAGCTTATACATGATGGAAAGAAAGACTATCATGATATGGAGTATCGTATTTATAATAAAAAGGGAGAAGTGATTTGGGTTTCTTGCCGAGGTAAGGTTAAAAGGGATGAGAATGGTTTACCACAGTTGATGGTAGGACGTATTTCTAATATTGGTAAACAAAATAAGTTTGATAATGTGACAGGATTGATGAATCGACAACAATTTGAAAAAGATTTAAAGCATCTGTTAAAACAAACAACAATGGAAGGAATTGTTGTTGTTTTAGATGTTGATAATTTTAAAAATATTAATGAAAAATATAGTTATGCTTTTGGTGATAGAACTTTGAATTTTATTGCGAGGGAGTTAACGACACTTTTACCAGTGGGTTGTCAAATGTATCGTTTGGATGGTGATGTTTTTGCTTTATTGATTCCTAAAGGAACAAAAGAAATTGTGACAATGATTTATGAGAATATTCAAATGTATATTGGTAATCAGTTTGTTATGGAGGGACAGCAGATTTATGTTTCTATGTCAGCTGGAGCGTGTTTTTTTCCAAAAGACAGCAACAATTATCAAAAGTTATTAAGACATGCAGAAAGTGCTGTTGAAGTTGCAAAGCTTAATGGAAAGAATCAATTGGTTTTCTTTTCTAAAGAAATGTATCATGAAAAAATAAAACTTATTGAACTACAAGAAAGTTTACATGCTTGTGTAAGTCGTGGATGTGACGAGTTTGAATTATATTATCAACCACAAATTGATACCAAGACAAAAGCAGTGGTTGGGGCTGAAGCACTTTTAAGATGGCATTCTTCTCAACATGGTGAGGTTTCACCTATTGAATTTATTCCATTATTAGAAGAAAGTCATTTGATTATTCAGGTAGGAAAATGGGTCTTTGAACAAGCGGTAACGCAATGTAAAAAATGGCAGGAATATAATCCGGATTTTATGATGAGTATTAATGTATCTTATATACAATTAAAAGAAAATGCTTTATTAGAATATTTGAGGAATAATCATCATGAGTTAACTTTAAAAAACTTTATTCTAGAATTAACAGAGAATTGCTGGGTGCCTAATCTACAGTTTTTAAATCAGGAATTTAAAGGCATTCAAGAAATGGGGTATGGTATTGCGATTGATGATTTTGGAACAGGATATTCATCTTTAAGTCATTTAAAAGAATTACCAGCAAATGTTATTAAGATTGATCGTAGCTTTATTAGGGGAATAAAGGAAGGAAGTTATGAATATACATTTTTAGAGTATATTGTTAAGCTTGCTCATATTATTGATTTAAAGGTTTGTGTTGAAGGCGTTGAAACACTGGAAGAATTTGAGATTGTAAAAAAAGCGTTACCTGATTATATCCAGGGATTCTTATTTGGTAAACCAATATGTGCAAAAGAATTTGAAGAACGTTATTTTATGCAGTAGGAAAGAGAGGATAACGTCATGATTGATAAGAAAATATTAGCTTTTGCACAACAATTTATAAAATCATATTATCAAGATAGAGATATAAAAACAGTACTTTCTTTATTACATCCAGATGTAAGAGTCAGTAGTATTCAATGTCAAAAAATATTAAGAGGAAAACAAGAAGTTCAAAATATGTTGGGTGGATTGGTTGAGGATATTGATTATCATTTTGAAATCAAACAATCATATTTTGATGCAATAAGAAAAGATGATAAGCATATTCTTTTGTTTTATAAAGTAGATGTTTTACTCTCATATCAAAATATTCAACATCCACTTTCTTTATATGGAAGTTTATTATTAGTACAAGAAGATGAAGAATATTTATTAAGTGAAGTTTATGTTTCTTTGTATCGTAGTGAAAAGGAATTTATTCATCGGATTGTTCAACAAATTGAAGATGAAAAGAATTTAAAAAATGCGAATACACGATTAGAACTATTAACAAATAATGTACCTGGAGGTATTTTTAAGTGTTTATTTAATGAAGAACTTACAATTTTATATATGAGTGATGGATTTTTATCAATGGTAGGTTATACCAAGGAAGAAATAAACGACAAGTTCCATAATAGCTTTTGGGAAATGATTGATCCTCAAGATCGTATTGCTACAAGAGATGAAGTTAATCGTCAAATGAAACTAGGAAAAACCAAACAAATAGAATACCGTATTGTGCATAAAGATGGTCATTCTGTATGGGTGTTAGATAAGGGACAATTGATTGAAGGTCATGAAGAAGAAGGACCATCTTTCTATTGTATTATGATTGATATAACTAATGAAAAAAGTGCAAGAGAAGAATTAAAACTTGCTTTAGAACGTTTTAAAATTATTATTGATCAAACAAATGATATTGTTTTTGAATGGGATATTGTCAATAATCAGTTACATTATTCACAGAATTTAGAAAAACTTATGGGGAAAAGAATACCTAAAGGACATATTAAAGAATTTTTAACTCATCAAACGAATGATATATTTCATCCTGAAGATATTATAAAATGGAAAGAAATTCTATTAAAAATTAAATCTGGGTATACTTATATGGAAGAAGAATTTCGATTAAGTAATTCTCATCAACATTATCAATGGTGGCGTTTGCGCTTAACCATTCAGTTAAGTCCAGATAAGAAACCAATGAAAGCCATTGGAATTTTTATCGATATAGATCAAGAAAAAAGACGTTCTCAATATTTAATTAGTCAAGCTCAACAAGATGCATTAACAGGTATTTTTAATAAAATCACTTCACAAAATACGATTAAAGATTATTTGGCTCATCAATGGCAAAATGAATTGTGTGCAATGATGATTATTGATATTGATAATTTTAAGGAAGTCAATGATGGTTTGGGTCATTTATTTGGTGATGCAGTTTTGAGTGATATTGCAAGAAGAATGAAAAAGATTTTCCATCATAGAGATATTATTGGAAGAATTGGTGGCGATGAATTTATTGTCTTTTTGATTAATGTTAGAGATATTGAGAGTATTAAAAATATTGCAAGAAGAATGATTGATGAAACACATCATTTACAAGTGAGCCATGAACATGAAGTACAAATTTCTTGTAGTATTGGGATATCGATTGCGCCAATTGATGGACGTGACTTTACATGTCTTTTCCAAAAGGCTGATCAAGCTTTATACCAAGCTAAAAGTGATGGCAAGAATCAATGTGTGATTTATGATGAAAAGAATATAAGTGCTTATTTAATGAATAGTGTACCTGTTCGTTCAGTTATTAATGAAACAATTGATTCTGATAAGAATAGTCATTTGTTGACGGGACAATTGGCTGAATATGTTTTTAGAATGCTTTATCAATCGGAAAATATTCAATTAGCAATTGCTTCTATTTTAGAGATTGTTGGTTTACAATTTGATGTTAGTCGTGTTTATATCTTTGAAAATAGTGAAGATGGACGTTATTGTAGTAATACATATGAATGGTGTAATAAAAATATAGAACCACAAATAGATAAATTAACAAATGTTTCTTATGAAAGAGATTTAGGAAATCACTATTTAGATCAATTTAATGAAGAAGGTATTTTCTATTGTTCTGATATATCTTTTTTACCAAAAAAAATACGTATGATTCTAGAAAAACAAGGAATTAAGTCTTTGTTGCAATGTGCAATTATGGATAATGGATATTTTAAAGGATATGTTGGATTTGATGAATGTCGTAAGAATCGTTATTGGACACAAAATCAAATTGATGCTTTGGTTTTTATTTCAGAAATATTGAGTGTATTCTTATTAAAGAGTCGAGCTGAATTATCATATCAACAAGAGTCTGTAGGATTAAGAGAATTATTGGATAATCAGAATGCTTTGATTTATGTGATTAATCCATTTGATTATAAAATTTGTTTTGTAAATCATAAGGCCAATCAAATTTCTCCAAAGTTTATGATAGGAAGGCATTGTTATGAAGTGTTTATGAAAAAGGATGGAATTTGTGAAAATTGTCCACTTAAAAAACTAAATGAAGAAGTCAAGAGTATTCAACAAGACATATATAATGATGTTTTGAATATGTGGCTTGATGTTAATACTACATATGTGAGCTGGAATGGTCAAAAGGCAGTTATGCTTTGTTGTCATGATATTACACAATATAAACAAAGGGAGATATGAAAATTCATACTCCCTTTTTAAATGTAAATTGAGCTTTACCAGCATTTTTGCTTTGATATAAAGCAGAATCAGCCGCAGCATATAATTTAGAAAATGTGCTTTCTATTGATGAAAAACTAATACCTATTGAACAACTGATATTGTTATTGTGTTTAGATGATAAATCTTCACAGCCCTTTATAATACGATAAGCTTCATGAGCAGTATCTTGGAAAGAAAGATATTGATGGAAGAAGATAATAAACTCATCACCACCAGCTCTACCAATATAAGCTTTTTCTTGAAATAAGTCTTTCAGTAGATTAGCAATTTCAATTAAAATCATATCTCCATACAGATGACCATAAGTATCATTCAACTTTTTAAAATTATCAACATCAATAACCATAAAAGCATAACCTTTATCATGATTCATTAAAAAAGTATCAATCTTATTTTCAATCGCAATACGATTATAAAGTCCGGTTAAAGAATCTAATTCAATTATTTTTTCAAGATATTGTGAGTATTCTACAGCTTGATTAGCTTTTTGTAAAAGTGTTTTTGGGTAATGCTCATCTTCACTTTGTTCAAGATAAGGCATTGAATGATGGAGATGAATAATTTGAATATCTAAATCTTGATATTGACAGACAATTGAAAAACGGGTATCCATATCAACAATCAAAGCTTTATTTTTATCATTAACTTCTTTTATCCAAACTTTCCCATAAATAACACAAAGAGAATCAGTTAAGGGTGTTCCATAATATTCCTCATTAAGCAGTTCAAATTCAATATCTTGAACTTCTAATAAACTTAAATATAACCCATCAACAAAATCCTTTTTATGATGATATATTTCATGTTTACCTGTCCCGATTACAGATAGTTGCTCACCTAATAAAAGACTAATCTTTTCAACATCTTCGGGAGTTTTCATATACATATATAAATGACAAAAATTCTTTGCTAATTGTATTGATTGTTTTATAAAATCATCTGTATTCATAAATCATTTCTCCTTAGAGCTATCATAACATTGTTGAAGATTGTTCGCAAATAAAACCCGTCTTAAAGTTTGTCTTTCTTATCTATTAGGTGTAAAATATATCCATTATATAGTATAATAGTTTTTAGAGGTGGTTATCATGGATAGAAAATGGAGTTTAAAGGAATTATATCAATCATTTAATGATCAGTCTTTTTTAGATGATATAAAAGCAGTAAAGACAATACTAGAGGATATGAAAAAATATCCTCTTATGGATAAAACAGAAGAAAACTTAAAAGATTATTTAATAAAAGAAAATGAATTGAATGATCTTGTAGAAAAGTTATCAGCTTATATAGAATTAACGATCAGTGCTAATACAACTTGTCAAGAAGCATTAAAGTATTCAGCATCACTTGAAACCTTACTAGCAACATTTGCTGATACTCAAGCTAAAATTCAAAAATGGTTAGGGGCTTTCGACCTTACAAATGTAAAGGATGCTTATATTCAGGAACATTTGTTTATCTTAAAAGAAATTCAACAGAATAATCAATATTTATTAGATGAACAAAGTGAATCAGTTTTAGCTCAAATGAAAACAAATGGATCTTCTGCCTGGTTAAAATATAAAGATCAATTAATATCTTCTTTAAAAGTAACGATTGATGGAACAGCTTATCCATTAACAGAAGTTTTAAATATGGCTTATTCTAAAGATCAAGAAACGAGAAAAAAAGCATATCTTGCTGAGGTTAATGCTTATTATGATGTTGAACAAGGTATTGCAAGTGCTTTAAATGCTATTAAGGGAGAAGCTTTAACGGTTACTCAGTTAAGAGGTTATTCTTCAGTTTTACAAAGAACATTGATTGATTCAAGAATGTCTCAAAAGACTTTGAATGTTTTACTTTTAACAATGCAAAAGGCATTGGGGATGTTTGAAAAGTATTTTCAATTAAAGGCTAAACGTTTAGGATATGATAATGGATTACCTTGGTATGAATTATATGCTCCTGTGGTTGAAAGTCAAACATCTTATCCTTATGAAGTTGGGTGTGAATTTGTTGTGAAACAATTTTCAACTTTTTCTCAACATTTAGGAGACTATGCAAAAAAGGCTATGGAAAATAGTTGGATTGATGTTGATCCTAGAGCTGGTAAAGTAGGAGGAGCCTTCTGTCATAATCTTCATTGTTTAAAAGAAAGTCGTTTCTTATTAAATTATGGAAATGAATTTGGTGATGTAATAACAATGGCACATGAATTAGGACATGGATTTCATGGTGAGTGTTTAAATAGTCAGACGGCATTAAATGCAGATTATCCAATGCCAATTGCTGAAACAGCTTCTACATTTTGTGAAACAATTGTTAAAAAAGCAGCTTTAAAAAATGCTTCACCAACAGAAAAACTTATGATTTTAGAAAATGAACTTTGTGATTGTGCACAAGTGATTGTCGATATTTATTCACGTTTCTTGTTTGAAAGTCGTTTCTTTAAAAAACGTGAAGAAGGACCTTTAAGTGTTGAGGAAATAAAACAATTAATGTTAGAGGCACAAAAAGAGGCATATGGAAAAGGATTGGATCCTCAATATCTTCATCCTTATATGTGGACATGGAAACCACATTATTATGAAGCAGATTATGCATTTTATAATTTTCCATATGCATTTGGGTTATTGTTAGCTAAGGGATTGTATGGTCTTTATCAAAAAGAAGGAGCAGCCTTTAGTAAAACTTATGAAAATTTCTTATCTTTAACTGGTAAGATGTCAATTGAAGAAGTTGGACAAAGTGTTGGAATTGATTTAACATCTGCAGATTTTTGGCAAAATTCTATTGATATGATTCAGGAAGATATTGATTTATTTGAACAATTATTAAATGAAGTGAGGTAAGACTATGAAAAAATATGTGAAGTATGTTGTTGTATGGCTTATTTTAAGTTTTGTTTATTTTAAGTTTATCATGCAGCCAATTGGAGATTATTTCTTTAGATCAAAGTATGAAGTTTTAAGTTTATTTTTACTATGTATTTTCTATGTTGTTATTGTTTTACCATTAACAAGATGGAGTGTTTTAAAGATAGAAGAACGACTTAATCATTCAAGAAGGTATTCAGGAAGGTGAAATTGTGAAAAATAAAAAACTAAATTGGTTTTTCTATTTATGCATCGTGATTTATGTAATGACGCTTATCTATGCCTTTATTGTGAATTATCATGGCAAGTATTTTCAAATGACATTTGTGGCTTGTTTAACACCTTTTATTGTGCCTATTGTTATGAAAATAATGAAAGTGAAAGTACCAATCGAGTTTTATATTATTAATATTATCTTTGTTTATTTTGCCAGCTTATGGGGAAGTTGTTTAGGTGGTTATTCAACACCTTATTATGATAAGTTTACCCATTGTGCAAGTGGAGTTGTGATTAGTGAATTGGTTTATATTTTCTATAAACATTATTTTAGAGACGATAAAAGAAAAGGCCTTATGTTGTTGTTTGTTAATGCTGTTAATGCAATGATTGCATTGTTTTGGGAATTTTATGAATATGCTTTGTTAGTTTTCTTTCAATATGATGCTATTAGAAATGTAACAGGCGTTCATGATACAATTACGGATATGTTAGTGGCGGTGATTGGTGGTTTGGTTTTAAGTCTCTATCTGATTCGTTTTGATCAAAGTGAAGATGAGCATTTCTTTGTTGCTTTGGAAAGAAAAATACATCGATTAAATAAAAACAGTTAGAAAAATATTGAAGTGAACCCCGTTATTTGGACACCCAAATAATGGAGGTTCATTTTATATCTAGCTGTTTTTATTTTGTACTGTTTCGTTTGATAAAGTGTAAAGGGACAACTGTCATAGGAGAATCTATGGCTTGATGATTCATTAAAGCATCAAGATGTTGACTAGCTAATGAAGCAATCATTTCATAATCAACTTGAATAGTTGAAAGGGAAGGGAGAGAATATTTAGAAATCGAGATATTATCATAACCAATGACTTGAACTTGATGAGGAATGTCAACGTGTAATTCATTCAAGGCAGCAATTACACCGTAACCACGCCAATCCGTCGTAGCAAAGACACCATCAAATTCAATTGATTTTGTTGATAGGTAATGAATTGCATTTTTAGCTTCCATAATCCCAAATTTGAAGCTTGGTGAAACAAAAACAAGCTCTTTTTGATATTCTAAGTGAGCATCTTCTAAAGCTCTTATGTAACCAGAAAAACGTCCTTGTTTTTCCAACAACATGCCTTCATTAGCCAAAAATAATATTCTTTGACAACCTCTTTTAATGAGCTCCTGCGTTGCTAAATAACCCCCAGCATCATGATCAATAGTAATTAAACTATCACAAGCTTGATCAATTAAAGGATTATGTTCAATACATACTAAAGAAATCTGATTCAAATCATCAGCATAATAATATTTTTGTGGACCACCAATATAAATAATTCCAGCCACATGCCGATAAACCAAATCATCAAAAGCCTCTATTGTTTTTTGTTTGCTTTTAGATGTAATATGGAGAATCACAGAATAATTTCTTTTAAAAAAATAATCTTCAATAGCACTAATCATAGCTGAATAATATTCATTACGAATATTAGGAGTAATCAGACCAATTGTTTTCCTAGAAAAATTTTGAGTATATAAAATTGTTTCCTGTTTTTCAACATAAGCTAATATTTTTTGCCTTGTTTTTGTTGATATTCTGCCAGTATGATTCAAGACACGAGAAACTGTAGTCACGGATACATCACAATCTTTTGCAATTTGTTTTAATGTAATTTTCATAATATTGTCTCCTTTGAGAAAATAATTTGCGCAAATAGTATAACATAATTTTGCAAAATAAGGCAGATTGTACCTAAAAAATTGACTATTTTTATAAAACTTATAATAATTTTAAGTGACTAGAGACGTCAATGGTCATAGAAAATTATGGAGGAGAAAATTGTGAATGAAAGATTTCCAGATGGTTTCTTATGGGGATCATCAACGAATGCACAACAGTTTGAAGGTGGTTATAACGAGGGTGGAAAAGGTTTAAGTATTGCTGATAAAAGATATATACCAAGTTTAATAAATGGTGATTTTGAAGGCTTTAAAAAAGCTAGTGATCATTTTCATCGTTATAAAGAGGATATAGCTTATTATGGTGAAATGGGTTTTCAGATTTATCGTTTTACAATTGCATGGAGCCGTATTTTTCCTCATGGTGATGGTGAAATAAATCAGGAGGGTTTAAATTTTTATCGTGCTGTCTTAGATGAATTAGAACGATATCATATTATCCCTGTCGTTACTCTTTATGCTTATGATTTACCTTATCATTTAATTGAAAAATATCAAGGATGGATTAATCGACAATGTATTGATGATTATTTGCATTATGTTGAAACGGTTGTTTCAGCGTTTAAAGGACGTGTTCAATATTGGGTACCTTTTAACGAACAAAATCATGCAAGTTTTGATTCTCAGTACATGACTGGTTATGTCGATAAAAACATAACTGAAACATTTCAAATTGTTCATCATTTTAATCTAGCTTATGCCCTAGCGACACGTTTGATTCATCGGATAGATCCAAAGGCACAAGTAGGTGCAAATATTGGTAATGCTTGTTTTTATCCTAAAACATGCAATCCAGTAGATGTCCAATTAGCTGATGATTTGGCTTATAAAATTGGTTATGGAAATAGTGATGTTTATTATCGCGGAATTTATACAAAGCGATATCTTGATGGTTTTTTAGGTGCTCATTTTGATGAAGTGATTCAAGATGGAGATATGGAAATTATTAAACATAGTGAACCAGATTTTCAATCTTTAACGTATTATTTTTCGATTCCAGTGGATCATCAGGTTTATCAAGGCAATTTAAGAAATTGTATTAAAGATCCTAATCCATATGTTAAACAAACAAAGTGGAAATGGAATATTGAACCTTATGGATTAAAACATTTATTAGATGATTATTATCATCGTTATCAGTTACCTATTTTAATTTTAGAAAATGGTTTAGGGTATCAAGATATTTTAGAAAATGGGAAGGTTCATGATCAATATCGTATTGATTTTTTAAGAAATCATATTCAATGGATGAAAAAATCTATTGATGAAGGTGTTGAAGTCATTGGTTTTTTAACTTGGTCTGCAATTGATTTATATTCAACAAGAGATGGTTTTGAGAAACGTTATGGCTTTGTTTATGTTGATAAGAATGATAATTATCGCCGTATTAAAAAAGATAGTTTTTATTGGTATCAAAAGGTTATCAAGAGTCATGGAGAGGATTTAGGTGACTAAATATTACATATTTCTATAAAATCGTCGTTATCTATCTGTATATACGGAAACAAGATGCAAATGCAAATAACTCGTTGACTCTTATTAATGACATGCTAGAATACAGATATAGGAACAAGGTTCGCAAATACGAAGGAGGGAAAAATTGCGATGAATATTTCAGATGCTCTTACTGAAAAAATGTTAATGGTTGCTAATAAGATTAGTAATCAGAAACACATGTATGCTATTAAAACAGCATTTACTACATTAATGCCAGTCATTATTACTGGTGCATTCTGTACATTGGTTGTTAATGTTGTTTGTTCAACAACAACTGATGGAATCAGCTTAGCAAAAGTCGGAGGTTTTGCTTGGCTAGAAATGTTTACAGATTTATTTACTGCGGCTAACTATGCAACACTTAATTTCTTTACGGTTGCTGCAGTTGTTTTAATCGGTTTGGAATTAGGATTGAAAAATGGCATTAAAGGATTTATGCCAGGAGTTGTTTCTTTATGCTGCTTTGTAGCTTGTTTAAGTACAAATATTGTTGCAACAGTTGGGGAAGAAACAGTGACTGTTGCTGGTCTTGCAAAAGATTACACAGCTGCAAGAGGATTGTTCTTAGGAATGATTGTTGCGCTAGTTTCAGTGGAATTGTTTACGGTTCTTAGAAAAAGTGAATTGTTAAAAATTCATATGCCTGATTCAGTTCCACCAAATGTTACAAATAGTTTTAATAACTTATTTCCATTTATGTTAACAGTGATTATTTGTGCAGCTATTAACTTTACAGCTGTTCAAGTTATTGGTTTAAGTTTATATGATATTATTTATGCATTTGTTCAAGAACCATTACAAGCTGTAGTTCAAGGTTTACCAGGAGTTATGTTATTGATGTTTGTTGCTCAAATTTTCTGGTGTGTAGGGATTCATGGGAATCAAATTATTAAACCTATTCGTGATCCATTATTGAATGCTGCTATTTTAGCAAATACAGAAATTGTTTCACAACCAAATTACAATCCAGCTGATTTAAATATTGTGTCTATGTCATTTTGGGATACATATGGAAATATTGGTGGATCAGGATGTGTCATTGGTTTATTAATCGCGTGTTTATTATTCTCTAAACGTGAAGATTATAAACAAGTTGCTAAGTTATCAATTGCTCCAAATGTATTCAATATCTCAGAAACATTACACTTTGGTTTACCAATTATGTTAAACCCATTATTAATGATTCCATTTATTATTACTCCATTAATAACTATGGCATTTGGTTATATGATGACAGTTATTGGTTTTGCAGATATTTTAATCTATGCGTTCCCTTGGACAACTCCACCATTATTAAATGCTTGGATTGCTTCAGGAGGAAGTATTGGTACAGTAATAACTCAATTATTATGTATTGTCATTACAATTGTTGTATATGCACCATTTGTAATGATTGCTAATAAGCAAAAAATTGACAGTACAGAAGCCTAATGTCGAAGCCGCTTATTGCGGCTTTTGGGCATTTAAAAAGGAGTGAATTTTTTGAAAGTTAACAGAACGGCTTTACGAACAATTGAAATATTAGAATATATTGCTAAAAGTCAAGATGGAGTTTCGCTTTTAGAAATAGCTCAAGCTTTAGATATTCCAAAATCAAGTGTTTTTGATATTTTAAAAACCTTATTATATAAGAATATGATTGTTGAAAATCAAGTCGGTGGAAAGATTAAGTATAGTATGGGGATTCATTCTTTTATTGTGGGAAGTCATAGTTTAGAACGATTTGATCTTGTGAATATTGCTAAAAAGTATTTAATCCCTTTATCAAAAGAATTCCACGCAACGACTTTTCTTGCTGTTCTTGATGAAGGAATGGTGACTTATTTATATAAATGTGAATCGCCCAAAAGCCAAATCACAACTGCCAACTTAGGTTCAAGGAAGTCAATACATTGTACAGCTTTAGGAAAAGTCCTAATGGCTTTTCAAAAAAATGAACAAATCGTTAATCAAGCTTTACAAACAACACAATTTATTGCTCATACTCAATACACAATTACATCTATTCCAAAATATTTACAAGAATTAGAAAAAGTTAAACAACAAGGTTATGCAGTTGATAATCGTGAAGATACGCTTTTTCAAATCTGTGTTGCAGCTCCAATATTTAACCATAACAAAAAAATTATTGCAGCTATTAGTTTAGTGAATAGTTATTCGAAACAATTAGATATTGAAGAATTATCAAAATTTGTGAAAAACAGTGCTTTACAAATTTCTAAGGAATTAGGTTATGTAGAAGAAAAGATATGAAAGGAAAATCATTATGGCGACTAAAGTTGAAAAAAGAGAAGATAAAAGAAAACGAATGGATGGTTTAAGTAATCGACAAAAACATATTATTGAACTTCGTGAACAAATCAATAAACCAGATCCTCATCAAGTAAAAACTTTTACCAAGTATAAAATAATCACTTATATCTTTAATGTTCTTTTTCCACCATATGCCTTGTATCGGATTTGGTGTACAAAGTCTGAATTTACACATATTGAAAAATTAGCTCAATCATTTGTAGCAAGTGCAATACTTATTATTTTTATCTTATTACAATTAGAAAGATTAAATATTTTTTAAAATCATGATAAAAGAGATAGGCTTCCCTAAAATTCATTTACAAATCATGGAAATAGATTGTAAATGAAAAGAAAAGTAAGTATATTATAGATAAAGCATTATTACGAATGCTATTCGTAAATACAGACAAAAAGGAAGGAAGCGTGATAATTTATGAAATTGAACCGTACCCTTATGAGGGCTATAGATATATTAGAATTATTATCTAAAAGTAAAGAAGGTTATACTTTAACACAATTGTCGACTGTTTTAGATTCTCCCAAATCAAGTATATTCGATATAATGAAAACTTTAGTTTTTAAAAACATGGTTTTAGAAGATAATCAAAGTGGTGTTACAAGATATAAAATAGGATTACAATCATTTCTTATTGGAAGTAGTTATATTAATGATATTGATTTAGTTAATATTGCAAGAAATGATTTAATAGATTTTGCAAATAAGATGCAAGCCACAACATTTATGGCTATTCTTGATGATAATATGGTGACGTATATTTATAAATATGAATCAGAGCGAAGTATTATTACGACTGCTAATATTGGAACACGACGTTCTATTCACTGTGCGGCTTTAGGAAAAGCAATGATTGCTTTTGCTTCTAAAGAAGAAATTGAAGAAGCTATCGCGAAAACAGATTTTATTTCATATACTCAACATACAATTACATCACCTGATGAATATTTAAAAGAATTAGAAGAAGTTAAACAAAAAGGTTATGCTAAGGATGATCGTGAGAATACGTTGCAACAAATTGCTGCGGCAGCACCAATTTTCGATCATACCGGACAAGTTGTTGCTTCTATTAGTTGTGTTGGTTTTTATGAAAGTCAAGTTAATTTAGATGATTTAGGTGTATTGGTTAAAGCAGTAGCTGATCGTATATCAGCAAAACTTGGTCATTGTTAGGTGAGGAGGTATAAAATGAAGATGACATTTCGATGGTATGGACAAGATGATCCTGTGACTTTGACATATATTAAACAAATTCCAAATGTGACAGGAGTTGTCAGTGCTATCTATGATATTCCAGTGGGAGAAGTCTGGCCACTGGAAAGGATTCAAGAATTAAAGGAAGTTGTAAATCAAGCGGGATTGGAACTTGAAGTCATTGAAAGTGTTCCTGTTCATGAAGATATTAAGTTAAAACGTGGTGATTATCAAAGATATATTGATAATTATAAACAAACTATTAAGAACTTATCAAAGTGTGGGATTAAATGTATTTGTTATAATTTTATGCCTGTCTTTGATTGGACAAGATCTTCTATTGATCATCTTTTAGAAGATGGTTCTCAAGCTCTTGTTTATTATAAGAATGAAGTTGATAAGTTAGATCCAACAAAATTAACATTACCAGGATGGGATGCGTCTTATTCTCCAGAAGAAGTTACTGAACTGATTGAAGCCTATCAACAATTAGGAGAAGAAGGTTTATGGAAGAATCTTCAATATTTTATTGAAGAAATCATTCCGGTTGCATCTTCTTGTGATGTCAATATGGCAATCCATCCAGATGATCCACCTTGGTCTATTTTTGGGATTCCTAGAATTGTGACAAATGAAGAAAACTTAGATCGTTTTTTGAGTTTATATGATGATACTCATCATGGATTGACATTATGTAGTGGTTCACTTGGGTGTGCAACATTTAATGATATGCCTCATTTGATTAGAAAATATGGAAAACAAAAAAGAATCCATTTTGCTCATGTCCGTAATATTAAAATCTTAGAAGATGGTTCATTTGAAGAAAGTGCTCACTATTCTTCTTGTGGTTCATTAGATATGGTAGAAATGATGAAAGCCTATATTGAAACAGGCTTTGATGGTTATATAAGACCTGATCATGGACGAATGATTTGGGGTGAAACAGGAAAACCAGGATATGGATTGTATGATCGTGCCTTAGGGGCAATGTATCTTGGTGGGATTATTGATGCTTTGAAAGGAAAATAGAAAAATGAAAAAAACTGTGAAATTGCCTGATGATTTTTTCTTAGGGGCTGCTGCAAGTGCCTGGCAAACTGAAGGTTGGTTTGGTAAAAAAGAACATCAGGATTCGTATATTGATTTATGGTATAAAGAGAATAAAAATGTTTGGCATAATGGTTATGGTCCAGCTATCGCAACAGATTATTATCATCGTTATCAAGAAGATATTGGCTATATGAAAGATATTGGAATGAACTGTTATCGAACATCATTGAATTGGTCAAGATTTTTAACAGATTATGAAAATGTAGTTGTTGATGAAGATTATGCAGCTTATTATGATAAAATGTTAGATGAGATGATTGCTCAAGGTATTGAACCAATGGTTTGTTTAGAACATTATGAAATACCAAGAGAATTATTTGAAAAGTATGATGGTTTTGCAAGTAAACATGTTGTAGAATTATTTGTTAAATATGCTAGAAAAGCTTTTGAAAGATTTGGTCATAAAGTCAAATATTGGTTTGCTTTTAATGAGCCAGTGGTCGTTCAAACAAGAATCCATTTAGATGCTTTGCGTTATCCATTTTATCAAGATAGTCAAGCTTGGATGCAATGGAATTATAATAAAGCATTAGCAACAAATATGGTCATGAAAGTTTATAAAGAAGGTGGCTATCGCATAGAAGGTGGTAAGTTTGGAACGATTATTAATGTAGAAACAGCTTATCCAAGAGGAAATAATCCAAGAGATTTAGAAGCAGCTGATAAGTATGATTTATTCTATAATCGTGTTTTCTTAGATCCGGCTATTAAAGGACATTATGAAGAAGGATTCTTTGAGTTATTAAAGAAACATAATATTTTAATGGATTATACGAAAGAAGAATTAGACATTATCCAAAATAATACCTTAGATTGGGTAGGAATTAACTTATATCATCCAAATCGTGTCAAAGGACGTACAACACTTGTTCACCCTGATGCGCCATTCCATCCAGATTTTTATTATGAAGATTTCAATATGCCTGGTAAGAAAATGAATCCTCATCGTGGTTGGGAAATTTATCCACGTATCATGTATGATATGGCTATGCGTATGAAAAATCAATATGATAATTTTGAATGGTTTATTGCTGAAAGTGGTATGGGTGTTGAAAACGAAAAACAATATAAAGATGAAACTGGAATGATTCAAGATGATTATCGTATTGAATTTATAAAAATGCATTTAGATTGGTTGATTCGTGGAATTGAAGAAGGTTCAAATTGTAAAGGTTATATGTTATGGGCGTTTACTGATAATGTTTCACCAATGAATGCTTTTAAGAATCGTTATGGATTGGTTGAGATTGATTTAGAAGATAATCGTAACAGACATTTAAAGAAATCAGCTTATTTCTATAAAGATATTATTCAAACAAGAGAGTTTGAAATTGAAGATGAAGAAAATGAATATAAATAGGAGACAATAATATGAATATTTTATTAGTATGTTCGGCAGGAATGTCAACAAGTTTGTTAGTTACACGTATGTTAGAAGCAGCAAAGAAACAAGGACTTGAATTGAAAATTGAAGCTCATCCAGTAGCTGAAGTAGAAGCTTATGGACAAGATGCTGATGCAATTCTTTTAGGACCACAAGTGCGTTTTCAATTTAAGAATATTCAATCATTATATCCTGATAAGGTTGTTGAAGTGATTGATATGCGTGATTATGGAATGATGAATGGAGAAAAAGTTTTAAAACATGTTTTAGCAGCATTAGAAAAATAGAAAGGATGATTGTTATGAAAAGCCAAGAATTGAGAGAGTTAGCCCCAGAGTTAGATCCACTTAGAATTGGAACAGGATGGAAGGTAGAGGATCTGGATAAGATGCAGATTTTTATTGAAAGTACCTATGGTGATTCTCATCCAGGAAGTGCTCATTTAAATGAATTGGTTGGTTATGTTGAAGAAAGTCTGCAGAAAGTTAATGCTAAGGGTGCTAAATACTATGCGACAGATATGTGTGATGGAGAAGCACAGGGACATGATGGAATTAATTATTCTTTGTGTTCACGTGAGATGATGACTAATATGATTGAGATTCAATATGAAGCAACACCATTTGATGGCTGTGTTTTCCTGTCAAGCTGTGATAAAGCAGTACCTGCGCATTTAAAGGCTATTGCCAGATTGAATGCACCATCTATTATCATTCCTGGTGGGGTTATGAATGCTGGACCTGATTTGTTGACGCTTGAACAGATTGGAAAATACTCTGCTCAATATCAACGTGGAGAGATTACATTGGATGAGTTTAACTATTATAAGCATAATGCCTGTCCAAGCTGTGGAGCTTGCAGCTTTATTGGAACGGCAACAACGATGCAGATTATGTCTGAAGCATTGGGCTTGGCATTACCTGGCACTTCATTGTTGCCTGCAACAAGTCAGGAACTCAAGGATGTTGCCAAAAATATTGGAGGACATATCCGATTCTTGGTTGAAAGAAACATCAAGCCTTCTGATATTTTAACAAAAGAAGCTTTTGAGAATGCAATTATGGTACATGCAGCTATTGCTGGGTCAACGAATGCCTTATTGCATTTACCAGCCATTGCTCATGAAGCTGGGATAGAATTGACTGGTGAGGACTTCGATCGTATCCATCGTACGATTCCTTATATTCTTAATCTACGACCAAGTGGTTTCTATCCTGCTCAGTATTACTACTATGCAGGAGGAACACCTGCAATTATGGAGGCTATCAAGGATCATCTGCACCTAGATGTCATGACTGTAACAGGAAAAACTCTAGGTGAGAATTTAGAGGAACTGAAGAAGAATGGTTACTATGAAAGATGCTTTGCTCATCTAAAAGAAGTACATGTCAAACGAGAAGATATCATCTTACCTGCTTCAAAGCCACTCAATGAAGAAGGAGCCATAGCTATCTTAAAAGGAAACTTAGCACCAGAAGGGGCAGTGGTCAAACATTCAGCAGTTCCAGAGGCCATGAAGGAAGTCGTGCTATCAGCGCGTGTCTTTGACTGTGAGGAAGATGCTATTGATGCAATCCTTAAACATAGAATCAATCCTGGAGAAGCGGTCTTTATTCGCTATGAAGGACCTAAGGGAAGTGGAATGCCTGAGATGTTCTATACGACTGAAGCCATTTCCAGTGATCCAGAGTTGTCGGCATCGATTGCCTTACTGACTGATGGACGTTTTTCTGGAGCTAGCAAGGGACCAGCAATTGGACATATTTCTCCAGAGGCAGCAAGTGGAGGACCGATTGCTCTTGTGGAAGATGGCGACCTGATTGAAATAAGTGCCAAAAATCGTACCTTGAATATTGTTGGAATTGCTGGCAAACGAACACCATTGAATCTCGTGGATAAGGTTTTACAGGAAAGAAAAGAAAAATGGCAGCCTAAGAAGGCTAAATATTCAAAAGGAGTCATGGCAATGTATACCAAACATGCCGTTTCACCAATGAAAGGTGGATATATGGAGTAGGAGGATGAATATGAAAAAATCAGAAATTATCATGGAATTAAAGAAACAAGGAGTTGTTGCTGTTATTAGAGGTAACAGCTTAGAAGAAGGAATCGGTATCTCGAAAGCATGTATTGCTGGAGGACTAACAGCAATTGAGATGGCCTATACAAATGCCAATGCTTCAGAGATTATCAAGCAGCTATCTGAAATGTATAAGGATCATAAAGAAGTCTGCATTGGAGCAGGAACTGTTTTGGATGCCCCAACTGCTAGAATGGCAATTCTTGCTGGAGCAAAATATATCGTCTCACCATCATTTGATTATGATACAGCTGTTCTATGTAATCGTTATGGAATTCCTTATATTCCAGGATGCATGACTATTAAGGAAATCGTCACAGCAATGGAAGCAGGTAGTGAAATCATCAAGCTGTTCCCTGGTAGTGCATTTGGACCTGGATATGTTGGAGCTATCAAGGCACCACTTCCACAAGTCTCATTAATGGTTACTGGGGGAGTGAAATTGGATAATCTTGATCAGTGGTTCAAGGCAGGTGTAGATGCGATTGGCGTTGGTGGTGAATTGAATAAGCTAGGAGAAGCAGGACAATTTGAAGAAATCACAAGAATAGCGTCTGAATATGTCAAGAAAGCAAGCGAGGCGAGACAATAATGAAAGTCCTGTGTATGGGTGAGACCTTACTGCGCTATTCAACGCAGAAAGGACATCGCATAAGTGAACTTGATTTTCAGGTTCATGTTGGTGGAAGTGAGACCAATATTGCCGTAAGCCTGGCACAGTTTGGTTTTGAAACAACTTTGTTGACAAAGCTGCCACATCATGCCTTGGGTGATGCAGTCATTTCTTTCTTGAAAAGATTTGGTGTTGATACAACAAAGATTATCCGAAATGATATGCGTATAGGAAGTTACTTTCTAGAAAATGGAAGTGGCAATAGAAGCAGTCAGGTCATTTATGATCGTCAGTACAGTGCAATGACTTCATTTTCCTTGAATGATATTAAACTAGAAGAATTGTTTTTGGATGTGGATGTCTTTGTTGTCTCAGGAATCACAGCAGCTCTCAATCAGAGTGTTAGAGAAGCTATCATAGAAATGCTCAGATATTGCCGAGGAAATAAGATTACTGTCGTATATGACAGTAACTATCGGGCAAAGATGTGGTCAATAGAAGAAGCTGGGGCAGCTTTGAAAGAAATTCTACCTTATGTGGATATTCTTTCAGCCGGATATCTGGATGCTCAAAACTTTTTAGGTATCACAAGTGATAAAGAAAGCTTTGAAGAACGATTGAATGAAGTTTATATGAGGATGAAAGAAATTTATCCACATTTAAAATATATAACTTCAACCAGACGGGATATTCTTTCTACGAGTGTTAATGATTTAACGGGGTATCTGTATAGTGATAAGCTGTATGTATCAAAGACTTATCATATTGATGATATTGTTGATCGGGTTGGTGGAGGAGATGCCTACTTATCTGGATTGTTATATGGTTTATTAAATGGTAAGGATTTAAAGTATAGTTTGGAATTTGGTTGTTGTGCATCAGTCTTAAAGCATACAATTCATGGTGATGCGAATACATTTAGTGTAGAAGAAATTGAGAACTTTATGGAGTCAGGGACTTCAAGAATTAATAGATAAAGGAGAAGATTATGGGATTTCCTAAAGATTTTTTATGGGGTGGAGCTATTGCTGCGAATCAAGCTGAAGGGGCATATCTTGAGGATGGTAAAGGTTTAACAACCGTAGATATGATTCCTCATGGGGAAAAAAGAATGTATGTGAAACTTGGTGATATGTATCCTGTTGAATTGATTGAAGGGGAAAATTATCCAAGTCATGAGGCTATTGATTTTTATCATCATTATAAAGAAGATATCCAATTATTTGCTCAGATGGGATTTAAAACATTCCGTACTTCTATTTCTTGGGCAAGAATTTTTCCTAATGGTGATGAATTAGAACCTAATGAAGCAGGAATTGCTTTTTATACAGATATGTTTAAAGAATGTCAAAAATATGGTATTGAACCATTAGTCACTTTATGTCATTTTGATGTACCAATGGGTCTCGTTAGAAAATATGATTCATGGAAAAGTCGTGAAATGATTGATTGTTTTGTCAAATATGCAAAAGTATGTTTTGAAAGATTTGATGGTTTGGTTAAATATTGGTTAACATTTAATGAAATTAATATTTTATTACATTCTCCTTTTTCTGGGGCTGGTATTAGTTTTAAAGCAGGAGAAAATAGGGAACAAGTTAAATATCAAGCGGCTCATCATGAATTAGTCGCAAGTGCATTAGCAACAAAATTAGCTCATCAAATCAATCCAGAAAATAAAGTTGGTTGTATGTTAGCTGGAGGACAATTTTATCCTTATAGTTGTGATCCTAAAGATGTTTGGATGGCTATGAATAAAGATCGTGAAAATTTAATGTTTATTGATGTTCAAGCAAGAGGATATTATCCAAGTTATGCTAAACGGGTATTTAAAGAAAAAGATATTCATTTAAATATTTGTCAAGGTGATGAGGAGATTTTAAGACAATATCCAGTTGATTTTATTTCTTTTAGTTATTATCAATCACGTTGTGCTAGCGCAAATTCAAAAATGGGAATGACTGATGGAAATGTTGTGAAATCAGTTAAGAATCCATATTTAAAGACAAGTGACTGGGGTTGGCAAATTGATCCATTAGGATTAAGAATTACTTTAAATGCTTTATATGATCGTTATCAAAAGCCATTGTTCATTGTTGAAAATGGATTAGGTGCTAAAGATAAAATTGAAGAAGATGGTACGATTCAGGATGATTATCGTATTGATTATTTAAGAGAACATATCAAGGCTATGAAAGATGCTATTGAAGATGGTGTTGATTTAATGGGTTATACAACTTGGGGTTGTATAGATTTAGTTGCTGCATCAACTGGTGAAATGAGTAAACGTTATGGATTTATTTATGTGGATAAAGATGACCAAGGAAATGGAACACTTGAAAGAAGAAAAAAGAAATCATTTGATTGGTATAAAAAAGTTATTGAAAGTAATGGAGAAGTATTAGATTAAGAAAGTTATGTTTATCAAAGCAATTTTAGTGGTTTCTTTGTTAAACAGTGAATAAGGATTAATTCCTGTATTGTGCAGGTATTAATCCTTTTAGTTTGAGGGATTTAAATGATAATAAAGGGTTAAAAAACAGAGAATCTAAGACTTTGATTTATTTTTGTTATAAAATTTAGTATAATAACAAAAGAGGGGATGAGGATATATGGATAAGTTCTATCGTATTGAAAATATTGAAGTCTTTAGAAAATGGGTTTATTTTCAAGTCCAAAATGATCCACGTCTCATAATTGAAAAATATGATAAACGAACGTTTAAGATTTTTTATCATAATAAAGTTGCTAGATTTGTTGTTTGGCCAATTGGAATTATTGAAGAAGCGATTAGTGAAGGAGAAGAATTGTTATTTTATTTGCATTACCAGTTTTATAATTTTCATTATGCAACAGATTTATTTTATCGTATGATTGATAAATTAACTGAAGAAACAGTTAGTAAAAAACATATTCTTTTATGTTGTAGTGGAGGAATGACAACAGGATATTTTGCTGAAAAGATGAATCAATATTGTGAGTTAAACAAACTTCCTTATGATATCCAGGCAACAGCTGTCTATAATTTAGAAAGTATTTATCAAAAATATGATTTAATCTTAATTGCTCCTCAATTAAGATATAAAGAAGCTCAATTATCACAAAAACTAAAACCAATCAAAGTTCAAAGCATTGAACCAAGTGTCTTTGCAACTTATCATTGTCATGGTTTATTAGAACAAATAGAAAAGTATTGTAAAAGTGAGGTCAAGTCATGAGTGAAAAGGAAAAGATGTTAAATGGACATTTGTATCAAGCATATAGCCGAGAGCTTTATCAAGATAGAGAATTTTGTAAGGGAATGCTTTATGAGTATAATCGAGTATCTCCAATGGATAAGGATAGTCGAGATTTGATTTTAAAGAAATTGTTAAATTGTAAAGGTGAATTATGTATTGAACAACCTTTTTATTGTAGTTATGGCTATAATATTACAATTGGTCTTAATTTCTATAGTGATGTTAATTTAACGATTTTAGATCAGGGTGGAGTTAGTATCGGGGATAATGTGATCCTTGGCCCTAATGTCAATATTTATACAGCGAGTCATCCTTATAATGAAGTTCAAAGAATAAAAGGCTTAGAATATGCTAAGCCTGTGAAGATATATGATAATGTCTGGATTGGTGGAAATGTAACAATTTTACCTGGAGTAAAAATTAATCAAGGAGCGATTATTGGAGCAGGGAGTGTTGTGACTCATGATATTCCACCATATGTGATTGCTGTGGGGAATCCTTGTGAAGTTGTTCGTTCTATTACTAAAGAGGATGTTCATAAAAATTGGTAGAAAAAAACATCTCACGATGAGATGCTTTTTTTATTTGATTTTTTTTACATTTGAGAAATTAATTAATTCAATGTTGTTATCTTCAATGAATTTTCTGATTTCAGGAGATAAAATTAATTCTAATTCTTTCATTCTTGGTAAACAATAACTTGTCATATCATATAATCTTTGATCGATATATGCTGGATGACACATAAATTCTAAAGCTTCTTCATCAACACTAAAAGCTTGAGTTACAAAGTCATAATTAGCATCATCGCCATACATACGATCATCACAACGAATATATTCATATGTATCTAAGATTTGATCTCTTTGACGCATTGGTAAATCATATTCTTTAGCTAATCTGATTGCTACTTCTTGATGCCAAGGTAGTAAATGAACATGATGATGTGAATCTATATGCGTTGGTTTATGACCAGTAATCGCAATAAATTTTTCCATTTGTGCTTTCCATTCTGTATAGAGTTCATCTTTATCAGCATGAGGTTGTCCATCAGGATAATCTTTAGGTCTAATGAAGTTTCCATCTTTATCTGTATAAGATTTTGCTCCTTCAACTAAAGGTCTACCAACAGTTAATACAAAATGAATTCCTACTCCTAGATGAGGGAATTTTTCAGCTTCCTTTAGAGCAAATTCAGCATAAGGCATATTCATCATACAAGTTGTAGATGTTAAAATTCCTTGTGCATGAGCCATTAAAATTCCAATTGAATTTCCTTGTGTCATGCCAAAATCATCAGCATTCATAATTAATTTTTTTATCATTGTATTGTCCTCCCGTATTACACATCTATTATACAAACTTATTAGATAAAAAGGAAATTATTTTCAGATTCTAAAAATAAATTAACTGAGTGGAATATTTTTACTTTGTCTATGCAACATATTGCTATATAATAGAGAAGAATAGAAAGAAGGTGGTCTTTTAATGAAGAATACAATTACTGGTTATACTGGATTATATGGTATTGTTGCTCATCCGATTAAACATTCTTTTTCTCCAATGATGCATAACACAGCATTTCAAACACTTGGAATTAATGATGTTTATTTGGCTTTTGAAGTTACTGATGAGCATTTAGGTGATTTTATAACAAGTGTTAAAACATTGAATATAAAAGGGTTTAATGTTTCTATGCCTTATAAATTAAAGATTATGGATTATTTAGATGAATTAACTGAAGAAGCAAAGCTTTGTCAGGCTGTGAATACAGTTAAAAATGAGAATGGACGTTTGATTGGGCATATTAGTGATGGACAAGGTTTTATAAAAGCATGTTTTGAGAAGAATTGGCATATTAAAGATGAAAAGATTGTTGTGTTAGGAGCAGGAGGAGCTGCTTGTGCGATTATTGTTTCACTTGCTAAGGAACAGGCTAGAGAAATTGTTGTCTATAATCGAAGTGATAAACCGTTTATAAGGGAATTGAATGAGAAGTTATCTTGTCCGATTGTTTTGAAGTCTTTAAGTGATCAAGAGGCTTTAAAGAATGATTTAAAGGATGCGTATTTGTTGGTTCAGACAACGAATGTTGGAATGAGTCCAAATGTCGATGGATGTTTGATTGAAGATGATTCTTATTTGCATCAAGGATTAAAGATAGCTGATATTATTTATAATCCTAAAAAAACAAAACTATTAGAAATGGCAAAAGATAAGGGATTGGATTATATGAATGGTGAAGGAATGATTTTATATCAAGGAGCTGTATCTTTTGAGTTTTGGACTGGACAGGTAATGCCTATATTAGAAGTTAAGAAAGCTTTAGAAATGGAGGAATAGTATGAAAGAAATTATTGTTGCTTCGACAAATGAAGGAAAAATTAAAGAAATTCGTGCAATGTTAAGTGAAATAGGAATTGATGTCAAATCAATTAAAGATGTTTTTGAAGAAGAAATTGAGATTGAAGAAAATGGTCAAACATTTCAAGAAAATGCCTTAATTAAAGCTCAAACAATTTGTGAAATGATTGATAAACCAACATTAGCCGATGATTCTGGGTTAGAAGTTGATGCAATGGATGGAGCACCAGGTATTTATTCTGCACGTTTTATGGGTCATGATACAAGTTATGATATCAAGAATCAATATATTATAGATGCAGTAAAAGGAAAAGAAAGAGGAGCACGATTTGTTTGTGCGATGGCTCTTTGTATTCCTGATGAAGAACCTATCTTGATTGAAGAATACTTTGATGGGGAAATCTATGATCATATTGAAGGAGAAAATGGTTTTGGTTATGATCCAATTTTTTATGTACCAGAATTAAAAAAAACATCAGCACAGTTATCATTAGAAGAAAAAAATCAATACTCACATCGTGCTAAGGCACTTAAAAAACTATATCAAATATTAAAGGAGAAATAAGTATGAATCATATTGTTTTAGTACATCCAGCAATTCCTCAAAATACAGGAAATATCATGCGTACATGTGTTGCTACTCATTCTAAATTACATATTATTAAACCAATGGGATTTTCATTAGATGATAAACATATGAAAAGAGCAGGATTAGATTATATTAAAGATTTACAAATGGAAATCTATGAAAACTGGGAAGATTTTATTTCTAAAAACCAAGGAGATTTTCACTTCTTTACACGTTATTCTAAACTTTGTTATACAGATCAAAGCTATGTTTCAAACAATGATCAATATTTATTATTTGGACATGAACATGATGGAATCCCCCATGATATTTTAAAAGATCATTTAGATGAATGTGTGCGTATTCCAATGGATGGAAATGCAAGAAGTCTTAATCTTTCTAACTGTGTAGCAATTGGTATTTATGAAGCATTACGTCAACAAGATTATCCAAAATTATCTAAAGTAGAGGTTCAAAAAGGTGAAGACTTTATTTACCAAGAATAGAGCTAGAGATATTATTTTAGCTTTATTATTAACTTTATGTATTATTTGTTTTGCTGTGATAGTGACAGTCTTTTTTAAACAATTGTATTATTTTGATATTGATTATTTAAATATTGCTAAAAATACAGGTTTACCTAAACAGTTAATTAAGGAAAATTATGATGTTTTGATTCAATATCAAAGTATCTTTTTTCAAGGAACATTACAATTACCTGATTTTGTAATGTCAACAACAGGACGTATTCATTTTGAAGAAGTTAAAAGAATTTTTGATATGATTCAAATCTTGTTTGTTGTAAGTGGAGGAATATCTTTGGTTATGATTTATCAAAATGTCAAACAAAAAGAATATCGTTTCTTACGATTAACACCGATGTTTTCTATAGGGATACCAACAGTTATAGGTTTTTTAGCAGCACTTGATTTTGATCAGGCTTTTGTGATATTTCATAAAATCTTTTTCCGTAATGATTATTGGATATTTGATTATACAACGGATCCAGTGATTACTATTTTACCAGAGAGTTTCTTTATGCATTGTTTTATGATGATTATTGTAATTGTAGTTGTGATTAGTCTGATTATGTATCTCATATATAGAAAAAAACGAAATCTGATTCTTGAAGAAATAAGTGAATAGATGAAAAAAAGATTATCTCACTTAATGGTTAAGCATAGAAAAAATGGTGTTTTAAAAGAAGAAACTATAGAATTTCTTGTTAAAGATTTGGGAAATCAATAATATGAAAGGCATAGATTAAAAAATCTATGTTTTTTATTTTGACATTTTTTGCATTTTGATGTTGACTAACTTGTAATAAGATGTTATATTATGTTTGTAAAGTTGTTATAAGATGTAATAAAACAAGTAGAGGAGAGAAAAAGATGGAAATTAAAGACATTATTGCAACAATTAAAAAAGAAAAACCAAATGTAAAATCTGTTTATTATGTAGGATGTGGAGCATCACAAGCTGAATTATATCCAGCCAAATATTTTTTAGAAGCAAATGCTAAAGCTTTACGTATTGCTTTATATACTGCTAATGAATTTAACTATGCAACACCAAAAGGATTAAATGAAGATGCTATTGTTGTGACTTGTTCACTTGGAGGAACAACTCCTGAAACAGTTGCAGCATCTAAACTTGCAATGGAAAAAGGTGCTGCTGTCATTGCGATTACAAACAATGGAGAATCACCATTAGCGAAAGCTTGTCATTATTTAGTTGTTCATAACTGGGAAGGTAGTTACTCAGCAAAAATGGATAAGATGAATAAAGCTTTATTAATTGCTGTAGAAATTTTAAATCAATATGAAGGATTTGAAACATATGATGCAATGGTTAATGGATGCAATAGTATCTATGGAATTATTGATGAAGCTGTTAAGAGTGTATTACCAGAAGCAAAAGCTTTTGCTGATAGCTATAAAGATGATGAAGTGATTTATGTAATGTCATCAGGAGCTACTCATAAAGTTGCTTATTCATTCTCAATTTGTTTATTAATGGAAATGCAATGGATGAACTCAGGATCATTCCATGATGGTGAATTCTTCCATGGACCATTTGAAATTACTGATAAAAACGTTCCATTTATCTTATTAATGAATGATGGACGTACTCGTGCTATGGATTCAAGAGCTTTAACTTTCCTTGAAAGATTTGATGCAAAAACAACAGTCATTGATGCTAAAGACTTTGGACTTGGTTCATTATTACCAGGTGTTGCAGAATACTTCAGTCCAATGGTTATCTCAGCTGTCTTAAGAATTTATGCAGAACAATTAGCAATCGTGAGAAATCACCCACTTACAAAACGTAGATATATGTGGAAATTAGAATACTAATAAAAGGGGAAAAATGAATGCGTCCAGAACTCGTTATTTTTGATGTAGATGGCTTAATGCTAGATACTGAAGCAAGATGGCAAAAAGCTTGGCAAGAAGTTGGTTTAAAACATGGAATCAATGATCTTGGGGAAACAACTTTCTTAAAATGTGTAGGCAGAAACGGTAAGGAAGTTGAAGATATTGTAAGAAATGATTTAAAAGACTTGGCCAGTCCAGAGATGATTTTAGATGAAGCACGTGTCTATGGCAGACAATTACTAAATGAACATATTGATCCAAAACCAGGAATTTATGAATTATTAGAACTCTTAGTACAATTAGATATCCCTCGTGCAGTTGCGACTGCAACTGATAGAAATTTAACAATAGAAAGACTTGAAAGATTAGATTTACTACACTACTTTGATTATCTTTTATGTGGTGATGAAGTGACTAAACGTAAACCACATCCTGAAATTTATCAAAAAGTCGTCCAACATTTTGATGTTACTCCCTTAAAAGCTTTAGTTTTAGAAGATTCAATCGTTGGTGTAGAAGCAGCATATCGTGCTAATATTCCTTGTATCATGGTTCCTGATTTAATTCCTGCTAGTGATACACAAAAAAATCAAGCCTTAGCAGTTGTTTCATCATTACATGATGTCATTCAATTATTTGAGTAAGCGATAGATATTTTATCGCTTTTTCATTTTAAAAAGGATATAATAAAAATAAGAGAAATATAGGTGAGGTATAAAAATGAAATTAGATGATAACAATTCAATCCCCTTATATTTACAATTAAAAAATACAATAAAGGGACTAATTGAAAGTGGAGAAATCCAAAAAGGTGAAAAAATACCTTCAGAACATGAATTATGTAAAAAATACGATGTCAGCCGTATAACAGTAAGAAATGCCTTGGCTGAATTAGAAGATGAAGGTTATTTAATTAAAAAACAAGGGAAAGGAACTTTTGCAACAAAACCAAAACTCTTTAGACCACTAGAAGATAGTGTTGGATTTAGTGAATCATGTAGAAATGCAGGAATGGAAAGTTCTTCAATTGTCTTAAAAAGAGAAGTTCTACCATTAGATGAACGTATGAAAGATATCTTGAAATTAAGTGATCGTGATCAAGTTCTCTATATCCAAAGATTAAGACTTGCTGATGGAGAACCATTGATGATAGAAAATAATTATTATTCTTATGCGAAATATGGTTTTTTAATGAATGAACCATTAACTGGATCATTGTATGAATTATTAGCAGAGAAAAAAGGAATCATTTGTGATCGTTCTTTAAAAACAGTTATTACAGTAACAACTGCAAGTGGTGATATGGTAAGATTGTTACAAGTTCCAATTGGTGCATCATTGTTTGTTATGGATGGAATTATGGGTGATAGTGAAGGAAATCCAGTACATTATAGTTTACAGTATATTGTTGGAGAAAAGTATTCATTTGTCAGATAAAGAAATAAAGTGTTTGAATTCTTCATTATGTGTTGAGTCTTTAAACACTTTTTTTATTTTTGTTTAAAGAAATTATAATATGGACTAGAGAGAGGGGGATTTTATGGATATTATTAGACATTATATGGGACCAAAGTCTTTTTATAAGCGTGCATGTTATATTGCTATACCATTAGGGTTACAACAATTAGTCACAAGTTGTATGGGAATTATTGATTCATTAATGGTTTCTTGGATTGGTCAAGTGACAGCAGTTGGAACTGCCGTTCAGATAGAAACTTTATGTACATCGGTTTCATGGGCTTGTGCCGCTGGAGTGGGAATTTATTCCGTTCAGTTTTTTGGGGCAAAAGATATGTTGAATTTAAAACGCTCATTTGGATTAAGTTTGGTCTTAGCGATTATTTCAGGGATGTTTTGGTTTTTATTAGCAGCAATATTTGGGAAATGGATTCTTGGTTTTTATATACAAGATGCTATGGTTATTGAAAATGGTTTATTATATTTAAGAATTGCAATGTTTTCTTATGTTTTTTTAGCAATCGAGTTTGCTTTTAATATTGTTTATCGAAATATCAATAAACCACGTATTCCTCTAATTATCGGGATTATGGCAATGATTATCAATGTCATCAGCAACTATATTTTTATCTTTGGTTTGTTTGGAATGCCAAAGATGGGGATTCAAGGAGCAGCATTAGGAACATGTTTAGCTCACATGAGTGCTGTAAGTATTCACTTTATATATGCCTATCGCACGCATCAAATCTTTTTAGGAAGTTTATCTGAAATGTTTTCTTTTGATATACGTTTTGTTAAAAATATTATGCGTAAAACCCAAGCTATCATTATTAATGAATTATTCTTTGGTTTTGGATCAACATTATTTATCAAAGCGTTTGGTGTTTTGGGAACAAGCTCTATGGATGCTTATTATGTAGGGGCTAAGATATCTGATATTTTCTATGCCTTGGCTAATGGTTTTTCTAATGCTGTTGCTGCGATTGTAGGAATGTCATTAGGTGCAGGGAATGAAAATAAAGCGAAAGAGGAAGGAAATTATTTTATTGGGATGGCTGTTTGTTTATCAACAGTAGCAATGGCATTGATTTTTGCGGGCTCACATTTCCTTGTTTCAATCTTTCATTTAACAAATTCTCAAGTGATTGAAGAAGCTGTTTTAATTGTTAAAGTTTTCTCACTAAGAATAGCTTTACGTTTCTTTATTGTCATTGTCTTTTCTTCTTTAAGAGCTGGAGGCGATTCAAAGATATTAACGCTTTTAGATAGTGGCTTAATGTGGGGTGTAGGCATTCCGCTTGCCTTTATATGTGTTCATCTTTTTCAAATTCAAAGTATTGCACTTGTTTTCTTGATTTGCCAATTAGAACAAGTCGTACGTGTTATCTTTGGAATGAGACGTTATCGTACAGGAGTATGGGCAGTTAATTTAACGACCTCTATTTCTAATTAAGAAAAATAATTTAAAAATAGTCGAATCTATTGTAGAATAAAGGTAGATTCGACTGTCTTTTACAAATGACATCATTTTGTGTTGACATGTGTTGAAAAGTGTTGAAGATTATAAAAAATATGTCAATTATATGTTTAAGTGTCAAAAAATTCAACACTGTTGTTATAAGATGTCATAATACGATATATTGTAGCTGTGAGGCAGGGATGAATCAGATATCTCAAGAAAGGAAGTAGAAATATGGCAAATAGCACAAAAGATTTAATACTGAACTATTTGAGTGATCTGACAGAAACTTTCGACTTTACCCAAGTCAATGCATTTACCGCTTCAGCAATGAGTGATGAAATGCATATAAGTAGAAGCCTTGCAAGTCAGTATCTTAATGAGCTTGTTAAAGAGAAAGTTGTCATGAAAATTAATTCTAGACCAGTTTATTTCTTACATCGTAAGAAAATGGAAGAACTTTACAAAACAACTTTCCAAGATGACGATTTTTATGATTTAGAAGAAGTCAAACAATATGTTATGAATCATTCTTTTGGAGAGGGGAATTATTCAAAAATAATCGGCTCAGATAAATCATTAGCCATTGTAATTAAACAATTAAGAGAAAGCTTTGAATATCCACCTTGTGGATTGCCAGTTATTCTTAATGGAGAGAAGGGTACTGGAAAAAGAACATTATGTACAACAATCTATGAGAATGCAGCGCGAATTGGAACAATTCATGCCGATACAAAACTCATCAAATTAGAATTCTCACCAACCAACAGCCAAACCTTACTTACAAAGGTCTTTGGCAAAAACAATCAACCAGGATTGATTGATAGTACAAATCACTTAGTTTTCATGATTTGCAATGCTCAGTATATGTCCCATGAATTTCAAGAACAATTATGTCTCTTGTTAGAAATGGACAAAAACAAATCATCAAGTAAAAGCAAATATAAAAACAAAAATATTCGATATATGCTTTTATGTGATATTCATCCTCATCTTTGTATGAGTGAAAGACTTCTTAAAAACATCCCTCTGATTTTAGATGTTCCTAAACTTCAAGATAAGAGCAAAGAAGAAAAAGAAGAACTCATTATTCACTTCATTCAAAATGAAGGTTTAAAGATGAAGAAAACCATTAAAATATCAAGTGCTGTTTTAAGAGCCTTAGTCAATGGTGATTATGAAAACAATTTATTAGGTTTACAATCAACAATCCAATTGATGTGTGCAAGTGCATTAAGAGAAAGTGCTGGCAAAAAAGAAGTGATTATTCATACTTATGATTTACCAGAACATCTTCTTCAAACAATGCCAATTGTCACAGATGAAAATGTTATATACATCGATACAACAACTTACAAAAAGAGTGAGGAAATTGATTTTATATTTGATTATTTTGATCGTATTATTAAACCACTGCATAAATATGAAGGATTAGAAACTGCATTAAATGAGAGTAAACATAACTTTGATTTATTGAGTGATTATCTTTCTTATAAACAAAGAATACCACCAGAAAGAATCAAAGGAACAGAAATTTCTTTATCTAATATCTTAGATGTAGTTTTAAAGAAACGTTATATTAATTTACCAAGTGGATTTTGTTGTACATTAGCAAAATTGATTTATATAAGTGAACTTTATAGTTCATCAATTCAAAATTATCATCTAGAACATCGTTCAATGATTGATGAAATTATCTTGAATATTAAAAGTGAGCTCATGTATGAATCAATGATTGTAGAAGATATTACAAGATTAGTAAATGCTAATTTAGAAATGCAAATGACAGATATCTTATTCATTATTATGGTTGTTTATTTACATCATTATAATGCTCAAGTCGCAAGACGTAATATTTTTGGAATGATTGTCTGTCATGGTTATTCAACCGCAACTTCGATTGCTGATGCAGTCAATAGCTTATTAGAAAATTATGTGTTTGAGGCTGTGGATATGCCATTAGATGTCACAGTTGATGAAATCAAAGAAGTACTTGTCGAAAGATTAAACCGTATGAATCATAATGCTGATGTCATTGTGATGGTTGATATGGGATCTTTAGAACAGCTGGGGAATAGCTTAAGTACAGCAATTAATTGTAGTGTTGGTGTCATCAACAATGTTTCAACAAGGTTAGCTTTAAATGTTGGAAACTGTATCTTAAATGATAAAGATATACAAACAACCTTGGAAAAAGTCAGTGAGTCATCAAAAGCAGCTTATACAATTATTGATCGTCAAAAGAATGACACAATCTTATTTACAAGTGAAAGTGGCATTCATATGGCTCAAAGAATGAGAGAATTATTTGAAAGCAGTTTACCTGGACAAATACCAATTGATTTAGAAGTTTGTGATTATAATCAATTAGTAGCAAGTGGTCCACATCATGAATTATTTGAAAGTAATAATGTCCTCTTTATTACTGGAACAGCAAATCCACATATCGAAGGACAAGTCTTTATTGCCTTAGAAGATATTATATCAGGTAATAATATTGATTTAATGACTTCCCATTTGTCTAAACATTTAGCACCGAAGCAATTAAATCAATTATTAGATGATTTACGTAAAGATTTTACTTTACAAAATGTTGTTGGATATCTCACAATCCTTAATCCAAAAGTTTTATTAGATAGCGTTACCCTTGCGATAGATGATTTGCAAGATCGCTTAAATAAACGTTTTGGTGGTAAGACATTAATTGGTATTTATATTCATGTATGTTGTTTAATCGAAAGATTAGTCACGAAAACAGCCATTACTGAATATGTCGATTTAGAAGGATTTGAAAGAGATAATAAAGCCTTTATCGCATGTGTTCATGAAGCATTTAAAAACTTATCAATTCGCTATAATATTACAATACCAACTAGTGAAATTGCTTATTTACATGAATTTATTGCTGCGGATGAACAACGCTTTGAAGATGGCGAACTGGTTTCAAAATTAAAATAGAGTAGGGGAATAGATATGGAAAAAGAAAAAAAGGTTGTCATTGCAACTCATGGAGAACTAGCCAAAGGGCTAGTGAGTGCATTAAAGATTATTGTAGGAGATGTCGCTGATATTCAAACAGTTTGTGGATATACAACACCAGATTTTGATTTAGATCAAACGATTCAATCTATTATGAATCAACATGATTTTAATCAATATGAATTGGTTGTTTGCACAGATATGATGGGTGGAAGTGTTAATAATGGTTTTGTTAAATATTTAGGACAATATCCATTTCATCTTGTAACAAATACAAATTTAGCATTTTTAGTTGATTTACTATTAACACCTGGATGTATTAATGCTCAAGTCTTAACATCAAAGGTAAGTGATGATTTAGTTAGTGTTAAATATGTCAATGGTGTTGTTAATAGCATGGATGATTTAGATGATTTGTAAGAAGGACGGAGGTGAAGAAATATGATTAAAGCAGTAAGAGTTGACCACAGATTGGTTCATGGACAGGTTGCATTTACTTGGACACATTTCTTGGCAGCAACAAGAATTATTGTTATTGATGATAAAGCAGCGACTGATGAATTTCAAAAGATGGCATTAAATATGTCTAAACCTGCTGGATGTAAATTGAATATTTTTACAGTGGAAAAGGCTTTATCAAAAATGGCAAAAGTTGAAACTTTAAATGAAAATATCTTTATTGTTTTTGGATGTACGAGGGATGCTGCAAGATTTATTGAAGGATATCCAAAATTTAAAGAAATTAATTATGGTGGTATTGCTAAAAAAGAAGGATCTAAATCATATGGGGAAGTTGTTTATTTAAATGATGAAGAAGTTGCTGATTCGAAAAAAATTATGAGTTTAGGAACAAAGATCTTTATGCAACAATTACCAACAACAAAGAGAGAGGAATTAAGATTCGCAGATTAGATTAAGGAGGAAAAATTATGTTATTTAAGGCGATTATTGTCGGTCTGATTGCAGTCTTTGCAAGAATTGATTCACGTATGTTAGGACGTTTGAACTTTGAAAGACCGCTCATTACATGTACGCTTGTAGGTCTTTTCTTAGGAGATGTAAAAGTTGGGCTTTTAGTCGGAGCTCAAATGGAAATGGTTAGTTTAGGATTTATGAGTATCGGAGCTTCTGGTTTTGATATGAACATGGGTTCTATTGCAGGGTGTGCATTGGTTATTTTAACAGGTGCTAAAATTGAAACAGCTTTAGCTATTGCAACACCAATGACATTATTAATCACACTTATTGAGACAGCAGCAAGTGTTGTTCGTATCAGTATGACTCATATGATTGATAATTATGTTGATAAGAGTGAATACAAGAAAGCTAAACTTGTAGATATTTTCTGGGGACCAATGTTATATGCTGTATGTACATTTGTACCAGTATTTATGGCTGTTTATTTAGGAGCAGATGTTATCAATGCAATTGTTAATGCAGTACCTCAATTTGTATTAGATGGTATTACTTTAGGTGCTAACTTAGTAGCATTCTTCGGATTTGCAATGTTATTATCTGTTATGATTAATAAGAAAAATGCAATTTTCTTCTTCTTTGGATTTGCTATTGCAGCCTATTCAGGATTAAGTTTAACTGCAATTGCTATTATTTCAATCATCATGGCTGTGTTATTCTATCAAATTAAATATGGTGATGGTTCACTTCAATTATCATCAAATGGTCAAGCAGATGACTATGATGAACTTGAAGATGACTTAGATGATTAAGGAGGAATGAAAAATGTCACAAAAAGGGTTAGAAGCACAAAGAAATTATCCATTACATAAAAAAGTAAGAGAATTTTTCTGGGGTGGTTGGTGTATGCAAACTAACTGGAACTATGAAAGACAAATGAACACTGCATTTATGTGGGGGATTTCTAATACATTAGATCGTCTTTATCCAGAACCAGAAGAAGATGAAAAGAAAAAAGAAAGATATAGAGCTTCATTAGAGTTCTTCAATATTACACCACAATTTGGTGCATTCGTATTAGGTTTAACTGCCGCAATGGAAGAAGAATATGCAGAAAAGCCAGATACATTTGATCCAAAAATGATTACATCAGTAAAAACTGCATTAATGGGCCCTTTATCTGGGGTAGGAGATTCATTATTCCAAGGAACTGTTAGAATTATCGCAATGAGTATTGGTATTTCATTAGCACAACAAGGATCTATCTTAGGACCAATCTTAGCTATGTTAATCTCATTTGCAGTCAGCTTCCCAATTACTTGGTTTGGAGCTAAGTTAGGATATACAAAAGGACAAGAATTAATTCGTCAAATTTCTGAAAGTAACTTAATGGATAAGTTAATGTATGGATGTAGTGTTGCTGGGTTAATGGTTGTTGGTGGTATGGCTGCTACTTTGGTTAATGTAACTACACCTTTAACATATGGAAAAACATTAGTTGTACAAGAAATTTTAGATGGTATTATGCCTAAAATGTTACCTTTAGCTTTAACTGGATTAATGTATTATTTAGTTAAAAAAGGTGTTCATCCAATTGTTATTGTTATTGCTTGCTTTGTTGTTGGTATTATCTTAAATTACTTTGGTATCTTAGCAGCAGCATAAAAAGGAATAAACTTAGGGAATTAAGTTTATTTATAGATTATTGAACATGAAAGGGTTAAAAAGGAGGAGAGAGAAATGTTCGATGTTAAAAAAATGATTGAAGAAATTACTTCAAAAAAAGAAATTAAAAACATTAGTTTTACAGGAGTTGGTGGATCTTTAGCTTGTTTCTATGCACCTTATTACTATGTTATGAGAGAAGGGAAAAATGTAACAACAAGTTATACTTCATCAAATGAATTCGTTCATGATACACCATCATGCGTAGGGGAAAATTCAATTGTTGTCATTTCATCTCGTGGAGGAAATACTGCTGAAACTGTTGAAGCTGGACGTGTTGCTAAAAAATTAGGAGCAACTGTTATTGGTATGACTCACGAAGAAGGGGAAAATGGAATTACTGAAGTTTCTGATTATGTTGTTTTATTCAAAGATTTATCTGAAGCTCCATATGAAGAAAGTAAAACTGGATATATTTTAAAAATTGCTATTGAAACATTACATCAAGTTGAAGGTACTGGAAAATATGAATTAATGAATGAAGCTATTGAAAAAATGAATACATTAATTCCTGCTGCTGAAAAAGCAATTATTCCAGAAGCTATTAAATTCTCAATTAACTATAAAGATGATAATATCATTTATACAATGGGTAGTGGTACAGCATGGTCTGCAGCTCAACAACAACAAATTTGTATCTTAATGGAAATGCAATGGATCAACTCAAGTGTTATCCACACTGGTGAATTCTTCCATGGTCCATTTGAAATCACTGATCCAGATACAGCGTTCTTATTGTTGAAATCAACAGGTAAGACTAAACCATTAGATGAAAGAGCAATTAATTTCTTAAGTCAATATAATCATCATTTCACAGTGATTGATGCTGAAAAATATGGTATGAATGACTTAGGTGAAGTTAGTGAATACTTTGATTATGACTTCCATACAGCAATGCTTGGAGTATTCAACAAATTATTAGCTGATATGAGAGATCATCCATTAAGTAAAAGAAAATATATGTGGAAATATAAATATTAAAATGTATAATCTGACAGTGCAAGCTGTCAGATTCATTCTTTATAAAGAGAGGTGAAGATAATGTTTAGGAAAATGCGTCGTTATAAACAAGCTTTATCATTATTAGAATGTGCTGCCATTTTAAATAAAGCTACATCAGGAACTTTGGCTGTTATGGGTGATGATAATTATCCCTATGCTGTTCCTTTGAGTTTTGTATATGATCATAATCGTTTGATTTTTCATTGTGCAACAAGTGGTCATAAAATAGATGCAATTGAAAAAAATCCAAAGGTTTCGTTTTGTATCATCGCTCAAGATCAAGTAGTTGAAGAAAAATATACAACTTATTTTAGAAGTGTGATTGTTTTTGGTAAAGCTCATATAGCAAGAAATGTAAAAGAAAAGAAAGAAGCATTTGAAGTTTTAGCTGCTAAATATTCTCCTCGTGATGAAAAAGGAAGAATGGATGAAATGAATAAATTATTTGAACAAACGAATATTATTATTGTTGATATTGAACATATCAGTGGAAAAGAAGCCATTGAATTAAAAAAGAATTGTGAAAAATGACTATAATGAATGAAAGAAAAGCTTATTTCTATTGTTTGATTGTTGCTGTGATTTGGGGGCTTGGCTTTATTGCTGTGGATGAAGCCTTGGTTTCATTTTCCTGCTTTGATATTTTGTTCATTCGTTTTGTAGGGTCGGCAGCTTTAGCTTGGTTATTGATTATTAAAAAAGTGAAAAAGATTCATATGCGAACAGTGAAAAAAGGAATGATGAATGGCGTCTTGTTGTTTATTGCTTATGCATTGCAAACTTATGCTCAAACCTTAACGTCTGTTTCTAATAATGCATTTTTATCTGCTTCAGGAGTTGTTATGGTTCCTTATTTATGTTACTTGGTGTTTAAGAAGAAACCTTCAAAAAGGCAAATATTGAGTTCTTGTTTATGTTTGATTGGTATTGGAGTTTTAACAACTTCAAAGATGTCTTTTGAATTAGGTGATTTTCTAGCTTTTAGTTGTGCTATCTTTTTTGCTGCGCATTTAGTTTCTTTACAATATACTTGTGTATTAGAGGATAGTCAAGTGATTAATGCATTACAACTAGGAACTTGTGCTTGTTTGTCCATTCCTTGTACTTTATTATTTTCAAAAGTTCCTTCGTCAATATCACTTAATTCTATTTTATCATGTATTTATATTGTTGTTTTTGCTACGTTTTTATGTTTCTTTTTACAAACCAAAGCACAACAGGTTGCGAGTGCTAGCAGTTGTTCAGTGATCTTATCAACTGAAAGTTTATTTGCAGTTATTTTCTCTGTGATTTTGTTAAAAGAAACAATTCATATGAATCTACTGATAGGTGGATTGATGATTTTAATATCTGTTATACTCGTACAAACATCCTCCCTTAAAAATGTTTCTAGTGAGAAAACAAGATATAAACATAAAGCATATCGTTAAGATATGCTTTATTTGCTTATTGCATATAAAATGAATTAGTTATATAATAATTTTGAAAAAAGTTGTCCAAAAAAAAGAAAAAACGAAAAATAATGCGTATATAAATAGTAAGGAGGTAAATATATGGAGGTTATTATATCGGACAACTTTATCCAAAAAGAGCTTGCTAAAATTATGCGATTTTCTGATGATCGTTTTATGAAGTATTTATTTAAATTCTATCCTGATTTAAGACTTTATTTATGTCAATTGTTACTTGATGATCCAACTCTTGAATATGTTGATATTCAAAATGTTGAAAGAGCAACAAAAAAATATAAAGGGAAATTCCCGATTAATGATTTTGTTGGCCGAATAAGTGAAGATTGTATTATTAATATTGAAGTACAAAATAATGGGGTCTATGAAGAAGAATATGATCGGTTCCGTGCTTATGGAATGTTTTTATTGACTGAACAGTATACAGCGGGAGATGAATATCAAAGCGTAGGAAAAGTCATTCAAATTATTATTAATACATCAGGTGGTTTAGAAACATTAAATCATTATAAGCAACATTTAGAAGTCATGGATATGAAATACAGGCAAGTGATTAAAGAGGACAAGTTAACAACAATTATTTACAATACGAAATATTTACAGGAGGAAAGAGATATGGCAAAGGAACTAAGTGAATTAGATCAATTTATGTATCTTATGCATAACAATGAATTACATAGTTATTCAAAACCATCAAAGAAATTACAACAAATTAAGGAAGCTCACGCAATGTATCTTGCTAGTGAGGCAGAAAGATTTGGCTATTACAAAGAATTAGTTGATGAAGTTTATGATAGACAAAAATTAAGTCGTGCAAAAAGAGAAGGTAGATATAATGGAAAAAAGAATGTTTTACAAAGATTATTATTGAATAAATATAAAGTGAATTTAGATAAAGAACTAGCAGAATGTACTGAACAAAGGATAGATGATATTTTAGAAGTCTATCTGAATAATGGAACTTTAGAAGAAATTAAGAGAATGATAGGGTAAGGTCTTGTATATATGAATATGATTTATGTTTTCTAACTAGGAAAAATATTGGAAAAGTCTATCATTCATATTAAAATAATAGTTGATGAGGAGGAACAATAATGGTATATCAATTAATTGCTTTAGATATGGATGGGACCTTACTTAATTCACAGTTTAAAATTACAAAGGGATGTCAAGAAGCTATTAAGGAAGCATCGGATCTTCATAAAATTGTTGCAATTTCAACAGGACGTTCTTTAACTGAAATGAGACCTTATTTGGATGATTTAAAAGATGTTCGTTACTTGATTTTAGAAAGTGGAGCAGTTGTTTATGATTTAAAAGAAGCTAAAATACTTTATCAAAAAACATTTCAACCATCAGATATTTATAAAATACATCAGGCTTACTTAAAACAAGATATGATGATTCATATATTTATGAATGGTTATTCGTATGCGACGAAAGAACATATGTATCAGATGGATAAATACCAAATGGGAAAATATCAAGAAACATTTGTTCATAATAATAGTGGGATTGAAAATGTTGATGAATTTTTACAAACACATTTATATGAAATTGAAAAAGTAAATCTTTATCATCAATCGCCTCAATTAAGAGAAAAAAGTATCACATTTTTAAATGATTTAGATGTGACCAAAGCATGTGTAGAAGTATCTTCGTTAGAATTATCACCTAAGGGTGTTCATAAAGGTGTAGGGCTTGTCCATTTATGTGAAGAACTTCAAATTCCTATTAATCAAACAATAGTAGTGGGTGATTCCCATAATGATAAAGATATTATGGAAATTGCTGGTCTTGCAGTTGCAATGGATAATGCGATTGAAGAAATTAAGGCAATTGCAGATGAAGTTGTGGCAGATTGTGATCATGATGGTGTCAAAGAAGCAATAGAAAAATATTTAATAAAAGGAGCAGATTAGATTTGCTCCTTTTAAATAATTTTCAATTTTTCAAGTTCACTTTTTAAATCATTGCCATAAGGTAAATGAATACCATTAATTCCTAATGTTTTAGCTGCATTTATATTTGCTAACATATCATCAATAAAAATCGATTCTTCTGGTAAAAGTGTATATCTTTCCAGAAGTTTTTGATAAATACGCTCATCAGGTTTAACAAGATGTTCATCTGCTGAAATAACTGCACCATCAAAGAGTTTAAAGAAATCATATCTTTGATACATTGTTAAAATTGCTTCGCTATGAAAATTAGATAGAAGGTAAAGTGAATAACCTTTATCTTTTAATTTATAAACAAGATCAACATTCTTTTGTAGAGGAACCATCATATGTGTCCAATTATTCAAAACAAATGTGATTTCATCATGATAATGAGGATGTTTTAATGTCAATGATTGAATCGCATCTTGAATCATAATATGACCTAAATCAAGATCAATCCATTCATCACTAGAAAAAATAATAGTCATTAAATCTCCCATGACAGATTCATTAAAATATTGTCTTAAATATTTTTCAGGTTGAAAATCAAGTAAAACATTACCTATATCAAATATAATATTTTTCATTTCATTGACTCCATTCTTATATATTGCATTACGTATATTCTAACATGCTGATATTGATGAATAAAGAGTTAATGTTAAAGTTAAGAAAAAAGCTGTCAATTAAGACAGCTCGATTTTATATTATCCTTTAAAGAAAGTAAAAACTTCAAAGTGTGCTTGAGGATGATCACAAGCTGGACATCTTTCAGGAGCAGTTGTTCCTTCATAGATAAATCCACAGTTATTACATTTCCATGTTACTGTTTCAGCTTTTTCAAAAACAGTTCCATTTTCTAAGTTTTCTAATAATTTTAAATATCTTGCTTCATGCATTTTTTCTGCCACAGCAATATTTCTGCAAACATTAGCGATTTCAGGGAATCCTTCTTCATCAGCAATTTTAGCAAATTCTGGATACATATCAGTCCATTCTTCATTTTCTCCAGCAGCTGCAGCTTTTAAACATTCAGCAGTTGTTCCTAACATGATTGGGAAATCTCCTTCAACATGTAAAGCTTCACCTTTTAATTCAGCGTTTAATAATTTCATTAATCTTTTTGCATGTTCTTTTTCTTGATTAGCAGTTTCTTCAAAGATATTAGCGATTTGTACATATCCTTCTTTTTTAGCAATTGAAGAATAATAAGTGTAGCGATTTCTTGCTTGAGATTCTCCAGCGAAAGCGTGTAATAAGTTGTTAGCAGTTTTAGTTCCTTTTAATGTAGGCATTTGATATGCCCTCCTTTCTATGATTTCTTTTTTAAACAATGACGACATGTCCCATGAAATAAAATTTCCGCCGAGCGTATCTGGTCGTCACAGATATCCTGTACCTTATCGATAAGAGGAGAAATAAGTGCTTCATCCAAGAATAAGTCTCGAATAGCTCCACATTCATCACAGACCATATGATAATGAGGTGTGATTCTCGCGTCAAAATGGACAACCCCATCACCAACATCCAAACGAAGAATTCGTTTTTGATCAGCAAGTAAATTAAGATTTCTATACACTGTTCCAAGGCTTATATCTGGGATGACTTTTCTAACATTCATGTAAATTGTATCTACATTCGGATGAGTTTCATCATCTTTTAAGACATCATATATTGTCTCTCTTTGTTTAGAGTATCTTAATTTTGGTTCTGCCATAACATCCCTCCTTATTAATAATGGTTACTATTATTTTATCACATTTTTTTAAAATGTCAAATATTGTATAGCACAACATAACAAAAAAGATAAAATTCCATGAATAAAACGATCTTTAAAATAACAAGCGAAAGAATAAGGGATTCCTTCAAGAATATTATCGACCTGCATTAATACAGAAAGACCTGAGAAAGACAGATAAAAACTTACAAAAGGATAAACTAAAAAATGTTGATACTGTAATAATTGAATAGAACCAGAACTAAATTCTAAAAAGCCTTGAATAATACTTAAAACAAAATGATTATGAATTAATGTTTCTAAGCTATATCCAACAAATTGAAAAACTAACATATAACCTAAAATAAAAATAAAAGCAGTTAAAGATGATGTAATACTTTGTTTTAAAGCGGAAACGAAATTCATATGCGGATTTTTTAGTTGATATATTGTTTCGCGAATATTCATCAATTGATAATCTTGTTTATACCAAAAGGCTTTACAAATACTAGGAAGAATATGACTGATATATATCATAAAGGCAATATTGATAGGAAGGTGTAAAGAAACAAAGATAAAGCTTAAAGAAGAAAAGGATGCGATAGATAAAAGATGTTGAAGTTGTTTTATATTGATATAGCCTAGTTCATAAGATTCTTTAATAATTTTAGCATTGGTTGGATATCCGCAAAAAAATGAGACAAAATATAATGATGACATATGTGGTGTTAAATGAAATAATGGTGAAAAGATAAATTGAATAAGATAACTAAATATTTCAAATAAACCTAATGATAAACATAAAGAAATTAAAATCATAAAGGGCAGTAATGATGGTAAAAGATTGGTTAAAACAATCTGAATAACATTAGTAGAGACTTTAACAATTTGAAACATATTTAAAAAAGAAAAGATAGTGGTAAATAAAACTAAGCAAAGTGTAAAATAATAGTTGGCTTTTTTCATAGTGACTCCTATAATAGAAAAGAGGTGAGAATGTGAAAGCAATACTTGTTGGTGTAGAATATGATCATATGTATTATGATCTGGATATATCTATGAATGAATTAAGAGATTTAAGTGAAGCCTGCCATATAGAAGTTAAAGATGTTGTGATTCAAAAACTTTCTTTAATTTCACCTAAATATTATATTGGTAAAGGTAAGGTTGAAGAATTGAAACACATGTTGGATGAGGATGATATTGTCATTTTTAACGAAGAATTAACACCTTTACAGGTGAAAAATTTGACAGATGCTTTAGATGTTGAAGTAACAGATCGTAGTGACTTGATTTTACGTATCTTTGAATCACGTGCTCAAACTAAAGAAGCAAAATTACAAGTAGAAATTGCTAAAAATCAATACTTATTACCAAGACTAGCAGGAATGAAAGAAGAACTCTATTCACAACAAGGAGGTTCTGGTTTTAGAGGTAGTGGTGAAAAACAAATTGAACTTGATAGGCGAATCATTCATCGTGAGTTAATTCAAGCAAAACGTGAATTAGCAGCGATTGTGAAACAAAGACAAACACAAAGACAATTGCGTATTCGTAACCAGGAAAAAGTTGTCTGTCTTGTTGGTTATACAAATAGTGGTAAGTCATCTTTGTTGAATTATTTTACGGATAAAAAAGTTTTTCAGGAAGATATGTTGTTTGCTTCTTTACAAACAGCATCAAGACAGGTAAAGCTTAAGAATCATCATCGTATCATTATGAGTGATACAGTTGGTTTTATTAATCAACTACCACATCATTTAGTACAAGCTTTTCGTTCGACTTTAGAGGAAGTGAAAGAAGCTGATTTATTAGTTCATGTGATTGATTCTTCTTCTCCATATTGTGATTTACAAATTGAAACAACATTGAATGTTTTAGAAGCATTAGGAGTTAAAGATACCCCAATGTTATTTGTTTATAATAAAGTAGATCAAGATCGTTATGCTTTTTTACAACCAAAAGAACCAGCTGTTTTTATTTCGGTAAAAGAAAAAATAAATTTAGATTTACTTGAAGATAAAATAATAGAGCTCCTCTTTAAAGACTATGAATTAATTGAATTATATATTCCTTATGATAAAGGAGAAGTTTATAGTCAAGTGAAACAAGCTTATGAAATGATTAAAGAAGAATATTTAGAAGATGGAATCTATTTATCTTTCTATATAGATCGTAAACAAATTCATAAATATCAAGATTATATTTATAAATCAATTAACTAAAAAATGCTCAAGAGAGCATTTTTAATGTTTTTTTCATATATTTGACAATACCTATATAATCCTTTGTAGCAAATAAAGTAGGATCTATACAAAATAGAGGAACCTGATGTTTTGTTTCTATTAATAATTGGGCTTCCATATGAGCAATTTGTGGGGCTAAATACAAAGCATCATAATCAAGATATTGGTCATATAATTGTTCTAAAGAAAGAGAATCAAGTTGGAAGGGAACATTTTCAAGTTCACATACTTTTTTCATTTCTTCAACAAAAGTAAAAGTTGATAATCCACCCGTACAACATAAAGCGATTTTATAGATTCTTTGATAACTGTATTTAATAAGCGTTTGATAGAATTCCAAAAAAAGATGACGACATTGATTAAGATTTGTAATAGTATAATGTAAATAAAATAACATCATTTGATCATCTTGACGATATATTTCTTCTTCAACAATATGATTATACCAAATTGTAACAATACCTTTTACTTGTGGTAAGGTAAATATAATGGATTGGAATTTATCATTTTGTTGTTGAACTTCGCAAATAACTTGATCTTTTAAATAGCTATCTTTATTTAATAAAATCCATTGAAAAAAGAAATCATGATAGACTGATAAATAAAACTCATCGAACATAAAAATCACCTTCTTATTTAATGATAAACTATTTTTGGTAAGGGGTCTACTTTTTTTAAAATAATAGTGAGCTTTAGTTTATTAAAAAAAATAATTATGGTAGAATGTAAAGGGGTGATGATATATGGAAAAAAGAATATTTGTTATATCTGATCTTCATGGACAGTTTGTATTATTGCAGTTATTGCTGCAAAAGATAAACTTTAGTGATAATGATGAATTGTATATTTTAGGGGATATTATGGATCGTGGACCAAATAGTATTGATATTTATTATTTTGTACAAGCAATGGATAATATTCATATGATTAAAGGAAATCATGAAATAATGATGCGACAATCTATGCAGGCTGCTTTGAAATATAATGATTTAGATTCAGAAAGATCGAATCCTTATCGTTTATGGAAGCAAAATGGAGCATTAAAGACAGTGAATAGTATTAGAGAATATTTGCAAAAGGATTATATTCCTTATGAGGAATATTTTGATTTAAAACAGATGTTTATTAAAGAATTGATTAGTTTTATTGATTCTTTACCAAGCTATATTGAATTAGATTTAAATGATAAACATTATGTATTGGTTCATGCGGGAGTTGATCCAGAGGTTCCTTTGGAAGAAAATAGTGAAGAAATTTTAGCATGGATAAGAGAATATTTCTATTTAAATGAAGCAAATCCTGATTATACTTATATCTTCGGTCATACTCCTTGTTGTTTTATTAATGATGATCATTCTTTTGATATTTGGTATGATCCTGATTATCATAATAAGATAGCTATTGATGGGGGATTGGCAGTTGGAAATAAAGGTCAATTAAATTGTTTATGTTTGACAAATGGTGAAGTGACAGTTATTAAGTATGAGGAGGGTCAACCCAAGTGAGAAGTGCATTTTATAATTTAATTAATTTTATTAATATGACAAATGTGCATGATGTCTATTGGGGTGCAGCAAAGCAGATATTACAAAATATTTATTTGATACCACATAGTACGATTACTGAAGTCGCTGATATGTGTTATGTTTCCACTGCAACTATTTCACGTTTGTGTCGTAAATTAAATTATGAGTCTTTTGCGGATTTTAAAAATGATGTCACAATGAATTTGAATTTCTTTAATCAAGATATCAAAAGATTATTGTTTGATCATCAATTACCAGCTAAAGAAACAATTAATGAAGGAAAAGAAGTCTTTAAAGATCATTTTCAAAATGTTATTCATAATTTACAAGATACTTATGATAATATTTGTTATGAAGATTTAATCAAGATTGTGGATAAAATATATGCTTCAAAACATATTTGTTTTGCTGGCAATTTCTTTACTCAATCAGTTTCAATGCAATTGCAAATAGAGTTATCTTATTTAGGAAAAGATTGTGTGGCAATGTATCCACTAGAACAACAAAAAGAAATCTTTAAATCTTTAGGGAAAGATGATTTGATTATTGTTTCATCAATTGCAGGAGGATTTTTTCAAGATCATCCTGATGCAATGCGAGAACTGACAAAGACAGGTGCTTATGTTATTGTGATTACACAGTTAGAAGAATTTGCATATAGTGATAAAGTGGATATGATTTTAAAGGTTGGAAATAATCATCATTCATTGATTGGTAAGTTTTCAATTACTTACATATTTGAAGTCTTGGAAGCTTTATATCATTTAAAATATGGAACAAAAAAGTAGCACTATCTTGTGCTACTTGAATTTAAAGTAATGAAATTAATTTCATTCTTAGCAAAAACTTTATATGGAAAAGATGAAGGACCACTTATACCATTAGAAACGAGGAGAGTGGCTCCTTTTTTTTCATATTGACCATGATTATAGGTCTTTGCTCCATCAATTGGAAGTAATGGTCCAAAATAAGGAATATAGATAGAGCCACCACAACTATGACCAGATATTTGTAAATCGACTGTATTTGACGCTTGTATAAAAGTATCTGGTTGATGAGCGATTCCTATTTTTATTGATTTATCACTGGCTTTTAATTGATCAGGATTAATTTCATCATTATAAGCTAGTAAAGAAAAAGATGTATCATTATAATAGATTGTTCTGACTTCATTTTTTAAAACTTCAAAACCACCATTATTTAAGATTTGAGTAACTTCTAAAGCATCAGTTTCATCTTTTTCACCTAAAATTGCAAACTTACCATATTTACAATCAATATCTTTTAATAGGTTAGAAATTTCTTTGGATTCAAAAACACCTTCATCATATAAATCTCCACCAAAGATGACCATATCAAAAGGATAATCGTTAAGTTTTTTAATAATTTTAGAAAAACGATCTAAGCTTTTTTCATTGCTTAAATGAATATCTGAAAGAAAAGCAATTTTAAAACCGTTAAGTTTTGAATTTAAATTTTTATTAACATATTCATAATTAGAGAAATGATAATCTTTTGGTGAAAGGGCGTATGTATAATAGCCACTGAATAATAAACCAAAGACGATTAATATAAGTATTAATCGTCTTAAGATTCTGAACTTTTTCATACTTTCTTATTCATAATGACAGGAATAATCATAGGATTACGTTTTGTCTTTAAATAGAAATATGGTCCTAATGTATCCCTAATTGTATTTTTGATTTCACCAAAAGTTGTTTTTCTTTTCAATAATTTAGATAATTCACGACTAATTAAAAATTCTGCTTCTCTTATCATATCTTTACTATCTTGCATATAAACAAAACCACGTGACATAATAATTGGTTTATTTAATAAGCATCCAGCTCTGGAGTCCATTGAAATAAGAACAGAAACCATTCCATCTTCACTTAATATTTGACGATCTCTTAAAACAGCTGTTGATAAACCAGTAATATCATTACCATCAACGTAGATATCATCAACATGAATACGAGGTCCAAGTCTTGCTTCACCATCTCTTAATAAAATTGAATCACCATTTGATAAAACAAAAGAATTTCCTTTCGTTAATCCAACTTCTTCAAATAATTTTGCATGGATTTTTAACATTCTATATTCACCATGGACAGGGAAGAAATATTTTGGTCTTGTCAACAATAACATTAATTTTTGTTCTTCTTGTGAAGCATGTCCAGAAGTATGAAGATTATTGATAGCTTCATTAGTTAAGACTCTCGCTCCAGCACGATACAATTTATTAACCACTTTACTAACACTACCAGCATTACCTGGAATTGGGTTAGATGAGAATAAGACTGTATCACCTGGTTTGATAGAAACCTGACGATGTGTTCCATTAGCAATTCGGCTTAATGCTGCTAAGGCTTCACCTTGACTACCAGTACATAAAATTAAGATTTCGTTATCAGGCAAACGTTTCGCTTCATCATTTTTGATAAAGAAACGATCAGGACATTTGATATAGCCAAGTTTACGTGAAACTTGAATATTGTTTTCCATTGAACGTCCAAAGACTAATATTTTACGATTGAATTTAACAGCCGCATCAATAATTTGTTGAACACGATGAACGTTAGAAGCAAATGTTGCGACGATTAAACGACCTTCGGTTTTTCTAAATTCTTCTTGAACACTATATGCAACTTGTTTTTCACTAATTGAGAAGTTTGGAACTTCAGCATTGGTTGAATCACTCATTAATAAAGTTACACCTGTTTCACCTAAGAATGACATAACTTGATAATCAGCAGGATCACCAACAGGTGTTAAATCAAATTTAAAGTCTCCTGTTGAGACAACACGTCCATTTGGTGTATTAACAACAATTCCTAAAGATTCAGGAATAGAGTGGTTTGTTTTAAAGAAACCAATATTGAAATGTTTTGTTTTAATTTGATATAAATTATTAATTTGAACAAGCTTTGTTGCTTGCGTTAAGCGTCTTTCTTCTAATTTTCTTCTAATCATAGCACAAGCTAATGGAGAAGCATAAATAAATGGAATAGAGACAACTTGTAAAAGGAAAGGAATACCACCAATATGATCTTCATGACCATGAGTAATCAATAATCCTTTAATCTTTCTTTGATTACGTTTTAAATAAGAATAATCAGGAATAACATAATCAATTCCTGGTAACCCATCTTCAGCAAATTTAACTCCGGCATCAATAATGATGATTTCATCATCATGTTCAATACAGTACATGTTTTTACCAACTTCATTTAATCCACCAAGAGCAAAAACCTTAGTATCAAGATGGTTATCTTTTTTTATATTCGGTTTTTTAGTTCTATTATTATAGGGTGTTCTTCTCTTTGGAGAAGGACGTTTTTGAGGCATATCTGCCATTTTTTTCACCTTTCTTTCTTTGTTTATATATAGTATACCACTTCGTCTTCATTTTATAATAAAATGAATGAGAATGGTAGCCCATTCTCACTTACATACTAAATAATTTTTTTACATGCTGCAATTGCAAGTGAATGTGGTCCGATATGACAAGCAACACTTAAAGAAAGTGGATCACAGATTACTTCATGATTTGGAAAGATTTCTTCAACTTGTTTTTTAAATTCAAGAGCTTGATCTTTATCATAAGTATAAGCAATCATAATACGTGTATTGCTCATATCTTCACTATCATCAATACGTTCTTTAATATCTTTAGTGATAGCGTCAATCATAATTTTACTTGCCTTTGCCATGGTACGTGTTTTTTGGAATGAATCAAGTTTTTCGCCTTGAATAGTCAAGATTGGTTTGATTTTTAATAAACCTCCTAAAGCTGCTGCCGCAGGAGTAATTCTTCCACCCTTCTTTAGATATTCTAAAGTATTAACAGTAATATAAATGCTTGCATTTAATTTATTATCCATTAAAATATCATGAATTTCTTTAGCATCTTTTCCTTGTTTAGAAAGTGCTAAAGCATCAAGTACATCCCATTTTTGAGTTACTGAGATACGTTGTGAATCAACAACATAGACTTTTTCTTTATATTCATCTTCTTGAGCTAGCATTAAAGCTGTTTGACATGAACCACTTAAACCACTAGACATAGGAATATGAACAATTTGATCGTATTCTTTTAAAATATTATCAAAAAACTTAGTGACTTCACCAGCGGCTGGTTGAGAAGTAAAAACTTCAGCGCCAGTCATTAATTTATCATAGAACTCATCTTGAGTGAGATTGATATCTTCTTCAAATTCTTGACCATTGATAGTAAAAGGCATTGGTAAAACAAAAATACCAAGTTCATTTGCTTCTTTTTGGGTAATACCACTATTACTATCCGTCATTATCGCGACTTTCATGAGATTCCTCCTTAATTATTGTATGTAAATTGACATTACTATTTTATCTTATTTATAAAATATTGCAACCTTTTTATAGTTGGGGATAATAATATTTATATTTCTTTCTATATTATAGAGTTTTTTCTTAAAAGATTTCAATTATTGAGAAGAATTTGAGGTTGACTTGTTAAAAATAAACAATAAACTATATCTTATAGAAAAGAGGGATAAAATGAGTGACGCTATTAATAAGATGATTGATAAGTATACAAATGTAGGTATGAATATTATTGATGCACTTTTTATTTTTATTATAGGATGGTATGGAACAAAGATTTTATTACATATTATAACGAAGATGATGAAAAAATCGAATGTTGATCCAATTGTTATTAACTTTGTAAAATCAATAGTAAATGTTGGTTTAAAGATTATTGTTGTGATTACTGTGATTGGACAATTGGGTGTATCAGTGACTTCATTAGTCGCCGTTTTAACTACGGCTGGAGCAGCCATTGTTTTAGGTTTACAAGATTCAATGAAGGGTGTTGTTTCTGGAATTATTATTTTATTTGCTAAACCATTTGTTAAAGGTGATACGATTGAAGTAGGCAACTATGTGGGAAAGATTCAAGAGATTCAGTTGTTATATACAATTTTAATGACATTTGATAATAAGATGGTTGTTATTCCAAATAATGAATTAGCTTCATCAACCTTTGTGAATTATTCACACGAAGATATTCGTCGCGTAGATATGAGTATGGATGTGCATTATGATAGTGATGTTGAATTAGCTAAAAAGATTATTTTAAAAGTGATTGAAGAACATCCTTATGCGTTAAAAGAACCTATTCCTTATGTTCGTGTAAGTGAATATAAAGATCATGCGATTACGATAGGATTACGAGTTTGGACAAAGACAGAAAACTATTATGATTTAAAAGATGATCTTTTAGAACAAATTAAATATGCATTCGACAAAGAAGGCGTTCAAATTCCATATCAACAGTTCGATATTCATGTCCATCACACAAATAATTCATAAAAAATAAAGAAATTGAATAGATTTTTAATGTATATACAACAAAAAGAATTTCTAATTTGACTGAATATTTGTATACAAGTTACGTTTAAAGTTATGAAATTTTAGGGAAAATCGAAAAAAGCATAATTTATCGTTTGAAAAAAATAAAAAATGTAAAAAAACTCTAGAATTGTATTGAATAGTGTGATATGATAGATGCACATAAGTTAACGACGACTCAAATGTTAACTATGGTTTTATCTAATGAGGAGGAGAAAATTGGTATGAAAGGAAATTGGGTAAAAAAGGTTGCAGTTTCTATGATGTGCCTTGCTATGGTAACTGGTTGTGGATCAAACGGTTCATCAGGCAGCAAAGAAATTAGTGTAAACCTAACAGCTGAACCACCTGAAATGAATTCTATTTTAACAACTTCATCTGGTTCTATGAACGTATTGAGACACTGTGTTGAGGGGTTAGTTGTTTTAGATGCAAAAGATGAAGCACAACCTGGTATGGCTGAAAGTTGGGATGTTTCGCCAGACAAAAAAACTTACACTTTCCATTTAAGAAAAGGACAAAAATGGAGTAATGGTGAAGAAGTAACAGCAAAAGATTTCGTCTTTGCATGGAATAAACACTTCACTAAAAAGAGTGGTGCTGCTTATGCATCAACTTGGATGACAAAAATTGCAGGAGCAGAAGATGTATTTAACGCAAAAGATGATGCTGCATTGAAAAAAGCATTAGCTAATGCAGGATGGAAAGCAAAAGATGATTATACTTTTGAAGTAACATTCACTGGACCTTTCCAATATGCAGTTGTATTGATGGCATTCCCATCATTCTTCCCAGTAAATGAAAAAGCATTCAATGATGCTGGAGCTGCAAAAGATATTAAGAAATATGGTACTTCTGAAAAAACAATGGCTTATAATGGGCCTTACAAAATTACTTCATGGACTCATGAAGATAGCTTAGTATTAGAAAAGAACCAAGATTATTGGAATAAAGATGCTATTAAATTAGACAAGATCACTATGAAAATGATTGGTAACATGACTACTGCTGTTAATGAATTTAACAATGGTACAATTGATATGATTGATTTAGATGGTGAAAATGCTAAGACACTTAAAAAAGACGGTAAAAACGTACAAGCATTTGATGATGGTGGAGTTTGGTATTTAGAATTCAACTCTCAAGCTAAAAACTTAGGTTTAAACAATGCGAAAGTTCGTAAAGGTATCACTTTAGCTATCAATGCAAAAGCTATGGCTGAAAGTATTTTACAAAATGCTTCACCAGTTGCTACAACAATGACACCTGCAGCTGTTGCTAATGGTGAATTCAAAAAGACTGTTGGTGATTTATTAACTCGTGATGGTGACTATGCTAAAGCAAAAGCAATGTTAGAAGAAGGATTAAAAGAAGAAGGATTAACTCTTGCTAAATTCACTCCAACATTACTTTGTGATGACACTAGCTCAGCTAAGAAACAAGCAGAATTCTTACAAGCTCAATTTAAAGATAACTTAGGTGTTAAACTTGAAGTTAAACAAGTTACTTATAAGAGCAGATTAGACTTAATGGATAAAGGTCAATTTGATATCGTATTCGCTGGATGGTCAGCAGACTACAACGATCCAATGACTTACTTAGATATGTGGATGACTGGAAATGGTAATAACCATGGTAAATGGTCTAACGCTGAATATGATGCATTAATTAACAAAGCATCTTCATTAGCTGATAAAGATCAATACTATGCTACATTGAAAAAAGCTGAACAAATTTTAGCTGATGAATGTCCAATTGGTGTTGTATTTGACAGACAAAAAGATTTTATCACTACTGATAAATTAAAAGGTGTTGTTAGAACAGCATTCCAAGATATGAACTTCAACTATGCTTATATCGAAGAATAATTACAATTGAATATTTACAAAAATTAAATAAAAAGAATGGGCTATATGATATAGTACATATAGTCCTTCTTATTTTTAATGTGAAGAAAAATGTCAAGAAAGGTGTGAAATTATGGCAAAGTATATTATTAAAAGACTTTTTTATGCTTTCCTCACTATTTTAGTATTACTAGCATTGACATTTGTAATGATGCATATGTTGCCTGGAGATCCGTTTAGTACAGGTAAGGCAATGGATGAAGGTACAAAACAAGCTTTAAGAGCTTATTATGGTTTGGATAAACCTTTATTAGAGCAATTCATTATTTATGTAAGAAATGCTATGGTAGGTGATTTAGGTCAATCTATTAAATATAGTAGACCTGTTATGCAAATTATCATGGAATCATTCCCTGTATCTTTCCAATTAGGGATGCTTTCATTAATCTTTGCAGTTATCGCTGGTGTCGCTTTAGGAGCAGTTGCTGCTATTCGTAGAGGGAGAGCTGCTGATACAGTTGCTATGACTCTATCTGTTATTGGAGTTTCTATTCCAAGTTTCATTGTTGCAGCATTACTTCAATACTTCTGTGCATTGAAATTGAATCAGCTGACCGGCACGCAGATCTTTGCCGTTACAGGTTGGGGTAATTTTAATCAAATGATATTACCTGCTTTAGCGCTAAGCTTTAGTTCGCTAGCAACTGTTTCTCGTTTAATGCGTACAAGTATGCTTGATGTTTTGAGTTCTGATTATATCAAAACAGCCAAAGCTAAGGGATTGTCTGAAAAGGCAATTTTATGGAAACATGCAATTCGTAATGCTATTATGCCAGTTGTTACAGTTTTAGGTCCAATTGCGGCTGCTGTTTTAACTGGTGGATTCGTTGTTGAAAATGTATTTAGTATTCCTGGTATGGGAAAATTCTTCGTTTTAGCTATTAAGGAAAATGATTATACGTTGATTGCAGGTACAACATTATTCTATGGAGCATTTTTAATTCTTGCTGTCTTAGTTGTTGATATCTTGTATGGTATTATTGACCCACGTATTAAATTAGCAAGTGAAAAGGAGTGATAATAGGATGAAAAATAAAGAAAATAAAAACGTTCAAGAACCTATTGTAGAAGAAGTTCTATCTCCTGATTGTGATATTGATCCATCTGAATTTGAATGGGTAGGTCAAGATGCAAGTCGTATGCAATCTATTACAAGACCAAGTATTAGTTTCTGGAAGGATGCATTTGGACGTATTAAACGTGATAAGGTTGCAATTACTTTTAGTATTATTTTATTAGTTATGTGTTTGATGGCTATTCTTGTGCCAATTATTTCACCACATACAATTGATAAAATGGATTTAGCACATAAACATGTTGGAATGTTTTATAACACAGGTTCTAATTTCTATATCTTTGGTACTGATTATTTAGGTAGAGATATGTTTGTTAGAATTTGGGATGGTGCTCGTATTTCATTATTTATTGCCTTTATGGCAGTTATTATCAATGTTATTATTGGTGTTATCTATGGTGGTATCTCAGGATATTTTGGTGGATTCATTGATAATATCATGATGCGTATTGCTGAAATTGTTAATGGTATTCCTTACTTATTAATCGTTATTATCTTAATGATTGTTATGAAGCCTGGAGTAAGTACAATTATCATTGCCCTTGCAATGGTTGGATGGGTTGGTACAGCTCGTCTTGTGCGTGGTGAAGTTATTCGATTAAAAGAACAGGAATTTGTTATTTCTGCACAAAGTATGGGAGCTTCTCCTACACGTATTATTGGAAAGCATTTAATTCCAAATATTTTATCAATCGTTATTGTTAACTTAACATTGGCAATTCCAAATGCTATCTTTACTGAAGCATTCTTGTCATTCATTGGTCTTGGGGTACAAGTACCACAAGCTTCTTGGGGGACACTTGCTAATGAAGGAATTCAATTCTTTGTTCAATATCCTTTGGAATTAATTCTTCCTGCGTTCTTTATCAGTATTACAATGTTGAGTTTTAACTTATTAGGTGATAAGCTAAGAGATGCTTTTGATCCTAAGTTAAGGAGGTAAAAAAGAATGGCAAAAGTTCTAGATATAAAAGATTTATATGTGTCGTTCGATACATATGCTGGTGAAGTCCAAGCTGTTAGAGGTGTTTCTTATTCAGTTGATGAAGGAGAAGTTTTAGCAGTCGTAGGTGAATCAGGATGTGGAAAATCTGTAACTGCACAAACTATCATGAAATTAAATCCAATGCCACCTGCACGTATTAAAAGTGGAAGTTTAACTCTTGGAGATATTGATATTATTAACACTCCTGAGGATGATATGCAAAAAATTCGTGGAAAAGAAGTGAGTATGATTTTCCAAGATCCAATGACTTGTTTGAATCCAACTATGAAGGTTGGTAAACAAATCGTTGAAGCTATCGTTCATCATCAACGTTTATCAAAAGAAGAAGCACATGCTAAGGCTATTGAAATGTTGGAAAAGGTACAAATACCAAATGCTGAAGAACGTGCAAATCAATATCCACATGAATTCTCAGGTGGGATGAGACAACGTGCTATGATTGCAATGGCACTCTCATGTAATCCAAAATTATTAATTGCTGATGAACCAACAACAGCTCTTGATGTTACAATTCAAGCACAAATTATTGATTTATTAGCAAATATTAGAGATGAATTAAATACAGCAATTGTATTGATTACCCATGACTTAGGAGTTGTTGCTTCTTTGGCTGATAAGATTGCTGTTATGTATGCTGGTAAAGTTGTTGAAACTGGATCAGCTGATGATATTTTCTATAATGCGTCTCATCCATATACAGTCGCATTATTGAACAGTTTACCAAAACACGATACGAATAAATCTGACAAATTACAATCTATTCCAGGTACACCACCTGATTTATTAGATCCACCTAAAGGATGTGCATTTGCTTCACGTTGTGAAAAATGTATGAAAATTTGTCGTCATAAACAACCACCAGTCTTTAAATTGAATGATGGACATGAAGCTGCTTGTTGGCTATTACACAAAGATTGTCCTAAAGAAGGAGGTAAGTCTTAATGGCTGAAGATAAAGTTTTATTAAAAATCGATAACCTTTCAAAACACTTTAGAGTCAGTGGTGGAATTTTAAAAGCCGTAAATGGTGTCAGTCTTGAAATTAAAGAAGGAGAAACTCTTGGTTTAGTAGGTGAATCAGGATGTGGTAAATCTACTCTTGGTCGTGTTGTTATGGGAATTTATGAACCTACAGAAGGTCATATTATTTATGATGGTCAAGAAGTTCAAATTAAGAAATCTAAAGATCGTTTAGCTTATGCAAAACATGCACAAATGATTTTCCAAGATCCTTATGCTTCTTTAAATCCACGTATGACAGTTGAATCTATTATCGCTGAAGGAATGGAAATCCATGGATTATATACTCCTGAAAAGCGTAAAGAAAGAGTTCATGAATTATTGGAACTTGTTGGTTTAAATAAAGAACATGCTAACCGTTTCCCACATGAATTCTCAGGTGGTCAACGTCAACGTATTGGTATTGCAAGAGCCTTGGCAATTGAGCCAGAATTCCTTGTATGTGATGAACCAATTTCAGCCTTAGACGTTTCTATTCAATCACAAGTTATTAACTTATTGATTGATTTACAAAAGAAATTAGGGTTAACTTATTTGTTCATTGCCCATGACTTAGATATCGTACGTTATATTTCTGATAGAATTGCCGTTATGTATTTAGGTCACTTAGTTGAATTAGGTACAAGTGATGAAATTTATTCACATTCTATGCATCCATATTCTGAAGCATTGTTATCTGCTGTACCTATTCCTGATCCAAAATTAGAAAAAGAGAAAAAGCGTATTATTTTAAGTGGTGATGTCCCAAGCCCAATTGATTTACCTGCTGGATGTCCTTTCGCAGGTAGATGTCGATACGCTACAGATAAATGTCGTGAAGAAAAACCAGCTTTGAAAGAAGTAAAACCAGGACATTTTGTCGCATGTCATTATCCAATTCAAAAAGATTAATACCTTATTATATAAATAAAAAACCTTGATTAAATCAAGGTTTTTTTGTGTTTGATTAATTTTCTAAGAAAACTTTATAAGCAAGATATCCTTCATAAACATCAACTTTAGATACAATTTCATATGGGGCATGCATATTTAATACTGCAATTCCAGCATCAATAACATCCATATTATAGTTACCAAGAATATAGGCGATAGTACCTCCACCACCTTGGTCTACTTTTCCAAGTTCTGCTGTTTGGAAATGAATCTTAGCTTCATCCATAATTTGTCTTAATTTTGCCATATATTCAGGATTAGCATCGTTGCTGCCACTCTTTCCACGAGCACCAGTATATTTATTAAAGACAATACCATTACCTAAATAAGCAGCATTTTTAGCATCATTAACTTCTTTATATAAAGGGTCAAATCCAGCACTTACATCACTTGATAACATTTGTGAATTTGTCATTGTACGTTTTAATGATAAATAAGAATCATCACCACATAAATGTAAAAGTTCAGCAATTGTATTTTCAAAGAATAGAGATTGAGCACCAGTTGCTCCAACACTACCAATTTCTTCTTTATCAACTAAAATACAACAAGAAGTATAAGTAGGATTATTTGTTTCTAAGATAGCCATTAATGATGTATAAGCACAAACACGATCATCATGTCCATATCCTAATATCATACTTCTATCTAAACCAAAATCTCTTGCTTTTCCACTAGGAACAACTTCAATTTCAGCACTTAAGAAATCTTCTTCTTCAATATCATATTTTTCTTTTAATAATTTTAATACATTAGCTTTTACAGCATCTTTTTCTTCACTATCTAAAGGAATACTTCCAACATTAACGTCTAAGTTTTCTCCTTCAATAACTTTATCAGCTGTTTTTTGTAATTGAGTTGCTGATAAATGGATTAATAAATCAGTAATTCCAACAACAGGATCATTATCATCTTCCCCAATAACAACATCAATAACACTACCATCTTTTTTAACAACAACACCATGTAAAGAAAGTGGAATAGTTACCCATTGATATTTTTTAACGCCACCATAGTAGTGAGTATCTAATAAAGCAAAACCATCACTTTCATATAGAGGATTTTGTTTTAAATCTAAACGTGGTGAATCAATATGAGCACCTAAAATTCTCATTCCTTCAACTAAAGGTTTTTCACCCATTACAAATAAAGCAATATTTTTTTTCTTATTAACAACATAAACCTTATCACCAGCTTTTAAAGAATCAAATTCACTAATATCTTTAAAACCATATTCCTTAGCTAAACGAATAGAAGCTTTCACACAAGCTCTTTCTGTTTTACCTTCAGAAATATAAGCTTTATATCCTTCATTAAAATCCATAACATTTTTATAATCTTGATCTTGATATTTACTCCAAGTATTTTTTGCGTACATTTTTATTCCCCCAAACTCATTTCGATAATTTTTAATAAGACTTCAACTTGTTTATTCATCATTGTTAATGAAACATATTCAAAAGGACCATGAAAATTAAAACCACCAGTTCCTAAATTAGGACAAGGTAATCCCATATATGTTAAATTAGCACCATCAGTTCCACCACGAATAGGAACACTCACAGCATCAACACCACATGCCTTCATCGCAGCAATAGCATTATCAACAATATACATATGTTCTAAAATATGTTCTTTCATATTTAAATAACTTTGATCAATTTTGACTTCAACCATAGCATAACCATATTTTTGATTTAAGAAATCCGCAATATTTTTGAAATCCTGACATTGCTTTTTAGCTAAATCTAAATCATGATTACGGATAATATATTCCATAACAGTTCTTTCACAGCTTCCATGAATATCATGTAAATGATTAAATCCTTCATAACCTTCAGTTGCTTCTGGTCTAGCATGTACCAGTAACATAGCATCAAACTCTTGTGCTATATGAATAGAATTAATCATTGCATTTTTAGCAGAACCAGGATGAATACTTTTTCCAGTGATTTCTACAACTGCACTAAACGCATTAAAGTTTTCATATTCAATTTCTTCAATATTACCACCATCAATAGTATAAGCATATTCAGCTGGGAATTGTTCAAGTGCAAAGTTCTCTGTTCCGCGTCCAACTTCCTCATCAGGTGTAAAAGCGATTTGAATATCATTATGCTTAAATTCTGGATGACTTAAAAGATATTCAGCCATCTGCATAATAATTGCAACACCAGCTTTATCATCAGCTCCTAAAAGTGTTGTTCCATCAGTCGTTATCAAATCATGATGAATAACATTTAATAAATCAGGAAATTCATGAGGATCTAAAGCTAATCCTTTTTCTTGATTTAAAACAATTGTGTCTCCATGATAATCTTGAATCAATTGTGTATGAATCTGATTTCCAGCAGCATCAGGAGATGTATCCATATGCGCAATAAATCCAATGACTGGGCCTTGATGATCATTATTAGATGGAATTGTACCATAAACAATACCAAATTCATCTAAACGAGCATTATCAATTCCTAAACCCTTCATTTCATCAACTAAATAACGTGCAAGTTCTAATTGCTTCAATGTTGAAGGTGTCAAAGAAGATTTAGGATCAGATTGTGTATCAAAGCTCACATATTTCAAAAATCTTTCTTGTATGTTCATAAAATCCCTCACTTTCTTGTCTACACACTATTATACATGGATTATCCAATATATGCCATGCATATCACTTAAAAATTAAGATATTCTTATGCTTAAAAGAGATAAAATGATATAATAAAAGAAATAAAAAGGAGTTATAAATATGAATGAGACAATAAAACAATTATGGGAGCGTAAATCAGTAAGAGAATACACAAATCAACCAATAACAAATGAAGAAAAAGAAATGATATTACAAGCTGCATTACAAGCACCCACTGCTGGGAATATGGCACTTTATTCAATTATTGATATTCAAGATCAAAAGTTAAAAGATGAATTAGCTATTCGATGTGACCATCAGCCATTTATTGCAAAAGCACCATTAGTGTTGATTTTCTTAGCTGATTATCAAAAATGGTTTGACATTTTTCAACACTATACAAGTGATGAAGTAAAAATTGAAGAATCAGATTTATTATTAGCTTGTGAAGATTGTATGATTGCGGCTCAAAATGCAGTTGTAGCGGCACAGTCGTTAGGAATAGGAAGTTGTTATATTGGAGATATCTTAGAAAACTTTGAAGCTAATCAAGAATTGCTTCATTTACCTCAATATGCAATTCCTTTATGTATGGTTGTTTTTGGAAAGCCAACACCTTCTCAAATCAATAGAAAGAAACCAACTCGTTTTGCATTAGAAGATATGGTGAGTGTTGATTATTATCGTGAAAAAACAACTGAAGAAACAATTCAAATGTTTGAAAAACAAACTGGAAAAAGCGGTGAAGATCTAGAAAAATATATCATAGCTTTTGCAAAAAGAAAGTTCTATGCTTTATTTAGAGAAGAAATGAATCGTTCATCTAGGGCTATTATTCAACATTGGATAAAATAAAAAACAGCGCATGCTGTTTTTATTTTGGATCTTTAATTTTTTTAATTGATTTATCGGTGACTTCGATATGATTACGATAAAGTGAAATATTAATAACACGACTTCCTACAGCATATATTAATGCCATACTTGGCACAGCAATTAATAAGCCAAAGAAACCAAAGATATTACCAAATAAGACTAATGATAATAAAACATATAAACCAGAAATACCAACGGCACCACCAACAACTCTTGGATAAATAACGTTAGCTTCAAATTGTTGAATAATCACAAAACAAATAGTAAAGATAATGGCTTGTGTTGATTCAACAGCTAATACTAAGATAAAGCTTACTCCAAAACCAACATATCCACCAAACATTGGAACTAAGCTAGAAACACCAATAATAAAAGCTAACAATTCAGGAAATGGTAAGCCAGTTAATTTAAAACCAACATACATTAATGACATGAGAATACAACATTCTAATAATTGTCCAGAAACAAATCCATTAAAATAATGATTTGCTTCAGCACCAATATCAAAAATTACTAATGATTCTTTATAACCAAATAAGAAAGTCACAATTTTCTTTAATTGTCTTAAATGAGTTTCCTTATTAGCCAGTAAATAAAGTGACATAATAAATGAAGTCACAGCATTAATAAAGAAACCAAAAATACCAATAGATTGAAAAATTAAGTTAATACCTGCATTTCCTAAAATATTACCACTCTTTGATAATAAGCTATTTAAATCTAAACTAGATAATGCTTGTTGAATAGATTCATAATTAATTGCATAATTAACATGAAACTGAGCCAAAGCATCATTGATTAAAGTAACCAACCGATTAGAATAATTAAAGATATTAGAGATAATCAAACTAATACTTTCACCTAAACGAGGAATAATAAATGAAGAAAATAAAACAATAAGAGTTATTGCTAGAATCAGTGTCGTCGCAATTGATAATCCTCTTTTTAAACCATGTCTTTTAATTTTCTTACCATAGAGATGTTCAATCTTACGCATTGGAATATTTAAAATAAATGCAATCACAATTGCAATATATAACGGTGTCGCAAGCGACAATATATAACCAATAGTCGATAAAACTGTTTTGTAGTTAAATACAACGAATGCTAATAAGATAGTATAAGTGATATAAAGCATTGTTTTGTTGTTTTTGACAATATGTGTTTTGTCGATCATAATTTCACCTTCTTTAACCACTTTATCATAACATAAAATCAATAAAATGTGTAGTTGATTGTGTATTGTTAAAAAACATGTTAAAATATGACAAAGAAGGTGAATGCAATGAAATTAACAAGACAAGCGCAAGTTCTTATCTTTGCAATAATGGTTGGTATTTTTTTATGTGCATCCTATTTATTGCTAGGGAAACAAGAACAAGAAAAACCAGTAGAGAAACAAGCACAATATACAATGAAACTTGTATTAGAAGATACACCTATTGTTTCAACTTATATTGATTCAATATCCCAAGAGAAATCTTCTTCAAAATATCAAAAATATGACATTGAAGTGACAAAAAGAACAAAGATTAAAGATTATACTTTGTCAGCGAATCAAACATTTTCTAAATATATACAACCATTAGGTCCTAATGGTAAAGATAAATTAATAAAAGGCTCAAAAAATATAATATCTCACTATGCTTATTCAATGTTGTTGAAAGGTGATATTTTAGAAAAAACAAATCTTTCAACAAAAGAAAAAACATATGAAATTGTTAATGCATATATAACTTATAATCAAATTCCATTGACACTCTTAAGTGATAATTCTAATGTTTCTATTGCTAATCAAAGAAAAACAAAAGAAAAGATTGTAAATTTACAAGAATTTATTGATTCTTTAAAGAGTGTTGATAAAAGAGACAAGATGTTAACTTGGTAGAACTATCTTTGATAGTTCTTTTCTTAAGAAAAGGTGATAAATAATGATCTATTTTACAAGTGATTTACATTTAGGACATAAAAATATTATCAAGCTGACAAATAGACCGTTTGTAAATGTAGAGGAAATGAATGAAGTTTTCATTCATCATTGGAATCAGAAAATTCAAAATAATGATACGGTTTATATTTTAGGTGATTTTACCTTTAAGATGAGTGTATTAGAGGCACATAATATAATAAAACAACTTCATGGTCATAAGATTTTAATAAAAGGAAATCATGATAAGAATATAGATGTTTCTTTGTTTGATGAAGTGTGTGATTTTAAAATCATTAAATATCATAAACAGAAGTTTATTTTAATGCATTATCCATTATTAGAGTGGCCGCATTATTTTCAAGGTGGGATTCATCTTCATGGACATCAACATAATCATAGAGATTATAATGAATTGATGAGAAGTAAAGGGATAAGAAGATATGATGTAGGTGTTGATGCTAATGAGTTTTATCCAGTATCTATTGATGAGATTATAGATTTTATGGAAGGAAGTAATGAATCAAATAAATTGTAATTTTAATGGGTTGGTTATATAATAAAAAAGATAAATGAAAGACATGTTAGGAGGAAGAAAATGAAAGCTATAGTTTTAATTAAAGAAGGCTTTGAAGAAGTTGAAGCTTTAAGTGTTGTTGATGTTTTAAGACGTGGAGAAATGAATTGTGAATTAGTTGGTATGGATGCTATGAGAGTGACAAGTTCACATGGTATTGAAGTGAGTATGGATAGACTTTTTGATGAAACAGCTTATGATGCTGATGTTGTTGTTTTACCAGGAGGACTTCCAGGTGCAAGATCTTTACATGATGATGAAAGAGTTATTGATTTATTGAAGGATTTCAATGAAAAAGGAAAATGGATTGCAGCTATTTGTGCTGGACCTATTTCTTTAGAGAAAGCTGGAGTTGTAGATGGTAAAAAGTATACATGTTACCCAGGATTTGATAAAGAAATTCCTTCAGGTATTTATCAAGATACATTGACTTATGTTGATCAAAATATTATTACTGGACGTGGACCTGCAGCTTCATTCCAATTTGCTTATACAATTTTAGAAAAAATGGGGAAATCATCTGAAAAGATTGCTGAAAGTATGCAATATCCTTATTTAAAAAAATAGAGATTCATTTGAATCTCTTTTCAATTACCCTTGTAAATGCAAGGGTATTTTCTTGGTTATAGGCTTCATTATAAATAAAACCATCAATTTGTAATTGTTTTAATTCATCTAAAGTTGTTATTTCTTTTAAAATCATTTGATTTAACATTTGACCACGAGCTTTTTTTATAATCATAGCATTTCTTTTAAGTTTTTGATCTTCAATTTCAATAAAATCAATAAAGTAGACATGGGGATGATGTAACATATCGGTAAATTCCTTACTTGCAAGAGAGATAATAAAATCTTCATTTTCAAAGTGTTGGTAGATAGGAGTATACCAGTATTCATATAGATTGATATGATTTGGTTTCATTGTCATATCTAAACGGTAATAAGAAATAGCGGTATTATATTTTAAGATACCATAATAAGCACATAAAATTCTTAAATTCTCAAGATATGCTAAGTGCTGTGAATATAAAGAAAGTTCAAGTTGTTTAAATACAGTTCCAGAAAAGAAAGCTAAAGCAGGGTAACTAGCTTGTTTTTGATGATAATAGTCATAAACTTTTAGAGCTTGTTTATAGGATATTTTCATGAGTTCACAAAGCTGTTCATCATTGTAATGACTCAGTTGTTGATGTAAATAGTTTGTTTCTTTTTCAAAGAGTATAGGGGTCAAAGACCAATCAACTTTTTGTGGTTTCATAGTTTTACTTGGCGCAATAACAATTTTCATAAACTTCACCTCGACAATATTATAAAGTAAAACTTATAATACGCAAAGAAATATGATATAATCTTTGCGGGTGAAAAATATGAATACTATAATTATAAATAAAATATTAATGCATATGCTGGACTTTGAACATCGTAAAATCTATCATTCACAAAATTTTGTTGATATGAATGAGACTTCAATTGATTATTATCGTAAAAAAGTAGAAAAAGCTTTAAATTCTCCAACTATGAAAGAATTAACAGTAGGTTCACTACATGAAATGATGTTACGTTGTGAAAAGATGGTTGAAAGTGATGAAGAATTTATTAAACAAGCACATGAAATAACTGATAAGTTATTTACTTTAGGAGCTGTTATTGAAGAAATGCCTAATAGTAACGTATTATACGTTGATTGCTATAAAAATGGTGAAAGATACATGGCAGTTTTAAAGTTAAACTATCGTACAATTCCTATGAGTGTTGTGGAAGAAGGAAATGTTCGTATTACTAAGCAACAAGTCTTACCAATGATGGGTTCAGCAGTGGATGAAGCAATTATTATGAATTGTGATCAAAAACAATTGTTCTTAATTGAAAAGAAATATACGATTGATGGAAAACCTGATTTTTATTTAAATCCACAATGGATTAAAGGTGAAGAAAAATTAACTGATAAACAAAAGATATCAACAATGAAAAAAGTTATTAAGAAAATGGATGATATTTATAATGTTAATGATGGAAAAGCTTTACCTTTAATGAAACAAGAAATTCAAGAAAAAATTGATTTGAATCAGCCAGTTAAGCCATTAGAGGTTGTTAAGAAAGTATTGGAAAAAGATTATCAGGCTCAAGAAGAAAGTGAAATTATGATGAAGGATTTGGGAATTGGTGAGGAAGATCAAATTCAAAGTTTATCATTAGCAGCAATGGATATTTGTAAGTTGGTATTAGATGATGAAATTGAAGTAAAACTACCAATTGAGGAATATCTTTCTGGTAATCGAGTTGAAAAAATAAAACAAGATGATGGCACATATTCGATTGTTGTTAAGGATATTAATGAGGTTATTGTAAAATAGACTTAAGATTTCTTAAGTCTTTTTTGTAGGCTTTGTGAAGGTTCTTTGGTATAATGATTTTATATGAGAAAAGAGGGATTGTGTGGATTTATTAAGGGATAAGGATGTTATACAAATCGTCCGTAATATGTTGGATTTAATGGATAATCGGCTAGTGAATCATGGCGAAAGGGTAACATTTTTAATGACAAAGCTTATGGAAGAACTTGGTTATTCACAAGATGATATCTTTTTAGGAGCAAAATTAGCATTATTTCATGATATTGGTGCCTATAAGACAGATGAAATAGATAATTTGTTAAGTTTTGAATCTCATGATGTTTGGGAACATGCTATTTATGGATACTTGTTTTTATCAAGAATGTCACCATTGTCGCAACATGCTGATTGTATTTTGTTTCATCATTTAGATTATAATAAATTATTAGGAATTGAGTGTTCGAATAAAGACTTGGCAAGTTTGATTCATTTTTGTGATCGTATGGATGTACTTTTACAAAGTCATAAAAATGTTGATGATTATTTTAAAAGTCAGTTAAAAAATGGAAAGTTTCAACAAGATCATATAGATGCCTTTTTTAGATTAAATCAAGATAATCGTTTATTAAAACGAATATTCAATGGTGAATATCATCAAGATATGGATGAATTATTTAGTCGCTATATTTTTAGTCAAGAAGAAAAACATATGTATTTATGTATGTTGGCTTATTCAATTGATTTTAATAGTGAATTTACAGTTATACACACGATTATGACAACATCATTAGCCCAAGAAATTGCTAAGTTCTGTGATTTAAGTGAGCATGAGATTCAAAAGATTTATTATGGGGCATTATTGCATGATGTGGGAAAGGCTTCAATTCCAATTAAAATATTAGAAAAACCAGGCAAGTTAACGGATGAAGAAATGCAGATTATGCAGGGACACGTTTTAGGTAGTGAGAAGGTATTACGTGGTTATGTACCTGATGATATATTACAAATTGCAATTAGGCATCATGAGAAACTAGATGGCAGTGGTTATCCTTATGGATTAGCGAAAGATGATTTGTCTTTAAGTGAATGTATTGTTGCTGTGGCAGACATTTTAAGTGCTTTATTAGGAAGAAGAAGTTATAAAGATCCTTTAAGTGTTGATAAGGCTATGTCAATTATTTGTGAGATGGCTAAAGATGGTTTGATTTCTCAGGAAGTTGTTGATACTTTTGTCGAACATCAAGAAGAAATATTAATGAATACAAGACAACATTCTCAGGAATTAAGAGAAATCTATGAGTCAATGCAAAGTGATTATGTTCATATTAGAGAAGAAATTAGAAAATATTTACTGTAAAGGTATTATGATAAACATAATATCTTTTTCTATATTGACAAAAATAATATATATGGTATATTGTAATCATAATGTTATAACATTACAACAAAATTAACATTATGAGAGGAAGATAAAAATGAAATACGAATTTCCACAAGATTTTAAATGGGGCTCAGCCGTTTGGGCTCAAGGAACTGAGGGGGCTTTTGATAAGGATGGTAAAGCTCTACAGTTTGGGATGAATACTATCGCTTGTCACCAGAACGCTTTTATAATGAAATTGGACCTAGTGATACATTAAACTGGTATGAAAATTACGAAAAATATGCACAACTTGCTCAAGATATTGAACATAATAGTTTTAGAACTTCTATTCTATGGGCACGTCTTTTACCAGATGGAAAAACAGTGAATGAAAAAGCTGTGACTTATTATAAGAATATGTTTAAAGCTTTTAAGAATAGAGGAATGGAATTATCAATTGTTTTATATTGGTTTGATATGCCTTTGTTATTTGAAAAACAAGGTGGATTTACGAATCGTGATGTGATTGATTCTTTTGTTTATTATTGTGAAAAATGTTTTGAATTATTTGATGGGTTGGTTGATATTTGGTATATCTATAATGAACCAATTGTTGATGTTGGAATTAAATATTTAAGAGATATGTGTTATCCTAATAAAATTGATTTTAATCTTACTAATCAAGCTATTTATCATATGGTTATTGCTCATGCAATGGTTGTTAAATGTTTTAAAGAAGGTCAATACAATGGAAAGATTGGTTCCGTATTAAATCATCAGCATATCTATCCAAGAAGTCAAAATACTGGCGATTTAGAGGCCGCACATACACTGGATCTGATGACTCAATTATGTTTTGAAGATCCATTACTTGCTGGAGTTCTTAATGAAGAATGGATAGCCTTTTTAAAAGAACATCATGTTATTATTGAAATACAAGATGGTGATTTGCAGTTGATTAAAGAAAATAAAATTGATGTCTTAGGATTAAATATTTATCATCCAACACGAGTAAAATGTTTAGATTATCTAAGAAATCCTAAGGCTCCTATCACTTTTGATTCATTTACAGAAGAATATCAAATGCATGGTAGACAAATGAATAAAGATCGTGGTTGGGAAATTTATCCAAAAGTTGTCTATGATACATTAATGTTAATGAAAGAAAAATATGGGAATCCTGAAATGCGTATTACTGAAAATGGTATGGGGGTTCAAGATGAATATCGTTTTAGAAATCATGCGGGTCAAATTCAAGATGATTATCGTATTGATTATGTTAAAAAGCATTTAATTTGGGCATATCAGGCTATTCAAGATGGAGCTAACTTAAAAGGTTATAATATGTGGTCTTTTATTGATTTATGGTCACCATCTAATCAATTTAAGAATTGTTATGGTTTTTATGAATATGATTTAGAAACTGGTGAAACAAAGAAGAAAAAAAGTGCTGATTGGTTTAAACAAGTGACTTTAAATAATGGATTTGAATCAGAATAGCATTAATTTCACAAAAATTGGAATAATTAGTGTATAATAAAGTTAACAGAAGTGAAAAGGGGTGAAGATATGAAACTTAGTTTTCAAAGTGGTCAAAAGCCGTTATGGAGTCAACTCTATGATATATTAGAATCACGTATTTTAAATGGAGAATATAAAGAAGGAGAAGTTCTTCCTAGTGAAATGTCTTTAATGGAAGAATTTGGAGTATCAAGAGTCACAGTGCGTCAAGCAATGGATAAATTGATTAATGCTAAACTTATTTCTAGAAAGCGTGGAAAAGGGACTATTGTTTTAAAACGTGAAAATACAGTTGCAACTTCTTTTCAATCTTCTTTTAATGGTGTAAAAGAAACAAATAATAATAATGATCGACGTGTTATTGGAGTTGAATATACAACTCCACCAATAGATGTTGCTTATTATTTTGGAATTTCAGTTAATGTGCCTGTTTTAAAATTAACAAGACAGACTTATGTTGATGAAAAACCTGTTACACATTATGAAACTTATATTAACCCAATTGTTCCAGTAGATGAAAAGACTGATTTTAGTGGTTCTATGTATGCTAAATTAGAACAAGCAGGATATCCAATTACACATGTAAAAGAGAAAATAACGGCCACTCTGATGAGTACAAAACAAAAAGAGCTATTTCAAATCGCAAAGAAAAATGAAGCTATTATGAATCGTACAAGAATGGGGAGTTCTAATGATTTACCTATTGAGTATACATATTCACAATATGTTGCAAATGGATATGAATTAGTAATTGATTTAAAGTAATAAATAACTGCCTGAAAGGGCAGTTATTATTTTTCTTTTAAATGTTATAACATTCTAACATAAAAGTGTTGCATTCATAACATGTTGTGTTATAATAATATTGTAATGTTATAACATTTGTAGAGGAGGAGAAATATGGATAAATTAAATAAAGTTCTTGAAAAGTATTTAGTACCAATAGGAAGTTATTTGTCAAGTAATAAGTACTTGCAAATTTTAAGAAAATCAATGTTAGCAATTATGCCTTTAACAATTGCAGGATCAGTCGTTTTGATTATTAATAGTTTCCCATTTATTGATAATGTTGTTCCAGCAGCAATTATGACAGAAGTAAGAAGTTTATTGGGAATTATTTCTAGTGTTTCGTTAAGTTTGGTTGCCTTTTATTTAGCAGGAGTTGTCAGTTATTACTATGCTAAAGAGGAAAAGACAGAACCATTATTTGCGATGATTGTTGGAATCAGTTCTTTCTTAATTTTAACCCCATTAACATTAGAAGTCGAAGGTGTTAAAGATTTAATTACTAATGTTATTCCTATGAGTTGGTTAGGTGGTAAAGGTTTATTTGTTGCCTTAATTACTGGTTTCTTATCAGGTTATGTTTTCAATACATTATTAAAAAAGAATTTAACAATTAAATTACCTAGCAGTGTTCCACCAATGGTTGCAGCTCCATTTAGAATATTAGTTCCAGCATTTATTACATTCCTTGTATTTGCTATTATTAGATACGCTTTCACATTTACTCCATATGGCAATGTTCATACTTTATTCTTTGATGTTTTACAAACACCATTGATGAAGTTAGGAGCAAGTTTACCAGCAATGATTGTGATTGTTATATTTATTCAAACAATGTGGTTTATGGGATTGCATGGTCAAAGTATTACAAAAGCTGTTATTTTACCAGTTTGGGAAGCAGCAACGTTTGCCAATCTTGCAGCTACACAAGCCGGATTAAAACCAGAGTATATTTTTACAACACAATTCCATGATGTATTTATTCCAATCCAATTTACATCATTAATTATTGCATGTTTATTAGTATCAAAAAGTGTTCAATTGAAATCAGTCGCAAAACTTTCAGTTGGTTCAGCTATTTTCAATATCTCAGAACCAGTTGTATTTGGGGCACCAGTTGTTTTAAATGTTATGCTTTTAATTCCTTGGGTATTGGTTATGGTTGTCTTTGTCTTAATTACTTGGGGTGCAATGGCTAGTGGATTATGTCCTTATCCAACAGGTGCTGTTATTCCTTGGACAACACCACCATTTATTTCTGGATATTTAGCAACAGGTTCAATTATGGGTGTTGTAGTTCAACTTGTGAATTTTATTGTAGGTACTTTGATTTATATTCCTTTTGTAAAAATGTATGATAAGCAATTATTAAAAGATGAACAACTTCAAGTAGAGGAGTAGACTATGAAATATAATCCAGGATTTAATATTATTCCTACATATAATCCTTTAGGATTTGAATATGGACAAGGGGTATTTGGACCAATTGTTGAAAATCGAACATTGGAGGCAATTAGACAGAATCTTATGGATCCACAAAGTCAAGGTCCAGAGATTGTCTATTCCATTGCGATGGATGTAGGGAATAATCAAGATAAACAAGCTATGCTTGAAAGAAATCTTTTATATGGTGCAGTCACATATGCAAAAGGAACAATAGGAAAAGAACCAGTTCGTTCGCAGGGACACATTCATGCTGTGTCTCAGTCGTGTGGAATGTCAACTTGTGAAGTCTATGAAATATGGAGTGGTGAAGCTTATATTTATATGCAACAAACAGCTCATGATAATCCTGGGAAATGTTATGCAGTGCATGCGAAACCAGGTGATGTTGTGATTGTTCCACCAGGTTGGGCACATGCAACGATTGTTGCTAATCTTCAAGAAAATTTAACTTTTGGCGCATGGTGTGTGAGAGATTTTGGTTTTGATTATACAGAAGTTAGAGCACATCAAGGTGTTGCTTGGTTTCCAGTTGTTGAAGGGAACCAAATCAAGTTTATTGCTAATGAAAATTACAAAAAAAGTGAGCTTGTTATTAAGAAACCACGTATTTATGAAGAATTTCAGATTGAAAAGGGAATACCTATTTATCAACAATTTGTCGACAATCCAGATAAATTCTTATTTGTCTCTCGTCCACAAATTGCTATGGAAATATGGGAAAATTTTATCCCATAAAAGGAGAAGATTATGAAAGTGATAGAACCAGAAGTTATACATCATATTGCAGATAGTGTTATTGAAGGTGAAAAAGTAGAAAAATATAGTAAAAAATATCATGAGGTTGCATATCTTTATGAACAGCCAAGGGAAGATGATCCGATTGTTTATGAGGTCTATTCATATAGCAAAGGAGAAAATATTTTGGGTAATTTACAGTGGGGATTAACTGTTTTGAAACCAGTTTATTCTTTTGATGAATGTAATATGACAAAAGGACATTTTCATGAAAATAAAGATTGTGCTGAAATTTATTTTGGGATTGCTGGTGAAGGGCTATTGTTATTGATGGATGAAGATGGTGAGACTTGGGCTGAAAAAGTATATGAGGGATCTTTACATCATATTGCTGGAACAATTGCTCATCGCTTGGTTAATATTGGTGAAACTGATTTAAAGGTAGGAGCATGTTGGCCTACTGCAGCTGGTCATGATTACCAAGCAATTGAAAGAAAGGAATTTGGATACAGAGTTTTTAAAAGAAATGGTGAAGTGAAATTTATAAAAAGATAGGAATGAGAAAGATGAATTATGATAAATATCCTGAAACTAAGATTATTGGATTTGATGATGATGTTTTTGAAAATCAACAACAAATTAAAGAAAAAATAATGACTTATAAAAGTTATGAAGATTTTTGTTTGACAGTTGAATGTTATCCTGGTGTAGATGATGAAATTCTAGATTTGATTCAAGACGTTTATGAACCACGTTTTGTGATAAGAAGTGAAGATATCTTTTATGATAAAGATAAATTAAATGAAATGATGGCTTCTCATTTAACAGATGATCGTGTACGTGGGGTTATGTACTATGGAAAAATGGAAGATTTTGTTGATGATAAAAAATTAGAAGCGATGAAAGAAGTTGCAAAGTCACATGGAAGGATTCTTATTTATGGAGTAGGTGCAAGTCTTATTTCAAGAGGTGATATTTATATTTATTGTGATTTAGCACGCTGGGAAATTCAATGTCGTTATCGTAAAGGAATGCCAAATTTTAAGCAGGATAATAATGATGAAGATTCATTAAGAAAAATTAAAAGAGGTTTCTTTATTGAATGGCGTATTGCAGATAAACAAAAAATGAAAATGTTTGATGATATTGATTATCTTCTTGACAGCAATATCAAAAATCAACCAAAAATGATTACTGGAGAAGCTTTAAGAGAAGGATTAAAACAAATTGCTAAGCAACCATTCCGTTTGGTTCCATATTTTGATCCTGGAGTATGGGGTGGACAATGGATGAAGGAAGTCTGTGGGTTAGATTCTAAGCAGGATAATTATGCTTGGAGTTTTGATGGTGTTCCTGAGGAAAATAGCTTGTATTTAAGATATGGACAAACGCGAATTGAAATTCCTGCTATGGATTTAGTGTTATATCAACCAGTAGAATTATTGGGAATGAAAAATTATTGTCGCTTTGGTGCAGAATTTCCTATTCGTTTTGACTTTTTAGATACAATGGGTGGTCAAAATTTAAGCTTACAAGTTCATCCATTGACGGAATATATTAAATCACATTTTGGTATGACTTATACTCAAGATGAAAGTTATTATATTTTAGATTGCCAAAACGGTGGAGGTGTTTATTTAGGACTTAAAGATAATATTAGTCCTGATCAAATGATTCAAGATTTAAAAACTGCTCAAGCAGGAAAAGATAAGTTTCATGCTGATAAATATGTAAACTTCTTTGAAGCTAAAAAACATGATCATTTCTTAATACCTGCTGGAACAATTCATTGTTCATCAGCTAATTGTATGGTTTTAGAAATTAGTGCTACGCCTTATATATTTACCTTTAAATTATGGGATTGGGATAGATTAGGATTAGACGGCCTCCCTCGTCCAATTCATATTGAAGATGGTGCAAAGAATATTCAGTGGGATCGTACAACCAAATGGGTAAAAGAAAATCTTGTGAATAATATTCAAATGATTCATAATGATGATGACTATAAAGAAGAAAAAACAGGACTTCATGAATTAGAATTCATTGAAACGAGAAGATTTACAACACAGCAAAAAACTTATCATGATTGTCATCTTGGTTTCCATATGTTGAACCTTGTTGAAGGAAGCCAGGCAGTTGTGGAAAGTCCAACCAATGCATTTGAACCATTTATTGTACATTATGCAGAGACTTTTATTATTCCTAGTGCAGTTTTAGAATATACAATTCGTCCATATAATGATAATGAAACAATTAAATTTATAAAAGCATATGTAAGAGCATAAAAACGCACAAGAGTGCGTTTTTGTATTTATGCAAATATATTTATTTTGAATTTACAGAGTACTCTTTTTTGACTTTGTGGTATAATAAAGCAAAAGCAGGATGAGAATATATAGAAATAGAAGTTGATTATTAATATAAATGTAAAGAGATATTTTTGAGAATACAGAAATCTGTGGTTCTAGAAGTATCTTAAAATTTAGATTTTAGAGGTAA
>OBJQ01000097.1_pt1 | contig 90661 bp, 106 predicted proteins | sample 1519921 | NCBI WGS metagenome assembly OBJQ01 (sample SAMN04209244, study PRJEB22552) | human gut metagenome | biome: gut; material: feces | host: Homo sapiens | place: USA: Oklahoma
TTCGTTTCTCATAATTGCATACATTCCATAACTTACTGGCTGCATAATTCATATGATTCAAAATATTTGCTTGAACTTCAGATACCTTGATCGTTGTTTTTTTTGATAATAACATATTTCACCTCCATCTATATGATGATGAAAAAGATGATTTTGTCAATCAAATGTCTATAATTAATATATAATGAATTCATCTCATGACTCAAGTCACGAGGATTCTTCGTTTATTATCTAAAATAAAGATAATCCTTGAGTAAAAACATAAGTGTATAAAGATCATAATTGTTTCCAATGCAGAAACTGAATCGTTTTTTATTTTTCTTTGAATAGGGAGGATAAACTCTGCTGGGAGGAAATCCTTCAAAGAAACCTTTACAATCGGTTATTAGTCCCTTAAAATCACAGTCAATATCATGATCCGATTCCACTGATACACACCAATCATAAAAATTATTCCTAAATACCATTTTGATACCAACTGATTTTAATGTCAGTTCCATTACAGGAAGCAGGACTGACTTTGATTTATGAGTCCCGATAACGACTGGCTGTAACGAATCATATCGTTTGCAGTCATATGTTCCATTAATATCAGCGTTTTCAAGCTCATAAAACAATCCACATGAAATATCATCCCGAATAAAACATATCTGTTTGCTAAGCCCGTCCTTAAAAATCAGTTTTTCATCTGGATGATTAACGCGATACCAAGCAGTTACATCTACTGGCAAGTGATTTTTATAATAATTTCTTGCTAATGACATTACAAATGCATCATCCATCTTTTCAAATTCACTCCGATTAAACTTCGGATAATACTTTTCCAAATCTTCTAATATAGAATAGTTTTCCATACTGTTTCTCCTTTTTTAATCTTATTGAAACTAGTATGGCTATTTTATAAAAGTCATAAATCGAATTAGGTGTTCTCTGGCAATTAGGTTATTTATTTTTGATAATTGTAATCCATACTAGCTATATTAAATGAAGAAAGGAAAACAAAAATGGGCAGTGTTCAAAATTATGGAGAAATTTGTAATAGATGTAAATATCCAGCTAAATCTTATGATTATTACTATCGTACAGGAGAAGGTTGGAGTTATTGTGCCGCCTGTGGAAGTTATCACTCTGGGTTTATGGGCAAAAAGGCTTCTTCTTATATTCAAAACGATACGATATGTCCATTAGATGGGTCTTATGTAATAGGAATAAAAGATTTATTTGTAGGTGATATGCTCTGGACTCATCCAATTACCAGCGAAATGGATGATGACACATTGAAACGTTTTTTGCAGATGGACGAAAGTCTATATAAACAATTTAATATTCCGTTATCCAATAAAAACTACAGCAGTGTATTTCACTTTGAAAATGGACAATATGAACAGGTTCTGTTTGTAGGAGACGCAATTGAGCTGGAAATGGTCAATGGCACTACTGATAATCTCATCCTTAAACAGGCCGTTTGGGATGTTACTCATGAAGGCGGATATGGTGTTATCCATATGGTCTATAAGAATACAGAAAAACCTACAATTGTAGTTAACTTCGATAAGGCAATTAGTGAAGGCGAGGCTCTTAACTTATGGAGAACCTATGAGACTGAACCTATAGATTTAAATCAGTCCTATCTTACTGTATGGGATGATGAACAAAACACGCTACGGTTCTTAAAAGGAAAGCCCGACAATATCACATTTTAATTAATAAAAAAAGAGAGGTTACCTCTCTTTTATTGTTATGTTTTGTATTTATTTATGGTTTTTGTTACGAAGCTTGGGATATCCACCTTATCATCCGAAAATTTGAGAACCAGTATGTAATACTTAGTACAGATTGTTATACCTTTTCATCTTAATTAAATTGGACAGCAATATAATTTACTAAATCGTCTTTAAAACTAATGTACAAGAAACTATCTTCTGTCTCGTTATAGGTGACAGTGGATACATTTCCATCTTCATCCTTGTCTTCCTGACTTGGTTTCCCTAATGTATTTATAACATCATCGTATGAATCGAATAGATGGATTCCTGCTATTGTTAATTTCTTTGATGACTCAGTTTCTTCTGCCACGGCATAATTAGGAGATATGGTTATTTGGAATACTTGTTTGTCTTCTGTTAAACTAACATATGACATTTCAGTCTCATTACTAATTTTTATTCCAAAACTATTAAACTCATTTTCATTAATACTTCCATTCATATTTGATTGGGCTGAAATAATCTTTTTAAATGAGTCGTATGCATTTTGGTCTTTTAGATTAGAAATCGTGTGTTTTCCATCCGAAAAATATAGGTTGTCTAAAGATACCGTTCCGTCTTCCTGTATGATGGATACGGGTTCTGTAATTTGACTACTCTTGTTTGTACAACCTGCTAACATTAAAATACAGAATATGACAGCTATTATTTTATGTTTCATCTTTTATTCTTCCTTTATTTTTTATATGTATAGTTTATTTTCTTGCTTTAAAAAAATAGGCATCTTCTAGGATTTCCAGTTCTTCTTTTTTCATCTTACGGATTTTTTTATCTGCTTTTATTGATTTCTCATCATAGGTATTTTGGGTCATCCTTGAGATGTTCTCGCCTTAAATCGGCTTGTATGCATCTGGTGAAAGCGTTAATTTCTGTTCCTCTTCCAATTAAATGTCCTCCCTTTCTTTTCTTATAATTTTAATATGTCATGTATTTAACAAAAATTACCGCTTAAAAGACGAAATTCGTAAATGTACACATGATAATATTAAACATATAAATACATTACAAGGCTGCCCATTTAGATGTGACTTCTGCTCCTCTCCACTCATGTGTGACCATATTATGATGAAACCGCTTGATCTTGTAAAGGATGAGGCTCGTTATTTAAAGAATCTGAATCCAAAATGGATATTTATCCGGGATGAAAATTTCCCTCTGCAAAATGACTGGGTTCCTGAAGTTGTTTTTGACTCCTATTTAAAATTAAAAACTCAATTGTCATCCTAACAATTGAGTTTTATTTGTTTACTCATTTCGCTAAATGGGTGTTCCTTTATGAATTCAGTCAATCTTGGGTGACAGGTGCAGATTGTATGGCTTTCATCCACATGCGGTAGTACCCGCATTTGTGCATCTTTTCCAAACAGCATCCATGTTGGATGATACTGATTTTCCATGTATGAGATCAATTGATCCATGTAGTTTTTCCAAAGATTGTTATGAGAATTTACAATATATTTTCGGACAGTCAGTGATGCATTTAAAAAAAGTACTCCCTGCGCTTCCATATTATCAAACCACTCTTTGGGCTGGCTGATTTTAAAAGCTCCATCTTCTATTTCTTTCTTATTGTACTTAGACTTTCTTCCTTTCCTGTACACTCAAAATGTATTGATTTTAAAATATTCCTTAAGGATGACTGTTTGAATTTCTGGTTCCAGTCAACGACATTATCTACTTCGAAACTCCGGCCGGTAGCAATCGGATAATATATTCCATCTTTTTCATAGTCTGTAGGATATGGTTCCATTCCTACAATGACAAACTTAATGGTTTCTGGGTCCAGTTCTAAAAATCTAAATACTTTATCGTCTTCCGGAAAATATTCTTCTTTTTTTAATATTTCCTTTATCTTGTATATTTCACCCACTACTATCTCATCCTCCAGAAATGGATTCCAATTATTGTGTATCATTTGCATAATAACCTCCTTTATAATAGTATAATGTCTGATGGGCAAAAATAAAAGCGGATGTCCGCTTTTATTCAATAAGTTCATAATCATAGATGTTTGGATACCATGACAGAATATGTACCCGGTTCCCACAAACGGTAAAACGATAGGTGTGCCCTGGCTCAATATTTAAGATTTTGTTCGCTTCATGGTATTAATTATTGCTTTTCTATTTTGAATCATCTTCTGATTTATTCTTTCTTTTTCCTTTTTGACAAATATATCGTTTGAGTTGTTGTCCAATTATAATAAAGAGTCCAAATACTATGATTGTTGGTATGGATGAAACCACTAAGACCACCGTGTCTATTATGAAATGGCTGATGAAGTCAAAATTATGTTTCAGTCCATTTGATATTCTTGTAAGAAAGCCATCCCTTGCCTGTGTGGTATAGGTCTTAACTTCTGTTATGGATAGGTCAATTGTTGCATAATTCACCTGATTTTCATATACCTTAAGCTGGCTTGCATATGATTCTACTTGGTAGCGAATTTCAGACAAACGTGCTTCTATCTGCAATATATCCTCTATATCGTCTGCTTTGTCCATTAAGATAGATAGTCTGTCCTGCTCTTGTCTGAGTGATTCTAAATGTTCCTCAACATCTACATATTGTAATGTTATATCAGTAATCTCTTCATTTTTATAACTGATATTTCCTATCGTTTCTGCCTCATTTAAAAATTCATCTAATTTACTCTCCGGAATCCGTATTACCATATCGGCATCACGTGCTGCATCGTTGTCTGTAACAGAATTTCCGGTCAGACTTAATGATTCAATATAACCATCAGCTGTGATGACCTGATTTTTAATTGAATTGATATCTGATTCAAAATCTGTGGATTCCATTTCAAGGCTGACCTGCTTTATAAGTTTCTGGACTGTATTGGCTTGATTTACATTTGTTACTGTGTTTTGCAATGCACCAGCTTCTGATTGCACCTCTGCATAGTTTACTGTCGAAGAAACTGTGTCATATGATTTTAATGAATCTGATTTTGTTTGGAATGCATCATACTCATTTGGACTACTACTGGAGCATGCCATCAGCATGCAACTCAAAAAAACTGGTACTATGAATTGTATTGTTTTGTGTTTCATAAGATATCTCCCTTTTGTAATATTGTTGATATGTGCAGCATATAACCACCCTGTTGCTTGTAATAGTAATATGTGTTTTCCATACAAAAAAGAGGCCTCAAGCCTCTTTTACACTTCTGCAGCCTCTAGCCAGATTCTTTTTTCGAATCCTCCTCTTGTCTGTTTCTTTTTCACCCTTCTTTCTTCGATTTCAGCTGATGATATATTGGAATTCTTTTTGATTGCCGCCAGCACTTCCTCTAAGTCCGCAAGTTCTTCGATTATTCCTTCGCGGTTACCTTCTTGGATTTCAGTAGCGGCCTCTGCCACCTCTTCTACTAATTTTAATGACAAGGCTTTGGTATAGTCAGAATCATTAAGCCTTTGTATCTGTAAGTTCGTACATCCATCTGCTTCCATGATATCAGGAATCTTATCCCTTACCAATTTCATATAGTTTTTTTTCATACTTACTCCTCTGCTGCATTAAACCATTCTTTTTCTAATGTTACTTCTAGTTTTTGAATTAAAATATCCCTTTGATGTTTTGTGAAATCATATTCCTGATAGATTGAGCCGCCAATATCTAAGTGCAGCCGATATCGTTTGTTTTTTTTTCCTTTCCAGTTCCTAACCAGTTGTTCACATATTGGTTTTGTCAGGTTATTAAAACTTTGGCCATCGCCCTTTCTCCCGGCAATCACTGATAGACAGTCTATCTTTTCTGTCATGGAACCATCATCATTACATATTGAGATTGTCTCTTCATATACATCCACATAACCAATCCAGTAATCATACCATCTTTGTTTATAATAGCTCATATTGTCCTTAATCAGTATGTTAAGTACTTCTATCTTATCATGTATGGAACTTTCAATGAATTTCTTTACATTGAAATCAACCGGATATCCTTTGTATTTAATTCTCATATGATTGTACCCTTTCTGCGAGTATTGATTCTTTGATGGTTTCTACTGTGATATTATTCATTAAGCAATAGCTTGAATACTTTTCATCATCTTCTTTCTTTGTGAAGAGTATACCATTCTCGCCTATCATATGAATGGAATACTCGCTCTTGATCATATCAATATCCGTCATGTTAGTCAGTGCGGCATAGTAAATTGTAAAAGGAGTTCTTTCTACATATGTTTTGATCATAGTTGTCGTACATAGAAGGGACAATATAAGTAAACATAACAAAATCAGGTTCATGCATATTCCAGTTACAAATCCCATATCCAAAAATACCCGAATCATTAAATAAATTATGCCAAGAGCCTCCACAGCATATATAATCCCAAACACCAAATGCCACAAATTAGCACTTTTCACTTCCTTACATAAAAAATTATCTTTCATTATAATCCTCCTGATATCCTTATTTATGAATAATATGCATCTTAAAACGCACAAATAAAAAGAGCCTTCTGGCTCTTAATGATTTTATATTGTTTTTATGTCATACTTAGAACATATTTCTTTCAGTTTGTCATCACTATACTCAGCTTTCATATCTTCCAAAGAAAACGGGATTGGAATATCTGTTTTGATGGTAGCCAACTGCTTTGACAATAGGGCTGCTTTTTTTCCAACAATATCCTCATCAGATTCAGGTTTCCTAGTTAATGCTTTTAAGGGTGAACGTTTAATTCCAAGCGTATTTTTCCAATACTTAGTAAGTTCCTTGAGCTCCTTTTCGTTACATGCTTCGATTACCTCATATAAACGCTCCACTGTCTTATATTCATTTAGTAAAGGTACCGCTGCGCTTGAGACACCTTTGACTCCCGGAATATTATCTGAAGTATCACCAACGATTGCTTTTAAGTCCGGAATCTGCTTTGCCCAAACGCCTTCCAGTTCTTTTACATACTCTTTTGTATATTCGAATATGCGATAAGGAAGATTTAAGGCTTTTACGTCTACTCCGTCCCTATCATAAATTGACTCTTTCAATTTTTCATACTTATCTTTGTTTAGCATCATCCAAACCATCACATTATCATCTACAAGTTGTAGATAATCATGGTCCTTAGACATCAGCTTGATTGACACTTCATTTTTGAACTTGTTTGTAATACTTCCTGCCCAATCATCTGCTTCATATGTATGGTCATATATAACGGCAAATCCTAGTTCTTCCAGAATATGTTCCATTGTTGAAAATTGTTCAATCAATGGATGTGGTGAAGCTGCTCTTTGCCCTTTATAATCCTCGTAAAGTTCCCTTCTGAATGTGTTGCGGGTCTGGTCAAAACAAACGCAAATGTATTCTGGTTTTTGATTCTTAATCAGGCGGATGATTGTTCCTAACATACTATATACCGCATTCGTATATGTACCATCCGCTGCATGGAGGATTTTATCATAATTTTTGGCTCTCTCTTCTTCAGTTTTGGCTTCTTTAATTTCCTTTGGAAGATTTGCGTAATAACAGGTTACAAGCATGGAGGACCCATCTATAATGATTAACTTTTTCATAAAAATCTCCTTATTCCGTTTTCATATAGTATGGGATTTGGTTCATGATAACAATATGTGTCTATATAAAGACAGAAAAAATAAAAAAGACACATCCTCACGTTTGTGCCTTTTTCCTATCATTACTATTCATTTGTTGCGGCTACTTCTGCCTGTTCTGCATTCGTATTTCTGTAACGCTCGATTGCCTCTTTAATTTCCTCTGGGCTAAGACCGCTTTCATCCACCATATTAAGTACCAATTCATTTTCACAGAACCGGAGTTCCTTTTCCAAGACTGTCTTTTTTTCTTCTAACTCAGATTTTGTCTCTTCCAGGCTATGAAGGTTCTTTATTACCTCCTCTAATTCTTCCCTTAATTTTTCTGATTTTGGTCTTCTTACTCCTCTAGGCATGTCTAATCACTCCTTATTTGAATTTTCTATTTACAATTAAATTATATTCCAGAGTTTATTATTTTATTCAAAAAACAAAGAAAAAAGCAATTCTTTTTATCGAATTGCTATGTTTTATCAGCCAAGTGCAAAATTACATGGGCCGGCTTTATTGATATTCTTCTGGTCCAAAAAGAATCCTTTTCTGTCAGTATCAAATTTGTACCATTCAATATCCTCCGCATCTAAACATAATGGATGGATTTTGGGATACAACTTTTCAATTGCCGCATAGTCATATAGGCATTCATGCATATCACATCTGTTTTCATTAAGCGCAGCTCTGGCTTCTTCCAGGTTATAATAAAAACCAAAAGTCCGATAACCACCAAAATCGGGAAAACCAAGTTTGTCTTTGTTTGAACCATCCTTAACGCAGCATGTGATGAAATAGGCAGGATAAATGCCTTTATCCTGATAGATTAAATCCTCTTCCGTTATCGTAATCATAAATACCTCCTTATTTCGCTTTTTAATAATATGTATGGATTGAATGAAAAATAAGTTTGGTCAATCATAATAGATTAGAATACATCATAATAAGGAGCTGCCATGAATTATCTAAGAAAAAAATGCACACAGGGAGGTACAACCCTACTATTATCCAACGACCAAGAAAAATTAAAACAATATGTCCTGACAGAACTGAAGCAGATGGAATCACTGTCTATTCCTTGCTGTATTATTTCCTATAATGAGATATGTGATAATAAGGGAGATAATATCGAACGGACGTCTGATTTAAATCCATTCATAAACGTCAATATCAAAGACTGTATCAAGGATAACCATAAAGGATATCTCTGGATGCTGGTTTCATGCCTTTTAACCATTGAATACAGCCGCCAGATGACGGATGATGAAAACAGGAAAATCAAAGAAGTCTGTGATAAGCTTGACTTTACAAAAGATGAGCTTCCTATGTCTGAACTTTTTGATGTTCTTCAGCCCTCCTTATCCTTACCCGATCAGCTACAGAAGATTTACCATAAGCTTGATTCGACGGTTGAAACAATTAAAAACAGGAAAGATTTTTATTGTGAGTCATCTGACCCAACTCTTCTATTCTATAACTTTGTTTATACTATGTTGTCGCTAAAGGATGTCTACTCTGGGACAAGGGTTTGGATATATACTGACCTATTACAGTACATCCAACCATATGATAACGTAATTGAGTTTCTGCAGATTTTACTATCTGAAATGGACCATGACATGTTTACCATTAATTTCATGATTACGAAAGATATAATCATACCGCTTTTCTGGTCAGATATTCGATTCATAAAAAGACTTGATGGACCTGATTCTTTTTTAAGATACAAGGATTATTACAAAATCAGCCTGCCACAATGGAAATATAGTAAGATCATTGCTGTATAAATTTAATTTATTACCGAAAAAGGAGCCATAGAGGCTCCTTTTTACTCACCAAATAACTTTTCATAAACTTCAATCATTTGCTTATACTTTTTGTAGATTTCAGCATCCGATTTTATGATGTTCATATTATTGACACTGATTTCATTTTTATATGGATTAACATAGATTACCAGTTTCCCGATTTCAAATAATTTATATACGTTATTTTCTTCATCAAAAATAACGGTTCCTTCTTTTATGTCAAGCTTCTTCATTGCGCAGATGAAGAGAAAAAGTTTATATTCTGGCTTATTTTCCATTTTCTTTATTTCATCCCTCAATGCGTCAAGGAACAATCCTGTTAATTTTAACCTATCCAGACGTTCTACCTCTATCCGGTTCCTTCCAGGTGTCATTATATAGGGATTTGATACTTCAAGTTTCAACATATTGATATCTATCTTTGTTACTGTTCCGCTCTCATTGATGTCAATCCTTTTTATTTCGTCACTTGGAGATGATTTCCTTAAGAACGCTGTAAACCCAATCTCGTGGTTATGTAATTTAATCGCCCTGTTTATTTTATTGATGACTCCAGTTACCGGGTTCTCAAGACGTTCCATCCGTATTTCCCGGATTGCTTCATCTGGATTCCGTAGGATGACAGGACCTGTTGTCTTTCCTGTATAGACGTTCATGATTTCAATTGCTTTTGGCGCAATCACTCCAGTTTCCTTACAAACCTTCATGACATCCAACTTATATGTTTGCAGAATCTTATCCCTCTTTTCCTTATATTCTGTATAAGGTATGACTTCCAGTGGGACATCCCGATATGCATACTGTGACCCATCAATCAATACCAATCTTCTCATTGGATTATCTACGAATTCACCAACCAGACGGCTTTCTGTTACGTCTGCAAGTACATCAAGAGGGCTTAATCCAAATGATTCATAAGTCTCCTTCTTCCATGGCTTGATATAAGCATCTTCAACGGACTTCCAATTTGCCTTGTCTTCCCTCATGCCACTGATATATTCAGTTGCACTGGTTTTAAGTCCAGGGTGTGTTGTCTTTAATATTTTATATATGATTTTGGGATTTAACTTCGTTAATTTATATTCCTGTTCTCCGCGAAGTTCAATTTCTGGGTCTAACTTCTCCATATGAACGGAATCTGAATTCAAATCAAGATGATATGCCCTTTCAATATCATTTAAGGTGAATTTTATATCATATTCACTACCATTCTTATTTCCAAACTTAATGATGGCTGAATTAAAAAATGTCAGACACCCTTCAATTGCATTCCTGATTTTTAAAACAGATTCCTTTTGTTTATTTACATCATATTGTAGTTCTGTTGTTTCAATCAATGTGTCCAAGACATCATATTTAAATGGGTCAATTGGTCCATTTGATAAGATTAAGTGGCCATTTAGAAATAAATAGGTCCTATATCCTTCTGATAACTTATATTTTTTTCGGTTTTCCGAATCAAACTTAAATGACACTGCTTTCTGGGCGTCATCCTCATTAAATAGAACCTTACATTCTGGGAATGTTTCTTTTACATGCTGAATTGTATTTTGTAGAGCATAGCTGCCAAAATATCTTTTATTCATTTTATACCTCCTGCAATTAATTGCGTAAAGAATCCTTTTAAAAAAGGCTCCTATTTTTTTGTTTCAGATACGATGGACAATGTCCTCATAAACGGCATGATTTCCTCTTTTTGTAAATAATATGAAATTGCAATCACTGTATTTGTATCATTCATAAATACAAGCCCTTTATACTGTCCATCATCATTAGTTAATATAAATTTATTTTCATCTATATCTTCATCTTCAATCCTGTTTTCTTCCGGCAAAGAATCTAAATAATTTTCTGCACTTAATTTTGTTGTAAAACTTCCTTCACAAATAAGCTTATCCCTTTTATATATTTTAAATGGTACTTCTTCCATTTGTGTATAGCCGGATGCCACTGATATTGTAATTATATCTCCTGTCTCTATTTTATAGGAACATGAATCACCGTTTTGTGATGGCTGCTCTGTACATGCGACAAGAAATATGGATAGTATCAGGATATAGCTCAATCTAAATATTTTTCCCATGATTCCTCCTTTCCAAGTTATTATGTTAGTTTCATCTTGTTTATTGTTTTTGAAAAAAAGAAAAGAGTCCTAAGACTCTTTTTTGACTTTATTCATTAGTTTTAATATTGATGCCATTCGTTTTTAATGCGATGAAACCATCTCCACTCTGGATAGTAGAGTCCACATACTGTTTCTAGTCCGACTGAATCCGGCACTTCAACTATCTGATTTCTATTGCAAATTTGAAATGGCCTTTCTGCATCGATTCGATCAAAGACCTTTACGACTTCCTTATTGAATGTTTCATATTCAGATTCCGGATTCTCATAATAGAAAATCCGGCTTCCATAACCACTCCCAGATTTTAAGATACATTTTTTCTTACCCATTTCTTATCGCTCACTTCCGAATCTATGTAGTTTTTTATGCTTCTTCCTGCATATCATATTCACAATACAAATTCTCCCGCAATACAATCATTTTGGTCTTATCTGGTGCAAGATTTAAAACCTTACAAATAGTGTTGAATTCCTCTTTCGACCAATCTTTTGGATTAACTATGATTGGCTCTTTTTCCTTTTTTGATTTCCACATATTAATTTTTCCACCTTTTTTTAATATTTTTATTCATATCCTTTAGATACCATTTTTTATTCTTAGTCAGTGGTAAATGGTAACTTCTTATTAACTTGCATGGATAATAACCATAATCATCCTGCTGTGTTCCATATCGGTTCTTTGGGTCTGGTTCCTTTTGACATCCAATCCATACTTCAAGAACACTTCTGTCTAGATTTATGATGTAAGCATATTCACAAGATAAACTATCTTTAATAAAATCACTATTATCCAGCATATATGCTTTATCTGCTTGCATCAAACATTCAAGATTGCCTTGCGTATCCCGTAATAAACAGTACCAGTCATCATCTGTTTGTAAACTGACTGTATCATCAAACCATCCATTTCGCTTACAATTTACTTTTTGTTCTTCAGTCGGATTCTCATCTCCGACTAACTCAATTTTATTAAACAGCCCAGTTAATGCATCCTTATTATGGTTCATACAGAACTTAATCATATTCATGCCAAGATATTCTGGATAACTGTCAAAATGATTATAAGTAACTTTGTCCACTCCATCTTTCCTGATTCCATATAATCCTCTTGTTCCCATTATCTTCTCCTTTTATTCATATTTTACTTCTAGTATGTATTGACTTTTGTATTAGATAAAATCAAATCACATAATAATCTTGTAAAATCAAGAATAGGAGAAATTTATGAACATATCAAACACTACATCACAAGTTACTTATCCATATTTTAAAGCTATTAATTCTGATTTCTTTATGATGCTAGAAGTTTTAGATACGAAAGACTATTTCAATGCGATTGAATGCATCATGAAAGAGCTTCCTGTTTCTAAAGGCCTAATAAACCAAGAGTCCTCCATACTTCATATTAAGTATACCCTCGAACACAAATTAGCAATTATGGCCTTATCTTATGAATTTCTTGGATATATCAGTAAAAGAATCATTTTGCATGATACTGAAAAGCTTGTTCTATATACCATGATGGATCCAAAGAATGCACATAACCTGCATCGAGGCTACTCCATTCATCATAGTGAAAACTTCCTACATGGAGGGCCTAAAGCTGCCACCATGAATCGCACTGAAGCAATATTTGATTATGAGTGCGCTCGTTATACGAAACCAGACAAGCCACTAAATGCATATGAAACAATTAAGAAATATTTTCCATCCGATTTTAAGGACCAAGAAAATATATTAAGGGATTTTGGTATCTGTAGCTCTGAAAAAAAGGATTGCGACTTTAAAAAGTGGGACTGTGTATCCGGGCTTTATATACCGGTTTTTGAAGAGTTGACGATTTCAGCAATCCATTCCTTAAAATCATTTTTTTCAAACAATCCAATTGATGCGGTTATGAAAGGATATAATGATTATCTTTTATCTTATGAAATATAAAAGCGCTATAACAGCGCTTTTTTATAAAAAAAGAAGCCTTATGGCTTCTCTTTGAGCACCGCTGGTTGGATTCGAACCAACGAAATCCAGGAGTCAAAGTCCTGTGCCTTACCACTTGGCGACAGCGGTGTATGTAAACTGCATTTATGCAAATGCAGATTGCGTATTTCACTCTATCTTAAATTATTACTGATTCCACATTTTTAAAGGAGGTGCCGTGCAAAGTGGCGCTTTACACGGCTTGTTATGGTAAACGGATAATAACGCAGGCGCATGTGACTGATGAGGCTCGAACTCATGACAACCGGATTAAAAGTCCGGTGCTCTACCAACTGAGCTACAATCACAAATAAGCACAGTTGGAATATGTTAACTCCATCTGTCTTTTGATATAGATAATATGGTGATTAAAAAATTAAGATAACATGTAAAATGACACTTTTAATAAAAAATACGGATAGTTATCCGTATTTTAATTATCCCACTCTTCTATTTTATGTTCCACAATGCTCAATGCTGTTTTTAGTAAATCCCTTTCCATTTCTGTATTTCCGCACTGCTCTCCCTGGAATGTTGGTGTAAACATTGTATTGACAGAATATGAATTCAAACAGAACCTGATATAATTAACATACTCCGTCTTTGTCTTTCGTTCAAGAAGTTGTTTTTCATACATTGGAAAAAAGTATTTCCAGTCCCTAAAAAAGTACAGACCATTTATACACTTCTTCCAGTAATCATCTAGGATAGACCAATGTTCCGCTATTTTTTCATATAATTTACTTGTTTCTTGATATTGTATCAACATATCTTCGTAACGGAACTCTTCACTATCCATATCCAGTACCTGACTTGGAATATTGCACCTGCTTCCAGTCAGCTTTTTATAGGCCTGCATGAAATCCTTACAATTATAAACATTGATTGTTACATCATCCTTTTTTAACTGCGTTTTGAAGTCCAAATGAACTATGACACCATCTTTTTCATAATTATCATGTTCATTACTATAATAAAACCCAAGCTGTAGAAGCAAGTATTTTGATACATCAACTTTTTCTGGATTAGTTTTTAGCGATTTACCCTTTTTTGTCAGAAAATCATAAATATCACCATGTACAAACATAGCTGATAGTTTTTCCATTATGGTAATATTAGGATTCTCCACACCAAGATACTGACCAGTTAATGTCTTATGTATATCTAGGAGATCTTTCTTTAACATATTTTGGTCGCTTAAACGTTTCGTATTCCCATCTTTTTCGATTATATCATATACATTTTCTGCTATTTTTTTTACGAAGTAGGAGCCATACGGACTTTCATATTCAGCACAGTTTTCTTTGAAACCCATCCCTATCAGGAAATCCTCAAAATCAACCGTATCACTCATCAGTTCCTTCTTAACAAAAAAAACGTCATAAAAAGTATCATACTGGTCATAAACATCTTTTCCACGGTTCTCGGTTACAAGTTCAATGAATTCTTCAATTGTTATTCCTAAAAAAGTTTCAATTGCTTTTGTGTTCTCATTATGAACAATATTTTCTAGTGAGCCATAATCATTGTAAGTCCCTTCAATTGGAAAGCAGAATGGAATAAAGTGCTCATCCGGGTGTAGATATTGACTAGCCGGTCCAATTGTAATCGTACCATCATCCCGCCTTTTGTTCAAAAAATAATTGTATTCGTTTATATTTGGTAAAAGTGGAAACAAAAAGGTCCGGTCTCCTTCATGAATCGTAATGTGTGATACCGCACAGCTTACATTAAAACATCCCATAATCTCATATCCTTTCTTTTCTCTTCATATGATTTAACAATTATAGTATGCATGTTATATTATACGGTTAATTTTAGTCTACATTACCGGCCTGCAAACCATTACAATACCTTTATAATAAGTTGGTCTATGCACCACCTTCTTTTTACTGGTGGATGCTTCAACCTGTGTCCCTTGTCCAGCATAAAGTGCCATATGGCCTATGTTCTTATATCTACCGTTTTTTGAATTTGAATAAAATATGATATCACCTGGTTCCATTTCATCAATGCTAACTTGTTGGTCTGAATATTTTTTTGCAATTTCGGCTGCTGTATATAGTCCGTCATTGCTGATGTCCACGCCTGCTTCCAAGTATGAATAGTAAACCAATGAAGAACAATCGAATGCGCTTCCCGAATCCCTACGGCTTTGTGAATATGGATAATCCAGTTTAGATAGTGCAAAATGGATAGCTGTATTGATACATTCATCGTCTGATAATTCCTCTTCCATCATTTCCTGGACAGATGGCATATTTTCAATTTCCAACAACTCTTCTTCTGTCAAATCATTTACTTCTATATAGTCACTGGAATATTCCTCTTCCTGTACCGGATTTGCATATACATTAGCAGGCATGCTTAATAGTAAAATCAGTGGCATTATGTACTTTAAATTTTTCTTCAAACGTAATCTCCCTTCAAATATTAATTTTTTATGTCTTTTTTATTATGATGGATATATCAAAAAATCACAAAAATGTAACATTAAAAAAAGAGACTTTACGTCTCTTCCATATACCATGCACAGTCTTCATACATGTTGTTTAGTTTCTGGGTAATAAGGCATACCTCTTCGCTTAGCTCTCTCTCCTTTTTCTTACTGTCTGTTGATTTCATCTTTTTATATATTGCATTCTTTTGTTCGACAAGTCTTTTATACTGTTCTGTCACATCCTCTTCTTTTATAATTTCAATTTCAATTGGTTGGCCACAGTGAGGACAGTACTCAATCGGATAATATCGATAATCCGTAATATATCCATCTTCCCATGGTTCCGGATATGTATCTTTTTCCTGAATCATCATCGATAGTCTCTTTCCATATTCATCTGCCTCCTCTTGCAATTCACAGTCTTTACAATCAAAATCATCCGGGACATTGCAATGATGGCAATACGCATTTTCAATATACTCATTAAAAAGTTTAATTATTGGATTTCTCTTTAGTTTCTGGCAGCAATATTCCATCTTTTTAATTTTATAGATTTCAGAATCATCCACTATTTGTTTTATTACTTCTATTCTCATTTACATCTCCTCACTTTCTCTGTAATATAGTTATTATGTCTTATTTTAACTCAGGATACAACAGAAGCAATTCATACGACAAAAATAGAAAGAGCCCAAGTGAGCCCTTTCTATCACAACTGTCGAGAGGACTCACACTTCTAAGTAATACGAAAGTGGGTGGTGAATCGACCAGAATTTTAAGTAGTTTTCGTGTATTTAGTTTACGTTTCACTTCGTTTAGATCATAATAGTTAGGAAAAGTAAGGAGGTGAGATCGATTTATCGTACGACAAGCATTGTGATAAAACCAGGCTCTAAGCTGTCCTCGTATTGTGAGGAGATGTGTTCAGAAGCGAAACTGTTTAAAAATACGGTTATCTTCCGCTGCAGGCAGCTGCTCTCTGCAAACCAAAAAGGTTATGTAGGCTTACAAATCAACGAAAAAACAGTGCTCGATGAGTTTAAACTAACAGAAGGGACATTCAAAAAGATAGATTCTAAATATTACTTACCAGGATACTTCCATTTCGACTACCTGTTTAAAGTAACGAATAATCCGGATTATTATAATCATCTTCCTATGCAGTCCAATCAGCAGATCGTCAAAGAGGTACTGGCTGATTTTAAAAGCTATTTCAAAGGAATCAAGGCATACAAAAAGAATCCGGATTCATTCACTGGGAAGCCAAAATTTCCAGGATACTGCAAGTCTGAGCAGGTAAGCTTCGACATTACAAATCAGGATTGTGTGGTAAAGACATGTAAGGAAGGTTATTCTTATTTAAAACTACCTAAAACAAAGCTGACTGTAAATCTTGGCAGGCTTAAACTAGGTCGATTAAAGGAAGTAACCATAAAACCTTACTACGATACTTACAAAATATGTATCGTCTCGGAAGAACCGGATACAGAACCTATCGATTTGGATTACGAAAAGCACCTTTCTCTTGATTTAGGGATTGATAACTTTGCAGCTTCCGGTAATGACTGTGGACTGGCTCCATTCATTATCAAGGGCAATGAAATCAAAAGCTATAATCAATGGTTTAATAAGAAAAATGCATATCTTCACAGCCAGCTTCCAAAAGAACAACATTCAAGCCAACAGATACAGATGTTATGGAAGAAACGGAACCATAAGATGACAGACTTCTATAACAAGTCAGCTTCCTTTGTAATCCAGTACTGTATCGATCATAAAATAGGGAATCTAGTCATTGGTAAGAATCCGAAGTGGAAACAAAGCTTAGAGATGGGCAAAAAGAACAACCAAAACTTCTGCTATATTTCACATGCACATTTCATTAGGAAAGTAACTGAAATGGCAGAGCATCGTGGAATACAGGTTATAATCATAGAGGAAAGCTATACTTCAAAAGCCAGTTTTTTAGACAATGATGAGATACCCGTTTATGGCAAGGTTAATCATTTTGGCTTTAGTGGAAAGAGGATCCATCGAGGCCTGTATCAAAGTAAAGACGGACTCTTAATCAATGCCGATGTGAATGCAGCCTGTAACATATTAAAGAAATCTGTAAAAACAGCTTTTGATAGAGTGTATGATTGTACTTACCTATATCAGACAGTAAATACAATACATGTAAACCCGTAACAGGGCATAGTGGCTGGATGGACCAGCCAAAAGAGCTTTTATCTTACGCAGGAAGTTTCTTTCCTAAGACCGTAAGAGCTGTTTACAGCGTAATGGAAGTATCTTAAAATCGTTAAACTGCCAGTTGTTTAGAGAGAAACGAAACCACTATTTCTAAACAATTGTGTAAGTAGTGGTAGTTCATTTTGGTATATTCAATCTCCGCAACTTCCAAATAACATTGTGGCTGCAAATGTGTTTTTTCCGTAAAGTGCTCTTTTAAAATACGTCGTTTGATATCATTTGTTCGTCCAATGTATATAACTTCTTGATCCTTATTTATAAAACGGTATAAATAAAACATAGATTATCTCCTTGTTTTTTTAATGTTTATCTTCTTTTTCAAGCATAACAAATCGGCAAACAAATGTAAAGTATTTGAACTACCATGACTTTTGAAAATCATAGATTCTTGGTTCACTTGTAACTGTATCCACTGCATACATTTAACATATAACAAAAAGGACAATTATTGTCCTTTTTTGTTGTCATTTTTCAATTCTTCTTTATATTCACATAAGAAGTTAATCACTTTATAATTCGAGTCTAAATCTGATATCTACGACTGAAAGGTTAAGTCTTTTAATTAAAAAACTCCGTAAAACCCTTTTATTAGTTTTTTATCTTTTTTTCTTTATCTAAATTTTTTACATATTATAAATTGAGTTATTATTTTTTAATACAAGGAGCTTAACAAAAATGTATGAAACATTATTGAACCGATTAGTAAAGAACAAAAGTATGTTATATAAGGAATATATGAAACTTTATATTCCAGAAATTGTAACAATGCTAATCATATCGTTTGTGAAAGTATTTGATAAAGTTATCGCCAATCTGATTGGGACCGAAGTAATGGCCGGAATAAGTATGGCATCCAGTTACTCAGAAATGATGTTATTGGTTGGAGTTGCTGCGCGGATGGTTGCTTCCGTAGAATATACCAAATCAAAAGATTTAAACGTATTAGGGACTATCTATAAATTCCAATTAATATTTCAGACTATTATAGTTATTGCTACCGTTGTGATAGGTAATCTATTGACTAAAAATTCAGGGCTATCTTTAGAAGCCCAAAAAATATCCTGTATATCGCTATTTGCATATGCCGTTTATTATATATTACTTGACTATAATCGGTTTCTTAAGCTCATACTAATAGCAGATAAAAGAAATGTGGTAATAAGCAAGATAACTATAATAACCACTATATTCAATGTGCTGTTTGACATAGTGGTGTACATAACTGGTATTAGTTGGGTTTGGTTAGTACTTGATAACATTGTCACAGAATTGCTATCTATCTTCCTGACTAAATACCAATTAAAAGATAAGCAGCTGAAATATGGTAAATTGTCGATGGTTTTATCATATAAAGATAGCATGATTTCGGCTTTAGTAGATTCTGGTGCCAAAAGAATACTATACATATTAATGCCGTTTATATTAAGTTGGTTAGGAGATGTAAAATATGCGAAATATTCTATTATCGTTTCTATCATAGACCAACTTATTAATCCAACATTCAACAATACTTCGTTTGTTGTCATTTTGTTGAATGATAGATTTAAATGGGCTGAAATAAGGAATGTTGTATTTGATGTATCTATTAAATACGGATTCATTGGAGCTCTGTTATCAGTACCTTTAGGATTACTATTTGGTATTGGTAATTTAAACTACTTTCTTTTAATGTTATTAGCCGCAGCCATGATAATGGTTAATGTAATGCAATGTGCTTATACTGGATTAAATAGATTCCATGGTTTGTACAAAAATGTTTCCATCATTCAGATTATATGTACGATAAGTTCTTTACTATGGTTAGTCTTCAGTGTCTTTATAACTGGAAATGAATATGTATCTTATGGAATGTGGATTATTAGAAATGTTATTAATATTATTCTGTGTATTTACAGTTATAGAAAGTTTGTACAGTCATTAACGTTTCAAGATACATTTGTTACAAAGTGAAGATATTCTTATGTACGATCTGATAAAAGAAAAAGACCCTTGTTAGGTCTTTTTTATATTATGGATAATTTGATTAAACCATCTAATTATCTCCCTTTTTTTACATGTCCCTCCATATGGAGAACATAAATACAGGTTCTTACAATTATTACAGACTTTCTCACGGTCTTTTCTTTTGATATGACATTTTTCTAACTCCATTTTTTTCTCCTTTTGCACTCAAACTTGCTCATCATATATTTAAATTTGCTCATAGTAAGGGCGTTCTATATATGGCCGGCTGTCCTCTGGATCATATAAGTTACATACATTACGATATTTACATTCGGGTGCTTCGTTTTCTGTTACTGTAAAATGCCTACAACAAGTACAGTAAACATATTGTGATTGCTCTACATGGTTGTTATTACGAACTTTGTTAAACATGTCCACAACATCATCCAGCAAATCATATCTTGTATCGAGTGGCTCCATTGAACTTTTTGCAAAAGTTCTATTCACCATATCAATGTAAAATGTAAAAGCGGCCTCATTGCCCATATAAAAAGCATCCCAGTCTTCATCACTCAGTAAACGTTTCACTTGCAACTGCTCGATTGCCAGATTATCAAAGCTTATTACTTTAAAATCATGAATGAGTTCTGGTAGGTTTTCATATAGCCAATCCATCCGTTGATGAATCAGGTGTTCTTCCCGTTCGAAATATACACTACCTCTGCGCAGTTGTTTGTAACCCAAAATCAAGAGTTTTAGTCCTTGATTCCGGAGTTTATTCAGCTGACTTCCTTGTACAATTCCATGAATCACATGGATGACTGCATTTGGATATTCCTTAACCATCTCAATAAATTTATCTGTCGGATTTATTAATGAAATCCCTAAGCCATACACCAGCTTTTCATCAACTATCTGATTGATTATCTCTTGATTTGTTTCAAAGTGTGTCTGATGAATGGTAATATTGGCAATTATATTACGCATCTTTAGCTTTCTCAGAAATGGAATAAGGGAAGGATGTTCCAATACATTCCCACCTCCAATGGCAACTTCCTGCCATGGTTTTAATGTATCAACAAACCGTTCTCCCATGATATTTCCATGTCTTCCGCCTGGAGAACTACCTTCATGGCACCAGGCACAGTTTGTTCCAGTACATTTATCTGTAATCTTTAAATCAATATTTTCAGCAAAGTCTGGACAAAATTCATCATCATCTGTCTTCCTGATTTTAGTTCCATCATCAAAAATGCAGACAGAATAGTTACCATTTTTATACTTTCCTAATATCTTTTTCATCATCTTCCGTTCCTTTCATAGGCACTGCAGATTTGGATTCTAAAACCTTAAAAATTCGGATTGCCTTCCCATCTGATCTGTCACGCACGATATATCCATCCGTTGTTTTTTCAACCAAACCGGTTCTTTATTTGATTGTCAAGCTTTTTCTATATTGTACTTTATTGCTGCTTCATTTGTTTTTCTTTCTGTTTAATATTGTGCTAAAAAGATACAATCTTGTTCAAAAACCGATTCAAAAAGATCCATTGTTTCAATCAGCCTTCTATCATTCATATGTCTTGTCACATAACCGCCTTCTGTAAATTGATGAATTTCTTTCTGTTTTGGAATTTTTCCATACCGCCTGAAAAAATTCATCATCTCCTGTTTGGTTGTTGCGACATAAACTGGATTTCTTCTTCTTAGGAATTTATTACTTACAAACCATCCCTGTGCATATGCAATTTGGGTTACCGGAACAATGACATATGGCATATTTTTATTTCTGATTCCTTTGGTCACAGGCAAGTTCATCTTTTCAAGCTTTCTTATGTACCTTCCTTCCGAACGATCCAAACCATAGTCTAATGATCTGAAATCAAGAACATCATAATATCCTGAATCGCTCCACTGATAGCCCACATTAAAAGCTTCTCCATTTGGTCCATTCAAAATATATTCGTCATCAGTATCAAAAGCTTTAAGAATTTCCGTCCTTGAAAACTGGTCATACCATGTTCCTGTATATTTCACACCATTAATAGGCTTTAAAATTTCAAATGTAGCGCTCATTGTTTTCTCCTCTCTAATCATCTGGTTTATATTATTTATTATGTTTTATTCTTGTTAGGATTATTTTAACAATGACTTTTTCTATGTTTTGGTTGTCTAATTTGAATATCTAAGTATCAAAGGCAAAAAATCAGGGTCTAAGAAACAGAAGCTTCATTTATGGAGAAAAAATGATATTCAAGACCTGGTAGCTTATAAAGCGCATCGAATCGGAATCCGCATATCCAGAGCATGTGCAAAATAAACCAGTAGATTGGCGTTTGATGGATCTGGAGAAGTCATTAGAGATCCCAAAAATCACAGTCTATGTACCTTCCAGACAGGAAAACGGTACAACTGTGATTTATCAGCCAGTTATAATATCGAAGCCCGTTATTTCATAAGGGAGCTCCTTAAACCTGTCTCTGTGAAGAGGCAGTCTCTCCTATGGACAAAAGTTCCAGAGGCAGAGCGTAGAACTACCTGTATATTAGATACGTTAAGACAAGTCTCAGACTTTCTAAAGGTATCATAATACAGTGCAACCCTGATTCTATTAGGGTTCACGTACAAATGTACAGTGCAATTTCTCTGCAGTTAGCCTTAATGTGGTGATTTTTCGAAAGGAAAAGGAGCTAAGTTTTAGCTGTATCTGCAGAAAAGAGGTCTAACTTACTTAAATTAGTTAGAGGCTCGTGACTTTAGTCATGAGTAGTTCACTCTGGAGTTCTTATCTTTCTGGTTACTGACTATACAGCAAATGATAGGATTATTGCTTTGTTGGATGCCAATGGATATGAAGGGAGTTATGGATTCAGAATATTATAAAAGCTCTTTTGGCTGGTCCATCCAGCCACTATGCCCTGTTACAGGTTTATATGTATTGTATTTACTGTTTGATGTAGAATAAAAACCGCATTCATGCGGTTTTTATTATTAGAAGAAAGTATTTAATACCAATCATCCTGTTTTGATGGATTTATATATAAGCGGGCACTATTTCTAACAGTAGCTGGTATCTCTTTTTTATCTAATTCAGTAAAACAGCCACATTCCGGACAGGTGAATCCATAATATGCATCTGTTGTTCCGCCATAATCTGTATGTGTCCGTTTTTGGATATCTGCGGCACTTACTTCCCATAAGGAATAGCAAGGCACTCGTGAACCTTGATCCCATCCGCTTCCACTACATGTTGCTTTAATTTTAAATATTTCAGAATTTTCCCTGGCACTTGCTATCTTTTTCATTATCATTCTCCTTTTTTTCTTGATTTAGAATCATGTAATAATCCGATGCCCAGCCACTATCAGAACCATAAAAAATAGGATTACGGTTGGTGTCATGAGCATATCGGTGATTTCTCTGAGATATAATTCCTTCTCGGTTTAATTTCCTGAATATATTTTCCACCTGGCTGACTGGTAATTCCAAATCATATGCAACTTTCTCTTTTGCTACTGCAGGACCCATAGCCACCACACTCAATTTTGGATTTTCAGCTACACGATTTATATACTCTAAAATCAGAGCCTCTGCTTTTGTATCTGAACGTTTCTTTATCTTACGTTTTAATAATCGGTGTGGCGGCTGAGGCCGTTTTCGTTCCTGGCTTAATTCCTCCTGCCAGAAATCCAGATCAGATTGTATTTTTTCTAAATCCTCTGTCTTTTGACTCATCATGGATTTCTTTGTGTGAACCATTTCATCGGTTGGAACCGTTATGAGTGCTTCCTTTATTTTATTGGTCCACATTGATTCTGTTAGTCTCTTTCTTCTCTCCAGATGCATTATTTCATTTTCTATTGTTTTTAAATAAGAGCCTTTTCTTTTTTCCTTTTTTCCAATTCTTATCATATGATTTAACTCCTTCGAATCTTTTATCTCCCTTATTGTTTGCATTCTATGATAGTATGCTTAAAATATATTACATATTAATACCAATGAATTGATTCAAGGAGGTATTATGAAAGATTTAAAAGACACACGGGTACAGAAAATAGTAAATGAAGCTTATTCTGTGTTTAACCAAATGTATAATTCCCGTTATCCAGATATTTATTTTAATGGCGATTGCATTGAAATTGATGAAAATGGAAATGAATTTGATGTGAATGATACATATGGCCATTACATGATTGTAAACAATAAGGACTACTATGCAATTAATATTCATTCTTCCATAGAATGTCTCGGATATAATAATTACAAAGATGTAGAATCCGAAATTGGCGTTGAGATAATCAAGTTCAAAGGAAACATATTTGCGGATGACCAACAAAGATATTGTATCACTCTACAGGTCAATCCAGATTCTGGAGGATTCATTGAGCTTTTTGATGCTGAGGTATATTATGAGACTGGGTCTTTTTCAGCAACATATGAGCAGCTCCTAAAAATAAAACCGGAGCCCATAGAATCAAGGAAATTTGAGTATCTCTGTTCTGGCTTTCACCATGAGTATGAGGATTGATTATTTAAAATTAAAAAGGCACAGTGCAATGTGCCTTTTTGTAATCATCTTATTTCCAACGACTTTCTCAAACAATTGAGAATCGTTTCCTTATATGGATTATTCTCATTTCTTATAATTTTTCATATGTCAAATCGGGACTTTTCTTAATCTTATATACTGTCTCCAGTGATTTTTCATATCTTTCAAAAGCTGCCCTATCGCATATTTCATCTTCGAAATCCTCATCGTCCAGACAATCGAGGTAAATATATCCATATCCATCTTCCTCTAATTTTTCAAGTTCCTGCTCCTGTTCTTTAGTAAGTCCTTTTTCCTTCATGCATTCCATGAGTCTCCACACTTCTTTATGGCACTCCAAGTCTTTTTGTGATATGACTTTACAGGTATCGTCACAATTCGGGCATTTAAAATTGTACATCTTCTCGGCTACTTCTATGGTGGTCAGAAGCTCCAAATCGTCAATGGTCATAGGGCATTGCAAACGGCTGACATTATCTTCGGTAATATAATATCTGATATTGTTTCTTGCTGCCTTATCAATTCTTAACTTTTCAGAATCTGTTATATCCAGTTGGTCAATTTCCGGATAGTAAGTAGGCTTTAACATCTGTGGATATATCTCGGTCTTCTTTGAAGCCAGGATATCAGAAAATATATGGTTCTGTTTCTCATCCAGTCGATAATGAACTGCATTATATAATTTTCTTAGCGTTTCATAATCACAAGATTCTATCTCCTCTGCTGTTAACTCCCTACATTGATTTTTAATGTCAATTCTTACTTTCTCTAATTTTTGTTCTAGTTCCTTCTGTTCAACTAGTAATGCATTTAATTCATCAATCATCTTAAACCTTCTCCTATTTTCTTATTTTAATTAATATGTGATGAATAACTGGATTATAAATATTTCTTGACGATTTATCTTACAAATCAATGGCTTTATCTCATACTGTTTATAAACAAGAAATTGTTTAATTCTTAATTTATGGAGGTAACAATGAAAAAGAAAAAGAAACTATTAGCAGCTGTCATGTCCGTCTGCATGATGGCCACTGCCATTCTTCCATCCTTCACAGCATATGCCGAGGATATGAATGGATATCAAATACAGGCTGAAGAACAAGTCCAATCAGAAGAAACGGAGTTTGTGGAGGATGAATCAGAAGTCGCTTCTCCAAGTGATGCAATACCGAAGGAAATGGTTACAGATTATGCTGTAGCCGGACCATCTGACTCTGATATCAATGATTGGCTGGATGAAAATTTCAAGACAGACGAAACAGGGAACCTAACCTTACCCTGTACTCCCTATTTTTATTACGATTACAATGATGAGGAAGTTGAGTTTGATACCAGCTCACTAAAATTTGATGTTCAGGCATATGATATCGGCACCGGGAAAAAAGTAATCAATGATACAATTGTACAGAATGAGGATTGTGATTTTTTTAAGGATTATGATTTCCAGGCAAATAAAATTTATTATTTAGAAATAACGGAAAATTACAAAGATGTAGATACTGGAGATTATTATTGTGATTTTGATGACGATACCAGAGATTACTATATACTTCCAATCACTAAGGAAGCATTGGAAGCAGCTTTCAATGGTGGTGAATATTCAGTTGAATATATGGGTTCTTCCGCACCAGATTATGATTCCCTGCCAGATGTAATATTCCTTGCAAAAGAATATCAATATGATGGCTGGTACCCAGCAAATATCACTGATACAGGTGACATGTGGTATCTTAATTCATTTGAATTTTACAACTATTTAACAGATGGCATAAAAATCAAATTCACAGGCGAAAAGGATTATACGATTAATAATGTCCCATCTGATCCATCCAGATTTGAATATGCAGTTGAACGCACAAAAATTGAAAAAACACAATTTATCTCATCAAATACAAGTGGCGGAAATAAGGGTTTTATTGATATATTTAACGGAAATGAGGATGGAACAATTGAATCAAACACTTACACAATCAGTAAAAATAAGGCTTGTGAATTTATTGTTTATGAAAAAACACCACAGCCTGCAGATACTTCCACTCATCAATATGAATATGATGACACCCAATATAATTATCTAGTTGCATGGCTTGACACTTCTGTGCCTTCGAATATAGAAATTGATGATGCAAATGATTATGAATCAGGTCTTTACTATGGCATCATAATTGGCAATGTATCTGAGCCAATCAAAGCGGAACAGGATGAAAATGGAGTATATATTATTCCTGATAATAATTTTGTCAACAAAGAATATGTTCAAGGTACTAGTGTATCCCTAAAAGGAAAAAATGATTATAAAGCAGATGGAAAAGAATCAGACGCGTCTGAATTTGAATATCGCCTTACCGGTTGGCCCGGAACAGATGGATATGTAGATTTAACATGTAATTCGGATGGAACCATTCAATTTCCTAACCCAGTATTTCTTGGTTATGGAGATACAATTGATACTACCATCACTATATTCCAAACGACCAAACAGCCAAATGATACAGAAACAACCCGGTATTCATACGATCCAAGTGTCTATCAATTCAAGATTGAGTTTGTGACCAAAGCTGAAGCTGTGTCTTATGGAATTGATTTATCAGTTATTGATGAAATTGATAATGAATATATCTTGGTTTACAAGGATTATAGTGATCTGACTTGGAAAGCAGCCGATTTTGAGAATGGTAATTTCACAATCTCCGACATAAAGTTCGTTAATCGTAAGGACGGTAAAGAAGCAGATAGCTTTACTGTACAGTTTCATACGAATGGCGGCGGATGTATCCCAGCCTATACTGATGTCAAAAAAGGAAGTCTTATTACAGAACCAGACACACCACTAAAGGAAGGGTTTGATTTCAGTGGCTGGTACAAAGATAACGAATTAACAACACTATGGAATTTTGAGCATGATACAATTAATGCAAATGTTGTCTTATATGCTAAATGGAGTAAAAAAGAAACACCCAAACCTGATGGGAATGGCAATAGTGGAAATGGTGGTTCAACGATTCACGGTGGAAGCAGTAGTTCCGGTGGCGGTTCACACTCATCCAGCTCATCCATAAAAACAACTGATCCTGGTTGGTTCAAGAATAATAACATTTGGTACTATAAGGATTATCAGACCAATAGTTTAAAGAAGGGATGGCATCTCGATCCAAATGATGGTTACTGGTATTATCTTGATTTAAACGATGGACATATGTATATTGGATGGAATCTGATTGATGGTAAATGGTACTATTTCAATCCAGAGGAATTAGCTCCAAACCAGACTTGGTTCATAAACAGCAATGGCCGTTGGTACTATAACAATGTCAATAAAACAAAACCTTTCGGTTCAATGTATTCAAGCGAACAGACACCCGATGGGTATACTGTCAATGAGAAAGGCGAATGGCTTCAATAAAAAAGCACCTTAGGGTGCTTTTTATTTTTATCTTAACTTTTCTTATCCATATAGCTTAGTACTTGCTGCGGCACATACATGGACATATTCTCACCATATGAATAAAATTCGCGGATGACAGAGGAAGATAATGAAATTTGTTCTGCTCTTATATATACGGTTTCTATGGATGGGTTAATCTGCTTATTTGCTAAAGCTATGTTTTCCTCATAATTGTAATCCAGATTATTCCGTAGTCCGCGAACCATGATATTGATATCATGTTCCTCACAGTATCGAATTGCAAGACCATGGCATATGTCAGCGTGACAATTATCCAGATCGTTTTGTGATAATACATGATTCATGATGGATACCATATCCTCAGCGGAATAACTCCTCTTTTTTGCCTGATTAAATCCAATCACCACATACACTTCATTAAATAATTTGGATGCCTTTCTTATAATATCAAGATGGCCATTATGAAATGGGTCAAAAGACCCAAAATACGCTGCTCTCATATCATTCCTCCAATAAATCATTGATTTTTACATCAAGTTCCGTCCATTTACAATAATGATTGATACCTCCGGCATAATCCTTATCATTATTCATGGTTCTATATAATACTCTATTCCACCAAAAATCTTCCATAAAACGCACATCCTGAATTGCAACATAAATATAGCGTCCACTCTTCTCATCCTTAAGAATTGCGCTAAAATTAAAGTGATTCTTGATGAATTTATGGATGCTAATCTTATTTGGAAGCATCATTTTTCGCAACTCTGTTCTTGCAGTCCGTTGTAGACGCTCATATATCCATTCTGGATTTGGTGCTGAATTAAAATCAAAGCCAACAAATGATTTTAGTTTACTTTCCATCATATTTTTCCCTTTCTGCCTCATTAACTTCTTTTAAAAAAATATAATTGCCATCTGCTATGATAGCTATCATTTCATTTCCATCCTCAAATGATTTATTTATTTGTGAAACGGGTCCTGTTTTTAGAATTTTGTCAAATGGTGTTTTTGTACCATCTTTATTATATAATTCACGCAGATTTGCTTTCCCTGTTTTTTTATCAACGATTGGATCTGATACTATTTTTCCCAACCAATGATTATAAGCTGGATTGTCCACCATTTCTGTATCCGTGCATTTTAAAATTCGATATATTCTTTTGTTCTTTTGTAATAGCCTATCTACATAATCAGTTCTTATCAGACTTTCTTCAGGCGTTAACAGGATTCTATTTTTATTCCAGTCAAATCCAACATATACACATGAAACTGATGTTGCTGGCAATGGACCAACCGATGCTTCCTTCACCACAATTTCGATTTCCTTGTTTTTTAACTCTGGATTTTCTTCCAGATATGAACCTAATACTTCGTGAATTCGTGCTGCTTTCATTATTTTTAACCTCCTATATTTCTTTTATTAACAGTATGTTTTTTTTAATGATTATATAATTTTTTAAAAATGACGATTTATCACCATTTTTTGTGTACCCTCCTGTCATCTTATGAATAGTAAAATTTTAGGAGGATTTATGAAAAAAAGATTTTTAATTCTTGTAACATGTTTAGCACTTATCTCTTCAATTCCAGTACAAGCCGAGATACAGTCCAATTCACAAACATATGTGGTTTTGGATATGAATAACAATTATTACGCATTACAGCCTCAATATCATTGGGAAGAGATTGATGGAAATTGGTATTATAAAAATGAAGCTGGCGAAGTAAAATATGGAAAGTTCTATGATGAGTTCGGAGATATCTATGATACCGGCAATAATGCGGATGGGAAAATCATTGTTTCAGGAACCAATTCACATGGAGAAAGATTTGATGAAAATGGACGGCTTATGAATCAAGCAATGATTGGCCATGAACGTTATCATAATATGGCTTTGGAATATGAGGAAGGAAAAGCGCTTAAATTTAATGATGTGAATGATTTCAGGGATTTTATCGAGTATTATCAGATACAATATAGCCTTTATAACCTGGATGTTCCTTTCACCTTATATAACGACACAATGACATCAACCATTGGAAATAATGCGTATGACCGCAGTTCAATCGTAACACAAGTCAGAAATAAATTTGGTACACTGGAAGGATCAAACGAATATGAAAAAATATATGATGCCTGCGAAAGAATCAGAACAACGCTTGATTATGATGTCAGTTATGCCCATGAATCATTACAGAAATGTCTGGATAGCAATATTGGTGTTTGTTGGCATTATGCAAAAATTGTTTCCATTCTCTTAGATGATGCCGGAATCTATAATGAGTTGGTTTTCGGCAAATACGGCGAATCAACCGATTATCATATGTGGCTTCGGTGTAAAGTAGATGGAAAATGGATTTATACCGACCCTACCTTGTACAAATCAAGTGGTTGGAGCTTTTATAATATTAACTATGATTTGTATGCCGATGAATACGATTGTTTATTGAAAATAAGATTGTAAGTTTAGTTCAAGAAAAAAGAGGATTCGCAATCCTCTAATTTTTTTGTTTTATCAATACAAATATTGAATATGATTCTGACCGTGTTACTAACAGCATATGTTTTATTGATTTCTGATTCACCATTCGGATTAGAAAGCCTTTTTCCTGTAAATATTTATTTATTTCTCGTTCGATTACATATACCATTCTTTCTTTTTTCCTAATAACAGTAATCGTGTCAACCAGACGTATGATGAAAAACGAAACACTACAACAAAGGAATGCCAGTAACTCTACTTTGATAGGTACATTGTAACCACTTTTTATCAGGTAGATTGCTACCATATCGCTTGTAATGGCTAAAATAGCGAAAAACAGGATTAATATCTTTCTTTTTACCATGTTCTGTTTAGCCAGGATCCCATTAACTTTTGAGACGATATCTCCTCCAAGTTCCACATATTCATTTGACACATTATTCATGTTTTCATCAAACATTACCATTGTGACTTTTGTCATGTTACTTACCTCCAGATTATGTCTTTGTAATAGTATGATGTAAGATTTTGTTCAATATTAAAAGATGGGATTTTCCCATCTTTTATAAAATCAACGAATAATCCAAAAGCTTTACTTCATGTTTTGTCAGGGCTTCCCAAATAGTATCTTTTTGGGCTTTGGTTGCCTTAAATAAAATATCGTCTTTGTAGCTTAAATAATGTCCGCGATATGGAAGATATCTGGTTGCAATCCAACCAGCCTCTATGATGGCATCTAAAGCCTTATCCATATGTAACATTCTTACCTCTGTTCTTGATTTAATTTCCCTCCCGATTAGTGTCTTAAAATCAAACTGGTCCCAGTATGTAAGAAGCAGATTATAAGCCTTCAGATTATGTCCACCAAAGTCACAGGAATAAAAATTACCTTTTGGATCTATGAGGCCTTCAAAGTTAATGATTATATCCGGTTTTACATCATATCCAATTTCCAGAGGATCTGTTTCTTTTAAGTAAGCTGCATATTCATCGTATGACATCTCGTTTATAGGCGACCTATGTTCAATTTCATCCAAACCATCAGTTTTTATTGATGCTTTCAAAGATGCAAAAGCTTCCTTACCCAGTTCTTCCGCTTCTTTTTCTCGCTTTACATTTTCGGCTCTTCGGTTTTCGTTAATCCTCAAATTTCCTAAATAGCGTTGATTCCTTTCTAAAAAACTTCCTTTTCTATTTTTTATGTATTCATATAGTCTATCCCAAAAACTATCGTCATAATAATCAATGGGTTTTCCATTCACTTTTAACACAAGCTCTGGTTCATGTAATAACCATAAACCGCACATTGTTTCACTTTGATAATCCACATATTCATTGGAATAATCAAAGTCAAATTCGCTAAAACAGAAATATTTATACGCATCTTCATATGTTGAAATCTGTTTATACTCTTTTGCAGCCTTTAATGATTTTATGGTTGAATATGGATCCACATATAGGAGTGGATTTGATTCCATATGTTCTTTGATGCGCTTTAGTTGAAGCTTATCCTGTAGTTGTTTTATTTTATTCGTAATTGGACGGATATTTTCATTATCATCAACTAACTCAAAACAATTAATTCCAATCAGTTTCTTTTTCCCTTCCAAGATATCCTGAGCAATTATTTTCTTTTCATCCAGGGATATTTCATCGGTTCCAAGGCATGATAAAAGCAATTCCTCACAAGCCTCATATGGTCTATCATCATCCCAGAACATGGTTCTTGCTAAATCACAAATAAATTCTCCTTCTACTTTAAAATATAATTCTTCCATACCTTATAACATTCCTCTCTCATTTATCTTTTAAATAAAGTATGGGTTTTTTTGTTCTACATAAAAAAGAAGGCTTTTGCCTTCTTTAATTTCATTTACTAAGTAACTGACGGAATGTTAATCTAATATTGTAAGTCTACTACATCTTATCATGCTACCATTGCAAATAACCCTGGCTACATCTTTGTAATAGATCTTACAGGTTACTATTAGTTCATCGTTGAACTCTTCTGCACATTCCTTTGTCCCTACAAAGAATCCAAATGAACTTTCCTCTTTCGAGAAATCCGCAAATGTCTCATATGTTTCACCAGGAAGATATTGGTACTGTAAATTGAATTTACTATATCGATTATTCCGGAGGCCTTTATAGGCTATGAAATAGTCTTCATGACATTCATATAAATTCGTTTCTACTACTTTGAGTTTTTTTTCATCGGTACTTTTACGATGCCAGCTATCATAGAGTTCGTCTAAATACAGATTACAATAGTATTCTTTGATAAATTCATCTGATAATTCCTGGTATTTTGAAATTTGCAGCCAATCTACTCTGTCAGCAAACTCACGGATGAACCCTTCCGATAGTCTCTGGTATATCGAAATTCGCTGCCAGTCCACCCTGTCAGCAAATTCACGAATAAACTCTTCTGACAATTCCTGATATACCGAAATTTGGTCCCAATGCACTTTATCAGCAAATTTACGGATAAACCCTTCTGATAGTTTTTGATAAATCGAAATCCTATACCAATCCACTTTATCTGCGAAACCACAAATAAATGATTCTGATAGTACCTGATATATTGAAATACAAGACCAATCTACCTTATCAGCAAATTCCCGAATAAACAGTTCTGATAATCTTGGATTAATTGAAATACAAATCCAATCCACCTTATCAGCAAACTCACGGATAAGCTCTTCTGACAATTTCTGATATATTGAAATGTAGTGCCAGTCTAACTTATCAGAAAATTCACGGATGAATGATTCCGATAATTTCTGATTTGATGAAATGTAATACCAGTTCACCTTATCAACAAACTCACGGATGAATGTTTCTGATAATACCTGATATGCTGAAATATAATCCCAGTCACATTTTTCAAGCTTTATCTTTTTGCAGATATCTTTTAATTTCTGTTCTTCCATTACAGTTGTAAAATCATATTTTTGGATATTCATATTATTCCTCCTATATTATAGCCTCAACACGTCTTATTCTCATATAATATGAGATATTTATAGGTGAAATAATAGTTAATTATCAAAGTTCTGTATGATTCTTTTTTGTAGTATATAATTGAAATTAAAAAAGAAGGCATATGCCCTCTTTATTTTAAATTTAATGATGTTTCATCTTCTGCTTCATTGTCCTGTGTCAGTGATATATATTTCCCATTAGAATTGCCTGAGCCATCTACCACATCAAATGTTTCACCATTGTGCAATGATACCTGTGTTTGTGATATAAACTTCCCATTGGAATATTTATATTCTATTTTATTGCCTGAACCATCTACCGCATCAAATGTTTCACCATTGTACAATAATATATAATCACCCTGCTTAAATTGTGTTGGAATCATGAACTCCGTCTTTACAGATGTCATATATGGATAATTGTTTCCCGGCTTCTGAATCCACAGATCCCATACGATTTGGAACATATTTGCATATACCGCACTATTCCTTAAAACACCTTCCGTTACCCTCGACTCTTTTATATACCCGGTACTGTATCCTGCTTTGCCAGTAGAATATCCACTTGTAAAACCTTCAATAAGTGTATCTGAATATCCACCGATTGCAAAGATACCATTATATGGCATGGAATCCGATATTGGGAATCCGAAAACCAGTGATGAATGTGTCCTATCATCCATTGTATCGATTGGAATGGCATCATAAGCTGCATATAATGATTTAATGACTGTATCTATATGTACATTATCGATAAATACTTCCGTACCTTCTGATAATCCAACTGTACATGCACTTAAATTTAATGTTTTTACATCCGTTGTCCTCCATCTATCAACGGCATAATCTTCTGCAGTAAAAACTGTTTTTAATGCAAAGGATTCGTTTGGAACATCCACTGTCATTGTCAGTTTTCCATTTTCAAATTCTCCAATTTTATCATCCAATAACTCATCGGTTCTTTCTGATGTCATTGTCTTTTTTGTGGCCACTTCGGTTGTTTCGACTTCACCTACACATCCTGATAAAATAAGGCAGGCTAATATCGTCATTAATCCAATCCTTACTATTTTCTTCATTATCTTACCCTTTCCGTTTTTTACTAGTCACTATCTGTTTTAAGCTCTGCATGTTTGTTGAATACAAACGTTACATAGTCAATTCCCATTATATTTGGGAAATCCGAAATGCTGCTATAATCGGTTAATGTTTGATGGTCAATTGCTGCATCAGAGATACTTGTCTCATCAATCATGATTCCATCACATTTACAGTATTTGCATATCTCTTCTTCCATCCTATGATACCAATATGAGTGTTTCATATATTCTATATCATTTCCACCATCTACTATGTATGATAGGGTAACGAGATAGGATAGTTTCTCTTCCTGCTTATCATATATGTGATAGTCGCTACCAAATCCGGCTAACTTAACAACCAAAAAACGTTTGAATTTCCCATCTATTTTTTTCCGTTTGATTGGAATATTACATTTTTCAAATCCATCCTTTGCCAGGCTAAGGCTATGGATGGAACTTGAATTTGTCTCGAATACACTTTGTCTTATTTTAATCATCTTCCTCATCATCTTCATATTCTTCATCTAACTCATTAAACCAATCTTCTTCATCTTCCTCTTCCAATGATTCATTAAACCAATCTTCTTCATCTTCATCTTCCTCTGATTTAAAATTCCAATGGCCTGCTTCTATTGAATCCAGTTCCAATTTCTCTAACAACGTGTATTCTTCTTCTGTAATAGGAATACACGAAAAGCACTCCTCGGTTTCCCTTTTTTCGTTATCATACAAATTTCCAAATGATATTACAAACTGGGTATTCATAAAACTCTCTATATCTTCTCTTGCTATTACCCTCACACAAACTAAAAATTCCTCACCTGCTAATTCTTCATAGGCTTTTACCAGATAGTAGGGTGCTGTATATTTGGATTTTGCATGAGTTCTTTCAAGTCCCATAAAATCGCAAATTGCGTCTGTAGGATTCTTCACGTATTTAAATACAGATTTATCTTTTTTTAGTGCCATTAGACACAGCTCTTCTGTCTGTTTTTTTACATAACGTAAATTTTTCGGTTTTAAACTTACTGCCAGTTCTGTTTCTTTTATCTTAGGCCTTCTAATATAACGATATAAATCCGGGTATGATTCCAATACTTTTAGCTTGCTTGTTTTATTATCCAAAACTTCCTTAAAACTAGATTTTGCGTTGTCATTGTCATGCCATTTATCAAAAAATGTCTTTAACATTTCTTCATCTAATTCGACTTTACAAGCTGTGTAATAACCAGATGGTTCACTAGTGATCTCTCTTTCCAGTACAAATCTTGGCACTGGAATTCCGTATTCAATATAGCAGCGTAAATCGATACCCTCCTTTGTTAAAATCTTCTTCCACATTTCATCTGTAATCCCATCTAAGCTTCCTACAAAATAAGCATGTTTATCATCGCTTTTACAATATGCATTTACTGCAGTCCACAGGATTTCCTCATTTATATATGGTTTTATTTTTTCATTCGTCAATAGAATAGGGACATATTCTGCTAATGCACTTACAATCCTTGGAGTGATTTTAATTTCATTTAATAATTTTTTAATCCCGGCATATTTGTTAAGCTCGTAATCCTTAATCGGACATCTTAACATTTTAACAATATCGTCTTCGCTTAATGACTCATAAAAACTTTTATCATCAATTCTATTAATTAAATCTATAATTCCTCTACCAAGCACATCTTTTAACATTTCATGTGTTGGGTTTATTGCAAGACATGTATTCGGGTATTTCTTAACATATTCCCACTTAATTGCATCCGTCATTGTCAAGAATCCATTTTTCTCTAGTGATAGAACTTCATAAAAGCTTAATTCCTCATTTCTTATCTTATTAATAACTTCTTCCTCTGACATTATTTTTCCCATTATGTTTTCTCCTTTTATTTGTTATGTATTATTGGATTTCAGTTCGTCTATTTCTCATCATCAGAAGATAGTCTTTCACTCCTTTCTATCTTTTTTTGTATCAGTCTTCAAATGATGCTCCTCTGATGTGAAACTCATGAAGTCTCACATGACTAAAAGTCACGTGTTTCTGTAAACCTTTAGGGCTTACTACATTATCCTAAATACAGCCTGAACTTAGTACTTAAAGAGCTAACTCTTTTAGTACCACATTTAGGTTAATTAACGAGGATAAAGTACAGGTACTTCTCTTAGATAATTCAGGTACTTTTGCCTGAATTTCTAACCTATCCCTTTCGGGTAAGGATTTTATGATTTCTCTTACATAATACCTGGCTCCGATATTATAAGCGGCATTTAGGTCAGTATGATACTCTTTTCCAGTCTGGAATGTACAGAGACTATAGTTGTTCTTATGCCTAAGTACAAATCCGGAGCCATCAAAGGCTAAAGCACTTGTATACTTAGGATTTACCCTGGATATTCTGATTCCTTCCCTATGAGCCTTATGTGTTACCATAGCCTGGACGGCCTGCTTTCTCCATAAATGAAGCCACTGTCTCTTAGAACCTTGTTTCTTACCTTTCATATCCAGATGTTCAAATACAATTATATCCACATAGTACTCCAAAGCACATTCTATAATTGCATTTGCTGTCATCTCTGAGATATGTCTGTTTGTATGATTTGCAAATATCCAGGCCTTCCTGGCCTTATAATCACCATGCTGCTGTTGCTTTTTGATACGGTTAATCTGATGATTCAGCTGGTCTTTTTCTATCGGATAAGAAATGATTTTCCTTCCGATGACAGTTCCGTCTGATAACATCGCTGTACATGCTGTCGCATTGTTAATTCCAAGGTCTACTGATAGGATGATTCTGGTTTCAATTGGCTCCTCTGACAAAGTTACTGATTTTTCATAAGAGAACCGTAAAGATGCTGATTTACCCTTTATTTCAAGGACCGGAGAGCCTTCTTTTAATCCCTTACAGTGTCGTTTAATATAATCTACATCACTTTTTCTCAACGTTACTGGCAGCCATACCCAGTCTTTCCGATGATAGATTTTTATTTCGGCAGAATAATCACTCCATCGGTTATAGGTGTTCTTTTTATAGAACACCGGCATAACGTTACGGTTAATCGATAGTCTGGGTTTCTTTGTGGATTGGTCCGACTTCTCCCAGTTACTTAAGGCCGACCGATAGGAAGAATATGATCCAATAGCTGACTGGATAGCAGCTCTTCTTAAGTAACTTGGAAACTTATAGAATACAGAATCAAAATCATATTGAGGTTTGGGATTTAGAATTGTCCTGTGTGTGAGTTTCTCCAATACGCCATTCTTCTGCTTTCCAGGTAAAGAAACAAGCGTTTCCCATTCAGAATCGAGGACCTGTATGAAGAACGTAACTGCCTGTTGATATACTTTTATTGTATCGTTAAAGATCTGGTTGTAGTGTTTAATCTTAACTGCATAGGATGAAATGATCTTCATACAGTCCTCCTTTCTCTACTGAATATTATAATGTAATTTTTTGATTTGTTAACCAGCTAACTCATCACTAAAGTAACGAGTATGCGCTGGTTTTTATTATCAATCATAATCGTATAAAGTCTATTCCTTAAATACAGATTATTATCGTTTATCCTCAGCCATCTGTGCCAGTGGTCTTCTTAGGTTAATTTCTCTCTTATACGTTTTTATTAGTTCTTCTCATTAGCTTCAGGCAAATCATGCAAATCTTCATACTCCTCTCCACAGAATCGACATTCGTATGGACCATATGGATTTTCATGTTCATATACTGAAATAGAACCATCCATACTATTGTTTTGAAGAAAATTATTATCGCCATCCACTATGATATCGGTATAAAGTCTCTGATGTGCTGTAAACTCCGTGCAGCCACATTTCTTACATCGCTTCATATCAATTCTCCTTTTTTCATTTACTACCTTTTAATATGTAATTATTTTAATAATAAAAAGAACCATTTAAAGGTCCTTTTTCATATCAGGTTTTTTAGTCTTGGATTGATTCTCTTATTGCAATTTGATAATCCCATTTATGTGACTGATTTTGTTCCCTTAAATATTCGATTTCTCTCTTTGCATTTTCTTTTGCTTCCTTCATAATCTGTTTCCATGATTTGTCAGAAACAAGTTCTCTAATACCATATTCGCAGACACCTTTACTTAGTTCCTGGCGAGCAATGTAATATGCCATATTCCGGTCTGCCGTAAATGGACTTGAACCAAATCTTGCAACAATGGCTATAGGGTCCATCTTTCCATGTGGTAATCCTCCTGAAATCACATTGTAAAACAGGTCATCAATTCCTTGGGTTCTCACTACTCGATATTGATTATTTGTTCTTAATATATAAACTCCATTATCTGCGCTCATTTTTTATCTCCTTCTGTCTATTTATAAATAGTATGTATGAACGAAATCAAATATAAAAAAGAGCCTTTCAGCTCTTTTTGTTATATTATATCGTATCTAGGCCCTGCATATATTCCATTGCTTTAACTGGCTTTTGTTCAAGCAATTCATACAATTTTTCTATCTGCTCCTTATTAAGTCCCTTTTTCATAAGTTCAATTTTCAATGACAGCTGCTGTACTTCCTTTAATGAGAGTCTTTTTACTTCAGACCATAAGACGTTCTTCTTATAATATTTTTTATACAACGTCCGATATTCCTTCATTAGGCAAAATGCATTGCGGCTGCTCTGATAAATGCGAATAAAATCCTCTGTTGAAATTTCCCGGTTATATAATATACCATATGAATCTATTATTTTATTATAGTCAAATGAATAATCCTTTTGTGCCTGGTCAAACATCTGCTCAATGGAATCGGTGATGATATTCTGAACAAGTTTTGGTTTGCTCGACAGCTCAATGATTTTCTCAATATATTTTTCGTTTTTTATATCCCACACCTTTAGGAAATCAAGGTTCAATCCGGTTTCTTTAACCGAATCTGGATCATTGAAATCTATATCAGGATAGTACTTTTTAAGGTTTACCTTCTTCCCGTAATATAGTACTTTATACGGCATCAGATACTCTTTCAATGCATGGTAATTCAGATATATGGCAAGGACGTTTTCAATCGCTGAAGCTGTGAGCGATGTAAATTTTGTGACTGCATATTCATTTCGATGCTGCATTAAAATAATATTGACATATTCCAAGAAACCTGGGAAGTTTTTCTTTATGAAATCATGTAGCTCCTGATTTTTATCCTGCGATTTAAAGACCTTATCATTACTGATTATCACATTTCCGCTTGATTTGTTAATCTCAAACTTTAAAGATTCTGTCTCATATAGGTCAAGACCATTTGATAACAGCTGGTAATACATAAACGTATAGGTATCTCCGGTTATAGTTTTCACAAAACGTTTTGCGATTGCCGTATTTCGGTTTACGTTTATCATTTTTGATTTTGGAACAGCAGACCTGCATCTTGGACATTCCTTTTTGTTTATATCCATCTCTGTACCACAAAGACATCTTTTTGTAGTTGTATTTTTTGTTCCAAGTTTTCCCATCTTATATAATTCGATTAAATCTTTATTATTCATATAGACTCCCTCCTAAGCATCTGACCCAACTAGCTGCATAATCATGACATTCCCTATTCGGTGTTGAGTTTGCATATCCTTTCATTTGTACCAAATCATTATGTCGATTCAGTTCTATTGTGATGAATGGATTTTCCACGTCTTCCAGCCTTCGTAAAAAGAATATCTTTGAAATACCATTTATGAAGTTTGATACGTATGAACCAACACAATGGTTTAATGATTGACCTTCTTTTATTAAATCATCCACATTCTTTGGAGATATGATTGTATATTTATCACTTTTAGGCAGGATATCTAGAAGTTCCATATTCTTTATAGCTATTTCCTTAAAATCCTGTTTCAGTTCTTCATTTCTAATTTCCCTTATCTGTGAAATTAATTGATCATGCCGTTCCTGCAAGTCTTTTGGGATACTTCTTGTTTCGATTCCCAACGAATGACACATGGCCGCATAGTCACAAACCGTTCTCAAGTATGTACTAAAACTAAAATTTTGATCGCAGAAGGCATATCGTATCATTTTATCAACCATGGTCTTAGGCTTGATCTCAAATACTGTAAAAATATTATTTAGACAACTAATGTAACTATCAAATCTCATCAACCATCCAAAATCATGTTTTTCCCTTAACTCTACAAAATTTTCATAAAATTCAAGTAACAAACATAGTCCTGCTGTTCCTACTTGTGGATTTTCTTGCAAAGCTTCCATATCGTTTGTTTCACAAAGATTATATTTCTTTACAAACTCTTTTGCCTTTTTACACAAATTATCCTTTGGCAATACAAATGGCTTATTTGTAAACACAGGATTCATATCATATATCTCCTCGGTATGAAGACCTTCCTTGATTCTCCTTTCCATCAGATAATAGAATGTATCATCGAATAAATTTTTATAAAACATGTAGGTTTTATAATCATCCAGATTTAGATTATTATAATTTTTCTTCAGTTCTATCATGAATGGATAATAGATGTCCTTCATTCCTGGATAGGTTTTATATTTATCAAATACCAGATTTAATAATGAATCACTCATATCTATTGAATCTGTAATACCAGAAAAGAAATTCTCTTCATTTTTTATTCCCTCCATATGGACCATAAGGTTACCATCAATAAGGGAAAGTTCCAATTTTGCAACCTCGACAATTGTAAACTCATTACATTCTGTTTGTTGTAATCCATATTTTTTGAATGTGACTACGTTTTTATCATATTTACTTATTACAAAAGTTACCTGCTTTAATATCTCTTCCCAATTTAATTCAGTTAAAAATCCTTCATCTGGAACATATTTATGTCCATACATGTTCTTGCCATCCCTATATAATATGGAATAATTTCTGATTATGATTTTTTCACTATCGATATTTAATTCTACATCTGTCACTTGTCTTCCTGGATTACTCAATTCCGAAGCAATTAATGTTTTATTTTTTTCAATAAATAATTCTGCAACTCTTCTGTTCAAATCTATAATAGGTAGGTTAAGTCTATAGTCATCACTCACTTGTATATATGAATTTGCATCTATATTATAACAGGTTCCGATTTTAAAAATCGCATTAAAACCCTCTGGTTTATTAAACTTCATATTTTTCTCCTTTACTGTTTTGTATCAATAATATGTCTCAAAACAATACAGGATAAGAAAACTTCTTTTTAAAAGTAGTAAGAATATAAAAAAAGAGGAATACTCCTCTTTTTGATAATTATTAGGTTTGGGTTTTATTATATATCTTATTTCCACACAGTCTCATCCTTGTATAGATAATCCCAGTGATTTCCTTTTACAATATTAATAATCAGTGATTTAAGAAATATCAGTTCCTGGCTGCCTGGCTTGAATTCCATTCCGGAATCTTCCATTGCAGTATGTATGCTTTCATTGATATGGTTGGCCATTCTATGAGAATTATGTGTCTCACAGATTTCGCCAAAAACATATGCAAAATCAGCTCCAGTCCAAGTATCCAGGCTTAAGAATGTCAGTTTTTCTGCTTCCTTATCAGTCAAATCAAAATCTTCCAAGGTCTGTCCATACCAGAATGATTCTTCGCCGGTTTCATTGTTCCTTGATTTCACAAAATGTCCAAAGCTCTCAAAATCATTTTCCATTATCCTTCTCCTTTTTCTTTTTATTGAAGTAGTATTGGATATACTGCGTCTTCAATTGTTTTTCATACTCTGCTTCTTCTTTCATCCGGCTGGGATTATAATAATCAAACATAAGCAGATATGAGATATCGTCTTTATTTTTATTAATTAACTCAATATGATATGGATAGTCAGGATGGTATTCATAGCAGGCTTCGCATAAAAAGCAACTGATATCTGGTTCATATGAGACAATTTGTCTTATTACATCTAAAACATATTTTTTCTCATTCTTCGTAATTTCATGGCCGATTGACATTTCCGTATCCACACATTCTCCTTCTGAAAGGCAGTTCCAGAAGTGGCTTAATATATTTACCTTTGTTGGGTATTGAGTTTCAGGTTTAATTGTGAATTCTATCCGTATATCGTTTGGAAATACTTTATAGAGAAAACTTTGGAATTTAAACAGCATGGGTAATGTCTTGTATGTATACTCATCCAGATTATGTTTCATTGTCATATCAGGAATGACAAACGTCATGATTTCATTTTCTTTATTAAAAAAATATCGGTTTATGAGAAGAAGTGAATATGGACTTCTATAGCCATCCGGACTTTCAATTTCAGTCACGTGTTTTTCATCATCATATTCCAGTCTTTTAAATCCAAGTGCATTATTGAATTTAGTTAAGTATCCAATGTTTTTCTCAATTGTATAATTATGTGTAAATGCTTTAGCCGCATACTTTAAGCGTTCCTTATAGGACATCGGCCTGGAACTATATACAGTCATGACAATATTATTCATATTAGACTCCCTCATTTCTATTGTGAATTATAATTTCCGGACTAAAACCACCAAAAGAATATAGGCATAGTCGTGTAACTACGGTCTTCCAGTTGTGGCTGTAGAGTAGTCATTATCACCTGATTACCTGCATCACATACTATATTATATTTTCCAAAACTTGATGTAATAAATTCATCTGACACTTCAACTAATCTAGTTCCATCTACTATAAAATCGTAACCTTTTGTTTTATATTCTATCATTTGGTCACAATAAGTTTTATTAGCTTCTGCCATATAGACTAGTGTCCGTTCAGAGCTATTGATGTAATAATTATAAGTTATATAGCATAAAGTGCTGATAACTGTTAAAACAACTATAGCTATTACCCACTCTATTAAATCGGTTATTTGTTTAGCTTCCAACTTATACTACCTCCTTCTCTGTTCCTATAGAAAATACTAATGTTCCGTTCTTTTGCATAATTGCAGATCTCTTCTGTAATTTCATTCGATTCGTCAATAATAATAGCTATCTCATGTTTTTTTGCAATTTCGTCAATAACCTTTTTTATTTTTTCAAGTGAATCTCTGATATGATTGTTTGACAATGAAATACTTGGTAAATATCTGCTAATCGAAATAATATAATCAGCATCCCTGTCCGTAATAATTTTAGCGCGGCTGTTTTTTGTTTCAAAAACAGCATTCACCACTTTTCTAAAATCATTTGGAAAACGTATTTGTTGCAGTTTTGATTTAAATTCAACACTAAATATGCCAAGACTAACTCTGAATGTTTTTCTGCTTAGGCAACAAAATTGTATCGTCATAGAGCTCCTTTCTCTGTTTTTCGTTTATAAGAATAATATGCAATATATCTAGAGAAACAAACAAAATGTTTATTCTTTAAAAAAAAGCCCATAATTTTATTAAGAATAAAAATGGAGCTATGTATCAGAAAGGAGTTATATATGTATTCATGGGAAATCACAAATTTCATTAACGATAGAAATGGAGTTTTGACTGTAGAAGAGTCCAATCTCATTAACAATACACAAGCCAATCCACAGCTTGACCATATTATATTCCATCCAAATAGCAATTCATTTGATATATGGGATTATGAAGGAACACATTTTTCATTTGTTCTTACTGATCTGTTAAATTAAGAGGTTAATGCCTCTTTTTCATAAAAAATGAGGCTTCATGCCTCATTTTGTTTTATTTCTTTCCAATAAATCAGTCCATCTTGTTTTATTACTTTCTTTTTAATATAGTTTATATTAGATATATACCAATCATCTCCATTGAACATCTTATTGTTTTTTCTGTCATGTTCTGTACAGTAATATTTTTCTTTATCTTCTACTTTTCCATTTACAATTCGATGGCATCTATGATAGCGGAAGTAACTTAACAGATGATATTTTCTGATTGGGTAAAATAAAATGTATAATGCCAGCAATGGAATTCCACCCAATATGTTCCTAAAAAAAATTTTGTCTTCATTAATCGTGAAAAGTATGATTGCAACAATCTGCCATATAACCATTCCAATTAGGATACCATACAATAGCTGCATTTTTGCTCCTCCATTCTGGTTATTCATTGTTCACTACTTCTTTTAAATTTCTGTGATTGTTGTGAAAACAATCGTATCCATCCTTGTCTTCATATGGATGAAATCTGCTATATATGAATTAATCTTATTCCTGAGTGCCTTATATTCACTCTCTGACTTGATGGGATGTTTTTTCATGAATTTATCCACTTCCGACCTTAATTCAATAAACAGCCTGTCTGATATTTCCGACCTTGATACTCCAAGTGATGTTATGGATGGTTTTGGAAGCCAGTTCTTTGTTTTTCCATCAACAGAAATACTGATGATGACAATTCCTCCGTTTGACAGTTTAATTCGATCCTTTAAAGCTTTTCCACCAATGTCTTTCGCTCCTAATAAGTCAATCATGATTTCTCCATGCTGTACAGGACCTGATATCTTAGCCCTTTTCTGTGATAGTGTCAGGATGTCTCCATCTTTTAACATGATAGTTCGGTTATCCTTAATATTAAGGCTGTCAATTGTTTCTTTTGCAGAGTATCTTTGTTTGTAATCTCCATGTACTGGGATTGAATATCTTGGCTGCAGCAGGGAGTATATAAGTTTGATTTCTTCCTGGCAGGCATGGCCAGAGACATGGGCATCCTGGAAGATTACTTCTGCATGTCTTTCAGATAGACGGTTTATGACATTGGCTACTGCTCTTTCGTTTCCTGGAATGGGAGTTGCGCTCAGTACGACAACGTCATTTGGTGTAATATCCACATATCTATGTTCACCCGTGCTCATTCTTGATAATGAGGCCATGGATTCTCCTTGCGAACCGGTAGCGGCAATGACAATCTGATTGTCTGGGTATTTATAGGCGTTTTCTATATCAATCAGTGTATCTTCTGGTATATTGATATATCCTAATTTACTGGCAATTGAAATTGTGTTTTTCATGCTTCTACCGTCAATGACGACTTTTCTTTTATATCTTGCTGCCGTATTGATGATTTGTTGGACCCTGTCAACATTAGACGCATATGTACCGATAATAAGCCTGTTAACTTCATGCTTCGCAAAAATAGTATTAAAGGTTTCTCCTACTGTTTTTTCAGACATTGTTGTTCCTGGTTTTGTTGCGTTTGTAGAGTCCGATAACACGGCTAAAATACCCTCCTGGCCTAATTCCGCAAAACGGCTTAGATTGATCTGGTCTCCGAATACCGGTGTGTAATCAATTTTAAAGTCGCCTGTATGTAGTACTTTGCCAGCTGGTGTTGAAATAGCTAATGCAGCGGCATCCTGAATGCTATGGTTTGTTTTAATGAATTCCACTTTAAAGCATCCAAGTGCAATGCTTTTTCCATATTCTACTATTTTAGTTTTGGCAGCAGGTAATCCTTCTCTTGCCAGTTTATCTTTGATTAACTCAATCGTTAATTTAGTTCCATAAATGGTTGTTGGAATATCCTGTATGATATATGGGATTGCACCAATATGGTCTTCATGCCCATGGGTAATAACAAACCCTCTAATTTTATCGATATTATTTTTTAGGTATGTAATGTCAGGAATAATGCGATCGATTCCTGGCATATCATCTGTCGGAAATGCCATTCCGCAATCAATGACAATGATATCCTTACCCGATTCGAGTACTGTCATATTCATACCAATTTGTGAAAGACCACCTAGTGGGATGATTTTTACTAATCCTTCTGGTCTTTTTTTTACCGTCTTATGTCGGTCTGTTCTAGTTACATTTTTTGTTTCCATTTTATTTCTCCATTCGTTATATATTTCAATAGACTCATATCTATCATTTGTTCTTTCTCTTATGATGTAATATTCATATCCAGAATAATATTTATCCTACTTATTTCATTTACATATTAATTTCAAATAGAATAAATGGAGGTACTTAAATGAATATAACAATTACCATTTCTGACATAGGTGAAATGAGTGAAACTAACAAGGAACAGCTAAAAGAGGTATTATCCGCAGCTATCCAAACAGATGAACGACCAGATTATTATTCTGTTGAACGCATGGCAATAGAACATCGGATGATGTCAGCAACTTCTGCCTATAAATTTAGTAATAGGTTTCCTGAAGCCATTAAGCCTACTGGTACAATTATCGATTGTCTTGTCTAAAAAAGAGCCTTCATGGCTCTTTTATATTTTGGCATTCAATGTTAATTTATAACTATTATTCTTCCGATTAGATTTACATACTTTTAGTATCAAAGAATTATGGAGGTTATTTATGGATTTTACGAAGAAGGAAATAGAAACTATTCTGTCTTGCATTATTACGACAATAGAATGGGCTCCCAGTAATGTCGCACCTGATTTCTATGACATATTAAATAGCATAGAAACTAAATGCAGGGACAAACTGGGTCATACAGCCAATTCACCATGTAATGCAGCTCCTCCAAACAAAAGTGCTTATCGTACGCCCAATGCAACAACGTCTCTTAAAGACATCCTTTCTGGCATTCGCATCAATAATTAAAGAGCCATAGCGGCTCTTTTTCTTTATGTTGATGGCAATAATCTTAACAAATTTTGTCACTGTTTTCTTTCTTTATTATCCGTCTCATTGTCAGTGTATCTTCTTGTATGATATTTTTCAGATATGGTTTTATTTCTACGTCATAATACAGTGACAAGGATTCCTTTTCTTTTTCGTTCAGTTTATGAAGTTGTGGTCTTCCTATATGGCATTGTGGTTCCAGGGTCTTAGTCAGTAATCCTCTTCTTCCTAACTCTATTTTTCTTTCAGTATCTGATTCCATTTCATAAACTGGCCAGATTAGTTGTATATCATTTTTTATACACAATTTTTCGTATCTGTTTTTCATATCATCTAACTCTACAAAAAATCCCTGTTGCTTCCTTGCTCCTTCTGATATATATCCGATTTCCATTGCTTTGCAATAAGCAATTGCCACAAGATACATGGATGTCCTGCAACATAAACAAGTTGCTTCATATGGTAATAGTTCTGGATAATTGGTAATCATATCTTTAGGTTTCATATATTGCAGGTTTTTGTCTAACATCATTTTATGCCAAGCCGTATTCCAGATTCCTAAAAATTTTGCACAGTCTTTACCATAATGATCAATAACTGTTTTGGCGACACTTTTTACGGCTTTAAGATTTGATGTACATCCATTATCAAATGTTATCATATGCACAAAATAACCTTTTTCGATTAATTTACAGGCTGCAAGATAAGAATCTCTTCCTCCTGAGAACATCAATAATATTTTTTGTTTGATAGATTTGTTTTCTTTATTTTCCACTTTTTTCCTCCATTTCATATCTACATTTATTATGTGACAGAAAGTTACAACTTGATAAAATTCCTTTGGCTCTTATTGCTTGATACAAATAACCATACTAATTTTATCAATAGATGATTGGAGGAAATATGTTATGACGAAAAAAGAAATTGTTCTGGTTACTTCATTTATTATCTGCCTGATATCTGCAAGTGTATCTGGCATCACTTTGGGTGTCATTAAGCACATTGCAAATCCAAATGTAGTTTCATTTATGTTCATTTCTTTGATGGTCACATTTATATCATGGGTCATTTCTTTCTACCTGGCGGTAGGCGAACTGATTCGTAGGATATTCTAAAGCGGTATGATTACTGCTTTTTTCATTTTCGAATAAAAAAGGCTAGCATATGCTAGTCTTTTATATATTTTAACGAGAGTTTCTCAAATTATTTTCGAATTCATGTAGTCTCAATATAATTTTCCGTGTATCGACATCCATTTGTTTTAAATCCTGTACAACCATAAAATTTCCCGTATATACCTGTTCTTATTTCTAATTTCTTACCACATTTTGGACATGTTTGGCCGTTATACTCTGGATTTAATTTGGTTTTATTTAATTCAGTCTTTGGTATCATGTTTGCATCTTTTTTTCTAAAGTTTTTCGGGTTCTTTATATAATTAAAATATTCGTCTTTTGTCATCGTCCCTAAACGTACATTTTTCTTTGCACATTCATTAAAGGCGTAAAGAGAGAATATATCATGTTCTAAGTTATATTCCACTGCTAATACAGGAATAGGTTCTTTACATCCATCTCCTAAATCAGCAATAGCTTTATTATTCAATGCTTTGGATTTTTCTTCCGATAATGATAATGTTTTTTGAGATATGTTATTATAGACAAAACTGTTATGTCCATTATTCTTAGATTTTCCGAAATTGTTGTTTTCCTTGTATTCAACAAATAAGTATGTATTATTTTCATCATCACATACCATGCTGTCTATATCCGCTGCCGGTACGTCATATGCATAACTTCGGTGTCTTTTCGATATGACTTGTTTATCAATGTCGAATGTAACATTGAGCTCAAACCAATCTGCATATTCCTGGTGTGCTTTTTCTCGATATTTTGATGATGTGTTCTCACGTATTTCGTATAAAAAATCAATAAAACCAAGTTCATTTACTTCGATAGGATTGTTTCCATACTTGTTAATGGCATATTTGTTTTTGGGATATATAATGAATTTTGTTATACGATACATATTTCCCATTGATTCATAGTCATATAATATGACAAAGTAGAATTCTTTGTTTTTTCTAGCATCACAATATTTCATCAGCCGTTCGTCAGCTTCTATACTGGAACCAATTATTTTATATTCAATCATTGCAACAGATTTTCCATAGTTATATTCAGTCACTAGAAAAGAATTCGTCTGGGTCATCCTATTTTTTACGAGTACCGCATCGAGTTTATTATCCCTCCACCCGGTCCTCTCTTCTCGGACTTCTTTTAAATTACCCATGTTCTTCTCCTTCATTCATAAAAACATTACAAAGTAAGAATGGAAGAAAAGGTATATAGATAATCGCATTTTTACATCCGATTATTTAGGTCCTGATTTTAGATGCTTAAATAAAAAATAAGTTAATTTCAGAATAATTACTTCAGATAGGATAATATGTGGAAAGCACAAATAGGACACGATTTTATAACTAAATTCTTTATCTAATAAAGAATTTTGATGGTATGCATTAAATTCATTATGAAAAAATTATATTACTATATTTTGGTAAATACCATTGAAAATTATTTTTGTATCAATTATAATATTTTCATGATAGGAAGGATGTAGAAATGAAAGGTATAATTAAGTTTTATAAACAACAAGGATATGGTTTCATAGCTGGCGAGGATAATAAAGATTACTTTTTTCACATTTCTAATGTGGAACAACAATATAAGAAAGATGTTAAAAATGGCCAGCCTGTCATATTTGTTCCATTTGAAACCCGACGAGGAAGTACTGCAAAAAGCATTTCTTTTATACAGGAAAGTCAATCTAAATGTACAGATGATTACCTGTCTGAGATTGAAATAAGAAATAATATTGTATTTAATAAAAATGCAGAGATAATAGGTATTTTTTTCTGTCTGGCTATTAACATTTTATTATTTTTCAGTTTCCGCTTTCCTAATATTGTGTTACTTCTTTCCCTTTTATTATTAATTATCTTGTTGTCAATAATATATCTTAAGTTTAAAAAATAAAAGCCAGTGTAAACTGGCTTTTTATATTAATTAGTTTGTGAATACTCTAATCCTGCTAAGAACAGCTGAACTTTATTGCTGATTTTATTTTTTGGATCCGATGCAATCTGCATCACACTTTCCATAGGAAGTCGTTCTGGATGCACCTCTTCTGTTCCTTCACATCCAATCAATTCTCCCTCTACACTGCAAATTACAGTCGCAAGCTTTTCATCTGTCATACCTTCTGACGAAAAACCACCAGCAAAAGAACGAATAATACGTTTTACATTGACTCCAGTCTCTTCTTTCAGCTCCCTGATGGCAGCAGTCTCATAATTCTCGCCAGAATCAATCAGCCCGGCTGGAAATGCCCAAACATAATCATTAAGTGGATATCGATATTCTCTGATCATCAAAATGTCTCCATTATCAAATACAGGGATGATAGCTACTGCATTTGTAACATCTGGCAAATTTGTGTCTTCAATTTTGTTTCGCGAAACCACATCATAATGATACTCTTTTCCATCTACGTCGTAAATGAAATCATATTTCTTAATCCAACCTTCTGCAATTTTGATTACCTTTTTTAGTGTTTTCATATTTTTCTCCTTTTCACTATATACTGATGGATTTTTATAAGAATTATTATTTCTTATAATCTTTATTTTTTGTTGCTGGAGAAGCCATTTGGACACGGATATAAGCCTCAAACTGGCTTACAAGGGATTCTCGCTGAACCATAATTTTTCGGTTTAATTTTTTCATCGCTGCTTCTTTTCCTTTATTACAATCATATTCATCGTCTTCATGACACTGGACAACTGCAACCATACGGTCCTCTCCCAAAAACCTTGTCTGTTCTGTTAACCAGCCATAATCCACCCATGGATAACGCTTTAGGATTAACTCGATGCCATCAAACAAGTGTCCATCCTCCACAATTGTTGTGTACCGACCATTTACGCTGAATTTTAAACTATCTCTCATCTTACTATTCTCTCCTTCATTTTATATTCTAATTTATTATGTATGAACATTCCAATGATAAAGTATTTGTTATCTTAAATGAATCATCAACATATTAAAAGTATCTAAGAATAAAGGAGAATATATAGATATGGAAGAAAAGAATTTAAATCAATTTGCTGATTTGTCACCGAAGCAGTACTTTGACATGATTAAGGAAAAAAAGAATACAATTACGAGCAAACGGCTCGATAAAATTTACGAGAACTGTCTTGAACTGGCAAACAAATGTTATAAAACCGGACAGGTGCTGGCTTTAAGAAAGATTCTATTTTGCCTGGATTCACTTGAAAAAGAACAGACGCTGATTGATATGGGTATCACAACATTCATCTATCGTGATGATATCGATTTCTATATTGACGAGGTTGCTAAAAAGAGGGAGAATTATAAAATCCGGCCAGTAAAGAATATTGAGTTGGAGCGTTATGAGCGTGAGATTCCTGATGAAGTTGTAGATATCATTGAAAAGACAAAGGATATCTTTGACCAGATGTATGTTGTATATACTGATTATACCGGGAAAGCCGAACGTCAAATCGAGGCTGTCAGGAAAGAAAAGGATCCCATTTTATTTGGTACATTCATGGATAAGACTAATAAGGTATGCGTTGACCGGTTCTATTACCTCGCAGACTGGGAAGATGAGTTCTGTGACCTGACGCTTGATAAAATGGTGAATGAGACTTCGCGGATTGGAAGGAACATTGTTCGTACCATCAACACTTCTGATGATATCAACGACTTGCGTAATTACTTAAATGCCCATTACGAAATTGAAGATGGAGGTTTGACTGTATATAAGGTCAAGGCTGATATGGACATAGCAAAAAATAAAAAAGTCAGTCTTTTCACCCGGGTCAAGACTGTATTTACGAATTTAGCACCTAAGGAGAAATGATATGATTCATGACTTAAGCATTGATGGTGTCTTTAGGAAGAAGCGGGAGCCTTTGATGGTATTTAGCTCCTCTTCCGTTGATCCATATGGACCACCCGAATATCATTATGAAGCATTACTCACTGGAGATGCCTATGATCGTGAAAGGAAGCGCTTCATGATTGATTACATAACAGACCAGGACATCTGTGACTGTTGTGGCTGCACCATAATCAAAAAACCATGGTCTTTTGAAGTAGGGAAACTATGTAAGATATGTGATGATAGATTAAACCGTGAAATGAAAGAGAAATATGCTAGAGAGATTAATGATGTTGATATTATCACACATTTTGTACCACCAAAAAAAGCTTGGGACCTTGGCAAGGATGACTATGAGCCCAAACCAACTGACAATATCTTTTTATGGGATTAACTAATTAAAGCTCCAGTTGTTCTGGAGCTTTTTATTATTGAGATGGTATTACGTGATATATTGATGTTCTAATTTAGCATACCATATATTATTTCTATCTCATCCATTAATTCTTTCCGTAAGCTTTTAAATGTATCAAAATCTTCCGCTTCAATAGCACAGTCAGTCTCTTCAAGAAATTCCTCTGCTCGCTTTACAACCTCATTAATCTTGGTAAGGTTTCCAGATGGAATGCGTCCTTTTACACTGTCTAGTGTATATCTTGTATTATTTAAGACATCCTGCATCTTCAACATTTCTTCAACAGCCTTTTCTTTTTCAGCATCCTCCTTTTCATAAACTTTTGAAGCAAATATCTGACTATCGATTTCATCCTGTGACATTGTACTTGGGACCATTGTTGCACTTGCGGTGATTCCAGTCACCAATTCCTTTGCTGATACAGAGAGTATCCCATTTACATCAATCGCAAATGTGATTTCCACCTTAGCCTTGCCCGCCCGCATAGGAGGTAACCCATCTAATGTCACACAACCTAATTCTTTGTTATCTTTGTAAAATTTCCGCTCTCCCTGACATACCCAGATGTCAATGCTTGTCTGGCCATCATTCACTGTAGTACACATATGGGTCTGTCTTGTTGGGATTGATGTGTTACGCTTGATGACATTTGTTGCAATCCCTCCATTTGTCCCAACGGATAAAGATAATGGAGTTACATCCAATAGCAATAAGTCGAATCCAACCGAATTACCAGAAATCTTATCGCCTTGAATCGCAGCACCAAGAGCTACACATTCATCTGGATTTAGTTCTTTATTTGGTGTTTTCTTCATGATTTCTTTTACCTTTTCCTGTGCAGAAATCATTCTTGTTGAACCGCCTACTAACAATACCTTGTTGATATCAGATGGTTTTAACTTCGCATCTGATAATGCATTCTGGACAGGGATGGTTGTTTTATTAATAAGTGCAGATGTCAGCTCATAAAATTTAGATCTCGATAGATTCATATCAAGATTTTTAGGACCAGAGGCATCCATTGCTATGAATGGCAGGTTAATATTGGTCATATTGGCAAAAGATAGTTCCTTTTTAGCTGTTTCCGCAGCTTCTTTTATTCTTTGCATCGCCATATGGTCTATCGCTAAATCAACCTGTTCTGTACGTTTGAATTCAGAAACAATCCAATTTGCAATTGCTGCGTCAAAATCATCACCACCCAAGTGGGTATCTCCACAGGTTGCTTTTACTTCCATGATTTCATCTTCAACCTTAATAATTGATACATCGAAGGTTCCACCACCTAAGTCATATACCATGATTGTCTGTTCTTTTTCATTGTCAAGACCATAAGCTACTGCTGCTGCTGTAGGTTCATTAATAACCCGTTTTACCTCTAATCCAGCTAATTGACCTGCTTCCTTTGTTGCTTGTCTCTGTGCATCATCAAAATAAGCCGGAACTGTAATTACTGCCTCTGTCACAGGCTCACCTAGGTAACTTTCAGCATCTGCTTTCAGCTTCTTTAAAATCAGGGCTGATATTGCCTGTGGCGTATATGTTTTTCCATCAATCGATACTGTATAATTTGTTCCCATTCTTCGTTTAATTGAGGTAATGGTCCTTTCTGAATTTGCAATCGCTTGACGTTTTGCTGGCTCACCAACTAAAATGTCTCCCGTTTTTGTAAATGAGACAATGGATGGTGTTGTTCTTTGTCCTTCAGCGTTTGTAATAACGATTGGTTTTCCACCTTCTACAACGGCAACACAGCTGTTTGTTGTCCCTAAATCTATTCCGATTACTTTTCCCATATTTTTATATTCCTTTTTTTCCCTAATATTTTCCTTTTTATATCATTATGGTTATGTTTTCTAATTTTGTCAACCAAAAAAAGGATGCTTAAGCATCCTTAATAATCAATCTGTTCTTATAAATCATCCAATTGTGTACATACAGCACGGACTCCACACTCATCACAGCTAGACCATACACATCCACAGGGAGTTGCCGTTCTCTCTTTTGTATCTTCCAAATCTGGCTCTACATAATCCCAATGATGATCATACAGATTGCAGAATTCTTCCAACTGATCCATTTTCTTATAGACATAGTTTCTTATTTTTCTTGATGATAGCTTATCCTCTATACAATCAAGATAATACCACACTTCTAACGCAACTGCATACCAAAGACCATACTTGCTTACTTTTTTGATAAATGCTTTCATCTTTTTCCTTTCCAGTTTTAATTATGACAACATATCCTAAACTTAATCCGTTTATACGGAAGACAATCCCTAACTTGTTTCAAGGCATGTTTGAATTTTTCTTCCATAGTTGCATCGGTTGGTAATTCATTTTCGAATTGTTCGACTGTATAAAATGCACCGCTGCCTTCATTCTGATAACCTATCTTTATGTGTTTACCCTTTAGATAAGCACTGTATGCCTCCCGCTTTGTTACGAACATGTATATACCATCTGTATTCTCATATCTGAATTCTTTATGTAGGTAACTAACCATATTAATCCACCTCGATTTCATGTTTTACGCTGATTGCTGTTCATGATTTTTCTTTGGTTCTTCCTCAATATTCATTTCTATATCAACAAAACAGAGTTGCCCATCACATTCATAATTTCTAAATTTGTTCATTTGCTCTTTATGTTTATTTTCCTTTTTCATGTTTGCATGTTTCCTCCTATTTCCTTTTAAAAACAATATGTAATATAATTCGGAGGAATAATCTATGGCACAAAAAAGAGCAGAAAATTCTGCTCCTTTGTTAGACTATATATTGACTGATTTTTTATCATAAGAATATCAAGAATACTCCTGGTTCTATAACCAATGAGATGAATTGATAAATCAACCGATTTAGTTGTCAAATCATAAAATTCAGACCATAATGTTTACGTAAAATCCAGGAAAGGAGCAGCTATGGAAAAATCCTATAAATACCGCATCTATCCAAATAAAACACAAAAGCAGATATTGACCAGGACATTCGGTTGTGTACGATTTGTATATAATCATTACCTGGATAAGCGTATCAAAACCTACGAGAAAGATGAAACTACACTGGCCTATACAAAATGCAGTGCAGACTTAACTAAGCTTAAGAAGCAGCCTGGATATGAGTGGCTAAACGATGTGGATTCTACAGCTCTCCAAAGTTCCCTAAAGAATCTGGATACCGCATTTAAAAACTTCTTTGAGCAACCTAAATCTGGATTCCCTAAGTTTAAATCAAAGAAGACACATAGGCATTCCTACACAACAAAATACACGAATGGAAATATCAAGTATTTAGGGAAATACATAAAGCTTCCAAAGCTCGGCAATGTGAAGACAAGGAACCGGCTCGTCCCAGAGGGACGGATTGTGAGTGCCACCGTGTCCCAGGAGCCAAGTGGGAAGTATTTCGTATCACTTTGCTGTATGGACGTACCAGATAAAAAATATATTAAAACAGGTAATTCAGTCGGAATCGACTTAGGTATAAAGGAATTCCTGATCACATCTGAAGGAGAGATGGTCAGGAACCCAAAGTATCTTTCAAAAGAGGAACGTAAGCTCATCCGGCTGCAGCGTCAGCTGTCCCGAAAATCAAAGGGCAGCGCTAATCGTAGGAAGGCACGGATTCGACTTGCAAAGCAGCATGAGAAGATAGCTAATCAAAGGAAGGACTTTCTGCAGAAACTCTCCACCCGGATTATCAGGGAGAACGATATCATCTGTATTGAGGATCTGCAGGTAAGAAACATGGTGAAGAACCATAAATTAGCAAAAAGCATAGCGGATGTGTCATGGTCAGAGTTCGTGCGGATGCTAAAGTACAAGGCTGATTGGTATGGGAAGGAAATCATAAAAGTAGATAAATTCTATCCATCCAGTCAGATTTGTTCTGCATGTGGAAAGCCGACTGGTAAGAAAACTCTGGATGTCCGAGAATGGGATTGTCTATATTGTGGAACGCATCATGACCGTGATATCAACGCTGCGGTCAACATCCTGAAGGAAGGACTGCGTATCCGAACAGCTTAAGACATAACGATAAGGCGGCAGGAACTGCCGTGTCTGTCTGTGGAGAGTAAGTAAGACCAGTCTATAGGATGGCATGCTCTATGAATCAGGAATCTCCCACTTCTTAGCGAAGCGAAAGTGGTGAGAAGTTCAATCATCCAATTCAAAAACCAATAATGAAAGACAAAGTGCATCAAGCACTTTGCCTTTCATTCAAATTTCGAATCATATCCTTTAAATCACCCATACTCAATCCCTGTTCATCAAGCAACAACATGATTTCCTTGAATTCCTCTTGGTTGAGCTGTTCTGTTAACTGTCCAGCCTTATTTTTCAGTGTATTAATACATGTCTCATACTGTACAATCGCATCCTGCACATCCTGTAGTTGCAGTCTAAGCTTCTCTACCTGATTCTTTCTTTGACCCTTTGCCACTACTATGACCTCCATATAATTTTAATTTCTATATGGATTTTTTCCACTATTTTTCTTTTTATACATGCTGGTTATGATCGACTCGTCTTTTTAATTCCTGGGATTGGCCGTTTAATACCTGCTATTGTCAGCTGTCTTTGAGCTTTCTGAATATATAGTCAATATGTTCATTTTCCTTAAGCGTCCCATCTTCATGTAGATGTATATTTGGAATCCACACGTTCTGGTTTGTATGATTAATAACATATCTTTTTGCTTTTTTCCCTTTATAGGTTCGATTTACCAGCTGTATGGGTATCCCTTTATAATATTGAATTGCAAAGTTCATTCTTTTTCCTTCTCTCTATCATAATCGCCATAATTAGTATGACTCAAAAATTTGATTATTTATTTTGTTTGGTTAACTTTTAGCATAAAACTATTATAATATATCATATAAGGAACTTTAAAGAAGGGAGAGAATAATGAAAGCTGCTTACTTTGGGACATTTGAACCATTCCAAAATTACCACTTAGACATTATAAAAAAAGCATCAAGACTCTTTGATACGGTTGATGTCGCAATAACAATTAACTCACAAAACCGTAACAACTATAATTTTATTGACTGCAAACATATCATTAAAATATCATTGAAAAAGAAGGCATTACAAATTGTCAAATTGATTGTTCATACACGTTAAATATTCAGTATTGCCTGGAACATCATATTGACTACATCATACAGGGATTTAATGACCGGTTGGATGTATTACACGAATGCGAATCGATTATGTTGAATATGTCTATTTGTGAAAACATTGAGACTATATTTCTGGCATCAAAGTTGCCGTATATATGCCCAAATTCATTGATTGAACTGGTACGCAATGAAATAGATGTGACCACATACATTCCAAAAGATTACTATGAATATATGTTTTTGCAGGAAAGGAAAAAAGGGAGTAGTTAATCTCCTTTTTAATTCAAAGTGAAGAAGCTAGAAAAAGGCTTCTTTTTTTATGTCAGTTAATATGAAATCTACAAATTAATTTTTCATGCCCATTTCATACATTGTTTATTCCAATTTTTTAACTACATAATAAAGATATAAAAATAGTTAGAAGGAGGAAAAAATGATTAAAACTGTATCTCCAGATGGATTTTTAGACATTGCTGAGAAGGAACTTTATCACCAGAACAATTTCGTTTTTAAGTTCGAAAATCCTGACCCTGAACTTCGGCAAACTGTCTTGAAAAAACTTTTTAAGTTATTGCCGGACGACATTTTACTATCTTTTGACCCAAATAACTTTTTAGGTAATGTTTATGATGATTACCGTTTAAAATACGTTAATTGGTTAAGGGATATAGATTCATACATATTGGATACTAACGTGGATTTAGTTTATGTTATGAATACAGATTCTTATAGATACTCATTGACTGTACGGAGCTTATGTGATAGAGATACCGATTTCGGAGTTTTATATAATATAAGTAATTACAGATTTAGAGAACCAAAAACAATGGAGGAAAAAAATATGAAAATGAATATGAAATCTATGATGGAAAAATTAATGCCAGAGGAGTTACATAATGAGGTGGCTTTTGCAATGAATGGTAATCTTGCGGTTCGTGCTGCTGATGGAAATTACTATTACTATGATGGTCATCAGTTAATTAATTCTTATGATATGGTAATTCCTGCAGATGATATGGCAATGCTGGTTCCGACACAGACTCTGGCAGTAGGCGACATCGTCAAATATAATGATTCATTCTACTACATCACCAAGTACAATCGGACAGAAATCACTGGCATTAACTTATCTTCCGGCATGGTGGATGATATTAAATTAACGGTTGATGTTTTAGGCATTTCCGCGTTCCGGAAAGTGGTATCCATTATGTCAATGATGGGTGGCACAGATCCTATTAGCAGCGGGAATGCAAATCCAATGAACATGATGTTCATGATGTCACTGTTTGATGATGACAAAAAGAGCAATTCAGACAATCCAATGATGAAGATGATGAAGATTCAGATGATGAGCCAGATGTTCAATAATGGCGGCATGTCTAATAACCCATTCTTTTCAATGTTTGGACAGCCTGTAGGTGTACCAAATGAAGAAGCACCAATATATCCTAAAGAAAATGGGTCAGAGAATCATTCGGAAATGGATGATGGAATGACTTCTGATGAAGAATAAAAAAAACAAAAAAGGACTTTAACAGTCCTTTTTTATTTCTACTTAATGCAACGGACGCTTCCTCCGGCATCTATGTCTCCTCCTACTGTACCACAGGTACAAGAACCGACACAGGAAATGTTTCCATTTACATTCCCACTCTTACAGGATCCTCCACAATCGATATCTCCTTTTACAGAACCATTTACAGTAACAGAACCTGAACATTGAATATTCCCAACATCTCCGTTGATGGTTACATGGACTGTATTTCCAATGCCTGTCTCAATGCTTTTTCCATCAACTATAATCTGTCCATGGTCAATTGATATGCTACTTCCTGTAATGATAATACTTTTTCTGTTTACATTAATCTCCATATTCTGTGCCTCCAATTTTCATATATTCTGTTTTAATATGCAAAAGAAAGGAGTCGAATAATAGTTAATCTTCATTCTGTTTTATTCTGTAAACGATGATTACTGTAACAATAGCGGCTACAGTCAAAAACAATGCTACTAAGATGTTGAGCAAATTAATACCATCTCTTTCATTTTCGACAATCGGGTCTTCTGTTAGTTCCGTACTACTCTCTGTTATTTCATTGAACTCATCCACGATACTTTCTTTATTATCAATCTCAGACATTGCACTTTCCAGAGCCATTTCATTTTCACCAATGATATATTCCTGTGCTTCTGCAGCTAATTCTATGTTCGTTATTTTTGTCCCAGCACCACCCGAAACAGTAGAGACCAGATATAATGCAATTGGTTCTTTATCCTCTCCATCATATCTTTTATTTTGATTAATTTCATAAGTTTCATAGAATGGCGAATCACCAAACCTAAGAACATAACGACAGTTTACAGGAATATCAACTTCTTTAGGCAAAAGAGCTGTATCATCTACAAGTGCATAATATTTTCCATATGGCAGAGTAAGTTCTGTCCTCCAGTTTTCTTCCTTTGTAAGCCAGACTTCAATTTCATCCGTTCCATCATCTTCCCTTAAATCCTTGTATAACACAAAGCCATACTTCTGTATTCCATCAATTGGTGTACCAATAATGACTAATGTCCCTGTTTCTCCTGCTGTTACCTGCAGCAGGCCTGTGCCAATGAATACAAGCGTTAATAAACATATCATAAATCGTATAATCTTGACCATAGTTACCCTCCTAATTATATATAGTATGAAAGATGAAAAAAACTAGGTACCTGTGTACCTAGTTAATATTTGATGCTTTGAAAAAATACGTTATCTTTTTCGAAAAGTTAATGCTTAAGGTAATACAGATGATAAGTACTCCAGTATATCATCATTTCCTTTTTTCACGGAATATAAATATGATTTTGATAAATCATATCTTTGCCATTCTTTACACTCAAAATCGATTCCTTTTTTGATATAATCGGTTGGATTTGGGATTTCCTCGTCTATGTCCTCACCATTGTTTGATTGTATGTATAGAAACATTGAATCATCATAGTAGATAATGGAAGCAAAAAATTCCTTATCTTCAACTGTTAATCCTTCATAAAACAGTGTGGGTTTAAAGCCTGTTCCATCTCCAGATACATACACATTTGTGCCCTTATACATATTCCGGAAAGATAGGCTATAATCCTCGAAAAAATAATCGTACATTTGTTTTGCATTTTTTTCCTGTTCCTCTAGACTCATGATTTCTTCATCCACCTCTTTTTCTGGTTCAACTGCTAAAGATTCTTCTTCCTTTGCTTCTTTCATTATCAAGTCTTTAGTTGTTAACGCTTCCGTTGTTTCCTCTTGAATCGTCACTTCCTTTATCGATTGTTTTTCGCAACCAGTCACAAAACTCATGATTAAAAAACTCATCAATACAATTCCTATTGTCTTTTTCATACGCTTCCCTCCATTGACCTTATTAAAAATATAATGCTATTCTTTTCATTCTATTAATGGCTTATCGTAATATTTTGACATATCTTTATAAATATATGCAGCTTCACTATCTTCGTTTCCCTCAATGAATTTAGCTGCAGACTGCCTTCTGGATGGTATATCTGATAAACCATATCTTATCCGGACTGTATCTACTGCATATTTTGAAGAACCGGTAAGCTCAATAAAATAAGGTGTCTTATCGGTATTTATCCCATCCGTTGCTTCATTCATTGTTCCTAGGTATATCATTACATGGCCTTTGATTACAAAAAGATCACATGGTCTTGGATTATGAGTAGTTGGATATATATCACGTATATCTGCAGTAGATACGACTTCATTTCTCATCGGACAGCCTGCAGAAGCATATAAAAACCAGACATAGGAAGAACAGTCTAATCCTCTTTGTATACGCTTATACCAATCAGTTCCAACCACCTTAAAAAATGTTTCAGCGGGTATTGCCATTGCTGGGTCAGGAGCATCACTTCGATACGAACCTGGATCACCTTCTGCAACATATTTACCATTTATCTGTCCACTGCCACCACCAGGATGTCCTCCGCCATAATAATAAGGGATTCTGCCCACAGAAGCAAGTGCTAATTTCATTATTTCCTGTTGCCTTTTATTTATTTGCCCACTGGAGTAATAGGAGTTAATCAATGTTACTATCGTCGTATAATCATCAATAGACGCTCCAGACCCTAAGCTCTTATTTGATAGTAGGTTGTCATATTGTTTAACTGATTCATATGATTTTTCCTGCCGTAACTTAACAAGGTCTTTCATGTCATCCGTCCAACCTTTCCACATATAAGCTCCATACATCGGGTCAGCATATGCAGTTATACAAAATGGATTATTTAGAGCATGCGTTTTTGCTACTTCAATTGCTCCTTCTCCCTTTATGTCGTAGGATCCTCTTACTTTTGAACATATATATTCCTTTAGGTCTGGTACATTATTTCCCGACTCCTCAAGCCATGTTTTAATTAAATCAAAATTCTTTGGTTTATATTCTGTTATCCATGCATCAACATCAAATAATCCGTCCTCATCACAATATTCTTCAATGATATCGTTTGTCAAATAGGAACCAATAAAGTCTGCCTCAAAAATTCGTTCATCCTCTTTTGCCAAATCGAATTCCGGGTCATCTAATGGTGAATTTAAATTACTTATATAACAGCTCATTATTGAGTTAATATGTTGGTCACAGAACCACTCCCACATATATGTATAAGTATAGTAGGTATTTCCGTCGTTATCTTCGTGTTCATGTGGAATAATTTCAGAAATCGCCCAATGCCCATGTTCACACCATATTTCACCTGGCAGCTCATCTAATCCGCCTTCAACATCTTCCCTAAAAAAATATCCTTCTGGAAGGTCGGGTGGATTGGACTGGTCACTTGTTTCTATTTCATAACCGTTGTTTCCGCACTGATATGGTTCACTTTCCTCTAATCTAAAGTCGTGGGATGCTATCCATAAAAAGGTACAGTAATCCTGATAATCAAGACTCTGCTTTGGACTATCTACATCCATTTGATAACATGAAGCTAATGATAGGATGGCTTTATTGTTTGTTGTATCATCGAGGTCCAGCTCTTTTCCGAATGCATCGTAAAATTTAATTGACACTTTTGAGTATTCTGGTATATCGAGATCTGTATGGAAACCTTCCATTCCTTCTAGTTCTTTTCTGTTTACGATAGCGCCTTCCACACCACTCCAGTAGTCTGTATTTAGCTTATTCATCTTTGTGGCCATTTTTATAGCAATGGATTCATCTTCTTTCGATGACTTCCCTCCAGAATCAAAATAAAACGAATTTAATCCTAAAATCACAGATATTAATATTGGGTATATGCATATAACAATACCGCAGAAAGCAAGCGCTAAAATAAGGACTCTCTTACTTGAAGATTTTACGGTTGTCGCAATTGCCTGTATGATTTTCTCTACTCCGTGTTTTATCCCAGATCCAGAATATTCAGATTTTGTTTGGCCTTCATTTGGAATATGCTTCGTTTTATTGATTGACAAAGATTTCTGACCTTTTAATCGCTGTCTCTCATTGGATGCACAATCATGTATTTGATTTCCTATTCGGCGTCTTGCGTCTTCAGTGTTGCGGATTGTTCTTGATTTTATTACTGTAGTAGAATCTTTTATATGATTTTCTTCTTTATGCTGGTTATATAAATTTGGCCCTTGTTTTTTTTCTACCGCTTTGCTTTCTTCAATCGAACCAACCCTTCTTGATTTGGTATATTCATATGTTTTAATTGTGTTTTGGATTGCTTGGATATCATTTATGTCAACATTCTTACTTCTTATCCGAATATGTTTTGTTTCTTGTGCTTTTCGTTTCTTTAATCTTTTTGCATTCTCTGCATAGGCTCTTTTATTTATATACAATGGTTTTTTAAGATTATCCGGTGACTGATGAGCTACCTTATTTGTTTTGAATACCTTTCCATTTGTCACTTTACTTTTGTTGATAGTGATTTTTTTGTATTTAAAATTCCTTCTTTTAATTAACCTTGAGTCATGGTCAGCTTTCACATAAACTTCGTTATTACCATTACCTTTTAGTTTCAATGGTCTTGATTCTACTTTCCATAATTCCAATGGTTGAATCATGGTATTAGAGGGTATCTGCACAGCGGTTTTGGTGTTTATTTCCTTTTTCTTTGAGTATAAAGCAAACAAATCTTTTTTGATTGGACGATTGTCCCTTGTCTTTTTATCCTTAATATGTTCTATTTTAATAGTTTTAGAGGGTGAGTCCATTTTATATGTTCCCTCTGTTATTCTAATTTTGCTTACATTGCTTCTAATTCTCTCATCTGATGGTTTTATTGATTTATTCTCCATATTCTTTTACCGCCTGTGAAGTGAATAATGTACAGGAGTCAGCTTCAAATAGAATTTTAATTATATTAAGGCCATCATTTATGTCAGTCGTCGTTAATGTCCAAAACAGTGGTTTTTCAGCAATCATATGTAAATTGCCGTCATATTGAGTTGGTATGATAATGAATCTCGTTTGAGTTTCACCTTTATCAATCAGCTGATATACAGCCCAGATATCTTCAATTTCGCAGTTACAAAACTGGATATCCAGTTCAACATATCCAGCTCTTTCATTTACTATAATAACTGGTCCAATAATATTTACATCTTCTGATTGGTTTTTTATCGTTAGGATGGATTTTGAATCTCCATTTCTATTAACTCCAGATAGTTCGTCTAAATAGTTCATAATAACACCTCCGTAAAATATATAAATAATATGAAATTTCACTTGACTGAATCTCTCCCAACAACTTAATTACAAAATAAAAAAGAGGCAGATGCCTCTTTAAATATCCCATCTCACACGGTATCCTACTGTTTCTCCATTATTGACAATGGGATCAACATGATAATTGTTTTCCTGAAGAATCTTGCATGCCTCATTAGATATCAAATCGAAATCACAATAAAATACTGCTCCTCCATTTTCTTCTTTGGTAGCTGTTTCCAAACAATTGTTTTCGATTGTTTGAAGTTCCGCATCGAGAAACCTTTTATGGATTTCCTTCGTTTTAATTCTCAGTTCACTTGCATTAATCATGATTTACCTCCAAATTTTCTTATTACATTTAATATGCAAGAAAAAATATGCTTATATAGTTGAATAACGTATGGAAAAAGCTCCTTTCGGAGCCTTTAAAATAATTTTTCGATTTCGTCTAAGCGGAGTCCTGTTTTGACATCTTCCGATAACAATGTGCTTAATTCCTGTTCAAGCCCATTCAGTTTTCTTAATTCCTTCTCATATTTTTCAGATTGCATCAGGTTGTATATATCATTCATCCAAGATTTAATGGAAAAGTTATTAATCATGATTTTTTCCGGGTCTGTCTCTGGAGTAAAAGGAGCAGGCAGGCTTGCAGCTGATATCAGTTTGCAGTTTAAATCAATTGCCAGCGACAAGAGCTTTTCTTCATCGCATGTATGTAAATTAAAATTCTTTCCATCAAGCTTTAGCATACAGTTTGTTTCTGGCCTGAAGGTCACTGGAGATAAGGTCAGGGTTTCCTTTCTTTTCTGTATATCAGCTTTCAGATTCATAATTCTTGTATCATTCTTTGTCATATTCCATTCTCCTTTTTTAGTTTGTATACCTATTATGTGTGTTTTTCTGCCCACATTACAGTCCGGTTTGTGTTCCTATAAAATCAATCGGATTTCCTGTTATTTTATCAATTCCATGTCCTATCACTTCTACAGAATAGTCTTCCCATGGATGATTCTCTTCATCTACACCAGAATCCTTTGTAACTATAAATTGTACCGTGCCTTTAAAGTTCTTAATCCATGTTGTTGTCCATGTTCTTTTCTCATGATAATTAAACTCTGGATTATACTTTAATACTTCGTCCAGGGCAATTACACTCACCATTCCCGCATCAGCACAGAATTTTCCGATTTTATCTTTCGTATTTAAGTCGTAAGTAGTGCATGACCAATCACCATATAATGTATCCCGTGTCATATAATGAGTGATTCCAAGTTTATACATGGCGAACCCACAGTTGCATACTTCCCAGTCTGATACATTATCCTGATTATATTTTTTTATGGCTTCTTCATACTTAGATTTTTCTTCTTTGTATTGTTTTGAGGCATATCCTTTTTTTGGGTCAAGTGCGATTAGTATCTTTGATAGAGGATCCAGCCGATTGATTTCGTTTTGTGTCATTTCCCTACAATCGGGATATTCAGCTTCGCTATTATATGAAAGAAAATCAGAGAGGATTGGATATCCACCAATTTCCTCTTTTTCCTTACATATATAGCAAGGATCTGTAATAATGATATCGCCATCAAATTCCATCGGTTCTGAATCCAGATACCGATTATATTCATTTTTACGGTAATCCATTAGGAAATCCAAATTTAATGATTCCTGCCATTTTACATAGTCTTCTGTTCTACCATTATTGTTACCTGGACGATATTGGACCGCTAATTCAACCCTAAAAAAATCTTCATCCTCACAATGCTGTAAAGCGGTTTGTCGTTTACTTTCATTCAAATAGATACTTGTTTTAATCTCCTTATATAGATTGTTTTTCAGTTCTTCATATTTCTGTTCATTTTCCTTATTTCGTTTTTCAACCCATTCTTTATCCATACTATTCTCCTATCTTGTTTGTTTACATATCTATTATGTGTTTGTTTTTGATGAAAAATATTATTTGGCATCATGGGTTTGGTTATGTTGGCCATCTATACTGACTCAATAAGATATGGCTTTTTTCGTTTTACTGTATGGTTATTGATCTGGCTGGAATATAGTGTTCAACTACCGTCTGGTATGGAATATTGCTGTAATTCCACCATATCTGTTTCGCAGCAGTTGGATCCACGTATATCCATTCGTCATCAATTAGGCAGCGAAGCCACATATGTCCGCTCCCGTTATAGTATCCAACCATTATTTCATTTTGAATGCCAGCATCATCCAATAATGCTTTTAAACACTTAGTGTAATGCCTGCACACACCTTTTTCAGCCGTAAGCGATGTCTGTAGGTCTGCGTTTATATAATCCAAATCATAATGAATTGTATTTGTTATTTTCTGGCATCCATCTAAAATCTTTTCATAAGTAGAATTTCCTTCTAGTGGCCCAAATTTTGTTATAATGTCATTGATTAATGCTTCCCTATTATATTTTCTGCTTTCAGGTATGGTGATTGATTTTGAACCATCTCCATGATTCATGATTTCAAAATCATATGCGTCATTCTGATACCGATACTGCACGGAATAGTATTCTAGGAAATCCAGTATTTCATCCTTACCAGAAAACTTTAATGTTTCTCCATTTTCAAACCGCTTTGAAAGTTCTAAGTTCTTTTCTGGATTAACCATGGAAGGGTTTATGAAATATCCATCCTGCGAAAAACAAATACCATCTGGATTACTTGCTGATTGAATCATACCATCTGAAGATATGTAGTATAGATTACCTTTGGAATCATATTGCCAACCATATTTTATTGCACCATTTTTATCAACGATATACGTGTGTCCATTGATATCCTGAAAGGTCAAACCGGCTTCTGTTTTTGATAACTCCTTTATTTCTTGGAAACTGGCCACTACCTCCGGATTTACTTCAGCATATGCCGAAGATACATTTCCAAATAAGATAGTAAATGCGATTGTTCCTGTTAATATATACTTTTTAAAATAATTCATAATGATACTCCCTATTCTTTAATTAGATTCATAATCAATATGAGTGATTCAAGAATAGGATTTGGATTCGAATGTTAAAATTGTGTAAAAAAATAAATATATGTATTAACTATATTTAAAAATAAAAGGTCCTACAAGGACCTTTAACCGTTGATTGTTTCTATCTATTAATTTATTGTATAATCGAAAAACCCTTCATCCTCCACAACTTCATTAATTTGGGTATTGCCTTTTCTTAATACAACATGGTTCACAGCGTCTTTAACCGATTGTATTCCATTTTCTGCGAATATATCACCTATGCTTTTTATTGGACCTATGTATTCATATATACCAGGCGTCTCATTTAAATGTCTTTCTTTTTCTTGCGATTTTAAATGCTTTATAACATCCCTATACCTTCCGAGATCTTCGTACGCCTCTTTTAATGTTTTCGAAAATATGTGGCAATATAACGCCCATTTATCTTCTAAACGAATTATTGGCAGTACCTCATATTTTCTTATTTCACTATCTAATTGATGATTTATCTGCTCAATTTTTTTCAGCCTATTTGCCATTTTACTATCTGTTAAACTTATTGATTTATTTAAATATTTGTTACATGCATCCAGACCAATGGCCAATGCAAGTTTTCTTTCTTTGTAATCTAAAAATTTAAATTGTTTATAGACATCGACACACTTACAATTTGCATTTCTTTTTTCTGTCTGAAAAAACAACTTATCAAGAGGCGAATATCCACAGGCATCATTTTCGTCCACTTCTGCAGCGTAAATTAGTTTTTTTACATTTAAAAAATTCTTATATTCAGTTGGTAAACTTTCATTTTCCAAAAGATATATGATTAAAGCCCTCAGCAGTGTGCTTGCTGCAAAATAACAGTGATAATCCATTTTTTCTGGCAATAAGGATTTAACAAAATCTTCAATCCCATTTTCATCATAATTCTGTAATGGACCTTGAAAGTCGTACCTGTATCTTTCCCATATCCATGTAAAAGGTTCCCTTGTAAAAAAGTCTTTGTTAGGATATTTGCAAAGGGATACATCGTATCTGAATTATCCATATAATAGTTGCAGATTTTTTTCAATATGATATTGTTAAATGACTGTTCTTCCTTATTTTCTGAAAGTAAGTTGATTCCAAGTCTATGGTTAATTTCCATGATTGTATCGATATCATGGACTCCATCCTTCTCGTATCCAGAAACCGTATTTTGTCTAACATTCAGCTTATCTGCCATTTGTTCCTGCGTCCATCCAAGTTTCATCCTGTGTTGTTTTAATTTATACCCGATTAATTCTGATTGATTCATAATAATCTCTCCTTTTATTTTTTGTTTTAAGGCCTCAATTTTATCATGATATAATTATACAAAAAGATCCTCGATTTCTTCATCACAACTCATGATATTCTAAACCACTTTCCGATATATAAAAAAGAGCCATAGGCTCTTTTGTTTAATCACTTAATTACCCTACTGAGGTAGCATTCAGTTTGCAAAGATAGTCATATGCTTCACTGATACATCTGAATACTGGCATATCACTAAATTCATCACGATAATAACCCTCCTGTTCCCGATTATAAATTGCAAACTCATCTTCGAAAGCATCTGTTGTCATGCATGCATCCAATATAAGTTCAAGATGCCCAGCATCGATATAGCTTGCAATATATTTGCTCAATATGTGTTCATTGTTATCCCAAGCCATTTTGGGCATCCAGATAGCAATGGCCTGTTTATCGTGAAAAACATGTGAGGTTACTCGAATGCAATCCTTTGAACACTCAGAACCAACACATTCGTATTGGATTATATTGGATTTTAACAATTGATATATATATTCTTCTCTGGTCATGTCATCTCCTCCTATCACAGATTATTTATAATGATAGTATGGCTCATTTTTGCCATAGTAAAAAAAGAGCCAAAGGCTCTTTTATTGATTTTCCTCAAATATATGAATAAAAAATTGTTTTAATGACTCATCTCGTGATATCAAACTTATTTCATCCTTGTTCTCTATAAATGACCACCAGCTTTCATAGCCATAAACAATCTGTTTGAGTTCAGGGACATATATTGCTGGATTGAGGACCGGAGTTACGGTCAAATGTTTTTTTTGCCTCTTATAAGAAACCGCATTACAGCTAAACAATTCACCAAGGAAAATACCCAGATACTCTTTTTCCTCTGTTTCCTCAAAACATGGTTTTATCCTTACAATCCTACCAATTGACTTTTTATACAAATCAAATCCTTCTGCTAATTCAATTGAAGCTACCTCTATCGGATATTCAATATATTTTGAACGGTAATTCATACATGTTTCACAGTCATTACTTGTTATTTCCTTTCCATCTATACGACATGATATTTTCAGTGTTCCGTCTCCAAATATAATTTCCGGAATTGCATTCTCACATTTCCTTATTCTTATTTCTTCCATGGCCGATCCTTTCTACATCATTTTAAAATGATATGACCTTATTGGTAGCATATTTGTTTTCTAACTTTTTATATTCCGAATCCTTAAGTATTTCAATTACCTCTGCAAAATTCTTATTAGGTTCACCGGTTTTCTTATTGTTTGGATATATTGTCTCTTTCTTCATTTTATCCAGACCATCAACCTTATTCCAAATATTAAGATATATCATATCAGGGTTTTCATCGATACCGAAAGACCCATTGTTATATGCCTTATTTGTTTCTATATAAAAATCCAAATTTGTCTTGACTTTCTCGGATATATATGTAAAAGGTTCGGAATCCTTTAATTTATAGCTACATATCATACTATAATAAAAGTTATTCCTTGGAATTTCATTTGTTGTTGCAGGAAAAAATTTTCCAGGCTTATTAATATCAATTGAATATTCCATCCCAGTTTTTTCTAGTTCATCTAAAATTAAATGATAGGTATCTTCAATATCTTCATCTTCAATAAATGTCGACAACATGAAAGTTTCCAATATTATTTCTTTTAGTCTTTTTGCCAGACCCTGCTTATCTTTAATCGTAAAATCTACATCACTGTTTAAATCAATTATAATAGATTCTTTCTCTGTGTATACAGTGTTATTGTGTTCAATCTCGCTATTATTTAGAAAAAACTCATAACGCAATAAATTTTCTTCAAATGAAATCATATCAAACCATAAAGGCTTTGTTGACTTTGAAATCATTTTTCCTCTCCTTGCTTTTGGAGATTCATGATACGAACTTCTTTTCTTTCGAAACATCATGTCTTCTTCAGACAGATGATTTATATAACTCATTTACATTACCTCCTACATCTGATATTGCTTTTCAAAAATATCCGCAATATCATCTATTTTCTTCTCATATGGCAAATCCTCTGATTTTATAACATTTTTAATGCACCATGGATATGCTTTTTCTGCCTTATTAATCCTTTTCTCGAATTCGGTATTTCCTAGTTTCCCTATAAATTCATCTGGATCTTTATACGGATTCAAGTCAAGCACTTTTACATCCATCCTACAAGATTCCAGCATTGTAATAGCCCGTTTTGCAGCTTTTAGGCCTGGTTCATCAGAATCATATGTAAGAATGATTTTTTTCTTGTATCTGCTTAATTTCAAAATCTGACTCATCGTAAGTGATGTGCCCAAACTTGCTATTGCATTATCGAAACCCACTTGATGCATGCTGATCACATCCATAAATCCTTCACATAATAAGAAATAATCAGCTTGAGAGTAACGAGCAATATTTAAACCGAATAAATTCGAAGACTTATTATAGATGATTGTCTCAGGTGAATTGATATACTTAGGCTTTTTATCTCCGATGATACGACCACCAAATCCAATTACTACATCATTCTCATTCATAATTGGGAATATGATTCGGTTATAAAATTTATCATAACGTTCCTTCTCGTTTAAATCATTGCCATATTTATCTTTACTTGCAACTATCCCACTTAACATGATATCTTTTTCTGTAAATCCATGTTTAATGAATTCATCATAAATGTGTAATGTCGGGTTGGCATAACCGATGCCATATTTGTTTAATGTGCTAGGTTCTAAATTCCTGTTTTTTACATATTCCATCGCAGTATCACTTGTATACAGCGATTTTTGGTAGAATTCCTTTGCAATTCGGTTCATATCAATTATCCGTTTCTGCTGTCTGTAAAATTGCTTATCCAATATATCTTTTTTTATATCGATGCCCGTCATCATAGCGGCCATGCATACAGCATCTGAAAATGATTTCTTATAATACTCCATGATGAAGTCAAATATATCTCCTGCGTGGCCACATTCAAAACATCCATATGTCTGATTTCTTTCATCAACTATAAATGATGATATCCCAGATTTGTGAAATGGACATCTTCCAATGTATAAATCACCATTCTTTGTCAACTCTATCTTTCTTGAAATATAATCTTTAATATTTATTTTTTCTCGGATTCTGATAATGTCTTCTTCTGAACAATACATTTTTATCTCCTTCCGTTATTTACTGAAATTAGTATGTCTTTTTTTATGGGTTTAAAACTATGACTGTATTTTCAGAAGCTGAGCCAAACCTATCATACTAATGATAAGGAGGTGGAACCACGAAATATTTAAAGTCATTATTAATTGTTTTTTTATCTGCTTTCATTTATATTACCGTCGCAGAATATTGGTTTGGGATGTCCTGCCCTTTCCGGATACTATTTGGAATATCGTGTCCTGGATGCGGGATGAGCCGGGCAATCAATGCTCTTATCCACTTAAATTTTGCAGAAGCGTTTCACTACCATCCACTTGTTATCATTCTGCCTCTTATCATCTTGCTGTTAATAAGTTTGATAATTGGGAAAATAACGAGAGGGACCATCTATTTAATGTGTTTCATAGTACTGTCCTTTATTATTGTCTATTTTTTAAGAATCCGTTTTCAAAGTGACATACTTACTTTTGATTATATGGATGGTTTTATTTATAAAATCTTTCATAATATCATTAAATAAAAATAAAGGAGAGTTTATATGGATTATACTTATTATGATACTGGTAATGGGTTTGTTGGAGCATTCTCTGCCATTTATATGCTTGTACTGATTGCAATAATGGTTGTCTGCATCATAGCCCAATGGAAGATGTTTGAGAAAGCAGGTGTGGAAGGTTGGAAATCTTTAATTCCGTTTTACAATTCCTATTGCCTCTGTGAGATTGCAATGGGAAATGGACTGTTGTTCCTCTTAAGCTTCGTACCTTGTGTAAATTTCATATTTTCAATTGTTCTGTGTTTGAATGTTGCGAAGGCGTATGGAAAGGATACTTTATTCGGAATTTTGACAATCTTCTTCACTCCTATTATGTATCTAATCCTGGCATTCTCTGATGCCGAATATATCGGACCACAAAAATAAAAGAAGCCTTAAGGCTTCTTTTTATTTTAATTGTTCCAGGTAATATGATTGCCCTGTTGCGTTTTATTCTTTTTTTAGAATGTTTCCAGAGGTTTATCAATGATTACAACTCCTCCAAATTTTTCATAGATATCTTCCATTGATACATGAAAAACGGGTTTGATTGTTCCATCTGGGTTTTTGATGACTGGTTCAAAATATCGTTCATCCGAATCATCTTCATCAATCCATCCACCATACTCCTTAACAAGTGAGTACAGGATTTCAATTTCTTGCGGGTTGGAATTCATAAGTAACTCTGTTGTATGCGTATTAACCATGTCTTCCAATCCTTTGTCTACCCAATACTCATAATTTTCTTTTAGGTTCTTACTTGTATGATGATAATATAGTGAAAGTGGATTTCCATTTTGTTTAAAAAACATGAATCCACTATCTATATATAAGTCGGTTACAAGAGTCTTCTCCACTCTACTAATAGCCTTTGGATCTACCTTTTGCTTCAAAAAAGATAAAATTTCCTCACTTGTTATAGAACCGTTTAATCTTACAACTGCATTTACTGACATAATCATTCTCCTTTCTTTTGCTCCATTTATCCAACTGTTATTAATATGCCATAACCAGACCAAAGATAAAAAGCAGAGGTCAACTCTGCTTTATGCAATAAACAATTGCTTATATAGATTGTCTAAGGTTGGTTTCTTTTCAATATTATCCAATACATCTTTACTCAATTTTGTATAGTTCCTCATATTATTTTTCGTAATAAGTATTTGGCTGTATTTTCCTTTCCAACTATGGATAAATCCACCCTCATATAACGATATTGTATTGTTTAAAACTTTATTTAAATCCAGCTTTTCAGCAACAACACCTCTCAACACATATTTTATGATATCTTCTGGTGAATCCTCCGTGTATGAGAATAGTGTAATAAAGGAATCGATATCATTAATGGTAAGTTTAATTTTATGTATTTCATGATAATATTGAAGAATGGAACCTACCAATGGGTTTTTAGTTATTTGTTCCCACTTCACTAATGTGTAGATTCTATCTAACCGTATTGACTTGTCAGGAAGGATATCAATTCCAAAACAGTCTCTGATGTTATAACATTCTGGATTATAACCCATTTCCTTTAGTTTTTCCGGCGGAGTTGTTTCCAAATCATCGATACCATCAAGGGCTTCTCTATTTGAAAAAATCGGGTATCGAATCTTCTTTTTGATTTCAAATAAAAAATCAATGACATCGGTTGATTGTTTGCAGTATATATTGGGTTCAAACCTTTTTAGTACATCAGATAGGAACTCTATTGACTTTGAATTCAAGTCAAAGTCGCCTTCAAAAGACATGATTTCAATACCATCCACGTCCTCCTTATTCTCTTCAAAAGTTAGGTCATTAAATTCCTCTTCGGCTGATTCTAAATCATAAATCTCCTTATAGGATATTTTGACATCTCTTGTTATTTTATTATAAATAAAATAATAGGCAGCTTCTCCTATTTGTAAGTATACTTTTTCATCATATGCAATGCCAAATGGAAGAATTCTGAACTGGACTTTGTCTTCTGTTTCATACAACATTATCTGATTTCCAATATTATCAAAACATCCATCATCAAAATCAAGTTCAATCAGATTTTGATAATTGGATTTATATTCCCTGATTAGTTTTCTTAACTTTTCCTGTTCTGAATAAGCATACTTTGTGACTTTCAGTTTTTTACTATTGCCATTTAAATCAAGAAAATAATTCCAGTCATTCATTACATAATGAAACATACAGCTAATCTTACGATTTAAATTACCATTAATCAACAAATGAAAAACATTCAAAATATCTGATGGAAAAGGCTTGGAAAAATCCAACTCAATCCCTTCTTTAAGACTATCAAAATTTATCATCTTTCCCTCCTAAAATGATGCGATTATCAGTTCTTTTTTCTTACACCATGATTTAATAATTTGTTCCACTTCGTAATTTGGATGGTGATTGTTCGCCATTTTGGCTTGTACTAATTGATTTTCTTTTACTTCAAGTGCTGCAATAGGAATATCATTCCTATTACATAACCAAAGTATCTTCGTTGTTTTTTTTGCCACACTTGAAGCATAAGCTCCAACACAGATATTGAGTTTTTTACCCACCTTTTTCATTTCGCATGGATCTCTTGGTATTCTTATTCTATATCCATTGTTTTCGTATTCTAAGTCCTCATAACATTTAATTGCATTCTTAAAGTTGCAATATACATCAAGCGAAAAATCTTCATTTCTGTTGTAAAATTCTTTTGTTGCCTCATCGTGGGCTATCTTAAGATTGGAGGGATATATGTCCTCTTCATCTTCTTTCATGATAAGATAATCACGCCACATCTTCAACAAACTGAGGAAACCTTCTGGATCCAGTCTATCCTCATAGTATTTAAACATTCGTTTTAGTATATAATTTATATTTGTATACAAATTCAGTACTGGCAAATGGGTTTTCAACATGCTTAATTCCCATAAAATTTCAAGGATGCATTTATAATATTTTTTATCACTTCTTGATTGTTCTCCCATCATTATCATTGTTCTTATGAATTTTGAAATCAAATCTGCATTTTCATTTCCATATGCCATGATTAGGCTATGTATGGTCTCACAGACTTCTCCCTGTACATAATTTATTCTCATATTACCTAAAGTTATATTTTCGAAATTCTCTGCCACTTTAAGGAGGGAATGGTATTCGTTCATATGTAAAGCCTTACTCTTTTTATTAAAATAGAGAAAATCATATAAGATTGCCATCATGTTTTTTGACAATAGCTCGGATATGATTCCATCCTGATTTTTCTCTATCAGATTAAATAACAGGATATAAAGTTCTTCCTTTATACCTTCATGTACATCTGATATAGTAAATACAGTCCATTCCATAAACTTTTCATAACATGGTTTATCTGCCATGATGAGAGTAACAAAAGATATAAACACTTCTGGATTCAAGCTGTCTTTATAGATTAGTGTGATTTCTTCTTTCTTTTCCATATTCAGTATTGATTTTTCTTTATATGTATAGCTTATCACCAACTCCGTATTGAAGGTAATGGATGATTCCTCTTCATCTATAAAAATCCGATAGGCTTTTAGAAACATGGAATCTTTTTCTTTTTTTATGTCAAAGATATATTTTTTGCTCAATACATTTCTTTGAGAATTAGTCAGTTTCTTATAAAAGCAGCCATTACTATCATAATAACCATCATCGATTGCAGCAATTAAATATACTCCTGCCAAATTTATTATCTCTTTCATTTTTTTCTCCTCTTGTTCTTATATGGAAATAATATGTGATGAAATAACAGGATGTAAATGGAAACAAAAAAACCACCTGTTATGGTGGTTTCAATTTACTATGCTTTTGAGATATCTGCCCATTCTGAATTTGTGATTTTTACCTGATTCCCACTATGAAATGTTATATATAAGGTTTCTCCTCCGAAATAGACGCATGATGGTTTTAAGAATAAATCATTAAGTACATCACAGGCATGGCTAAGTATTTCCTCCTGCAGTTCTGCTTCCGATAAATCATCGTAATCATACAGAAATGTTACTTCTACTTTTTTAACATCATCTCCAAAAATCCCTTTTGTTTCTTCTGTTATATCAATGAGATAATCATCCTGTACTTTTCTGATTTTTGTGTTGATGTCTATTTCATACTTGTACCTATTGTATAGGAGTTCATAATTAATATTTTTAATCAGGTAGTCATAAGCATCCTCTTCATCGATGAATGTTTCCGCATCTTGATGTCGATTTTTTATATAGCATCCTTCTTTTTTATTATATATCCGATATGGTTCGTATTCTTTTGGATCTGTAAGTCGGATATCAAAAATCAATGCTATGATGCCTTTTTCTATATTATAATCAATCGATGCACTTATGATATCAACCATCTTATCAAACCCACTTTGGTTCACGTCTCCATTGGATAGTTGCAAACGAATGGATGTGACATCATTTAAAAAATATTCCGATGATATCATTACCATTCCTTTTAAAGGGCCATCATCCATGACATAAAATCGGATTGCTTTACACTTTATTAAATACTTAATGAATTGTTGTCTTGTCATTTTTAGTCCCTCCGTTTTTTATCTTTTCTTGTTATTATCTATCAAAGAAACTACAACCATGGTTACCATCATAATACAACCATGGTTACCATCATAATACTCATGAAGATTGAACACATCGGAAAGAATATATCCTTCCTATCCTTGAAATTGTTATATAACCAAATACAGCTGGCACTGAATGATCCAGAGAAAACAATAAGGCATATGATTCCAATCGTTGAAATTTCGTTCATGATTCTTCTCCTTTTATTCGTTTTAAATAGTATGGATTTTCGCACACAAAAACAAAAAGGCCTTATGGCCTTTTATATCGTAATCCTCTTATCCATTACCTTTAATGCTGCACCGTTTTTACCAAATGCAGTAACAATCCGATTGTCGTACTTTGTGATTACATATATATGGTCTGTACAATCAGCAAGGTCTGAATTGCTTGTAAAAATAAGAGTTTGGAGATTCAGTTTTTTAAACATAGACAATGCCTTGATTTTATTAATCGGGTCCATGTTTTTAAATGCTTCGTCAAGGACAATCAATCTTAATCCACCATGTGTGTATGCTTTGCATGACAATGCTGCTGCAAGACACATATAGTAAGGCGTTTCTTTCTGCCCACCTGAAAAGCTACCTTTCTCTGTTGAAAATGACTTCCATACTTTGGTCTCTGCATTTGTTATTAGGACATCACAATCCAGGTAGTTCCTATAATCAGCTAAATCGGCAAAGGTGTTTGGATCTTTTGAATTAATCATCTTATCAAAACATTCATCCAGACGTGCCACTGTTTTTGTGCTTGGGCTCTCTTCCTTTGAAAATTCCAGTATTGCTTCGTAAATATCCTTGCGCCTTGTAGCTGCGCCTAGATGAATCTTGAATTTGTTCCCACTGATTTCATAATTCCGTAAGATGGCATTTATCTTTTCAACCTCTGCCGCTGCAAACATAAAGCTTTCTGCGATACCTCGGAAGACGCCTGCCTTACTGTCTGTCAATGACATCTTAAGCTTTCCGATTTCTTCCTTTACTTCATAAAAAGCCTTCCCTTCCAGATGGACCAGCCGTTTCATATAGTTATTATAGATTTCCGAGTCAACACCTACTTTCAGATCCTTGTGATATTTAAGGTTATACTCTGTCTGAGCAATCTTCAATCTGTTTGCTGCATTCTTTCCTTTATTCAAAGCATTGGATTGTTTTTTTGAGATTTCATCTGCTGTCGTTACATCAAGAGCAGAATAAAATTCATCAATCTGTTCTTCCTCAAAATCGGATAGATTAGGAATGGACGCAATCTGTTTTTCAATCTCTGATTTTATCTGGTTAAGGGACTTTAGTTCTGTATCCAGTCTGGTCTCTTCTGCAAAGCTTTTCTCATATGATCTGTCATATCCCTGTAGTTTTGCCTTTATTTCCTTTATTTGCTCATTAATCTTTTCTATGATTCCACTATTACCAGAAGGCTTTGACAGGGAATCGATTTCCTCTTTCATTCGTGTTATGGAATTCATCTTATCTTTGAAATCTTCAACAACAGCTGTATTCATTGGTAAGTTCGTCTTAATGCCAGCAATCAGTGTATTTATATTACGTTTTAGCTTGTTTACTTTACCAATATTATCTGTATTGATACGTAGTTTCTCTGAATATCCATTTACCCTGGCCTCGGCATCTTTTATGTTTTCACTGCTCGCCTTTTTTCCAATCAGTAGTATTTCGCTCGATACCGGTTTAGCGCCCTTATGGCTTGCCACGCGGTTCTTTGTCATACCGTTTTTCATGATTGAATAATCACTGGCATTATATTCCTCAATGGTGTCACAGAGTATGAAGCTTCCATAATAGGCATTAATGATCCTCTTTGCTGTCTCATTATCAGTAATAATCTGGGATGCAACTGAATTTGGTTTTGGTATTACCGGCTTTAGCCTTGACGCCAGAATGATATCTGTGTCTGCTTTCAGGACCATCTTAGATTGGATTGCAGTTGCAATTGCCTCATTTTCTGATTTTACGACTACATGTGCCCTGCGGTTTCCGATTAACATCTCAATGGCTGGTTGCCAAGAGACATCTTTCACCGATTTTAACTCTTCATATAACAGATACGCCCAATCATCAATTCCATGTGACGCAAAATACTGATTGATTGACTTTACAAGTTCCTTTGCAGCTGATATCCTTGTGCTTATACCTGCGGAGGCACTAACTGTAAATGTCCCTCTCTTTATCGCGCTCAAATCAGCATTAGCTGTATTTAACGATTTTTTCAGTTCTTTTTCTTTTTCTCGATATTCATCCATTCTTGCTTCAAGTATATCGAGGTATTTTTCAGCAGCATCAAGTAGTCCCGTAACTTCCTCATCTGTGCTTTCGCTTGTGTATGTATTTTTCGATTCAATTAATTTAGCCAGTGAGTTCATAGCAGAAATAGTGTTGGAAACACGATCGCTTTCTGTCTTTAATGTAACCGCTTCTCTGTTCAAGACTGCTAATTCTCTTCGTTTTCCTGTCAGAATATCTGAGGATTTATATTCACCTGACTTTATCGTTAATTCTGTCAGTTTTTCTTCCAACTTGGTTTTTTCCTTTTTTGCATCACCAATCGTTTCTACAAGTTTTTCTTTTTGTTTTATGATTTCATCAATTCTTGCTTCAACAAACTTTTTCTTTGAAAAGGCCAATAGGGCATATTCATTTTCATTTTGCTTCAACTCGTACCAGATTTCCCTTACCTTACGTAGAGATTCCGCTTCAGTGGATAAATCTGCATAAAGTTTCTCACGATCATCAAGAAGCTTATAATTATTTTTGATTGATTCAATGCTCGAAATCTTATCATCTTCCGGGAGGATATTGCGACGCACGAATTCCGATGGTGTGCAGTCAAGCTTTGCCCGTAACACACTGTTAATTAGCCCTTTATATACTTCTGGCTTGATATGCTGCATCTTCCGTAGACGAAAGAATTCATTAAATGCAGTCTTTTTGTTTGGATAATCAATCTGGCCTGGAATCTTACACTTTTCAAAGTCGATTTTAAAGCCAGGACTGTCTACAGACATATTAATGACACTGAAATACTGCTGTGTGATGGATGAATCAGATGCGTATGATTTAGAACGCAAAAAGACTCCATTTAAAAATCTGGCATTATAGCTTTGGTCATAGAACTGTGCCAGGATTAATCCGGTCACTTTCCCATTTCTTTTTGGGACTCCTGATACTACATAATGCAAGGCACCACTGATGGTTCTTCTTTCGCCTTCGTCTTTTACAGCAACATTGAAATCATTTGCGTTTGCGCCATCAAGAATAACGGAAATTGCATCCAATAAGGTAGTTTTACCACTTGCATTCATTCCTGTGATTAATGTTGATAGTTCTGAAATATCGAACTGGTTATCCGTAAAGGCATGCCAGTTCTTCAGTATAACCTTTTCCAATATTACTTTTCCCATTATACCTCCTCCGTTTCTTCCTCAAGTTTTTCTGCTATCGTTTTCTCTTCTTCATTGTCTTCTTCCATCCCGAAATAGGTCTTTTCATGAGCTTTGATATACTGCGTAAAAGCAGCCCTGTTCATTGCTAACTTAATGGACGGTAAAATCTGAAATTCAGAATGTTCATCCTTTATTTCTTTATCAATCAGTTCAATCAGATTGTATCTTTCCAAACTTTCCAAAGCTTTCTGGAATGTTGTTATCTTATTATTCGGGACTAAAACCAAATCATAATTAGTCAGCTCAATTTTCAATTCACGGATATTTGTCTTTACAACATCCGTTCCAACAAGCTCATCATATACTTTGCGGTCAAATATTTTAATGAGAGCCATATATATTTTAGTCTCATTGGTTGTCATTTTATATTTAGGAGGGACTATTCCCTCATTGCCTTTATACGATAATGCTATAACACTTAAATCCCGGTCAATCACTGCCTGATAACCCATGAAATCGAGGTATTCATTGATTGCCTCAAGATTATCCTGGATTATAAGGTAATACTCGATATCTCTGCTTCTATCACGCATTAAAAAGGATCTTTTTAGGATTACATTGATTGCATCCTTTATTTCTGCAAGGTTTTTACTCTTCTCTATTTTCATGTTCTATTTCCTTTCTTTTTAACTCAAAATATGGAATTTTGAACAAACCCTTATTCACTGTCCGGTCACTGATTGATTCAAGTTCATATCCAAAAGATGGATTCGCACAGTTTGCTAATATAAGGAACACGTTTGCATAATCTTTTTCATTTGATACGGTAATCGCTTCCGATGAAATCCTGTCTGTATCTTTCATGAGTTCATTTAGATACTCTGTAATCTCTGCCGTTGATGACTTCATCTTCATCTTTTCGTTTGCTGCAACGAGTATATTAATCTTATCTACCATACTTAGCTCTTTAATTGCTGAACTGTCCTCTTTTTTATATTCTGCAGCCTTTCGTTTATCCCGGAATGAATCCTGGTCAAAAATGGTATTATCAAAGAGGTCAAAGCATCGGAAGAACTCATCTGACAATTCCATGCTTCCTTCCTGGGCGTCATGGACAATTTTAATGATCAGATCGCAGATACTTTTACTTGCGGTCCCATCATTTGCATAAAGAGTCAATGTATTAGCTATCTTCTGATAGCATTCATTTTCGGATTCCTTCATTTCATTAACCAAATCTTTATATTCTTCTGAAAAAAACACTTTGATATCATAAAGAATGTTCATTACAAGTTCTTTTGCTTCATAATTCGGAATTGATTCATAAGTTTTACATGATTCAATTAAAGGTATCAGTACTTCCTCATTATCCTTAATTGATTCGATGCTATTGCAGATATTGCTGCTGTACCGGTAATAATTAAATTCATCCATGACAATCGCTTTATAGTTCCTGAACTCCTTGCCTTCCCTTACCGCCTGCATGATTTTAATTACTTCTTCAGCATTATTTACATTTGCTCTCTGTCCTTTTACAAAGTCCTCAAATGAGCTTTTAAATACCTGCATATATTCCTTCAGGCTATTGACATCTTCATATGATGCTAGAAGAATATCCTGATAAGTGGAGCTGGAGCCATCATTGATTGTAGACAACCTCCGGTATATATCCGAGATATACTTTCCGTATGAAAAATCCTGTTTTACTCCATGGATTTCCATAATGGCATTATATAGGATCCTTCCATTTTTTGTCATTCTGACAAAATCACTAATCAGGTGCGGTTTTTGAAATAATTCAATCCAGCCAGAGTCAACGAGTGCCTGTAATTCCAGTTTTGCATTGTATTCTGTTCCATAAGTGGATTCGATTTCAGAAACAATGGCATCTTTTATAATATATCCATCATTCGCCTTACATTGATCATTAATGAGTGCAAGACAATTAAAATGAAAATTTCCTCTCGTTCTCCCAAAAAGTGAAAACATTTTTGATTGTTCTTCATTAAAAAAATTATAATCCTTCATATAATTTATCCTTTCTCTTTTTATCTTTTATTCATGCTTAATATGTTTAATATTTTTGGCAAATAAAAAAGGCCTAAATGGCCTTTATATTATTTCATCATTTATTTAGTATTGTGACAGCAAAACAGAGGTCTTCCAGAATGGCATTCCATGATCCAGCATGTTTTAACTCATCAATGTTTTCTATTTCACAACCCTTTGACTTAAAGTAATGTTTTGTCATTATATCTTTTTCATCCCAGTCAATGGGCCCTTTATTGATTTTTTCATAAACCTTTCTGCATCTTTCAACCACTTCGTTATCTGGTTCTTTTCCAAATACAGTCTTTATGTCGATATTGAAGGTATTCCCATAAGATGGAATATATGATATGATATCCGAACCATTCCAAAATAGGGCAACAAACAGGCTCTGCTGTTCACCATCCACAGTTTCTCCAACCTCTAATCCAAAAAACGGAATCCCATTAGGAAGAACATGAAAACCCAGCAGTGGCTTACCCGTTTTTGATTTGATTTTTGACTCACTTGCCTTAATTGTTGCAAAGTCAACCTCTACATCTAATTCAGATGCTGACATGATATGTTTTGCTAATATAATTGGATTTAGGGTATAATCAAATAATGTATGTTCCATCGAATCATAGTATTCGTTTAGGTTTTGTTTGAACCTCTCCGGTATGATTCTTGGTAAGGATAACTTACCAAGACGTATCATGGAGCGTTTCTTATTACAGAAATCATCATCCAATGTAGTGCCAGGTTTCTCCAGTTCACGGAAAGATAAAGCTTCGTCCAGTTCAGTTACCGGGATTACAATCGGGATAACCTCAAGCGTTTCATATTCATCATCTTCCTCTGAGGCGCTGGCCGCTGTTGTATGAGTTTCTTCTTCCTCCTCTTCATCTTCCTCCTCTTCACTTAGATAGCTATATTTATGCTCCTCCTCATCTTCATCGTCTTCATCTTCGTCATAATCATCATCGTCCTCATCGTCTTCGTCATAATCATCTTCGTCCTCTTCCTCGAAAGATGTGGCAACGGACGATGGCTCATCTGGTTCATCCGACTCTTCAATAAAGGCTATGATATCTTCCAATATGGACTTCCAGCAAATTGTATTCATGATATCATATGCACTCTCTTCATTTGCTGCATATCCATTTTTTATACAGTAGGCAATGGAGGGCTGCCAATATTCCAACTCCTGTTCAGGAATCTTTGAGCATGTAATTTCATCCAGACTTTTTCCTAAAAATGATTCATATACAGAAATAATGTCTCCAGGATTTTCTGTTGCGTTATAAGCTTCACTTCCAAAAGCCGTGTAAAAATCAGAATTGATTGTATTCCCGGATTCAGGAATAAAAACCCTGAAGTTACTGCCATTGTAGTACATCATTGCGAAATACGGTTTTTCTAATTCACCTCCAAGCAGAAAACCATAGAATGGTACTTTATTCGGAAGTATATGAATTCCAAGCAGTGAAGATTCTGAGCCTACTGATTTGATTGCCATAGATGTGGGATCATCTGATATGAATTTGAATTCACTATAAAAACCTTTGCAGTCTTTAGTTCCTCTCATGCGCATGATATTTTTAATGAATTCATCTTTTTCAGTTGCATCTGTAACGTAGTCTGTTGCATCACCAAGGCCGACATTCATATTGTAATACTCCGTCAGATATTCGCGAAATTGTGTCACTGGGATTGCTGGTGCTTTCCTTCTATCTGCCGGATCTACACTTTTCACTTTAAAATTATTACAAAAACTCATTGTGTATTCTCCTTTTTATCTTATTTAATCATTATTAGTATGTTGTAATTTTAAGACTATAAATAATAAGTAAAAAAGGAAAATTAAAAAGCGTCCCATAAAATGAGACGCTTATCTATTTCATCATTATTGAGCATCTTCTGCCTTTTCAGCTTCTTTCGAAGATACTGTATCCAGAACTTTCTGGATTTCATCTATATCCTTACCAGCAAGCATGGCTGATATTTCCTCTTTTCTTATATCGGCTAATTCTCTTTCGGCTTTTTTAAGTTTTTTACTCAATTCCTTATTACTATTTTTTGCCGCTGCGATTGCCTCATTATTTTTTACGATTTTTGCTTTTAACTTTTCAATTTCCTCTGTTTTTTTATTCATCTTTGCATTGTAATCCTTTGCCATAATCATGCTCCTTCCTGCATTTTATTTTTACTTCTGATTTTATAATACTATTAAAGCATCGAAATAGCAAGTAAAAAAATAAAAGCTGCATTTGCAGCTTTTAACCCGGGTTTTAAAACTAATAATTATCACCTTTTTATTTATCACTATAATAATGTTTGCGTAAAGTATAAAGGGCTGATTATCCGAAACAGAGCCGGGAAAGGCTTCTTTACGCTATCCTGTTTTATTGTTACTGGAGTTGCACCAGTATTTTTGGTTCATAAGCCAATGTCTTTACTCTTAGACTAAACAATACTAATATAGGATACTGTTTCTTTTTGTTGGTTCCAAAAATTTAATTTATATAATAGTATATTATTTCTCTTTTGTTTTTTTGGAACTGCTAATATGGAATCATTTTATACTATTTTACATCATATTAGCTCCCTACACCACTATATGGGTTGTCTTACGGCAACCACCAGGACCATTCATCTAATTTAATATAATCTATAAATGTGGGCTTTTATTTACTCCACATCTATATTATGATATGAATTCAAAAAATGTAAACCTTTATTCTGGAAAATTTATTTATCTCAATAAGTATATATGGTCATGGATACCTGCCCAATTTTTAAAAATCTGGTTGGCCTTGTATATATGATTGTCCTCCTCCACCTCGCAGAGAGCAAAAAAACTTTCATCTGCACAACATCCTCCGAATTCTCCTATATAAACCATTTTTAACTTCGGATTAACTTCCCGCATTTTTAATAACACCTTTCGGCCAATATCGGATGGATATGGGATCCAGGAGCAAATTATGAAATCCATATCCCTACCATACACTTCGATTGCCGAAATGGCATCCATGGTTTTTACTTCCGTCCAGTAAAGATCATCATCAAACTCCCATTCTTTTGAATCCGTTGCTATTATTTCTATTTTTTCATCCTGCAATGCTTTTGATAACATTCCTAAACCGCTCATGATTTCCAAGCATCGCTTTCCTTTTAACAAACTGCTTAATACCCTTATCCAGTCTTTAGATACAAGACAGTACGAACTTAAGTTTATTATTTCTTCACGTATAATTTCTGGATTTAAACTACTTATCAACATCATGTTAAAATTTGAAATTAAATCCGGATATGATTCTGGAATGATATGTGATTCCAATTCATTTCGGATTCGTTTCATATCTTGTACATATTTTTCTCGTTCACTGATTGAAATATCATGAAAATCAATATTTGAGAATACGTCCATATGGGATTCCTTCTTTCTATAATGAACAATCATATCAAAATTCATCATAGAAGTAAAGATAGATTACCATCCCTCTTTTTTTCCATACTATATTTATAATTTCAAAAAAGGAGAGGTAAGATGAAACCGGATGCAGAGGAATTAAAAGTTTTGATGAAAGATAAATATACATGGTTTGATGATGCAATGAAAGAAAATCTAACGATTGTTGGCTATTGTCCTGAAGTAAGTTATTGTTCATGGCTATTTAAATATAAAGATGCTTATGTACTGCTTTATGATATGGGAAATGGCTACTATTCCTTTAACCGTGAAGTTGGTCGTATGGAATTAGAGACACTGATGATTGACCATGATTACTTAAAATATGGAAAATTTAATACGCAAGAAGAATTAAGACAATTATGTGAAAAAAGTGGGTATTTATTTGTTTAAAAAAAGAGGATAGATTCCTCTTTTTTTAGAACCACAAATATGTTGCAATTACTGGCTTGAATCCCATCTTTTGATAAAAATCATTGGCATCTAATGAATAATAGCAATCCAAACTGATTTTTTTATTTATTGCTTGTAATGACTGCATGATATATGTTCCATATCCCATTCTTCTCCATGCCTCTTTAATGTATAGCTGATCAATATGGATCCCTGTATCTTCATCATTGACTTTCATATGCGCTGTTTCTGTGTTGTCGGTTTGATATCTTACATAGCCAACAACCTCCGTATGATCACACAACAGTTCAATCCGAATATCTGGATTCTTTAATTTGTCAATGGCATCCTCCTTTGTTTTTTCATCGCATTCTGCATCAAAGATACCTTGAAGAGCAGCTGCTTCGTAATGTAAGTTAATTAAATCTAAATACATATTAACATATTCTTGAATCAACTGCTTGTCGCTTGCCATATCTATTTTAAATAATTTCATAGTTAGTCTCCTCGTGTTTTTTATAACATTAGTATGTATTTAGTGAGACTAAAATAAGAATGGGCTGCTAGCCCTTCTCATTCACTAAAAGATAAAATCACTTTTATGTAAGATGCCAATCTGATTAGAACCTTCATCATTTAGACCGTTAAAAATCGGTATAGGAGTATAATCCATATCATACAGCTCTATGATTTCGCTGATATCATCCATCATGTTGACCGGGAAGCTGGCAAGTGGAACCATTTTACCGGAAGCTCCTTTATATATTATAATTTCTTTGTCTGTTATATAGCCCATGATGGTTTCTGAAAGTTCCTTATCTGATAAGTTAAATTCCCGCTTTACCTTTTCACTGCAGTTCTTCTTACTGTTCATGTATAAGATAAACGAGCCTTCAATATAGGCGAATCCTGCAAGACCATTTTCTGATTCTTTGTTTCCATATATCCTGAAATCCTCAAAATGAGGTAAGTCGAAATACCATACCGGGATTGGCTTCCTTTCATCCTCACATTCGTCCATTATTTTAGCATAGTCCGTTTCGAACTTGATTACATACTTGGATCCCTCTTTTATGAAATCTATCATATGATTCCACAGTTCTCTTTTTGTATGATTTCTGTTCTTTAATAAATAGTTTAGATATTCTGCACGGAACATATCGCTTTCTAACTCATCCACAAATACATGTTCTGCATTGTCTGTATCATTTAATATCTCAGTAATCAAAATGTCTCTATGATTATTTCTCCACCAAGCAATATCAGCATTAATACGTACTGATATTTTTATCATTGATAAAAACTGTTTTCTTACCTTTCCATTTGCATTCTTATATAGGTTTAACATATCTGTCTTTCTATGGAGTTCTTCTTCCAGCCATGATTTAGCCATGTCCATACCTTCTATTGTCATACTTTCAATTTCAAACATATAATCCTCCTTAGGAAATAATTTAATCTGTTGTTTGGATATGATTAGTATGACTGAAATTTCCAATCTTGTTTTTGCAGATAAGAAACAATAAATTACTTTTAGTGGATTTACATAATTTTTATAATATAACACAATTGCTTTGCGTCTAACATATTTTATTTATAAAAAAAGAGAGTTATACTCTCTTTTTTAATCCTGAATAATATTTATCAAGTGTTTTTCTTCCATCCAACTCCCTTCCTTCATACATTGATACAACCTTACATAAATAAAGTACATAATGCTCAAAATTCTCTTCTTCAACAGATGCCTGCTTTCCATAAGCCTGCAACGCATTCTCCATTACCTGTGCTGTTCTACCAGTAAAACGTAACATTAAATCAAAAGCATTCATTAATCGATCACGTTTAGTGTCTCTGTTCCTATCACCATAGTCGTAGAAGACATCACATAAACTCCTAACCACCTTAAGTTCGTTTATAATTTCCTCTGTAGTTCCATTCTTTTTTCTGATTTTAAATGTCATTAATTTAATATCGTCAATTAATCGACCATTTCCACTATTGTGTAAAATTTCGGCGGATACTGCTGTTCTGGTTGTAATAGGAACTCTCTTTAAATCTTTATCCATAATAATATCATAAAGCTTTTTGTAATGTTCACTTACCTCTTTTTGAGAACCAACAAAAGCCTTGATATCCCAACGGGACTGCGAATTATTCATCATAACTGTCTTTTCAACGGTTATATTAGGTTCAACGATGTAATAAAAACAATATTGATCAACTCCATATTTATCCTGGAGCTGTTCTATTGCTGTATGGCGATGTCTTCCGTCATACACATCATATTTCGCTTTTAAACCTTCAGAATGGACACATTCTTTTTCTAAGTCAACTGGTTTTACAATTTCAGGAAACATAATCTGTCCACAGTCATGATTAGACATATTTCTTACAATTTTATCTACTGCATTTTGTTTTGGAATCCTGTTTTGTTTAACATGTTTGAATAAGCCACGGTCAAAGGACTTTATCACAATGGATACCGCTTCTTCATTCTCATCCAGATTTAATAACATCGGAATAAGTGTCTGCAAATTTTTAACAAACTGCTGATATTTTTCTGGATTTGTTTTTTTCAGCTCTTCCAGTTTTCCATTCTGATCACAGTCAACAATGAGGTCATCCAAAGAATCTGGCATACAGGTTTCCTTCGGTGGTTTTCTGTATAACATATGATAATGCAAGTTTACTGCTTCTGAAATAATCTCATATTTATTCTTTTTTTCTTCTGCCGCACAGCGTTCAATCAGCTCAACCGTCTCTCTTGATAAGTTATATTGTCTAGGTACTACATCCTGACGTTTTGAACGTTTCGGGCTATTCCCTTTAAATACAATTCCATTCGAAGAAATTCCGAACACTTGCTCCATTAATTTCGTTTGTTCTCTTAATTCTTCAGCACCACTTTTTGCTTTTTCAGGCAGCTTCATTTTTAATTCCTCCATTTGTCTTTATTATCCCAAATAATATGTTATTAATTGTTTAATGATAACTTTAGATAAATGGTTAAAAAAAACAGGAATAACTCCTGTTTATTTATATTTATCAAGTTAAGCGGCTACTGTTTCTCTTACTAATAATGTAGATTTTCGATATAACGGAAATTTCTGTACAATATCTTTTATAATCCGCTCACTCTCATTAATTTCGAATTTAGTTAAAAAGAACTCTTCTTGAGTATATATTTCGAGGATTTGTTCAATATCATAATCTTCTATTTCAAATATTTGACAAAAAAAGTTGATTAGATTAATTTTGTCCTTCATATTCAATATATCATTCACATAAAATAATTTGCATTCTGGAATTTCGTCTCGTAATTGCTGATGATATAGTCTTAAACTTTTTGCTCTTATTCTAATGATTGTATAACCTTGTGCTTGTAAATCTTTTGTCTTTTTGATATCTTCTTCAGGTGTGTGTGGGCTTCCATCGATTTCTATAATAAGTTTTAGTGATTCTATAATAATATCACAATTATAACGTCTTTTTTCCAATGGACTCATATTTGTATAAACCAATCCAATTGAATCATCTAAGTTTTTTTCCTTCAGATATCTTCTAATTGATAATAAAAGCTTCGTCACCTCATTTTGAAAAATTGAAACATCATGACACGGCTTTTTATATAATTTACTTTTATGTGCAGCTAGTAATTGTAACGTCCGTAACCTGATTCTATCCTCAAATTTAGCCTTGGTTCTATAATTAGCATTTGTCCCTAATAGTCTATGCCAATAATCTATATTTAATAATTCTCGATTAATCATTTTTAAATAATTCTCCTTCTTTCTTTACAATACAAATTTATAATGTAAAAAAAGAAAGATGGATAATTTTATAAAACATAATATAGAAAAAAGAGGCCTCAGCCTCTTTTATATAATCCTGATTATATCATCTCTGTTCGGAAATCTATAGCAACCATTTTTGCATTTTACTTTGACACAAGATTCATCTACAGTTACAATCTTCCCATGAAGAACTGGTTTCATTCCTTTTTGTATGAATTCAACCCTATCTCCTTCTTTCAATTTTTCAAAAACGCCATTATATCTCAGAACAAACTTAAAATAATCTGCTCGTCTTTCTATTACGATATATTCCTTATGACACATACACCAGGAAACAATCTCATTAAACAGCTCTGCGGTGACAAGGATATGTGTCTTTCCATCACGTCCTATGGCAGGCCGGTCAAAATAGTTATTCACGCTTATCTCCATTATGTCATGATTATCGTTTATTACATTCTCACTCCACTCTAACACATTCTTTGCTTCATTGCTTAAATCAGCCCATCTCATTTCTTCAAATTTTGTACAGCCACAATATTTACAGCCAACTGGATACATGTTGTCATAAGAATCAAAATGCCGTTCATAGGTATGTCCACATTTACATAACCGGTTATCTCCATAATTCGGATTATATGATCCGTTCACATAGGGCTTAATTTCCATTACTTTTTCTTCAAGTATTTTTAATTCCATAGTTAGGCTTCCAACTAAATCACATTCGTAGCTGCCATAATCTACAATGGCTGTTGTAACCCGAGAAATAATTTGATTAACCGATTCTCCGTATTCCATAAGATTTCTTATATTTGACTTATGTGAACTACTCATGACTAAAGTCATAAGCTTCTAAGCCACTGCAGGTACAGTTACCTTAGACTGGGTTCATG
>OBJQ01000101.1_pt1 | contig 88779 bp, 86 predicted proteins | sample 1519921 | NCBI WGS metagenome assembly OBJQ01 (sample SAMN04209244, study PRJEB22552) | human gut metagenome | biome: gut; material: feces | host: Homo sapiens | place: USA: Oklahoma
AACGGGTTTCATGACCCCATCGGTGCCTTTCGCAGAAAGGTGGAAAATAATTATGGTAAAAAGAAAAGTAAAACTGGTTAATATCAGCGATGTGGAAAAATTTAATGCAATCTGTTCAAAGTTTGACTGCGATATGGATCTTTCCAGTGGAAAATATTATGTGAATGCAAAATCCATTATGGGGATTTTCAGTCTTGATCTGGACTTTCCTCTGGAGCTTATGGCAGACACAGAGGATGAGGCGGCTGTGGATCATGCATTTCAGGAGTTTATCTGTTAAAAAGGAGAGCTAAAATGTTTATAAAAGGTGTAAATCTTGGAAACTGGCTGGTGCTGGAAAAATGGATGAGCCCTGCTTTATTCGAGGGAACAGACGCGGAGGATGAATACTGGCTTCCACGCAAACTCTCCAGGGAGGTTTATGAGGCAAGGATCAAGATCCACCGTTCAGAATACATTACGGAAAGAGATTTTGTTGCCATCAGGGCAATGGGAATGGAGGCTGTGCGTATTCCGGTTCCGTATTTCGTATTCGGAGACAGAGAGCCCTTTATAGGCTGCATCCGGGAGCTGGACAAGGCTTTTAACTGGGCGGAAAAATATGGACTTACCATTCTTCTTGATCTTCATACTGCGCCTCTTGGTCAGAATGGATTTGATAACGGAGGAATCTGCGGCGTGTGCAGATGGTGGAAAAATCCGGAGGAAGTGGAGTTTGTGCTTTCGGTTCTTGAGCGGCTGGCAGAAAGATACGGAAACAGAAAAGGGCTCTGGGGAATCGAGGCCATTAATGAGCCGGTTATGGATCGCGCCTGGAAATTATTTGATGTGCCAAACCGTTATCCGGCGGCAGATAAAGACATGGCAGAAGGCTCCGGCCCCTGTACACTGGAATTTCTGAAGGATTTTTATGTGAGAGCCTATGACAGAATGAGGAAATTCCTTCCGGAAGAAAAATACGTAGTGATCCATGACGGGTTTGAGCTTCTTGCCTGGAAGGATTTTATGCAGGAAGAAAAATATGTGAATGTGGTTCTTGACACCCACCAGTATCTGATGATGGCAGAGGCTGAGGGCTGTGAACAGAACGTGGAGGCATATCAGGAATATATCCGGGAGCATTATGAAAAAGAAATTCAGGAGATGGAGCAGTATTTTCCAGTGATCTGCGGAGAATGGTGCCTGTTTAATTCTTATGCCTGCGGCTGCGATACAAAAGGCGGCAGAAGTGTACTTAATGGAGAGGAAGGAAGCCGGAAGGAAGCTCTGGGAGTACAGGAGAAAAAGCAGATTTATCAGGATGTGGCAGAGGCTCAGTTAAATGCCTGGAAAAAAGGAAGCGGATATTTTTACTGGAGCTACAAGCTTCTTACAGATACGGTAAACGAAAAAGGCTGGATCGGATGGGACAGCTGGGATCTGGGAAGATGTGTGGATTTCGGATGGTTTCCGACTGAGGAAAAAGATAACCGGGAATAAAAAATACAGGAATTTACAGGATTTAATCTATCAGAAACCGCCTGATGGAATTTATAAAAACAGGATCAGAAAAAAAAGAATCCCCTTAAACAGACAGGGCAATGAGCCCAGGTCTGTTTAAGGGGATTTTTATCTCCTGCGGATTATGGTTCCATAAATTTTTTCAGCTCTTCCATAAAGGTACTGACATCCTTAAATTCTCTGTATACGGAGGCAAAACGAACATAAGCAACTGCGTCCAGCGCCTGTAAGTGTTCCATGACGATCTCGCCGATCTGATTGCTGGAAATTTCTCTGTCAGCCCGGTCAAAGATTTCTCCCTCTATAGAATCCATGATCTCTTCTATTTTTTCTACCGGAATAGGCCGTTTATAGCAGGCGCGGAGAATCCCGTCCTGAACTTTGCTGCGGCTGTAGGGTTCACGGTTCTGGTCTTTTTTTATAACGCTTAACGGAATGGTTTCTACCTTTTCGTAAGTAGTAAAGCGCTTTCCGCATGATTCACACATACGTCTTCTTCTGATGGAATTGGTGTCTTCTACAGGTCTGGAATCTACAACTCTGGTATTGTCCCGACCACAAAACGGACATTTCATGGCATTGTCCCCTTTCTATCCAGTTGAGCAGAGATATGCAAAACCTTCCAAACCCTGCTGTTATGGGCACATTATACTATAATTTTACTTTTTATGTCAACAAATGGAAATGCATAATCTGGCGTTTTTTTACATATATTTGAGAAAAAACGGTTGCTGTTATGCGCTTATGTGAGCTGAAACAAAAAGAAATCATTAATACCTGCACCTGCCGATGCCTGGGATGTCCCATTGATGTGGAATTTGACTGTAAGACCGGCCAGATCACAGCGCTGGTGGTTCCCGGACCAGGAAGGCTGTGCAGCTTTTTTGGAAGAGAAAGCGAGTATGTGATCCCCTGGAAATGTATCTGCCAGATTGGGGATGATATCATTCTGGTCCAGATCCAGGAAGAAAAATGTTTTCGCAAAGAACACCTGACATAAGCTGTCAAGGGCTTATATTTTTTATATTTTTCCGAAAAAAGTATATTTCTCCCTGTCTCTGAGAAAGCTTTTAATAAGCAAAAGAGAGAAGGAGGATGTTTCGATGGCGCTTAATAAAGTAGAAATCTGTGGAGTAAATACCTCTGAGCTTCCTGTTTTGAAGCCCGAGGAAAAGGAGGAATTGTTCCGCAGGATCAAGGAGGGAGACAAAGAAGCAAGAGAGCAGTACATCAAAGGAAATTTAAGACTTGTATTAAGTGTGATCAGACGGTTTCAGAACAGCAATGAAAATGCAGACGATCTGTTTCAGATCGGATGTATCGGACTGATGAAAGCCATTGATAATTTTGATACAACACTGCAGGTTAAATTTTCTACCTATGCAGTGCCTATGATCATTGGAGAAATACGAAGATATTTAAGAGATAATAACAGTATCCGCGTCAGCCGTTCTCTGAGGGATATTGCCTATAAGGCCATTTATGCCAGAGAAAATTATACAAAGCAGCATCTGAGAGAGCCTACGATCGCAGAAATCTCTCAGGAGACAGGAATCGAAAAGGAAATGATCGTTTATGCGATGGATGCCATCCAAAATCCGGTAAGTCTTTTTGAACCGGTGTATACAGAGGGAGGAGATACTCTTTATGTGATGGATCAGATCAGTGATAAAAAGAACAGGGAGGAAAAATGGGTGGAAAACCTTTCGCTTCGGGAAGCGCTGGAAAGACTTTCAGACAGGGAGCGGCATATTATAGAAATGCGTTTTTATGACGGGAAAACGCAGATGGAAGTGGCGGAGGAAGTAGGGATTTCTCAGGCCCAGGTCAGCCGCCTAGAAAAAAATGCGCTGAAAAGCATGAAAAACTTTTTGGGAACATAAAGAGAATAAAAACTGCCGCAGAGCAGAAGTGAGCGTTTATCAGCACTTTGCCTGCGGCAGTTTTTCGTTTATTTTATTAAGAACTGGGAGGATTAAACGATACCCTGGGCTTTCATTGCATCTACAACTTTTTCAAATCCTGCAATGTTAGCGCCTACAACGAAATTGTCTTTCATATCATAGCGCTGTGCAGCATCGTCGATCTTTTTGTAGATATCTTTCATAATGCCGTGGAGCTTTTCGTCTACTTCTTCTGCACTCCAGGAAAGTCTCATGGAGTTCTGGCTCATTTCAAGAGCTGAGGTAGCCACGCCGCCTGCATTGGATGCTTTTCCCGGAAGGAAGAGAACGCCGTTTTCCATAGCATATTCCGTAGCGTCCAGAGTAGTAGGCATATTTGCACCTTCTACAATGTATTTGCAGCCGTTTGCAATAAGAGTCTTAACAGCATCGAGGCCAAGCTCATTCTGAGTTGCACAGGGAAGGTATACATCGCATTTGATGTTCCAGATGCCAACGCCTTCGGTAAAGGATGCTCCTTCTACACGGTCAGCATATTCTCTGATACGTCCGCGTTTTACTTCTTTAATATCTTTTACAATATCAAGCTTGATACCTTCAGGATCATGGATATATCCGTTGGAGTCGCACATTGCAACAACCTTTGCGCCAAGCTGTGTCGCTTTTTCGGCAGCGTAGATCGCAACGTTTCCGGAGCCTGTGACGATTACGGTTTTTCCGCTGAGTTCATCATTGTGTGCCTTCATCAGCTCATCAAGAATGTAAACAACGCCGTAACCGGTAGCCTGAGTACGTACAAGTGATCCGCCGTAGGTAAGACCTTTTCCTGTAAGAACGCCTTCGCTGAGGTCGCGGATACGTTTGTACTGTCCGTACAGATAGCCGATCTCACGTCCGCCTACACCGATATCGCCTGCCGGTACGTCTGTGTCAGCGCCGATATATTTGCAGAGCTCAGTCATAAAGCTCTGGCAGAACGCCATAACCTCTCTGTCGGATTTGCCTTTGGGATCAAAGTTGGAACCGCCCTTGCCGCCGCCGATAGGAAGTCCTGTGAGAGAATTTTTGAAGATCTGTTCAAAGCCAAGGAACTTCAGAATGCTCTGGTTTACAGACGGATGGAAGCGAAGTCCTCCCTTGTATGGTCCGATGGCGCTGTTAAACTGTACACGATAACCTTTGTTTACCTGTACCTTTCCGCTGTCATCTACCCACGGAACACGGAAGGAAATGATTCGTTCCGGCTCTACCAGACGTTCAAGAATAGAAAGTCTGCGGTATTCTTCTTCATTTTTGTCAATGACTACCTTCAGGGAATCCAGAACTTCTTTTACTGCCTGATGGAATTCCGGTTCACCCGGGTTCTGTGCTACGACTCTTTCGTATACCTCTTCTGTGTAAGACATAATAATTCCTCCTCATCCATTTTTATCCGAGTTTTTTGCTGTCAGATATCTGTCAGCAATGATGCTATTATACACTAAAGTGGTAAGGCTGAAAAGAGCAGTGTGAAAATTTTCTGTAAAAAATTATGGAAGAGAAGAGCCGGTTTATTGTGAAAATTTTTCCAGAAGCATTCCGGAAGCTTTTCAGAAGCGGGAATTTATTTTTGTAGACCGGAATGAAAAAAAATGGTATACTGTCAATTGAGGATATTGTTGGAACAACAATAGTAGAAAGGAATGAGGAGGGGCCTTGATCGGACAGAAGTGAAATGTGAAAGGAGAAATCATGTATGACAGGATTTAACATGAAAGTAACACCGGAGATTGAACAGCTGACAGAAATGTGTAAGGATCACAGCAGCATTGATCTGTCACTCTACGGGAAATACAATGTAAAAAGAGGACTGCGTGATATTAACGGAAAGGGTGTCCTTGCAGGGCTTACCCAGGTTTCCAATGTTCAGGCAGTGAAAGTAGTGGATGGAAAAGAAGTTCCCTGTGCAGGAAGTCTGTATTACAGAGGATATAATATCAAAGACCTGACAGCAGGATTTGTAAAGGACGATCGTTTTGGCTTTGAAGAAACTACATATCTGCTTTTATTTGGTGTGCTGCCTGATAAAAAGCAACTGGAGGAATTTAAGCAGCTTCTTGCGAATCAGCGTTCTCTTCCGAGAAACTTTGTCCGTGATGTAGTAATGAAAGCGCCGGGAAGGGATATTATGAATGCTCTTTCCAGAAGTGTGCTGACCCTTTACTCCTATGATAATAATCCGGATGATATTTCTCTTCCGAATGTACTTCGCCAGTGCCTGAATCTGATCAGCGTATTTCCGCTTCTGTCTGTTTACGGATATCAGGCCTACAACCACTATATAAGAGGAAAGAGCCTGTATATTCATAATCCCAAAAAAGAACTGTCTACAGCAGAGAACATCCTTCGTATTCTGAGACCTGACAAGAAATATACAGATCTGGAAGCCAAGATCCTGGATCTGGCTCTGATTCTTCATATGGAGCACGGCGGAGGTAATAACTCTACATTTACCACACATGTAGTTTCTTCTTCTGGAACAGATACCTATTCTGCCATTGCTGCGGCTCTGGGTTCACTGAAGGGACCAAAGCACGGCGGTGCCAATATTAAGGTAATCCGTATGTTCCAGGATATGAAAAAGGAGGTTCATGACTGGGAAGATGAGGACGAGGTACGCAATTATCTGAGACGCCTTCTTCACAAAGAGGCCTTTGACAGACGGGGGCTGATTTATGGTATGGGTCATGCCATCTATTCTGTATCCGACCCCAGAGCTGAAGTCCTTAAAAGCTTTGTGGAAAGTCTTGCAAAAGAAAAAGGCAGGATGAAGGATTACAATCTGTATTCCATGGTAGAAAAAATGGCACCGGAGGTTATTGCAGAAGAGCGCCGTATTTACAAGGGCGTCAGCGCCAACGTGGATTTTTACAGTGGTTTTGTGTACAGTATGCTGGATCTTCCTCTGGAGCTTTATACACCGATGTTTGCGGTGGCACGTATTGTGGGCTGGAGCGCTCATCGTATGGAGGAGCTGATCAATACAGACAAGATCATTCGTCCCGCATACAAAAATGTGCTGGAAGCAGCGGAATATGTGCCGCTTGATCAGCGCTGAAAAAAGTAGAGCAGGAGATAAAAATGTTTCGATGTTTTTTCCCGGATGAATATCTGGAATCTGCTTATGCAGTGAACTATGAAAAATTATATCAGGAGGGAGTCAGAGGGCTTCTGTTCGATATCGACAATACGCTGGTGCCTCACGGGGCACCGGCAGATAAACGGGCAGTAGAGCTCTTTGAGCGCCTTCGAAAAATCGGATTTAAAAGCTGCTTCTTATCAAATAACCAGATTCAGAGAGTAGCTTCTTTTAATGAAAAAATAGGGGAGCGTTTTATTGAAAACGCACATAAACCGGCAGTACGCAATTATCAGAAAGCCATGGAACTGCTGGGAACAGACTGTTCCAACACCGTTTTTATCGGGGATCAGCTTTTTACAGATATCTATGGAGCAAAAAGAGCGGGAATCCGTAATATTCTTGTAAAGCCGATCCATCCGAAAGAAGAGATCCAAATCGTTTTAAAACGATATCTGGAAAGAATCGTACTTTATTTTTACAGGAAAGAGGAGGGGACTTTATGAACCATGTGGTGATCATCGGGTTTATGGGTTCAGGTAAGACGAGAGTAGGCAAGCAGCTTTCCAGAGATCTGGGACTGCCTTTTGTAGATCTTGAAAAATTAATTGTAAAGAAAATGAATCTTTCAGTAAGAGAGATATTTGAGAAATTTGGAGAGCCGTTTTTCCGGGCATTGGAGACAATGGCGCTGAAGGAACTGATCAATGACAGTGAAAGAAGAGTGATTTCTCTGGGATCCGGGCTTCCGCTTCAGGAACAGAATCAGAAGTATCTGAAAGAGCTGGGTACAGTGGTATATCTGAAAGGATCACTGGAAACACTGAAAAAAAGACTGGAAGGCTCCAGCAAAGATCCGCTTCTGGATGGAGAAGACCGGGATGATAAGATCAAAAAGCTTCTTAAGCAGCGAGATCCTGTTTATCAGAAGTTTGCGGACATTCAGGTGGTGACAGGAGTGAAGCCATTTGAGGAGCTGGTTCATGAAATTGAGGAAAAATTAGCGGCATACGAAAAAAACAGTTGAAAAAACCGCTATGGTATTATAGAATGATGGGTAGTGAACATTACAATAAGGAGGAAATAAATTATGATTTCAGCAGGTGATTTCAAAAACGGTGTCACACTTGAAATTGAAGGAAATGTATGTCAGATCGTTGAATTTCAGCATGTAAAACCTGGAAAGGGTGCTGCTTTTGTCAGAACAAAATATAAAAACATTATTACAGGGGCTGTTCTGGAGAAATCCTTCCGTCCTACAGAGAAATTCCCACAGGCTCGTATTGACCGTGTGGATATGAGCTATCTGTACAACGATGGCGACCTTTACAACTTTATGAATGTGGAAACTTACGATCAGATTGCGCTTACAGCAGATCAGGTTGGAGATTCTCTGAAGTTTGTAAAAGAGAACGAGATCGTTAAGATCTGTTCTCATAACGGCAATGTATTTGCAATTGAGCCGCCTCTCTTTGTTGAGCTTGAAGTAATTGAGACAGAGCCTGGTTTTGCAGGAAATACTGCTCAGGGAGCTACAAAACCGGCAACTGTTGAGACAGGCGCACAGGTACAGGTTCCGCTGTTTGTAAATCAGGGAGATAAATTAAAAATTGATACAAGAACAGGAGAGTATCTGTCCCGCGTTTAATTTAGATAAAATCTGAAGAACGTATTTAATAAGAGGCTGTATCAGAAGTGATCTCAGCAGTATTTTTGAATTTTTCTGCGAGCTTTAGGCTTTGGGAAAAATGTGTTGAAAATGTGCTGCAGAGAGAAGCTGATAACAGCCTCATTCTGGTATAAGGAGAGAGAATATGGAATACAGAATTTTAGGAAAAACAGGGCTGAAAATTTCCAGACTTGGATTTGGCGGAATCCCCATTCAGAGAATTGACGCTGAGGGAACAAAGAAACTGCTTCACGAAATGGTGAAAAAAGGAATCAATTATATTGATACGGCAAGAGGATATACAGTCAGCGAAGAATATCTGGGATATGCTATGGAAGGAATCCGTGATAAATTTGTGGTGGCAACCAAGTCTATGGCAAGGACAAAAGATGCTATGAGGGCAGATATTGAAACAAGCCTTGGAAATCTTCGTACAGATTATATTGACCTTTATCAGATACATAATCCCAGCATGGAACAGCTGGAGCAGGTTATGGGAGAGGACGGAGCCCTCCAGGCTCTTCAGGAGGCAAAGGCAGAGGGAAAAATCGGGCATATCGGTCTTACTGCCCACTCCACAGCTGTTTTTGAAAAAGCTCTGGAACTTGACTGGGTGGAGACAATTATGTTCCCATATAATATCGTAGAAAATCAGGGAGAGGAACTGATTCGCCGCTGTACAGAAAAGAATATTGGATTTATTGATATGAAACCGCTGGCAGGAGGCGCTATTGAGGACGCATCACTTGCTCTTCGATATATCTGTGCAAACAGAGATGTGACAGTAGTGATTCCGGGAATGGCAGAGATGACAGAACTGGATCAGAATATAAAAGCTTGTGAGGACGAAACTCCTCTTTCAGGAGAAGAGCTTCAGAAAATGGAAGAAATAAAACAACAGCTGGGAACAGATTTTTGCCGTAGATGTAATTACTGTGCCCCCTGCACTGTGGGAATTAATATTCCAAGTGTATTTCTGTTTGCCGGATATCTTCAGAGATATAATCTGGCAGACTGGGCAAAAGACCGTTACAGTACACTGCCGGTAAAGGCATCTGCATGTATTGAATGCGGAGAGTGTGAGAAGAGATGTCCTTACCATCTTCCGATCAGAGAAAAACTGAAAAAATGCGCTGAGGATATGGGCGAGTAAAATGTGAAAATGAAAAAGCTGCGGATGCACAGGAGAAATTTCCTGGAATCATCCACAGCTTTTTACTATGTATGGTTTTATTTGGCTTTTTTTCTTCCGGGCTCAAAGAACATAAAGAACAGAGCGCTTACAAGAAGAATATACGGATAATAAAGATTTGGTATAATGTCAAAGGCTGACATTTCAAATCCAAGCTCTGCAGCAGTAGAAAGTGCGATCAGCATCTGAGCGCCGTAGGGAATCACTCCCTGGAATACACAGGAAAATGTGTCCAGGATGGAAGCGGTTGTCTGAGGCGTTACATCGTATTCCTCTGCCATTTCCTTTGCAATGGGATTAGCCATAACAATGGCAACGGTATTGTTGGCTGTTGCAATATCCATAGCGCCTACAAGAAGTCCCATGCCCAGTTTTCCGCCCTTTTGAGTTTTAAAGATACGGCGGATAAAATTCAGAAGAACAGTAAATCCGTCATACTTCTGGATCAGCGCACAGATGGCGGATACAAGAATAGCCACCATTGTGGTTTCATACATACCGGCAGCCCCGGTTCCCATATTTGCCAGAAGATCAGTTGCCTGAGTTGCGCCTGTTGCCAGAACAATTACGGAACCGGAAACAATTCCAATGAGAAGAACTACAAAAACGTTGATACCGATAATCCCTCCCACCAGTACAAGTACATACGGAATAATTCGGATCAGATTGTAATCCTTGATAATTGCCGCACTGTCTGCACCGCCTGAAGTACGGATAAAAATAATTGCCAGGGTAACAAGAGCTGCAGGAAGCGCAATCTTAAAATTGGCACGGAATTTATCCTTCATTGCACATCCCTGTCCATTGCAGGCTGCGATGGTGGTATCGGAGATAAAAGAAAGATTGTCTCCAAACATAGCGCCTCCCATAACAGCGCTCACGCACAGCGGAGCTGCAAAGCCGGAAGCTGTGGATACAGCAAGGGCAATAGGAGTAATAAGCGTGATGGTTCCGACTGAGGTTCCCATGGCAAGAGAAACAAAACAGCTTACCACAAACAGTACAATTACTGCAAAGCGTGCAGGAATCACAGAAAGAAGAAAATACGCTACGCTCTCAGCGCTTTCCCTTCCTACAACTCCCACAAAAATGCCTGCAACCATAAAAATCAGGATCATGGTAACAATATTCTTATCACCTACACCCTGTGCCATTACAGAAAGCTTTTCGTCAAAGCTTAATTTGGGGTTCTGGATACATGCAACCAGAAGAGCAGTCAGAAATGAAACCACAATGGGAATATTATAAAAGCCCATGGGAATTTTCAGAACGTACTCGAAAAGAATTCCCAGTCCAAGATACATAACCAGGAATACTGCAATTGGAAGAAGTGCCTTCCAGTTTCCTTTCTTCATATTCATTTTCCTCCATAAAGTAACGTGCTTTCCGCCTGCAGATATATGCGGAAAGTATACTTCATTGTAACATTAAATATGCTGTGATACTACATAAAAATTATTTTTTTATTTACTACTAAAATGCAAACTTAAATTCCACTCTTCGTATGGGCATGCCCCCTACACGCCAATAAAATTTAGTCTTACACATACACAATTTTGCTACATAAATTACTTAATACAAAATCTGGCAAAACAGAATCCGTAATTTGCGAACATAAAAAGATTCTAAACTTGTGTATCCTATAAATCCAAAACAACAAGTATTTTGTACACTTTTTTAACTTGTTCATTTGCAGATCAGTACATTCTGGCAAATAAAAACGCTTCGGGAGGATGCGATCCGAGACTGAAAAATATGACTGTCCATGGCAGTCTGCATCAGGCGCGTAAAGTGGAGAAAGTTGAGAAATCCAGGAAGTTCGAAGCGGATGCGTTCGTTTTATTCCCGGAAAAATAAAACTGGTAAGACCAATTTGGGCGTTATTGACATGTTCTCTTAAGAAAAACAGATGGATATCAGTCAGTTTTCCTATTGTGTAAAAAAGGATATGTGCTATAATGAAAAACACTGATTCTAAAGTTACAACAGTAACGTTTTAATGTATCAAATATTGAAGAATCCACAGAGAAGGAGACAGGATATGAAGTATATGAGACAATTCGGAATCATTTTGGGTGTCACCTGTGCAGGAGAACTGATGAAATATTTTATTCCACTGCCGATTCCGGGAAGTATTTATGGCCTTTTGCTTATGTTTGTACTGCTTCTTACAAAAGTAATTAAGGTAGAAAATGTAAAGGATGTAGGAGAATTTCTGATTGAGATCATGCCATTGATGTTTATTCCTGCAGGTGTGGGGCTGATGGCATCCTGGGGAGAGCTTCAGGGGTTTCTGGTACCTCTTCTTGTAATTACAGTATCCACCACTTTTATTGTTATTTTTGTGACTGGAAAAGTAACGGATTTTATGATGGATCGAAAGGAAAAAACAAGCAGAAAGAACCGGAAAGTAAGGGAGGAGTGAAAAAAGATGGAAAATATAGTTCTTAATTCAGCAACACTGGGATTTGTGATCAGTCTTCTGGCATATGAGATCGGGCTTGCAATAAAGAAAAAATGGAAGCTGGCAATTTTAAATCCTCTTCTGATTTCCATTCTTCTGGTTATTGGAGTCCTGATCCTGTTTGGCGTAGATTACGACAGCTATAATGCCAGCGCACAATATTTAAGTTATCTTCTGACACCGGCAACCGTCTGCCTTGCTATTCCCCTGTATATTCAGCTGGATGTTCTGAAAAAAAATGTGGTTGCCATTATGGTGGGAATTTTATCAGGAGTGGCTGCAAGTATGGGAAGTATCCTGGCTATGGCCATGGCATTTGGGCTGAGCCATAAAGAATATGTAACTCTTCTTCCAAAATCCATTACAACTGCTATTGGAATGGGAGTTTCTGAAGAACTGGGAGGATATGTGACAATTTCAGTTGCCACGATTATTATAACAGGAGTTCTTGGCAATATTTTTGCAGAATCAGTATGTAAGCTTTTCCGTATTCGCCATGCAGTTTCCCGGGGGCTGGCGATCGGAACCGCAGCTCATGCAGTAGGAACTGCCAAAGCAATGGAAATGGGAGAAGTAGAAGGGGCTATGAGCAGCCTTGCGATTGTTGTGTGCGGACTTTGCACAGTGGTTGGAGCTTCGGTGTTCGCCAGTTTTTTGTGACATGGATCTACTGAAAAGTATAGATAAAAAGAAGCTTCAGATATGAAAAGATATTGTTGCAGTTAAGAGTTTGTAATCAAATCCGGCAAAATAAAAAAGCCGTGAACCTATTGATTTTAGTAGGTTTCACGGCTTTTTTAGTGGACCTGGCGGGAATTGAACGAGCAAAGGACACCCAGAAACGTTGATTTTACAGACTTTTTCGTGTGAGCAAAATGTTTTGTAATCAAGCTGTAATCAAATAAAAATTACAAGGAGGAAATTTCTCATACATGACAAGTAATAGAATAATAGTATCTTTTTAGGGCTTATATGCTGTCAAATTAATAAGACAGTGTATAAGCCTTTTTTACTTTTATTTTAGAGTGGACATTGTTGAATGGACTGTATATGTTGGATTGATTCTAGGGGTGAATTTGGAGATTAAAAGCCTATATTATATAAAGCGGTTTGGCAGCATGAACGCAGATGCGAAAATTTTGTATTTTCCGGCAAATTAAAAAATTCGCATTGTAATGTTATCGTGAGAATATAGGAATTTGTTGTGATAAATCGTGTTTGCGTAGGAGTAATTGAGATCAGGAAAAACAGGACGGATTGTTATATTGCGAGAGGGTGAAATGTAATATTTAGTGGGATTGTTGTGGATGGCAGTGTTATTATATTTGAGTAGGAAAGAGGGGTGAACTGTGTGCTATTGGGTGTTTACTAGGCTTTTATATACAGTATATAATTATACCCGATTACGAAAAATGTACCACCATGGTGTAATACTAAAAATGCTTTATATTGCTGTGCGTTTTATGATGTTAAATACAAAAAAAGAATTAAATGTATAAGAAACAAAATACATATAATTATCTGATAATTTACGATAAGCAACACAGAGTTTATTAATTGTAAAAAGTATGATATTTTATATCATACCTAATTCATACTGAACCAGTAGGAATTTGTATTTTTGGTATCATCACGATTAATAGGACGAACAGAGCTTTCTTGCAATTACGGTTAATCATGCACAGATAAAATCCAGATATTATAACAGAAAATATAAAAGTGAGTAATTTTCCATAGGATACATAGAAAAATTATTAACGTTGAAATCCCTTACAACATATATCCAGAATATGAATTTGCTGTAAAATTTAATAAAAAAAGTGGTAAAAATCCCTTATTATATATGGGATAAATACCAACTTTTTTCGAGGACAAAATGCTGATTTTTCAAAGGGAGTTGTTCAGGTGCAATTTATTCCATATTCAATAATTCTTTTTTATATTTATAAAAACTTTTTCTGGAAATTCCTGCAAGAATAATGGTTTCTGTGTCATTTAATGCACCGCCAAAAGTTCTATTATGCTTTTTTATGATTTCTTTAGCTTCCAGAGATTTTCTTGTAACAAGGTGATTTCCCTGTACCTGTCCAATTTGTTTGCCGTTTAGTTTTGCCGATTGGATTCCTTCTCTTGTACGTTGACGGAGATCCTGTACTTCTTTCTCAGATTGTTCAAAAGCAAGCCGTATCTGTTCTTTAGCAAGAAGTAATAAATATTTATTAATCCCTTCCAGAATACAATCTATATTAGTTCCTGTAGTTGGTATACCGCCCTGCAAAGCTTTTTTATAAGTTTCTGTGTTGATGTGTGGCTCTTTCAGGAAAATCAAATTAATGCCTTTACAAAATAAATCTTCATACATTAAGAAGCCTTCTTCTGCATTTCTGGACATTCTGGAAACAGAATCAAAGACTATGGTATCTTCTGAATGTATTCTAACAAGTAATTTATCAAATTCTTTTCTACCCTGAAATTTTGTTCCGGTAAAAACTTCTCGTATAATTTCCGCATCAGGATAAAGTGACAGGATATTCCGCACCTGTCTGTCTATATTCTGTTTAGGAGTGCTGATTCTGGTATAGCCGTATATTTTACTCATAGCGCATTTACCTTTTTAAAATTATGTGGTAAATCTGAGGAGCGGTAAATTTACCACTATCCAGTAAGAAAAAAATACTTCTTTTACATAGGCATTTGCAGCAGTTTTACCACTTTTGCATGTATACGTCAGATTTACCACTATCTATTATAAAGTTCCTGCTGCATCTACTCATAGAATACAGCAGGAACGAACAGTTGACAAGTTACATTGCAATTAACATAATAATTCCTTTATATACAAGTTCATATGTATACTGATTTTGCAGAATGAACTGTACACAATAATCATTTATCAAATCAAGATGCAACATATATCTGGATATGTCCGGTCTAATGCCATACATATTCGAGATCATATCATTAGGTCTGTTTGCTTTTATCCAGTCACCTATTTTATCGTTTAAATCCCTTACAAAGCTGTTGTACCGCCTTTTGTCGGGATTCGTCATATAGGTATCTTCAGAAATCACCTGTTCAAGAGCATCAGAAGAAATCCCAATGATTTTACTTAAAGTATCAGAAGAGACTACTACACGCTCATATCCTGTTAATCCTGCCGGAACTGAAAACTGATTATTCATAATACAACATCCTCCCTGTTATTTATCCATTCATTCTTGTGTTAAGCTTAGAAAAAATATCCTTATATTCATTCTGTGTACGAACCAGAGTATTCAAGATATCATTATCAACATCTTCAGGACATATAGCAGCAATCATTCTGTCAGTGAAATCAAGCAGGAAATCAATATATTCCACATGTGATATCTGTCCGATAGACAGTAAAGCTTGCAGGAAACCACGTACAGAAGAGAGAGCAGTAGCAGGGGTTTCACTGTTATTGATCTCAGTAACCTGTTCGTCAATGAATTTCTCAATAGAAGTAACCGCTTTTTCGTGCAACATAAGTTCGTCCTCAGAGGATTCAATTTTGTTTTTGGTCTGCAAAAGCTTATTAAAATCAAGCTTTTTATATTCTTCAATGAAGTTCTCGTGTTCCATAAGGTCAGGATTAATCAGGAGCGCAGCCTTGTATCTGAACCGGATAACAAAATCATTCCCTTCATTTACTGTAATCTCGTTATAATCGACCATAGAGAAGATAAAGCCATAAAAACAGTCAAAAGCTCTCTGTGGTGTCAGTACGCCGTCTGCTGCCATTTGTAAAAAAGTTTCTTCTACGGAATTGATTTTTACCTCTGTCATGTTTAAAGTATTCTGTTTCATATTGGAATCCTCCTGTTAAATATTTTATTTTTATAAGCATTACAGCCTATATGCGTAATTAATAACCAACTGCCGCCCAGTGAATAATCATTCCGAGCGGAAACCCTGTAAACAGCAAAGTAAGTACAATCCACTGGAAAAAGGTATTCAAGCTATGTACTATCTGTTTTTTTAGATTATGCTTAAAAGCAGCAGCCCACTGTTCATAGGTCATTCTTTTATCAGTCATTATGTAAGTCCTCCTTCAGCAATCTTCCTGTAAATAAATCAATGCACATCTGGAAACCAGATTTAAAAGCAACCTCTTCACAGATACAGGCAATCTTCATAATATTTTCTTCCAGTAAAAGCTGATCCTTGACTGCTGCCAGATGAAGCTGATCTGTAAGAAGCTTCATAACTGTATCAATGGTTTCTCTGGATGCTTTATTGAAATCGTGATTTGTCCATTCTGCAAAGATCGCATTTATGATTTCATTTTTCATGTTATGCCAGTTCCTCCCTGCCCGTATAGCCGATAGCACAGCAGATATATCATCCTTCCTGAAAATTCACATTGTTATAACTACAGGAATCTTTAATGCTGTTATAAAATTTCTCAGCTTCCTGTTTGTCAGTAAAGCATCTGGTATAAGATGCACCATAGGTATTAAATGATACTCTGTATAACATAGTCATATATCCTCCTTTTTTGACTACCTCCCACCCTGTACAGGTGGGAACGCTCACAGCTTAAAGCCCTGTTTATAGTGGCTGTGACCACTTATTTCACATATAATCTTCTGTACTGACTGATTCTCTGGTACTCTGCCAGTGATCCGAGATCAGCTTCAAGACGTTTACTATCAATAGTCCTTCTCTCACAGGTGGAAATCTTTACTGTAAAGTCTGATCCTGTCTCAGTCAGCTTCTCATTGGAATCTAAGTAACCAATGATTTCACGCTCTGCATCTTTTAACTGTTCTTCAAGTTCTTCCTTCAATGCCTTTAAGCTTCTGTAATCAGCTACAACCTTTTCTAACTCATTCATTGTTTTACACATTGTTTTGTCCTCCTTAGAATTATATATTGTTTTGTAAATGTATTTCGTTTACTTGTTGGAATTAATATAAACGTTATTCGTTTATTTGTCAAGTACTTTTTAAATATTTTATATTTATATTTACATTTATTTCGTTTATTGACATATATAGCAATTCCATTTATACTTATATAAAATATATTTATAAGGATGTATGAAATTATGGCATTTATTTATCAGAATAACAAACAAGTAAAAGATGAATTTAGGAAAATGCTTATTGATAAAGATGTTACAATGTCACAAGTTGCGGAAAGATTAGAGATTATTCCGCAGCAGTTGAATAATCGTTTTAATAATAAGCGTATATCTTTATCTGATTTACAAGCATGGCTTAATACTGTAAACTGCGATCTCAAAATAACATTTGTTGACCGCACCACTGGGAAAGAATTTTAGGTATAACAGAGCCGGAACGTATCCGGCTTATTATTTTGTTTTTCTTTTTCCTGTTCTTCCCCCGTCATGCCGTTAGATCAGCGTTGTTTTAAATAAAATCTAAATCAAATGCCGGATACCAAGCATCTTTATAAAAGAATTGCTTCCCTTCAATGGAATCATACCTTGTAGGAACTTCTTTCAAAAAATCCTCAACTGTTTTTGCATTTGTTTTTACCAGTATTGAGCAACCGTCAAATAATTCTAATTCTTTCATGTTCATTTCCTCCTGTACTATGTTTGTGTTGTGCTTGTGTTTCATTTGATAATTGTATTATATACTGGGTACAGTATAAAATCAATATGTAATATGTAACAAATGTACCCAGTATAAATTGTGCAAAATGTATACTGGGTACAGTATTGTAATGATATAACGCATATGTTACTATATAAGAAAAGATATATTGTGAGGTGATTTCATGGCATATAGTGAAGCACAAAAAAAGGCAGTAAAGAAATATAATGAAAAAACTTATGATGAAATTAAATTAAGAGTAAAAAAAGGCAATAAAGAAATTATACAAAATTATGCTTCTGCAAAAAACGAGACAGTCAATGGATTAATAAATAGACTATTAGAAAATGAAATACCTGATATCAAAGAATGACAACTGTTATATTATATATAGCAGTTTTTTTCTAGCAACATAAATACTGGGCACAGTATAAAAATTGTACAATTTATTTATATATTATTTAGTGAAAATGTCTATTGAATCTATACTGGGCACAGTATATAATTATCCCATACTCAAAAGAAACAGCGATACAAAAGCAAAATCAAAGCGGAGGTTATGGGATATGAAGAAAAGCGTAAACGTCTATGATATGGTAACAGATAGAATCATAGAAGAATTAAGCAAAGGTATCATCCCATGGGAAAAGCCATGGACAGGAACAAGATCAGGAGCATACAACAGAATCAGCAAGAAGCCATATTCAATTCTTAATCAGATGCTATTGAAGCATAGCGGAGAATATGCAACCTTTAAGCAATGGCAGGATCTGGGCGGTCGTGTAAAAAAAGGTGAGAAATCTGAAATCGTTGTTTTCTGGAAAATCCTTGATAAAGAAGAGATCACAGAGGACGGCGAGAAAGAAGTACATAAAATCCCATTGCTGAGATACTACAATGTTTTTCATATCTCACAGGTCGAAGGTGTCGAACCATTGACAGAACCTTTTACAGAAGTACAGCCGATTGTAGCAGGTGATAAGCTTATAACAGACTACATCACCAGAGAACATATAGACTTTAGCGAACAGGCAAGTAACAACGCATATTACAGACCCTCAACAGATAGTATCGTAGTTCCAATGAAAGAACAGTATAAAATAATCAATGAATATTACAGCACAACGTTCCATGAGATCACACACAGCACAGGACACCAGAACAGGCTGAACAGATTACAGAGCGGACAAGTTGCAGCTTTCGGTTCAGAAGAATACAGCAAAGAGGAACTTGTTGCAGAAATTGGCAGTGCTGCATTAATGAATCTGTTAGGAATCGAAACAATAAAAACCTTTAGGAATACAGCAGCTTATATACAGAGTTGGCTGAACGTCCTGAAGAATGATAACAAGTTTATCGTATCAGCAGCAAGCAAAGCAGAAAAGGCAGTAAATTTTATTTTAGGTGAATAGGCAGCAGTCCAGTAAAGAGGTTGAATAAACCTCTTTTTCTGTATTACAAAATCACTAATAATAGAGAAACCCACACAAAGAAATCACTTTTTTTTGTGAATATTCTACTTGACTTTTAATGTAGAAATGGTATCATATATTATATAAAGTTAGGCAGGAGGAACCGGAAGGAAATGTTACAATATAAAATTGATATCATTGCAGAGCTATCAAAAGTCGGAATCAATACTACTACTGCTAAAAATACAGGTATTTTCGGTCAAGAAACAATGAAAAAGTTTAAAGAGGGAAATACTAAAATATCACTTGATAACCTTAATCGGCTATGTGCTGTACTGGAAATGCAACCAAGAGATATATTAAAGTATATAGAGACAGATGAGGACAGAGAAAAATATATCTCAAAAATTAGAGAAAATAATTGACAATCACAAATTTTAGTGATATTATAATAATGTCAATAGGGCAAGCGATTGACAAAAAAGGGAGGTTTAGAAAATGGAGGTTAATGAAATGACAGAAAAAGAGATGAATACTGTTAAGATGTCAACGTTATATGAACTTAGATTAATCTTTACCCAAGGTGACAAAAAGGAATATAGCACAGAAGAAATCGTAGAATTACTGGATAAGATAGCAACCGCAAAAGACCAGAAATAACACAAGAAACAGGGGCTTGTCACCCTGTTTTTTTTCTGTCTGCATCCTTAGGGCGTGTTTCACGACGTACCTATATATTACAGAAATATTTACAGAATCAATAATATATGCTTCACAGGCAGCAGGACGGAAGAGCAAGAGAGAAATTGTCAGACAGTCAAAAATAAAAGTGTACCAATGAAGTAAAGAATTATAAATCATAGATATTGCATATGCTTTTGTAGGGGGTCGCGTTTCACGACATACCTTATTTATTATATCCCTACTGAAGCACAAAAATAAATTGTCTATACAGTTTGTGTCGGACAGTAGGAGAACAGTCACAGCTACAGTGTGACCGTGACCGAACACAATTATATAATAGGGGGTACATATAACTTGAAAAGGGCTTATTTTTCTTGCTTATACCCATATGTGGCATATCTCTACACTGATCGCAATTTGTAGCCGATTACGAAAAATGGTAACAAAAATGTCAGAACAGAAGTCTCGCATAATCCGAACCAGCTCGAATCAACTCAAAACAATCAAATTTAACCACAACTAACTTAACAAAGGGGGTAATTATAACTTATACCCTTATAACTCATACCGCAGCTTATATTATTTACAGCAGTAGGGTATACAATGTCAAATTTTGTATTTTAAGGTATCAAATATAAGATAAAAGTGTTGAATATAAGATAAAAGTATTGAATATAAGATAAAAGTGTTGTATTGTGTAGATAGAAAATATAGTGTATAAACCTGATTCAAACAGAAATTTCATTTTTATTTTGTTATAATCCTCTTAAAATTAATTTAAAGAGGTTTATTATGTCTTGTACCAAAAAAAGTTTACGAAAAAATAATAAAGCAAAGATACAGAAGAAGGAGGCGGAAAATATGGCAGTATTCTCGAAACCAGCAAATTTTTCTTTTCAAGTTGCCGAATCAAAGACAGAAGCTTTTATAAAAAAAGATACTCGCCCGGGCTTTAAGCAGACTATGGAAAAATTTAAAAAACATGGAGGAAAGACAACTCCTATAAAATGACTGAATCAAAATATACATATGGCAAAGAAGTAGAATATACGATAGAAAAATTAACACAAAAGAATATATTTTATACAGAAACTTTTGATTGCGGAAACGAGGAGATTAATCACTATCTTAAACATAAAGCATTAGATGATGATATTGGACTTACTTATTTAGTGATAGATCAATATAGTTCTGTTGTGGGATATTGCACCATAGCTTGTTCTGGTATAACACATAGGTATCAAAACAATATAAGAACAATTCCGTCTATTGAAATTAGATATTTTGCTATTGATAGTAAATTACAGAAGCTTCAATATGATAAAACAGAAGAACATTATTATTTTAGTGATTATGTAATGTCTGAATTTATGTATAAATGTTCAGAAATTGCAGAAAATATAATTGCTGCAAGATATATTATTCTGTATTCTGTAGAAGATGCAATTAAATTTCATACACGTTTAGGATTTTGTGATTTTGCTGAGTTTTTTGAAGCAGATAAATATAGATATATAGACGGTTGTAAACCTATGTATATTGAAATTCCTTAATAAACCAAAGGGCATAGTTGATAACTATGCTCTTTTTGTATCACATTTGCAGATATCCAAGAACAAGTCTGATCTGTTCTCATCTACATAGCCGCCAGTCTTACGGATGGAAGGGAGAACCTCGGATGTTACCCATCTTTTAAATTTCTTCGCATTCGGCATCTTGCTGGAAAGAATAAGACTGTAAAGCCCTGACTCATTGATGATGATTGTTTCCTTATCCTGATTACCATCAAAGACCATTTCTTTTGTGCGATCTTCTGGTGCTACATGACGATTAATATCTCGACTACCGTTTTGGTAGTCGAGACTGTCGGCTACATCCTTTCCAACAAACCACGGTTCATCATCCTGCATAATAACTCTTACATCTCCGAATTCTGAGTTGCTAAATGTCTGGAGAGGGGATGTTGCGGTGGAAGTAGTAGTGTTTACTGTCTTAGGGCGTGTTTCACGACCTTTGCTCATTGTTGTTAATTTCAAAGGTAGTAGATGTACACCCTCTGAATACATGCTTATAATTTAACCATGCCCTGAAACGGGGCATAGGGGTAAGTATAAAAATACCAAAACGGTACTTTCGAGTAAACCACATTGCCATTTTGGGAATCTGGTATTTATGGACAAGAGAGTAACAAAATGTTACTCTCTTGTCTGATCTCGATAGCGTTTTGCTATTGAGCCGATGGAGTCACGAATCGTTACCCTATCCCCTCATATCCAATAATTCCACAATAAACTACATTTTTTACATTCATCATATACAGTACATTTTTAATCACCTATAGAGCTGTAATTCTGTCTGCATAGCTTCAGTGATAAAATATCCACATACATCCATAGAAACGATTCTAGGCACAAATTTGAGCGAAATAAGCTACTAATCAGGTACAAGGTATGTACTGCTACCTAGGCTGAATGAACGGTGAACGATTCGTTCTGTCAGGTCAGAACATCCCGGCAGCAGGACAGATAAAATAATACACAGAAGTATAGATATCTAAGTCTGTGAAACACCGAGTTAGAAAAAATATATAAAATATAGCGAAAAATTATTTGTCATATACAGTACATTTTTGGAGAGAATATACTCCTAGAATCCACTTCACCTCTCAGATGATAACTTGTCCACCTAATACCACTGAAATGGATTCTAGGGCTATATACGCTCCTAAAGTCTACTAATCACGTATAAGGTAGAGTGACGGATGCTCTCAGATCGGAGCCACAGGCAGCAGCAGGACAGAAAAAAGTTGACAGCAAATAAATATAATGATATGCTTCCATACAAGCAAATAATCCATATATATTCTAAGAAAATTCTAATTCTATCAAATTTCCCAAAAAACGTAAGAATGTCAAAAAAATTATCTTAAAAAAATCCATATAAAATATAAATAAAATGAATATCGAGTTACGTCCGGTATATGAGGGAAATACATTTCCTGAAAATCTACACGAAGTCAAAAAAAATAGCTCAATAAATCCCATATAAAATATAGACAAAATCAAAGTGTAAATTCGTCCGGTATATGAGGGGAATAACTTTTGTAAAATTTCCTAAAAAACGTAAGAATGTCAAAAAAATTATCCCAAAAAAATCCATATAAAATATAGATAAAATGAATATCGAGTTACGTGTGGTATATGAGGGAAACAACTTTTTGGCAGAGGTGTGATTTTTTCCAGATTTCCCGAAAATCTGCACGAAGTCAAAAATTTAGGTGTATAAATCTATTGTAACAGCTGTGAAAATTTACGATTGCAATTCGTGTGGTATATGAGAGAATGAACTTTTTTCACTGAGATTAAAAGCATCAGTAAAATAAAAGAAGATTTAAAAGGAGTGAATCAATATGAGTGAAAAACCAAGAGAAAGACACAGAATTATGATTGATGTTCCTGAGAGTACGCATAGGAATTTAAAGGTTATGACTGCGTTAAAAGGAATGTCAGTACAGCAGTATATCAGGGGCTTAATTCAAGCTGATATGCAATGTCTACAGGGAATTACAAAGCTTCTTGCAAGCGAAGATAATACCTCTAAATAAATAGGCAGAGATTAGCAAGAATAAATGTTCTGATATTAAAAAGCAAAATTAAAGAAAGAGGTAAAATTCAATGCTTACAAGAAAAACCAAAGCAATTAAGAGCAGGAGAACCGCATGGTTACTGAGAAAGGCAGGTTATGAAATTATATCAGTTGAACCTAACCGGATGCAGCCGGAATATGATGTATACATTTTTGAGATTGTACCCGGATTCCAAGAGGAACTTGACAAAATTATAAAAGAAACTATGGAATATAAAGCAAGTAAGAAATAATGAAAGGAAGCAATTTACAAGCTATGAATAAAGAAGATTATGTGTTTATAGATAAACATAAAATTCATGATTTCCGCGAAAAAGGAATCAAAAATGGATGGGAATTTATCCTGTACTGTAAGATATGTTCTATGTCAAAACAGAATGGATTTTGTACTGCTACTAATAAATATTTTGCAGATTTCGTTAATACTACAGAAAGAAATATTCAGAAGTATTTAAGTGATCTCAAAATTAAAGGATTTATTAAAAGTTATGAAGGCAAAGCAGGATCATGTACAGATTCCCGAAAAATTTATCCTCAATTGCACAAGGTAAATACAGTGATTAATACAGATAATGAGAATCAAATTATGAATGATTGTTCCCATAACCCATGTCCAACTGTTCATCCCACCCACGAACAAATGGACAGGGGAGAGGTGAACAGTTGGACACCCACCCACGAACAGTTAGGTCATGACCCACGAACAGTTGGGTCACAACCCACGAACAAATGGGTCGTAACCCACGAACAGTTGGACACCCAAGTAATAGATAGTAATAGTATAGTAATAGATAGTAACGGAGACGCTGCGGCTGTAGCCTTGCTGGATGTCGCTGACGCTCCAGAACGCTCCGCTTCGCTCGCTCAACATTTACATACTGAAGCTGATATAATGGAATTAAAATTTGAAGGTAATGTTCCAGATAAACATATGCCTGATATTATGAAACGCCAGTATCAGAATCTTTTATTTCGTGTTGCTGATGGTGATATGGATATAAATGATATGAGGGATTCTATGATTCAGGAGTTTACAACTGGATTTTATAAGTGTAAGAGAGAACCAGTAAGTATATATGTGGATTATTTAATTACTCATAATGGACTTACAGAAAAATAATTTTATTGTTTTATATGTGTTTTAGCACAGAAAGGATATATAAATGGCTAAAGTATTTACTTCATGGAGTGCTTTAGAATCTGCTTTACAGAAAGAAGTATCTGACGCTACAGAGGAAGTTATAGACAATTCTATAGATACACTTTTTAAGAATGTAGATATGTTTTATTCTTCTGAAGAAGGAAGATATATCAGACAGGGGCATCTTGCAGCTTCTCCTGAATCAGAGTTTCATGGTGGAGGTTCTGTTTCTTCTGGTGAAATCAGACTGAATACAGGTTACACTTATGTTCCTTCTGGACGCAGTACACAGCAGATTTATAACTATGCTGAAGATAATGGATTGTTAGGTCATGGTGGTTTTTGGAACAGAACTATGACTGCTATTCCCGGATATATCCAGAAGTCTTTTGGCAGCAGATTTAGATAAAAATTGAATATAGAATATACAAATATTATAGAAGATAAGGAGATTTATTATTATGTCAAAAAGAAATTTAACAAATATTATTAAGGATATGAACCAGTATAATCCTAGTTACTCAAAATCAGGTAAATTAATATGGCATGAAATTAGTGAATATAGACCTAAAATTGAATTTAAAACTATTAGTATAGATAAGCTTAAAACATATAGTTATACTATTGACACTGAGCTTTTAAGAGCATCATTAGAACAGTATATGCGTACAAATGAATTGATTCCAATACAGATGCGTTTATATGATAATTTAGTACAATCAGGACATGAACAATTAATACTGGCAGAAACTATGGGGATTACAGAAATTCCGTATATTGGCTGTTATGATGGTTCAATTAATCATAAGCCATATCAAGACAAAACGTGTGTTATTACTGATTGTGAAGGTAATCCAATTTATGTTGGATTGGAACAGTATGAAAAAATCAAAGAATGTATTATTATGTGTAAGAAATTAGGATTAAGAATGGAGATTTTACCTGTATATCGCTTTAGAATTTATAATATTAAAACGGGCAGGCAAATAAAATATACTGGTGGAGAAGAAGCAAGATTAAAATATTTATATAATTTTTTGAAGATTATGCTTGCCGAAAAAGAAGGTAAAGGTGATAATAAATAATGGCTGAAGATTTCAGAGCGAGAGTTACAGGAGAGCTTGACCTGTCAGAAGCCGAGGGCAAATTACAACAATTCTTAAATAACAAAAATAAACTCAAAATAGATGTAGAATTAAATCAAAATTCAGCAAAGAAATTAAGTTCTGATATTGAAAAGGGTGTGAAGCAGACAAAGCTTGACACCTCTTCTATTTCAAAACAGTTAGCAGATTCTTTTAACATTTCAGACAAACAGATCATCAATCAGATTAAATCCCAGTTAAATTCTATGGTGGCTACGCTCAGTAAAGCATGGAACGGTACAGACTTTCATGTTACCGATAAAGGCTTTCAGGATTTCTTTGGTGGTATCGAACCGTTAAAAAATACCCTGTCCGATCATGCAAAACTGGTACAGGGAGCTACTGGTATTTATGATAAGTTCTTTGATTATTTCAAGGACAAACAAATCTTTATATCAGATGCCCTAAAGGATGCACTAGATACCGATACCTACAAGGAACTGCTGCAAAATAATATCGGTAAGATCACCCGTGACGCATCAAAAGGTGTGGATATCAGCTCTATCTGGGGTGAGATGAAATCACTGTTTCCTGAACATTTTTCAGATGATATCATCAATCAGGCAGATCAGTTATTACATACGTTTGATCTGGTAAAGAAAGCCCGTGAGGATATGACAAAGACTATATCCTATGCAGATATGGATTCTCAGATGAAACAGTCTGTAGATGATTTTGCATGGCAGCAGGCTTCTGATTCTGCGGAAATGATTATGAAAAATCTGAAGAATAACATTCAACAGGCTTCAGAAATCAGTAAAACAACTATTGACCTTGATGTAAATATTAATACGGACAAGATTACTTCTGATATCAGAAATGCCATTAAAAATGCAGGGAACATGGCAGAAGAGCCTGTGCCGATTGAGTTAAAAATCAATGAGGAGCAGCTTATTTCTTCTCTCCGGTCAGCGATCAACAGACTTGCATCCGGGGATGAACCAGTAAAAGTAGATGTACAGGTGAATAAAGATTCCCTGAAATCAGAACTACAGGCTGCTTTATCTGATGTGGAGTTACCTGTTGATATCAAAGTGGATGCAGACAGTCTGACAGACGAGATCAGGGCAGCAGTCAACAGTATTACAGATCTTGAAGTTGATCTTCATGTAAATACCAATGCTGTCCGGGATGAAGTAGACAATACCGTAAATACAAGTGGTATCACAGTTCCTATGGGACAGGGAAATATTCCGAACCTGTATGCTTATCAGCAGATGTTAAATAACATCAATGCAGCAGGAGCAAGAGGACAGTCGGTATTTCAACGGTTCGGTGGAAGCCTGAGAGAAGCCTTTAGTACCTTTACTATGGCGGATATGCTTCAGGATGGGATTTATAAAATCATAGATGCAGGAAAGCAGGGACTTGAAACTGTCAAAGAGTTTAATGATCTGAAAACAGACCTTGCTATGGCTACTGGTGAGGGGAAAGCTTATGTAAATGACCTGATGAAAAGTTACAATGATCTGGGACAGGAGTTAGGCTCTGTTACCTCAGAGGTAGCATCTTCTGCGGACAGTTGGCTGAGACAGGGGCGTACTATGGCTGAAACAAATCAGCTTATTCAGGATAGTATGGTGTTAAGCAAAGATGCACAGATGGATTCTGAACAGGCTTCAAAAGTGTTGACTGCTACCTTGAATGGTTTTCAGATGAGCGCAGATCAGGCAGGACATATCAATGATGTATTGACAAGCATTGACCTTCAGTCTGCTTCTGATGCCGGGGGAATTGGTGAAGCTCTTTCCAGAACTGCATCTATGGCAAATAATGCAGGAGTATCATTAGAGAAAACTGCTGCAATGATAGCGACCATTAAAGATGTTACACAGCAGAGTGATGCAGTTATAGGTACTTCTATTCGCTCAATTCTTTCCAGAATGAACAACATTAAAGTTGGTAAGTTTGTAGATGATGAGACAGGCGAACCTTTAAATGATGTGGAAAAGGTTCTTGATAAAGTCGGAATTTCCATGCGTGATATTAACGGACAGTTTCAGGATTCCGAGCTTACGATAGATTCTATAGCGGATAAGTGGAGTACATTTGATAAGAATACACAAAAGGCAATCGCTACAGCTGTAGCAGGAACTCGTCAGATTAACAGTTTTATTGCTATGATGGATAACTGGGACAAAGTACAGTCTCTTACAGATGCAGCTTTTCATTCAGACGGTACAGCACAGAAAAAGTTTGAAGAAAACTATATGACTTCTTTGGAAGCTAAGACAAATGCCCTAAAAGCAAGTATGGAGAATCTGGCTACTACAGTAGTATCGGACGATATGTATGCAGGATTCCTTGACGGGGCAAAAGCAGTAACCGATTTTGTAGCCCAGACGGATTTACTTCAGGCATCCCTTGCAGGACTGGGAGCAGCAGGCGGAGCTTTTGCCCTGAACTGGATTGGTGACATGATACAGGGATTCAGTGATCTTTCCTCTGCAATGGATATTGTAAAGGCTACGAATATCACAGATGATGCTTTTGAAGGTCTGTTAAATCTGACACAGGGATTATCAGAATCACAAACAAAACTTGTGTTATCCTCAAAGGCTTTATCGGATGCTCAGAGAATTGCAATCCTTATGGGACAGGGAATGTCACAGGCAGAAGCACAGTCAGCAGTAGCAGCTATGGGACTTGCATCTGCACAGGGAGCAGCTACCGCATCCACGGTGACGTTATCTGGTGCCTTAAAAGGATTATGGGCTACACTGGCTGCAAATCCCCTGATTTTGATTGCTGCCGGGGTAACTGCTGCCGTTGCTGCTGTTTCTGCATACAATCATTCCATTGAGGAAGCGGTATCTTCTGCAAGGGAATCCGGTAATGCATGGGAAGAAAGCCATAGTTCTTTACAGGATAACGTAACTAAGATTGAGGAACTTCGTGCTGCTCTGGAATCCGGTACTTTGTCCGAACAGGAAGCGGCACAGGCAAAAAGTGAACTATTATCCATACAGGAATCCTTATCAGAATCCTATGGAAATCAGGTGGAAGGGATTGACCTTTTAAATGGTTCCTTAACAGAGCAGCTTGCTTTACTGGATAAAGTTGCTCAGAAAGAAGCAGAAACTTTTAAGAATGAGAATAAAAAGGGGATTGACAAAGCCCGGACAGAAATGGAGAAAGACCGCCATACGTATTTAGGACAGTTTACCGAGGATGGTTCTGAGCAGTCAAAAGCAATCAAAAAATCAGTAGAAGAGCTACAGAATACTTATGGCGAGGAAGTTATTAAGCTGTCAGAGGGCATGGAAGGAACCGGGGCAATCCGGATTGATCTGGATGCAGATGCTTCTACTGCAAAAGAAGCCCTGAATGATTTTATGTCAGAGATGGACAGCATCCAAAAACAGTACGGAGAATCAGATGTCGTATCTTCCATGATAAACCGTGCTTCTGGTGGCTTAACAGAAGTAAAAGGGGTTCTGGACGAATATCAGGATCTCTACCAACAGGCGCAGAAAGCAGAGCTTCTTTCGGATGATCGTTTATTTAAAGCGGACGGGAAGAAACAGACTGCTTCGAAATGGCTGTCCGATTATGCCAAATCCATAGAAGCCTATAACAAAGCAGTGGCAGAAGGGGATAATGCTGCAATCACACAGGCAAAATCACAGTTTGATGCGATAGATGCAGCTATGTCAGGGCTTGCAGACGGTAAAATGTCCGCCTATGCCGACCAGATCGAAGAAGTACGGTCACAGTTAAATGAAACAGCCATTGCTACGGATAAATTTAATAAAGCGGTAAAAGGTCAGGATTCTTCTGAGTTTGGAAAAGGTGTTTCTGAAACAGCAACAGCTTTAAAAGAGCTTTCTTTATCCGATACAGATTTTAAGTATGCATTTGAGACAGATGGAATACAGGACGGGGAAGAAGCGGTACAGTCTATGGTTCAGGCTGCTGTTGATTGTGGTGTGATCTCGGACACCTCTGCATCTTCTGTAAATAATCTTGTTTCTATGCTTACACAGTTAGGTGTGATATCCAGCTCTACAGGTGCAGGATTAGATTCTGCTGCAAATGCGGTATCTGGTCTTACTACGGAGATTGAAGCTGCAAACAGTGCGTTATCTGGGATCAATGCAGCCACTTCTTTACTGGCTTCACAGGGTACAGGGAAATCTATCAGTATAGAAGATTTTAATTCAGAGGAATTACAGGATTATACATCTGCCCTTGAATATAACAATGGTGCATTACAGTTAAATGCAGATAAAGTAAGGGAACTTCAGAAAGCAAAAGCAGAGGAAGCAATACAGACCAATGATAACCTGAAGCTTGAGAAGCAGTCCCAGTACATGCAGAATATCGCAGAGATTGAAGAGTTACAGGATGCATTAAGAGGACTATCGGATGCCAAAGGGGAACAGGCAGAAACCATACAGTCAAGTATTGATGCACTTCTGACAGAGAATGATTCCATTGTAAACCAGTGTTCACAGCTGGATTTATTGTCTGCATCCCTGAGAGAAGCAACCGGAGCATATCAGAACTGGCTTGATAAGCAGAATACCTCAGAATCCGGGGATATGTTTGATGATGCACTGGGAGCCATGCAGCACATTGATGATACCATACAGAACACAGATTCGGAGTATTATGGACGTATTGGACGGGAATCGTATCAGGCAGCAGTGGAGTTTATCATACCGGAATCCATAGACGGGCAAAATGCAGAAGCCGTACAATCCTATATGGATTCCATTGAACATTATTTTACCCATGATGCAGACGGGAACCGGATGGGGCTTGATGTTGCAGAGTTTTGTCAGAGCGCAGTCGATCAGGGATTAATGACGATTGACGAAGCAAGCGGACAATATCAGATTGCAGGACAGACAACCATGCAGGATTTTGTAGACGGTCTGAACCTGTCTATGCCAATGGTACAGGCATTTTTCGGAGAAATGGAAGAGTTTGGAGGTCAGTTTTCATGGGCGGATGAAGCAATTAAGACTTTCGGTGATCTGGGGATGGCAGCAGGAGAAGCAAAAGCAAGAATTGAAGAAGCTTCCGGCGGTACTGGTATGGATATCCAGATTGATGTGTCAGATATCGAAACCACAGAGGGTAAAATCTCTGCTCTGGAACATACCATTTCCCAGATGCAGGATTATAAAGGGACAGTAGGGCTTGACGCTTCACAGGTAGAGGATGCCAATACCATTATCCAGTATTGTATCACACAGAAACAGATGTTAGAAGCTCCGGCGGTTATGTCGGTAGATACTTCTCAGGTAAGCGGAGAGATCGGCAATGCAATCTCATTATTACAACAGTTCCAACAGACACAAGATACTATGGAATTACAGGCTGCTATTGGTGCGGATACTTCTGAAGCAGAAGGGAAACTGAATGGTCTGGTAGGGGAAATACAGGCATTATCCCCGGAAGTAAAAGCAAAACTGGGAATTGACGGTACTTCAGTAGCAAGTATTCAGGCATCTATACAGGGACTTACCCCTGAAGTGATGGTAAAAGCAGGAATAGATTCTTCTGAAGTGGATGCTTATGCAGCGCAGGATAAGAAGTCCGGCGGTACAGTCAAATGGAAAAATGATACTGCAACTGTAGACGCATGGGCAGCAGAAAACCATACTTCCAATGGTACTGTAATCTGGGGGAATAATACGGCATCAGTTAAAACGAGTTTTCAGGCTACAGGAGTGGTAAACTGGGTAAACAGCAATCCTCCTTCTGGTGGCGGTAATAGTGTGAACGGTACGGCTCACGCAAGCGGTACAGCCCATTATCCGCATTTAGTAGGTCATGCCAATGCAAAAGGAAACTGGGGAACAAAAACATCTGGAACGACATTAGTCGGAGAACTGGGACGGGAGATTGTGGTAGACCCTTCTTCCGGTACATGGCATACCGTAGGGGATAACGGTGCAGAGTTTATCAATATCCCTAAAGGCAGTATTGTATTCAATCATCTTCAGACAGAAGCACTTCTCGAAAGAGGGTTTGTCGCAGGCAGAGGAAAGGCATCTGCTGCCGGTTCTGCTATGGTTACTGGCGGTATTTCTATCGGACAGGCACATCTTGCTTCCGGCAACAAGCCATCTTCCAACAATTCTACACATTCTAATACCACTTCCTACAATAACAATACAGGCGCAGTCAACAGCAATACAAAGGCTACCAATGACAATACCAAAGCAGCCAAGAAATCCACACAGGTATTTGACTGGGTTGAGCGAAGATTAAAATACTTTGCTGACAAAACAAAAGCGATTGCTGACAGTATTAATGATTATATTTCTTCTTCACAGAAAAAGAGCCTGTTACAAAAACAGATCTATGCTACTAACAGTGAAATGCATGTCAATTACCGTGCTGCAAGAGCTTATTACAGTAAAGCCCAGTCGCTAGGATTAAGCTCAAAAACCCGAAAACTGATTGAGGAAGGAAGATATACTCTTGATGATATCGACACTTCTACGGAATCCGGTAAGGCTCACTATGACAAAGTGCAGAAGTATATGAATTACTATGATGAATATACCAAATGCATTGATGCAGTGCGTGAGCTGAGAAATGAACAGGTTGAGCTGTATGCTCAATGGGCAGCTATTCCAACCGAAGAAGCAGAGAAGAAAATTGACAAGCTGACACAGAGCTATAATGGACTTGCTGCGATTCAGGCACGTTTGGAAACCGCAGGTATGGGAGGTTCCGCACAGGCTCTCTTAATGACACAGCTTGATAATACTATGCGCTATGCAAATAATAACAAAAAGAAAACGGATGCGGAATTTAATAAACAGAAAGACAGACTTCACAGTATCCAAAATAAGGAAGATAAGACTAAGAAAGCCGCAGATGCAGACAAGAAATCTTTAAACAGTGCTACAAATGCATTGAAAAAAGGTGCATCTTTAACAGAAGCAGAGAAAAAACGTGTAAACTCCGGTTTAAGTCTCAGCACAAAAGGATTGAAAGGCAAAAAGAAAACACTTGTTGAAAAATACAATGCTGCTTTAAAAAAGAGCAATTCTTCTAAGAAAGCTTATCAAAATGCCGTTTCTTATGGCAAGGGTGTTCGTGAGGATTATACTGCTGCCAAGGATGCAAAACATACCAATGACGTAATCTATCTGGAATACAAGAAAAACTGGGAAACTGCAAAGAAAGCATATGATAAGGGTGATCCTCTTTCCTATCAGAATTATCTGGTCGATCAGGAGCTTGCTCTTCTGAAACAGCAGAATGATGCAAAGAATACCGCTTACCGTAAGGCAAACCAGAATACCCAGACTGCTACCAAGCGTAAAGATAACTATAAATCGAAACTGGATTCTGTAAAGAAGAAAGGTAAATCCTATAGTAAGAAGTATGCAAAGTATCTGACCGCAGATCAGGAAAAACAGCTTGCAGCAGGTAAGAAGATCAATACGGACAATATCAAAAATGCAAACGTGAAAAAGATCATTGACCAGTATAACATTGACCTTCAGAACGCTATGAATAGTTACACTGCTGCCACACAACAGTTGACTGCTGCACAGGAAGCCGAAGCGGAAGCTGCTGCAAATGCGGCTCAGTCTCAGGCAGAATATGCACAGGCACAGGTAGAAGCTGAGAAAACAAAATTTGATAATATCAAGAAATACTATGAACAGCGGATTGAATATCAGGAATCATGGAATAAGCTTTATGACAAACAGCGTGAGTACGACAAGACCCACGGTGACTACACTACTTCTGAGAGCTTTGACAAGCCGATCAATGAGATAAATAAAGCACAGAGACATCAGGAGGAAGCTGCCAAAAAGCTACAGGAACAGCTTAATAAAGCGGTAAAAGCAGGAACCATTAAGGAGTATTCGGATGAATGGCTTGAAATGAAATCTGAGATTGTGGATGCTCAGACAGCCGTTCAGGACTACGAGAATCAAATGGAACAGCTCAAACAGGAACAGATTCTTGTACAGTACGAAGAAATGTTTGACCGAGCCATTGAGAAAGCCGAGAAGTTTAAGGACAAGATCGAAACAATCAACAGTCTGATTACTCAGGAAATGATGTACGACTACGAAACCGGACATTTAACCGAGTTTGGAGCTTTATCTATTGTCCTGAACGCCAAACAGCTTGATACTTCTCTTACTACCCTGAAAGATTATGTGAAGAAGCGTCAGCAGATCATGGATGATTTCAAGGCAGATAAGTTCGGGGAAGAAACCTATGATAAGCTCATGGCTGAGAATGATGCCAGTCTGCAAGGTGCGTTGAAAGATGCACAGGCTTATCAGCAGGCAATTATTGGTATCATCAAAGATCAGGCACAGGCGGAACAGGATGCATTATTTAAGGTCATTGATGCCAGAAAAGATGCTCTTGATAAAAAGAAAAAATATTATGATTATGATAAGACAATTAAAAACAAAGCAAAAGAAATCAATCTGTTAAAACAGCAGATTGCTGCATTAGACGGGGTAACTGACGCACAGTCCAGAGCTGAAAAGGCAAGACTCGAAGCAGAGCTTGCAGAGAAACAGGAAGATTTTGACGATACAGTCAGAGATCATGTATACGAATTACAGGTAGATGGACTGGACGATCTCAAAGACCAGTTATCAGAGGACTTCGAGAAATGGTCACATGAACTGAGTGCAAACCTTGATAAAATGTCACAGGCTATTGCGGACGCTGTAGCAAACGTGGGAGGTAATACTGCGGATGCTCTTAATTCGATTGCAAAGATTCTGGAACAGTTTGGAATCAATGCAGGAGATATGGGTATTACTCAGGGTGATCTTGATGTGTCAGATATGTCAAAATACCGGAAGGGAAAACTTGTTGGTGAAGATGTACTTGCAGTCACTAATGACAGAGGACGTGAGATTGTCATTACCAAGCAGGGGATTAAATCCAATGACGGAGTGATTCCAAATAATATAACTCCAAACAATATGAATGAAATACTTGAAGATATGGCTGCTTTCTGGCGCAATCCGAATTTCCCAACATATGAAGATATGTTTAGAATGAAAGCTACAGAAAGTAATACTGGAAACAATGTTACATTTAACTATGGTGGTTCTATGGTTAATGTTGAAGTACAGGGAGATTTAACAAAATCAACGTTGCCAGATCTTCAGACGATTTGCAAAGAAGCTAGTAAATATACACAAAACGAAATGCGTAAAAATCTAAAAAGGTTTGGTTGATAACCGACCTTATTTATCAGGACACTACTCTCTCACCGGAGTAGTGTCTTTTCTTATATAATGACAGGTTTTATTTTATGAGCTGCGTATCTGGTTTGGGTATGCAGCTTTTCTATATAGATATCATCTAAAAAATAAGGAATACAAGGAGAATTAAAGCATGAACGAAACATGGGTAAAAAAGCATTATATGAAAGGAGAATGTTGCCATAGTGACACTTTTATTGGATATATGGAAAATGGTTAATCATCCTCTTTTATTTTTACGTGTGGCTGCGTGTTGTTATGGCAGTACATATAAAAATAATGGTGAATTACACAAAACCGACAAGAGAACAGAAATATAACCTTTTAAATAATATGAAAACACGTTGTTATAATCCAAACTATCATAAAGTTAGACCGGATTATAAAGAATGTAGCGTATGTGATGAATGGCTCGACAATCATATAGCATTTTATGAATGGGTAGATCATAATTACTATAAAATCAAAGGTGAGCAGTCTGTACAGTTGGATAAGGATATTTTGGTTCCGGGAAATAAAGTATACAGCCCTGATACCTGTATTTTTGTACCGCAATCCATTAATGATTTATTTATTAATGTTCATGGATGGAAAAAGAACGGACTTCCTGTAGGAGTTACTTATTCTAAGAAAACAGGTAAATACAGAGCTACAATCAATAAATCATATGATAGTGTGGACGGCAAGAAGAAATTGACAGTTTTAGGTTATTATGAGACACCACAGGAAGCCTATGAAGTATACAAGCAGCATAAAAGAGCCGAGATCATATACATAGCAGATTCATATAAAAACGTGATTCCTGATAAATTGTATCAGGCTATGATAAATTGGAAGTTTGATGAATATAAGTTTATAAAAAAATATAGAACAGGCAGCAGGATAAAATTTTCTGCTGCTTATTTTATGGAAAATAGACAGGAGATATAAGGAATATGAGTGATGCGGAATTATTGAAATTCATGGAGGACAATGGTATGATTGACCTGTCATGTGTGAGAAAACAGAAGGCAATGGTAGACAGAAAGCGATATTTAAGCAATCATCCATACAAAATATGGCAAGGAAAGGACGGATATTGGAGAACATACTTACCCGATAAAGAAAAGGGTAGAAAAATGATTAAGAAGAATACTAAAAAAGAAGTTGAGGACATAGTAGTTCAATATTATCGAGAAAAGGAAGAGAGAACCTTTAAAATATTATTCCATGAGTGGGAACAGCAGCAAGAAAAATACGGAATATCTGGTAATACCATACAGAAATATAACTCTGATTACAAGCGTTTTTTTGAAGGGACAAAATTTGAACAAATGAATGTAAAAGACATAACCGAAGAAGATATAACTGAATTTATGGTATCTCAGGTAAAGAAAAAACGCTTAAAGGAAAAAGCAGGAAAAGCTTTATGGGGCTATGTTAATGGGACGTTTAAATATTCACGTAAGCATAAAATAATACACGAAAATCCATGTGACTACGTGGAAAAAAGAATATTTTCTAAATTTTATGACAAGTCCAAAGGAAGTGTACAAAAAAGAACACTTAACAAAGTGGAAATCGTAAAGTTGTTGGATGAGCTTAAAAAGAGTCATATTGATAAGCCTAGTTATATTCAGAGTTATGCTGTTGAGCTTGCTATTTATACAGGAATGAGAGTAGGAGAATTAGCAGGATTAAAGTGGGAGAATATTTTGAATGAAGAGGGTATTATAAGAATTTGTCAATCTGAAAAATATGACAGGAAAACTAAAGAATTTTATATTGATTGTACAAAAAATGGAGAAGAGAGAGAATTTCCAATATCGAAAGAAATAGAAGCAATACTATTAGCAGTGAAAAAAATAGAAATGGAATATGGATTTATCGGAGAATATGTATTTCAGAATAAAGACGGAAGAGTACACGCAAGAAGTATTTCTCATTGTATGAGATATAAATGTAAGCAAGCCGGAATTGATGAAAAAGGTATTCATGCATTGCGCCGAACTCTTAACTCTAAAATGAGATGTAGCGGAGTATCAGTGGTTATTGCATCATCACTGTTGGGTCATACAGAGGAAGTGAATGAAAATAATTATACTTACGATATCTCAGAAATGAAGTATAAAAAGGAGCTTATAGAAAAATTATCACGAGAAATCGGGTAGTGTAATCAAATTTGTAATCAAATGTAATCAAATCTGGCAAAATAAAAAACCGCGAAACCCTTGATTTTAGCTGGTTTTCACGGTTTTTAAAAGTGGACCTGGCGGGAATTGAACCCGCGTCCGAAAGCCTATCCCTTGCGGCATCTCCCATCACAGTCGCTGATTTAACATTCCCTTGGCAGTACGCCCACCGACAGGCTTACTGCTTCAGTAGCTTCATAATACATCTACCGGGGCAAAGCTTACCCGGCAAGGTTTCTCACATAGTCGGCGCCAGATTCCTGATGTGTGAGTGCGTCAGGGCTGACGAGCAGCACTTAGGCTGCTAACGCGTACTGTTCGTTTGCGTTTATATTTAGGTTCCTGGTTGGTACGCAGTCCAAGAGTCTGCGGATGGCTTCCCCAACTTCAAAGCCCCCGTCGAAACCAGTACAAGCCCCTGAAAATAAGATGACTTCTGGCAAACAGACGAACGTAAGCTTTTCTGTCCTTATATTAGAAGAAATTCAGTTATATGTCAAGGGTGGTTTTTCGTTTTAGCGCAGATTTTTTGTTTTGTTTTTTCCATTTATCTTCTGACTTGGGAAACAGCTGGTTCCGTTTTCATTAATCTGGTCAAAATATCTCCCAAATTGTTTCGGGTAATGGCAGTTTCATGGTATGCCCTGGGGGAAAGCTTTTGTTCAGGCATGGATATCCCGATGTTTCATTTCCCATACAGATGCGGCGCTGAATATAACAGTAAACAGGCATACAGAAATAAAAAACGGCAGCATTTCACCGGACATGGTATTTTCGGATTTGTTGGCATTCATTCCGAGAAGCATCAGGCAGTAGGGCCAGAAGAGATCCGCTCCTTCGCTGTTCAGTACAGTGCCGAGAACGCTTCCTACCAGACCAATAGCAATAGGAATGGAAAAACTCCGTATTTTCATAGAGAGAAAAAGCTGAAGAGCGCATATGGGAAGCGCTCCCACAGTACCCCGGAGAAGCCAGAAAAAAATATCAGGAGGGAATAACCCGGGAAGCCCGGCTATTTTTCCGCAGACCAGATATAAGATTCCTGTCCAGAGCTGTGTCAGCAGTGTGATTGTCAGGATAACTGTAAGTTTTGCGAAATAAATGCAGCATACAGGAACTGGGGCAGTCATAATGGAATTCCAGTTATTGTTTCGATGTTCCAGACGCCATAAGTAGGAGCAGTAAAGTCCGATCAGCGGTGCAAAAAAGAAACTGGCATAAAATAAAGTATGCTGTGTCCAGAGAGAATACCATTCTGATTTTAAAATTCCCAGATTCTGAAGATAATTAAAGGTTCCCATAATTGCCGGAATAATGGGAATCAGAATACAGGCCGGCAGGATCAGTGAATGACGCAGTTTTTTGCGCTCAGCAAGAATACAGCGGGTAAGCATAGGTTAGACCTCCTTTTTTACAACGATCATGCGACAGATAAAATAGATGAAAACACCTGCCGCCAGAAAAAGCAAAAACCGGGACAACGGGAAGGAAAGCACATAATAATCAATAATTCTTGTATCAGGATCCCAGTTCATACCGACTACAGAAAAATTTGCGTAATAGCCCCAGAGAACCAGACGCGCTACAGGCTTTGGGAAAAACAGAGAAAAAAGCCCCAGGAAGCTGCCGCCAATTCCAATCCCCAGAGGAAGAAGCTGACTGTGGGACATCAGTGACAGAGTCTGCTGTATGGAGAGAACCACAGTACTGACCGCAAAGGTTGTAATCAGATATATGAAAAATATAGAAGGACGGATGGTACCCAGATGGTTTACGGTTCCAAAGAAGAGAATCATAAGTCCCTGTCCAACAACAAAAACGGTTATATATTGGAGACAGTTCAGATATTTAAAGTCAAAAAAGCTTTCTTGCTTCTGCATAGTATAAAGAATTTTCAGGGTATCTCCTTTTACTTCCATATCACAGACCCGACTGGCAATCACAGAGATCATTAAGGGCATCAGAAGCGTGTTCATGACAGGCAGATTGTAGAACAGCATCAGATACCCCTGTGAAAATTCAGAGGGTTTCATAGAACTAAGCTGCCACATGGTCCAAAGGATTTCAAAACCCAGAAAGCCCAGTGGAACAAGAAGAGCCTTTGTATGGCGGATCTTCTGGCGCTCTGCCCGTAGTTGTCTTGCTGTTATAGAAATCATAAGCTCACCTGCTTTCCTGTAAGATGAAGGAAAATCTCTTCAAGGCTCATCTGCTGTTCTTCCAGTCTTAAAATTCCAATACCGGAATTTACCAGAAGAGAAACTGCCTGCATGATCCGGTTGTCTTCCAGAGTATTCAGCATGATTCTGCCATTCTGCCAGTGGCAGGAGATACCGGAGTGCTTCAGGTATTGAAGGGCTGTCTGATCATCTGAGGTGTGAAGCAGCATTTTTGAACGGCTGTGTTCATGAAGAACAGAAAGGCTGTCCTGAAAAATCAGTGCTCCCTGGTTGATAATTCCTACATGAGATGCCATTTGGTCTATTTCTGAGAGAAGATGGCTTGAAATAAGAACTGTAATGCCCAGGGTCTCGGGCAGGGAACAGATCAGTTCTCTCATTTCCTGGATTCCGGCCGGATCCAGACCGTTGGTAGGCTCATCCAGAAGGAGAAGCTTTGGTTTTCCCAGAAGAGCTGCAGCCAGTCCAAGACGCTGCTTCATTCCAAGAGAATACTGACTGACTTTTTTGTTTTGCTGTTCTTCCATACGAACAATAGAAAGAACTCTGGAAATGTCTTTTTCCGGAACATTTTTCAGTGTACATATGATCTGCAGGTTTTCTTTTCCTGTAAGATGACCGTAATAAGCTGGCGATTCAATCAGAGATCCTGTATCTGAGAGGATGCTCAGACGGTTTCTGGAGCAGACTTCTTTTCCGAGAATCTGGATTTTGCCCTCTGTGGGTCTGATAAGCCCCAGAAGCATTTTTAGAGTTGTTGATTTTCCCGCGCCGTTTGGACCGAGAAAGCCATAAATGCTTCCTCCGGGAATACGCAGATCCAACTGGCTTACAACTGTTTTGTCCTTGTATTTTTTTGTAAGAGAATTTGTGGTAATGACAGGTCCCATATAAAGTTCCTCCTGTAAAGTGAATTGTTATTTTCTGAACTGATTACAGTATAAAATATCAGGCTTATGTGAGACTTAACAGTACCTTATTTTTAGCTTAATTTTATACAGGAGAAGTTGGAATGGGTACAAAAATAAATTATAATAGGAAAAGAAATGAAGAGGAGACAGACCGGAGGGAAATTTTATGGACATATATGAACGAAAACTGATGCTTGTAGATGACAATCAGGAACTTCTGGAGATGATTGCAGACATTTTAAGACATAGCGGTTATAAAAATATAGTAAAAGCAAAATGCGTGCAGGAAGCTCTGACGGTTTTTCAGATGGAAAAGCCGGACATGGCAGTTTTGGATGTGATGCTGCCGGATGGAGACGGATTTCAGCTGTTTCAGAAGCTGAGAGAAAACTCAGAGATTCCCATTCTTTTTCTGTCTGCCAGAGATGAGGACAGAGACAGACTTTTTGGGCTGGGTCTGGGAGCTGACGATTATATTACCAAACCATTTCTGCCGCCGGAGCTGGTGCTTAGAGTTACTGCCATACTAAAACGAACCTATCGTATGGAAAAAGAAAAAACTCAGGAGGAACATATTCTGCGTCTGGGCAGCCACGAAGTGCTGTTTGACTATGGGATTGTGCGTTTTCAGGGAAACGAGACTTCTCTTACGGCAAAAGAACTGGCATTGCTTTTAAAGCTGCATGAAAACAGAGGCAGGATCGTTACCTTTGATGCTTTGTGTAATGCGGCCTGGGGAGACGGTTATTATGGGTATGAAAATACGCTGATGGTACATATCCGGCATCTGAGAGAAAAAATTGAGGAGGATCCCTCTCATCCGCAGTGGCTTCTTACTGTACGGGGACTGGGCTACCGGCTGGCAGAAGGAAAGGGAGAAAAGCCATGAAGAGCCTGTTTAAGATTATCAGCCGGTATTCTGTCACAGCCGGTATGATTATTGGTGTTATATTGATCAGCAATATTGCTGTTTTTGTGGCGGTGGGCTACCATAACATGGTTTCTGCAGGAGCCCCGGATTTTAAGAGAAGCGCTCTGGAAAGTGTTGGAAAGGAATTTTATCAGGAAAATGATACCTGGCAGCTGTCTGACACAGGGAGACAGGAGCTGAAAGAGGCAGATTTTAAGTGGTGTATGGCACTTGATGAACATGGGGAGGTTGTATGGGAATGGAAGCTTCCTGCAGGCTTTGACCGCTCCTATACAATTTCAGAAGTGGCACGGTTTTCAAGATGGTATCTTCATGATTATCCGGTAGCGGTCTGGGAAGCCGGGAAATTACTTCTGGTAGTGGGACTTGATCCGGAATTTTTTTTCAGATACAGTGAGATTCTTACTCTTACAAATTTTACTATGATTCCGCAGTATGTGAAATGGGCTCTGATTGTGAATACGATCGTGATTATTGTTTTTGTATTTTTGCTGGGATATCGGTTTTATCAGGCGCTGAAGCCTCTGGGCAGGGGCCTTGAGAAATTATCCAGGGAAGAGGAGGTAAAGCTCAGGGAAAAAGGTATGACAGGTATTCTGGCAGCGCAGCTTAACCGGACTTCTGAAATACTTCAGGAACAGAAAAAACGGCTGACCAAAAGAGATCTGGCAAGAACGGAGTGGATTGCAGGTGTTTCTCATGATATTCGTACGCCTCTGGCGTTAATTGTAGGTTATACGGACCGCCTTTCCAAAAGTCCCAATCTTAATCAGGAGGAGAAGGCTTTGGCTGATGCGGTGTGCAGACAGAGCTTAGTGATCCGGCAGCTGATCACGGATCTGAATCTTACATCAAAGCTGGCATATGAGGCACAGCCATTGAATAAAAAAGAGTGTTCTCCTGCTCTTATTCTCCGGGAGTGTGCGGCAGACATTTATAATGAAAAAATTGAACAGGATAAAGGACAGGAACCGGAGGTGGATGTGGAGCTTTTGATTCCTGCAGACATGGAGAAGGTCCGTATTTTTGCAGACAGCGGTCTGCTCAAACGTGCGTTGAGGAATCTGATCGGAAACAGTGTAAGGCATAATCCGGGAGGGTGCCAGGTTATGGTAAGGCTGTACGAAAAAAATGAAAAAATATACATTTCTGTAAAAGATACGGGAAAAGGAGTCCCGGAACTTGTGGTGCAGAACATGGACAACCAGACAGATAAAGTCCATATTATGGGATTAAGGCTTGCCAGACAGATTGTAAGGGCTCACGGAGGAGAACTGATTTTTGAGAAAAGGGAGTCGGGCACTTATGATGTGACCCTGGAACTGTCCGTATCGAAACTGCATCCGTAGGGAGAATGCCTCTTTTTGTTTTAGGCTCGCTTCAGTACCTGGAAGAGTCTATTTTCCGATTGTATTTCGTGAAGATAGCGTCTATAATAGGTATGACTAAAATGAAAGGATAAGAGGTAATTATGTACACGCTTAAAAAATTTATCCGTTACTACGGACCTTATAAAACCGTGTTTTTTCTGGATCTTCTGTGCGCCGCCATTATCAGTCTGGTGGATTTGGCATTTCCGCAGATTCTGAGAACACTGACAGCAACTGTTTTTACAGAAGAGCCTTCTACTATCCTGAAGGTCCTTCTTCCCATTGGCCTGTGCCTTCTGATCATGTATGTCATTCAGAGTTTTTGTGTGTATTATGTGGGCTATCAGGGCCATATGATGGGAGCAAAGATGGAGAGGGATATGAGACAGCAGCTGTTTGACCATTATGAAAAACTGTCCTTTTCCTACTATGATCAGAACAATTCCGGACAGATGATGAGCAAGCTGGTATCCGACCTTTTTGATATTGCGGAGTTTGCCCATCATGGTCCTGAGAACCTGTTTATCTCTCTGATCAAGATTGTGGGATCATTTGTTTTCCTGTTTCTTATTAACTGGAGACTGGCAATTCCGCTTCTGATCCTGGTATTGATCATGCTGGTGTTTTCCATGAAGCAGAACCGGAGAATGCAGGAAACCTTTATGGATAACCGCAGAAAGATCGGTGATGTAAACTCCAGCCTTCAGGATACTCTGGCAGGGATCCGTGTGGTACAGTCCTTTGCCAATGAAGATGTGGAGCGCAGAAAATTTGGCAAAAGCAACCAGGCCTTTCTTCACTCCAAGGATGCAAACTACAGTTGTATGGGGAATTTCATGGGCTGGAACCGTTTCTTCCAGGGAATGATGTACCTGGTGACACTGGTGTTCGGCGGACTTCTTATTGCCAGAGGAAAAATGAATGCCGGAGATCTGGCCATGTATGCTTTGTATATCGGTATTTTTGTAAGTCCTATCCAGATTCTTGTGGAGCTGATCGAAATGATGCAGAAAGGCTTTTCCGGCTTCCGGCGTTTTCTGGATGTAATGGAGACAGAGCCGGATATTGTAGATGCTCCGGATGCAGAGCCTCTTACGGATGTGAAAGGAGAGGTTTCCTACGAAAACGTGTCCTTCCATTACAGTGATGATGAGACTTTGGTTCTTGATAATATTTCTTTTACCATTCCTGCAGGACGCTCTATTGCACTGGTAGGTCCTTCCGGAAGCGGCAAGACTACCATCTGTTCCCTGCTTCCAAGATTCTATGATGTAACCGGAGGTCGGATCACTATTGACGGCAAAGAGGTAGGAAAGCTGACTCTGGAATCTCTGAGAAGCCAGATTGGTCTTGTGCAGCAGGATATTTATCTTTTCGGAGGAACCATTAAAGAAAATATTGCTTACGGCAAGCCCTCTGCTTCCATGGAAGAGATTATTGAGGCTGCAAAAAAAGCAAATATCCATGACTTTATTATGTCCCTTCCTGAGGGATATGACACCTTTGTAGGAGAGAGAGGAACAAGGCTTTCAGGAGGACAGAAGCAGAGGATTTCCATTGCCAGAGTATTTCTGAAAAATCCGCCTGTTCTGATTCTGGACGAAGCCACAAGCGCTCTTGATAATGAAAGCGAGCGCTGGATCCAGAAAAGTCTGGAGGAGCTTTCCAGGAACCGGACAACCATTACCATTGCCCATCGCCTTTCCACCATACGGAATGCAGATGAGATTTTGGTGGTTGCAGATAATGGAATTGCAGAGCGCGGTTCTCATGAGGAGCTTCTGGCAAAAAACGGAATATACGCACATTATTATCAGATGAGCTGATAAAATCACAAATCCCGGAGAAGAATTTCTGGAGTCTGCCAGTAAATCCTTTTCCGGGATATTTTTATGAGAATTTATTTGTCTAAGCTGACTGTTTTGTGATATCTTGCATTGGCATCCAGCAGGGCTTTCCATTCTGCATTGTCCAGCTCTTCATTGTAATACTGAACTTTCAGTTCATCCATGTACTGCATATAATCCAGAAGATAGATATCTATGAATGAGATATTTTTGTCCTGTATCGCGTAATTATAAGAGTCAGAGGAAGAGCGGTTGTACGGCAGCATATTGCCGTCAGCATCCAGAGCAACCAGGAAACAGTCGCTGTCAGAACCTTCTTTATACAAAGGAGTAATGGTGATTTCATAAGGCGTTCTGGCAATGGAGGCAAGTCCGATGCCTTCTTCATTGGTTTCATTGATTTCCAGAGTTTCCGTCAGGGAATTATCTACTGTTACCGGGATTTCAAAGCTCCAGTCCCCTTTAAACCAGTAATTCTGATATTTATTGGGATTCTGAGAATATTCTTCCGGCATCTGGTTCATAATTTCCTGAAATTCTGCCTCTGACATGGCTTCCAGTTCCTCCTGGGTATATCCACTGTCCCAGAATTCAGGTTCTGCTTTGTCTCCGATAAATTCCTTAAAGGTCAGGTTCAGAGTATAAGTTTCCGGAGTAACAATGGGCTTGACATACTGAGACTGGAGAGCGCCGCCCCGTGCTAAAACACGGTCGTTAAATTCTTCCAGGTTAGCATGGCCTTCTTCTGTTTCATCATTGATATCATCCATGGTAATCCCCATTTCTGCAAGAATCTCATCCACCATTTCCTGATATTTCTGTTCAAATTCAGCGGTATCTTCAAACTGAGTATCCAGCCGTAAAATAGCTATGTAGGTATGGTCATCCGTAAATTCTCCTTCCGGATTGATATACTGCATACCAGGATTCATACCCGTATCTTCCAGGAAGCTGTATCGGGGTTCTGTTACAAGAGAGATGCATGGTTTTCCGTCCTGATCCATCAGAGTATCCGGGAACGGTTCTTCGCTGACTGCTTTTACCGTAATATAGCAGGTCAGATCGTTTGCATAAATTTCAGACAGGGTTATGGTGAGTCCGTCCTGTGTTTTTGTGAAAACTGTTTCCCGGGGAGTTTCATCAGCGGAAGATGTCTCCGGAAGTTTCTCTGTATCTGAGGTTGGAGCGGCAGACTCTTCAAGAGAGGTTGCCTTATCCGAGAAATTCCCGAAAAAGCTTACTTTATCCTGAAGCTGTTCAAAAATTCCTCCGATGAGCGGAAGCTCTCTTGCCATAACCGGGTTGGCTGCGCAGAAAATAAATCCAACTGCCACAGCGGCTGCCAGACCTCCGGCAACCTTTGCCCCTGTTTTCATCCAGTGGTAGGGATTACGGGTCTTTTTTTTCTGTTTGACCGTATGTTCCTCGATCATGCGGTAGGCTGTATTAATTCTTTCATGGACAACTGCCGGCAGGGCGATATCCCTGTTCAGATCGTCTTTTAATTTTTTTTCATTATCGTTGAATGTAATCATCATGCATGTCCCTCCCTGGTCTGATACTGGCAGGCTTCTGAGAGCAGTTTCCGTCCTCGCTGAAGCCGGGTTTTTACTGTACTTTCTTTCATATTCAGAATCTGGCTGATATCGCTGGTGTTAAAACCTTCCATATAATACAGAAGGAGAATGATCCTGTATTTTTCATCTAAAGGAGCCAGAATCTGATTCCACTCGGTGGTTTCAAAATCGTCTTCGTAAAAAGGAGTGTCCGGAATACTGTCTGTATACACTGTCAGTTTCTTTTTGTGAAGAATATCCTTGCATTTGTTGATCAGGATTCGTGTAAGCCATGTCTGAAAATATTTGTTGTTTTTCAGACTCAGAAGATTTTCATAACAGGATAAGATGGTATCCTGTATGGCATCTGCGGCATCCTCATCGTTTTTCAGATAGGAACGGGCAATTTTGTACATGCTCTGTGTCTGCGTATCCATCAGACGGCAGAAGGCATCGGAATCACCCTTTTTTGCTTTTCGCAGTAAGTGTTCAATCATAGATTTCCTCCCCTGGTTTTCTGACCGGTCGTGGCTGGGATGTTAAAGTAGAAGCTTCTTTGTTTTTGTGTATCTGCTTATTAGACGGCGGAAAAACAAAAAAGGATTCAAAAAGTACAAAATTTTTAAAAAATCTGTTTGGGCGTTCACAGAAGAAACATAAACTTCTGATATCATAAATAGAAAAATAAAAACAGATTTGTCCAGGCTGAATGGAAAGACACTTCTTTCGCACAGGACAAGAAAAACGGTAAAATAAAAATTGTTTTACCTGTCAAAATCTCTTATAATCATTATAAATCAAAACGGGAGGTATTCATATGGAAGCCCTGAAAATACTTGTAGTAGATGACGAAAGCCGTATGCGGAAGCTGGTAAAGGATTTCCTGACCAAAAAAGGCTTTCAGGTTCTGGAAGCAGGAGATGGTGAGGAAGCCATGGATCTTTTTTATAAAGAAAAGGATATTGCACTGATCCTTCTTGATGTCATGATGCCCAGAATGGACGGCTGGGAGGTGTGCCGTGAGATCCGTAAAAATTCCAAAGTTCCCATTATCATGCTTACAGCAAGAGGCGACGAGAGAGACGAGCTTCTGGGATTCGAGCTTGGTGTGGATGAATATATTTCCAAGCCCTTCAGTCCGAAAATTCTTGTGGCAAGAGTAGAGGCCATTTTAAGAAGGACAGGGCAGGATACTGCGGAAAATATTCTTTCAGCAGGGGGAATCGTTATAGATAAAGCGGCTCATCAGGCAACTGTGGACGGAGAACCTATGGAACTGAGCTTTAAAGAATTTGAACTTCTCACATATTTTCTGGAAAATGAGGGGATTGCTCTTTCCAGGGAAAAAATTCTCAACTCTGTATGGAATTATGACTATTTCGGGGATGCCCGTACTATTGATACCCATGTAAAGAAGCTGAGAAGCAAAATGGGAGAAAAGGGCGAGTATATTAAGACAGTATGGGGAATGGGCTATAAATTTGAGGTTGACGAAGCATGAGCCGGAAACTGCTTCCAGAAAAGAAACGCCTGCAGATAAAAAAGCAGGAAAAACCTCATAAGAAGAAGGTTTATTCCCTGAGACATCAGTTGGAATTTTTCTTTATCGGTTTGCTGGTGGTATCTATGTGTACCATCACCGCTATTAATTTTCTGTTTCTGGAACGGTACTATATCACAAAAAAAACAGAGGTTCTGGAGGCTGCAGTCAATGATCTTCAAAAACTGAAGATTGTAACAGACTCAGAAGGAAACAGCACAGCAGAGATTTCTGACAGCCTGAAAAGAGAATGTTCAGAAAATAATCTTACCTGGACTATTATCACAGTAGATGGAAAAGAGGTTGCCTCTGAGGGCGGTAATGAAAAAATGCTGCAGGCCCGCCTCATTGGTTATGCCTATGATCTGGATGAACAGAAAGGCTGGACGAAAATTCTGGATTCAACAGATACTTATGTGATCCAGCAGGTCAGCGACAGGTTTGTGGAAATGGATTATGTAGAAAGCTGGGGCGTGCTGGATAACGGGTGCTTCTTTCTGATCCGGACGCCGCTGGAAAGCATTCGCGACAGTGTTTCTATTTCCAACAGCTTTTACTTTTTTGTGGGAATCCTGATCATTGCAGTCAGCGCAGTTATTTTATGGGCAGTGACAAAAAGGATCACCAATCCCATCAGCGAACTGACGGTTCTTTCCAGCAGAATGAAAAATCTTGATTTTGATGCAAAATATAAATGCAGGGCAGGAAATGAGATTGACGAGCTTGGAGAGAATTTTAATAAAATGTCAGAAGAGCTGGAAAGGACTATATCAGAACTGAAATCTGTAAATAACCAGCTTCAGAAGGATATTGAAAACAAGATCCGTATCGATCAGCAGAGGCAGGAGTTTCTGAATAATGTGTCTCATGAACTGAAAACACCAATTGCTCTTGTGCAGGGTTATGCAGAGGGACTGAAGGAAAACATTTCAGATGATCCGGAAAGCAGAGAGTTTTATTGCGATGTGATCATGGATGAGGCGGCCAAGATGAATAAGCTTGTGAAAAACCTCCTGACACTGAATCACCTGGAAGAGGGCCGTGACGAAGTAAAAATGGAACGCTTTGACATTGTAAGTCTGATAAAAGGCGTTCTTCAGTCCATGGACATTATGATCCAGCAGAAAGAAGCAAAGGTCAGCTTTGAGGCAGAGGAGCCGGTGTACGTATGGGCAGATGAATTCCGGATTGAAGAGGTTGTCACCAATTATACAAGCAATGCGCTGAATCATCTGGACGGTGACAGAGAGATAGAAATCTGTGTGTGTCCTGACGGAGACAGAGTAAGAATTACAGTCTTCAATACGGGAAATCCCATACCGGAAGCAGATATTCCCAATGTCTGGAAAAAGTTTTATAAGGTGGATAAAGCAAGAACCAGAGAATATGGAGGAAGTGGAATCGGACTTTCCATTGTCAAGGCAATTATGGAAAGCCATAACCAGGAGTACGGTGTCCGTAATTATGACAATGGTGTGGAATTCTGGTTCACCCTTGACAGAAAAAGCGTAAATTGAGACAAAAATCGACAGATGTGAAGAAAGCTCTTTGCATCTGTCTTTTTTTAGGGTATACTTGACGTAGCCGTTGAAAAATGAACACGCATGTAGAGTGGATTTATTTTACCGGTTTTATCAGATCAGAAAACAGAAGCGAATCAGGAATACATAGCAGATTGTTCTGTAGCAGAAGTTTTTCGGGATTGGAAATGCAAAGGAACCGGAAACGGATCAGGAATATATAGCAGACTGTTCAGTAACGGAAGAATTTCGGGATTGGAAATGTAAAGGAACCGGAAGCGGATCAGAAATACATAGCAGACTGTTCTGTAACGGAAACTTTTCGGGATTGAAAAATGGAAAGAAAATTCGGAAGTGAATAAAAGAGTGCAGGGCACTGTAAGAGATATGTTTTCCGGATCTGTAAATAAAAGAACATAAATGTAGTATAAAATGTAAGTTTCTGTAAAATTTTAACAAAGAGGAAAGACATATGATCGGTATTATAGATTATGATGCAGGAAATATCAGAAGTGTAGAAAAAGCTCTTTCCTATCTGGGAGAGAAAACAGTTGTGTCCCGGAATCCGGAGACACTGAAAAATGCGGATAAAGTAATTCTTCCCGGAGTTGGAAGCTTTGGACAGGCAATGGAAAACCTTCACAGATATGAGTTGGTTCCGGTAATTCAGGACATGATAAAGGAAGGAAAACCATTCCTTGGAATCTGTCTGGGACTACAGCTTCTTTTTGAAAGCAGTGAAGAAAGCCCGGGAGTAGAGGGACTGGGAATCCTGAAAGGAAAAATCCTGAAAATACCGCCGTCTCCGGGGTTAAAAATTCCTCACATGGGATGGAATTCCCTTCAGCTTCAGAATAATGGAAGACTGTATCGGAATATTCCACAGGATACGTATGTATATTTTGTCCATTCCTACTATCTTCAGGCACGGGAGCCGGAGATTGTAAAGGCAGTGACAGAATACAGCACAGAGATTCATGCTTCTGTAGAAAAGGATAACGTATTTGCCTGTCAGTTCCATCCGGAAAAAAGCGGAAAATACGGACTTGAAATTCTGAAGAATTTTGCAGAGCTTGACAGGGAGGAATACTGATATGTTTACAAAAAGAATCATTCCCTGCCTTGATGTAAACCGGGGAAGGGTGGTAAAAGGTGTAAATTTTGTTGATCTGAAGGATGCAGGTGATCCTGTGGAAATTGCTAGGGCTTATGATGCGGCAGGTGCGGATGAACTGGTATTTCTTGATATTACAGCCTCCTGCGAAAACAGAGATACAGTAACGGATATGGTACGGGCAGTTGCTTCCAGCGTGTTTATTCCCTTTACCGTAGGCGGAGGTATCCGTACAGTGGACGATTTTAAAAAGCTTCTCAGAGAAGGAGCAGACAAGATTTCTGTAAATTCTGCGGCAATTGACAGACCACAGCTGATCACAGAAGCTGCGGAAAAGTTCGGAAGCCAGTGCGTGGTGGTTGCCATTGACGCCAGACGGAGAGCAGACGGAGGCTGGAACATTTACAAGCATGGCGGAAGACTGGATACAGGAACAGACGCTGTCTGGTGGGCAAAAAAGGCAGAGGATCTTGGAGCCGGGGAGATACTTTTAACCAGCATGGACTGCGACGGCACAAAAGCAGGATATGATCTGGAACTGACCCGGGCAGTGGCAGACGCAGTGGATATTCCCGTAATCGCCTCAGGGGGAGCCGGTACTCTGGAACATTTTTATGAGGCGTTTACAAAAGGAAAAGCAGATGCAGTTCTTGCTGCGTCATTATTTCATTACAAAGAACTGGAAATCGGTCAGGTGAAAGACTACCTGGCAGAAAAAGGAATTTCAGTAAGAAGATAAAGAGGTGACAGTTATGGCTCCTTTGTCAGGAGAGTGGCTGGAAGCGCTGAAAGGCGAATTTCACCAGTCATATTATGCAAAATTATACAAAACAGTAATGCAGGAATATAATACCAGAAAGATTTTTCCTCCTGCAGAAGATATGTTTAATGCATTTCATTTTACACCGCTCAGTGAGGTGAAAGTGGTGATTTTGGGACAGGATCCTTATCATAACGACGGACAGGCCCACGGTCTGTGTTTTTCCGTAAAAAAAGATGTGGAGATCCCTCCGTCTCTTGTAAATATTTATCAGGAGCTCCATGATGATCTTGGCTGTTATATTCCGGATAACGGATATCTGGAAAAATGGGCGCGCCAGGGTGTGCTTCTGTTGAATACAGTGCTTACAGTGCGGGCGCATCAGGCCAATTCACACAGAGGAATTGGCTGGGAACAGTTTACAGATGCAGCCATCCGTATTCTCAACGAACAGGACCGACCCATTGTATTTCTTCTCTGGGGACGTCCGGCCCAGATGAAAAAATCCATGCTGAACAATCCAAAACATCTGATCCTGGAAGCTCCGCATCCCAGTCCGCTGTCTGCTTACAGAGGATTTTTCGGCTGCAGACATTTCAGCAGAACAAATGAATTTTTAAGAGAAAATGGTCTGGAACCAGTTGACTGGCAGATCGAAAATAAAGATCAGGTGTGAAGGAGACATCATGGGAAAAAAGAATAATCTTGTAAGAAATGCCTCCTTTTTGATGATCGCGGCAATGATATCCAAGATCATCGGCCTGTTGTATAAAAGTCCCTTATCCTCCATTGTAGGGAATATGGGAATGGGCTATATCAGCCTTGCCCAGAATGCCTATATGATCCTTTTGATGATCGCATCTTTCAGTATTCCTCAGGCAGTATCGAAGCTGATCTCAGAAAGGATTGCGTTAAGAGATTACAAAAACGCACAGAAAATATTCAGAGGGTCTATGATCTATGCGGCTGTTGTAGGCGGAGCAGTAGCTCTCTTCTGCCTTTTTGGCGCCAGATTTATTATTCCCCACAATCAGCCCAATGCAGTTCTGGCTTTGCAGATTTTATCCCCTACCATATTCCTTTCGGGAATTCTCGGCGTGTACAGGGGATATTTTCAGGCATACAGAAATATGCTTCCCACATCTGTTTCTCAGATTCTTGAACAGATTTTTAATGCTATTGTAAGTCTTCTTGCAGCATGGCTTTTTATCAAAAATCTTTCAGATGGAACGCCGGAACAGGTGGCAAAATGGGGAGCTGCCGGCTCAACAGTTGGAACAACAGCCGGAGTCGTGACAGCGCTTTTGTTTATGATGATGGTCTACGGAATGAACCGGAAAGGCATCCGCGCCAGAGTAAAAAGTGACCGGAGACACAGAGAAAAATCATATGGGGATATCCTGAAACTGATCATGCTGATCGTATCTCCGATCATTCTCAGCGCATTTATCTATAATGTAAATGGGTATCTGAACGGTGTTCTTTATTCGGAAATTCTCGGAACACAGGGAGCAGATGCAGACAAATTAAGTATGATGTATGCAGAGTATGCAACTTATTTTATGAGTATTATCAATATTCCTCTGACCCTTTCCAGTGCAGCGCCCACCTCTATGATTCCTGAGGTTTCGGCTCTTTATGCTACAGGCGCAGTAAAAGAAACCAGAAGAAAAATTGATCAGACAGTGCAGCTTTCCATGTTTATTTCTGTTCCCTGTGCAGTAGGCTTAGCCGTTCTTGCACAGCCGATCGTATCCCTGCTGTTTGGAGGAACCAATGGTACAGCAGGAAAGCTTCTGATGCTGGGCTCCTTTACTATTCTGTTAAATGGAATGTCAAATATTTCAAACGGAGTGCTTCAGGGAATTGGAAGACCAAAGATTCCAATGATCACCGCTGCAGTAGCGCTGGTGGTCGATGTGGTAGCTGTTGTTCTGCTTTTACTCTTTACAGATCTGGGAATTTATTCTCTGCTGGTTGCAATGATTATTTATGCGGTTGTTGTATGTATTCTGAACGACAGGGCTATGAAAAAATACCTTCGATATAAAAATCCGTGGAGATTTGCATACTTGAATCCAATCCTTGCATCTATACCTATGGGAGCTGTGGCAGGGCTTGTATATTATGGTCTGTACAAACTGATTCAGTCAAATGTGATCTGTCTGTGTCTGTCCATTGCACTGGGAGGTGCAACCTATTTTATAGTATATATTTTAATGGAAAAGCCTTCTCGGGAGAGGCTGAGAAGAATGCCGGGAGGCGCTGTTCTGGTAAAAATATTTGGAAGAATGTTCTGAGTAAATGAAATGAAAAGGTAATCAGATAAAGAAAAAGTCCCTCAGTATCGGGGGACTTTTTCCAGTTCCAGAAGCTTTATTTTTCGTTCCAGTCCTCCGGCATATCCGGTAAGACTTTCCTTACTTCCAAGTACTCTGTGGCATGGTACAATAACAGATACTGGGTTATGCGCCACCGCGTTTCCTACGGCCTGCGCAGACATGTGCTCCAGACCTCTTTTTTGTGCAAGAACAGCAGCGATTTTTCCATAAGTGACCGTGGTTCCATAAGGAATATCACAAAGGATTTCCCATACTTCTTTTTGAAATTCTGTTCCCCTCAGATGCAGAGGAACAGAAAAATCAGGTTTCTGTCCGGAAAAATAAAGATCCAACCAGATCTTTGCCTGCCCTAATACCGGACAGGTTTTTTCCTCGTGACTTTCATCCAGGTGAAGCGCAAAATATTTCTGCCCATAAAACCATAATCCTGTCAGTCCTATGTTATCCGCTGCCAGAAGAATTTCTCCAAGAGGGGATTGATAACGGCTGGTGTAGTGCATAATACCACCTCCATGTAAGTGTGATTGTATGGGCGTATTATAGTTCTTCCAGAAGAGAAAAACAAGGGGGGACAACGAAAAATACCTTTGCCTTCTCTGGAGATATGGATGATCTCATCAAATAAATCCACAGGATTTTCCTCAGGCGCTGCAGAAAGTATCATTAATCTTTCAATACGGATCCAGTTTTTTCCAGATCTAATATTTGCCAGATGACGTGGAGAGATCCAATCGTTGTTATCGAACAATTCAGTACTTCCAAGTTCAATAAATTTTTCTCGTGTTTTATATTTATTGCCCAGACCCCTGCGTTTTTCTTTGAGCATTTTTTCCACTTTTACTGATCCGGTATCGTATTTCTTTCGTTCAGACATAAAAACCTCATTTATGCACTGTGGTGCATTTGCTTTACAATAAAAACAGTCTGTAATAATGTTAAACTCAAAGCAACAGTTTTCAGAAAAAATGGGAAGAGAGGATTTTATGTGAATAAAAGATTAATGTTTAAGGTAATTGAAGTGCGGACATTGGTATCCCCTTACAGGCGGGATGAAAAAGAACCAGGAATATGAATTATCTGAGAGTGTTGGAGATGTATGAAACAATTTATTATTTGGTTGTAAATATGAGAGAGCTTCCGGAAAATATTCCAATGGATGTGAATCCCCGTGTTCCGAAGATGGAAACCAATGTGGCAAAAAGACTGATTCATACAGTAGTGGAGCCGGAAACAGATTTTTGTATTAACAATAGAGGAATTGTAATTTCTGCTCAGGCCTTTAGTTTTAACAGTGCAGACTCAGAGGTAACTATTGATTTGGGAGAACAGAATGATGAAAATGACAGATTCAGCTATGGAATTTTGGATGGAGGACATACGTATACAGCAATTATGCAGAACCGGGATAAAATTCCGGAAAACATCGAAAAATATGTACGTATTGAAGTAATTATCAATGTGCTTAACATTACACGGCTTTCCGATGCCAGAAACACATCCGTACAGGTTGAGCGTATCCATCCATTCCAGAATGTAACGGTTGTGTGGGCAGACTGATTATGTTCAAAGAATGTTTGAAATATAATATTGTTCCATTTATCATCGAGGATAATCTGAAACTGTTTTATTATCGTGGATTGAAGGAATGGAATCATGAAAAAGGCTATCTGACAGATATCTGCCTAACGGCACAGGATAAGTATAAAGAGTATTTGGATTATTTTAGAATTGCGTATTAAGAAGGAAACGAGGTGCAGTGATGTCAACAGAAAGGAACTGGCAATTTGAGCTTGAAGAATATATCAAACAGGGTGAGCCCGGCCAAATTGAAAAAAGTGAAGCGTGGTAGACTGCAATCGGCTTGCAGGCGGTAGATGGTTTGAAAACATCTGCCTATCTGTTAGATACTGCCAAGGAACATATTGAAGGAAAAATTAGTATTGATGAAGCACAAAAACGCATTCAGAGTTATTATGAGCAGCGTACTGATTGCACAGAGATTGAAAATGACACCAAGGAAGCGGATATTGTGTCTACAAGAGATTATGATTTTGCAATGGAGAAACAGTTTTCTTACGAGGGTTTATCCGTGGAGCATCTTGCCAAGTTTGCTTCGGATATTTGGCAAATTCATCTGTTTTGTGAGGGTAATACCAGAGCTACGGCTGTTTTTATGATCAAGTACATGAAAACTTTTGGATTCAAGATAAACAACGATGCTTTCAATAAGAATTCTTGGTATTTCCGCAACGCTTTGGTAAGAGCAAATTATAATGATCTGCAAAACAGCGTTCATGCCACTACAAAGTACCTGGAAATGTTCTTCGGCAATTTAATTCTGGGAACAGAATATGAGCTGAAAAACAGATACATGCACGTAGACTACGTGAATGATTATTCCAAAAGTGTCAATCCTAAAGTTCCAAAGTCTCAATTTGACACTTTGGAATGTACTTTAGAAGAGTTGGCAGTCCTGGAGCTGATTTACAAGAATCCATCAATCAAGCAAAAAGACCTTGTGTCAGAGACTGGAAAATCTCTCAGCACTGTAAAGCGAATTATGGAATCCTTGCAGAAAAAGGAATATATCCGCAGAGTAGACGGAAAGCGATATGGAAAATGGGAGGTACTGGTATAAGAATTGACCAATAAACCCGATATGGAGAAAGGACATGACTAATAAACAGTTGAAAAACTTAAAAGATACATTGTGGACAACTGTCGATCAGCTGCGTGCCAATTCCGGTTTGAAGTCCACCGAATACGTCAAGTCAATTCTCGGCTTGATTTTTCTGCGATTTGTAGATGTAAAATACAGCAAATATGAACCAACGATCAAGTCAGAGTTTGATTCCATCAAGGGTACTCGTATGGAATGCCCTATTCACGAAGTCGCTATCGAAAAATGAGGTTTCTATCTGCCCGAAGAAGCCAGAAGAAAGAATGGTCAGGATTAAAAAGCATTATCATGACACGTAATACAATATCAGGAGCAGAGGGTATCACAACGGTAGAAGAAAGATATTTCATAAGCAGTCTGCCGAGAAATATAGAAGAAGCAGAGAGAGCAGTGCGTGGTCATTGGATGATAGAAAGCTATCATTGGAATTTAGATGTAACCTTTTGAGAAGATGGGAATCACACATTAGAAAAGCATGCCTCCTATAATCTGAACATTATAAGAAAACTGGCTTTGAATATGTTAAAAATTTTAGAAGTAGGAAGCCGTCCGTTAATCATGAAAAAGAAACGGTATGTGATTGGAACAAATCTAGAAAAGCATTTAGATAAGATTATGTCTTTATAATTTTTAAACTTAGTACATGGGTGTGATTGAGGAACACATTCGTGCGTTTGGTATAGGAGCTGATTTGGGTGTAAGGACAGTGTAGAATAAGCAGAACGAGTCGGAGATCACGGATATCATTGTGATTTCCGGCTTTTTTGAGTATTGTCGGAAGAATTATAAATGGTATAATGTTTGTAAATGAGATAAGAGAATGTCGCCTGTTATGCGACTTCTAAATGAGAAAAGTGTGCTATTCTGAGATCAAACAAGAAGCTGATAGAGTCAGGAGGATGACATTATGAGTAAAAAAGGATATAGCAGACCAGGGTTATTTGGATCCATGAACTATTATGATGCAAACGGAAAGAAAGTAGGTGAGAGTCGTCCAGGATTCTTTGGCGGTTTAAACCATTATGATGGCAAGGGGCATAAGAGGGGGCATAGCAATCCAGGATTTTTAGGTGGATTCAATTATTACGATGATTAAGAATTATAAAAGGCGGTACAGATTATGGCAGATCAGAAGCTGATTGATGAGGTAAGGAAATACATAGATAAGTATTATGAGCCAGTAAAGGACGATATCAAAATGGATAAAGAAATGAAATCCATTTTTGATAAAATTACAAAATTCCGGAAGAAGAGAGCCGAAGAGAAGGCTTTGGAGAAAGAGACGGTAAAAGAAAGCGGTTTGTCAGAAGAAGCACTACCAGAAGAATTTGATGTTTCAACAATGCAGAAGACAAAAATACAAAAAGGTATGTCTTCTACAATGTCAGTAAACAGAAATATTGATAATCTGATGAATCAGCTGGAGGAAACATTTTCACAAAGATTACTTCGTATGATTGATGAGCGTGGGATGACAGATTCAGAAACGTATACAAAGGCCTATGTGGATCGTCGGCATTTTTCAAAAATTCGGAAAGATGTCAATTATGTTCCAAATAAGAAAACGGTTCTGGCTTTTACGATTGCCCTGGAACTATCCTTGGATGAAGCAAAGGATTTACTGGCAAGTGCCGGTTTTGCATTATCCAGAAGCTCGAAAACTGATATTATCGTGGCATATTTCTTACAAAATAAGATCTATGATATGTTTGAAATCAATGATGTGCTGGATGCGTATGGACAACCGGTATTTTAACAAAATATTTTGGTGCAATGTCACCTGACAGGCGACCAATTCAGTTGGTTCTGTAGATAAAATGTGATTATCAACAAATATCAGAGGAGGAAATCACATGAATACAGAATTAACTGAGTTGGTTTTTATTTTGGATAGAAGTGGATCGATGGGTGGTTTGGAAAGTGATACCATTGGTGGCTTTAATGGCATGATTGCAAAGCAAAAGGTACAGGAAAAGAGAGTGAATGTGACCACTATTTTATTTGATGATGAAGTAGATATCATTCATGACAGATTTCCGGTGGAGATCATTGAACCACTTACGGAAAATGAATATTTTGTGCGTGGCTGTACCGCTTTATTAGATGCAGTTGGAACAGCAATTGAGAAAATGGAAAATGTACAGAAATATCTCCCGAAGGATCACCGGGCAGGGAAGATTATATTTGTTATTGCTACAGATGGATTAGAAAATTCCAGTGAACATTTCACACAGGAGCAGATCAGGCGAAAGATAGAAGCAAAAAAAGAATGTGGATGGGAGCTTTTGTTTCTGGGTGCCAATATTGACGCTGGAAAGGAAGCAGAGACAATAGGGATTTCCAGAAACAGATCTGTGACATATAAGAATGATTCCAAGGGTGTTGAATTAAACTTTAAAGCAGTAGGAAGAGCAATTTCAAAAGCAGTTGAAAGTGATGCAATGATGGACTTTATGGATAATCACTGGGCAGATGAGATTCAGGCATATAAAGAAGGAAAAGAATAGTGGAAGATGCTAAAAGAGAAAAAGAAAGGTTTGAATATCTGTTTCTTGATTTAGAGTGGAATCAGACACCAGGCACTACAGGTTTGGATGGACGTGAAGCAATTCAGATAGGAGTAGTGGCTGCTGATAACAAAATACAAAAAATAAAGACATTTTCTAAAGCAATCAGATTGAGTGATCCGAATTTATTTAATGAAAAGACAGAAATTATAACGCATACTCCGGTAACCAATATTATGCAGGGAAAAGGAGAAGATGTAGTATTAACGAAGTTTGCACAAACCTTTCCCGAATATCATTTTCTTGTAGTATGGAATAGAACTACTTATGATCTGTTCCTGAGAGACATGAGAAAAAATGGTATTTTAATAAAAAGGCATACACCGGTGTTTTTGCAGGATGTCCTGAGTGTTATTACAGGACATGGAAATAATCTTATTGGATTTGAAAAGGCATTAACATGTGCTGGAATTCAGTATGTCCCCAATTATCTTCATTATGCGAAACATGATGCCAATTATCTCTATCAACTATATTATCAGTGTTTACAAAAATACAGTGGTGTGACTGTAGAGGAGAGATGCTTTGCAAATAAGATTACTAAGAAGTTACATACAGAGAATTGTCGGTATGTGAAAGATATGGCTGTTGATAGAAAATCAATAGTACCTAAAAGTATGATTTTCAAAGGCTATACGATATGTAAATGCTGCGGTAAAAGTCAAAGCTGGAAACAATTGGGGTGGGAATTTGGTAATAAAGCTCAAAAAAAGAAATACAGAGATGATTTAAAACAACTGCCTCTTACAGAAACAAATATCGAGAAAATCTGTAAATGGTTTCAGTTATCTTATAGCATCACTAGCGACATTGTATTCGTAAGGACTGCTTTTTCAAGATGGATTGTTTACCTGCAAAAGGATAAGGTAAAAAAGTTGCTTCATGAAAACTACAGAATATGCAAGTCACAATATTTAAAAAAACAGAAAATGAAATGTATAGAAGGGTATCACAAACAAAAGCTTCCATCAGAGAATTTCTTTGAGGTAATCCAGTATATTAAATATCATGATGCAGGGACTATAAAACGTATGTCGAAGAAAAGCAGACTGGAAAAACTACTGGAAATGGTAGAGATGGAATTGAAAATGAAAAATACGGAGGAAAAAGGGTATGGCTATGACAACATGCCCGAATTGCGGCGAGCAAATATCGGATAAGTCTTCGGACCTATTCCCAGAACTTTAATGATGCAGATAATGCAACACTTAATTGCTACAATGCGCTGAAAATGTATTTGGAAGAATAGTAGAAAAAGACAGGTGATATACTTCGGAATTTTCAAACATAGCATTCGTAAAGTCGAAGTTTTGATCTGTACTTCTCATTGAAGAAATACATTAGATATGGTACAATAATAAAGATTGAAAGTATCAGAACGGACAAGAAAAATATACTTTCTAAATAAAGGAAAACCATGAGTTGTGTATAACGAAGAGGTAGAAGAGATGGCAGTATCATACAACGGACTTTGGAAGCTATTGATTGATAAAAAAATGAAGAAAGTGGATATGATGAACCAGGTGGGAATCAGCAGCAGTACTGTGGCAAAAATGACCAATGGAGAGCTGGTTTCCATGAAGGTTCTGGAAAAGATCTGCGAAAAGTTAGATTGTGATTTCGGAGATATTGTCCATTATGAAAAAGAAACAAAGGATGGTGGACAGTAATGGAATACAGTGCAGGACTTACATCAAAATTATTCTGGCTGCAGGAGTCCAGAAAAACAGCAGCTTATATTCTGGAAGGACTTAGCAAGGCAGACATCCGCAAGATTGCCTGGGAGAAAAATATCTATCAGGTGAAAGCTGAATATCGAGCTTATGAGGTGTTAAATGGAACATATCGAAGGGTATCAGCCTTACCAGAAGCAGTATTACAGACATTTATCACTTGTGATGTAGAAACCGCAAAGATTCTGAATCTGATTACAATTTTGATGGACAGCAGATTATTTTTTGAGTTTTTACATGAAATATACGACGAGAAGATTCGATTAGGTGAAAAAGAGATCACAGACCGGGATCTGAATGTCTTTTTTGCAGATAAGGCAATGCAGAGTGATGTGGTTGCTGGATGGACGGATACTGCAGTACGGAAGTTAAAACAGTGCTTTACCAGAATGATGTTTGAGGCAGGATTACTGGAAAGTAGTGCAAAACCAAGAACAATCAAGCCAATTCATATTGATTACCGTACAGAAGAATTACTGACTGCAAATGGGCTTGGCGAATACTTGAAGGCAGTGAAGGGAGTCTAAGGATGGCAAGATTAGATTTGGAAGAAAGACTGAACCGGATTGAGGATAAGATTTCTGAAAAGTCTTTCCGTGAAAATAAAGGACTTGGAAATGAAGTCGGATATTATGTGTTTGATTACGATCCGAGAGCTGAACTGGAAGTGCGCAATCATATCGCATACTTAAAAGACAGAATCAATAATGGCAATAAAGATTTTAAAATCATAGAATTCGACCTGTTTCATACGATGATTCAGGTGTTGGAGGAAGAAGGATATCTGGAAGCCTTCTTTGATCTGGAAAAAGACAATGGCTTTTTTGATATGGCAGACAGTCTGGTAGAGACATTAGGACTGGATGAAACGAATGAACTGAACCTGATTATCTCAAAGATCTTGCAGGAAGATCTGACAGACAGCGTGATTTTTCTGACAGGAGTAGGAAAATGCCATCCGATCATTGCAAGCCATAATATTTTGAACAATTTACATCAGGTACTGGACAGTGTGCCGGTTGTGATGTTTTATCCTGGAGAATACAGCGGACAGGATCTGAAATTATTTGGAACGATGGATTCCAGAAATTATTACCGGGCATTCTGGCTTGTGTAAAACAAAGGAGAAGAAAAATGCAGATTAAAGAGATGTTTGAGAAACAGATTGACCGTGATATTAAGGGCGTAATCAAAGTAGGTCAGTCTGATGAAGAAAACGTATATCAGGAATTGGACGAATATGTAGTAACAAAAGAACTGTTAAAACATTTCCGTGATTTTTTCGATAACTATGAAAAGGGGATCAATAACAATACGGATAAGATGGGTGTGTGGATCTCCGGTTTCTTTGGAAGTGGTAAATCTCACTTCTTAAAGATTCTTTCTTATCTGTTAAAAAACAGTGTGGTAGAAGGAAAGAGAGCCATCGAGTATTTTACAGACGGAAAGAAAATCGAAGATCCGATGCTGATTGCCAAGATGACCAATTCCGGAACAATTTCTTCTGATGTTATGCTCTTTAATATTGATTCCAAAGGATCTGCAAAGGTTGGCTCAGGGAAAGAAGCCATCGTGGAAGTTTTTATGAAGGTATTTAATGAAATGCAGGGATACTGTGGATCTATTCCGTATCTTGCAGAATTTGAACGCCAACTGGATAACGAAGGCAGATTTGAAGAGTTCAAAGAAAAATTCCAGGAGATTGCAGGAGCACCATGGGAGAAGAAGAGACAGGCCTTTGCAGTTATCCAGGATAAAATTGTAAAAACGATCGTAGCGATGGACTTCATGAGTGAGGAGGCTGCCCGCAACTGGTGTAAGAATGCAAAGGGAAGCTATGACCTCAGTATTGAGAAGTTTGTATCTCTGGTCAAAGAGTACTGTGAGAAAAAAGGACCGAACCATCACGTTATTTTTCTTGTGGATGAGATCGGACAGTATATTGCAGATGATACACAGTTAATGCTGAATCTGCAGACTATCGTAGAAGATCTGGGAACTGCCTGCAGAGGAAAAGCATGGGTGATCGTTACCAGCCAGGAAGATATTGATTCTATCACAAAGACAAAAGGAAATGACTTCTCCAAAATTCAGGGACGTTTCGATACCAGATTATCACTGTCTGCATCCAATGTAGATGAGGTCATCCGGAAACGTATCCTGGAGAAAAATGAAATTGCAGAATCTGCATTGAAGCTGTTATATGAGCAGAAAGAATCCATTATCAAAAATCTGATCACATTCACAGCGGATACTGCAGATAAAAAATTATACACAGATAAAACAGATTTTGCAGACTGCTATCCGTTTATTCCATACCAGTTTAACTTACTTGGACAGGTGTTGACAGCAGTACGTACTCATGGAGCCAGCGGAAAACACTTATCCGACCAGTCCCGTTCTATGTTAGCACTGTTCCAGGAATCTGCCATCCGGTTAAAAGACAGCCAGGAAGGTGTACTGGTACCGTTTAGCTATTTCTATGATCCACTGCATAAATTTATCGACCATCAGCATAGCCAGGTCATTACCGATGCAGAAGACAATAGTAGACTGGATGAGTTCGATGTGGAACTGCTGAAAGTATTGTTTATGATTAAATACGTCAAGGAGATCAAAGCAAATGTAGATAACCTTACCACTTTGATGATCTCTAATATTGACGATGATCGTATTGAAATCCGTGGAAAGATCGAAGAATCTTTAAAGAAACTGATCCGAGAGACACTGGTACAGAAGAATGGAGAAATCTATATCTTCCTGACTAATGAAGAGCAGGAAATCAATAATGCGATCAATAACGAATCAGTAGAAATGGGCGAGATTATCGGAGAAGCATCTACCGTAATCTTCGAGGAAATCTTTACAGATAAGAAATATCGTTACAGTAGCCGTTATTTGTTCCCATTCAACCAGAAGGTAGATGATCGCTATTTCAAGGGAAATCAGTCCAATGATATCGGAATATCCATCATCACACCATATGGAGAAGATTATCCGGATTCTGCCCTGCGTATGCTTTCCGCACAGGAACATAGTGTGATCGTAAAATTACCGAATGATAGTACCTTCCTGGATGAGATTACAGATTCTATCAAGATCTATAAGTTCCTGAATAAAAATGCTTCTGGCGCAAGAGGAAGCTTTGATAGCATCCGCCGTGCAAAAGAAGATGAACGTATTGAAAAGAAAGACCGTATTCGTATCTTCATTGAGGATGCATTAAAACATGCAGATATCTATGTGAACGGAGATAAAGCAAATATCTCAGCCAAAGAACCGGCAAGTCGTATCAATGAAGCACTTGGTAAGCTGGTAGCTATGCAGTATAACAAGCTGACCTACATGGAAACAGCTCCGGAGCTTTCTGATATTGCTGCAGTATTCAATGGCAACGATGGACAGCTTTCTTTCCTTGGAACAAGTGATACAACACCGAATAAATTAGCACTGGAAGAAGTGATTCAGGTCATCGGTCTTAACAATGCAAGACATATGAAAACATCCCTGAAATCCCTGCAGGACAAATTTGGGGCAGCTCCGTATGGTTTTGATCCGAAAGATGTGCAGTGGCTGGTTGCTATGCTCTTTAAGATGGGAAGAGTATCCTTGACTTATAACAGCCAGAGCTTATCTATGTTGTCCAATACAAAAGAGGAACTGGTACGTTACCTGACAAAACGTGAATTTGTAGAAAAACTGCTTATTGATATCCGTGAGAGAGCGACAGACGGTCAGATCCGTTCTGTGAAAGAAGTATTAAAAGACTACTTTGGATTCTCATTGTCCAGTGATGATGATGATACCATCATGAGAAGTTTTAAGAATAAGGCTCAGGATAAACTGGAAACATTTAACGATATCATGATCGAATACCGTGTGAATCCGAAACTGCCATGTAAATCTTTGATGGAAGAGGCAAAAAAACGCTTGGAAGAAATTGAAGCGATTAAAGAGCCAATAGAGTTCTTTAAGACAGTTCATAAAAAACGAGACGATTTGTTATATGATGCAGACGATACCAGTGAAGTAATAGAGTTTTTCAAGGGTGAACGAAAAAAAATCTTTGAGAAAGCACTGGAACAGATTCAGATGTTTGAAAACAGCAAGACTTATGTCCGGGAACAGGAGATCATTGATAATGTGGCTCAGATGGAAGCCATTGTAACCGCAAAGAATCCTTTCAGACAGATTCAGAAGTTACCGGATATGTCTAAGGCATTTGTGCAGCAGTATGGTGCACTACTGGAAAAAGAAGCGGAAGCCATGCGTCCAATCGTGGATGATGACCTGCAGAAAGTATTAAATACACTGGATGAAAAAGAATTTGCACCTGTATTCCGGGATAAATTCCTGCGTGCGTTTGAAGAATTAAAACAGAAACTGGATACATCTCACGAAATTGCAGGCGTAAAGAATATCCGTCTGGAAAGTGATACACTGAAACTTCGCTGCATGGATGAGATTACAGAATATGAGGAAGCGCATCATCCAAAAGTAGATCCGGAACCACCGGTAAATCCAGTGACACCGCCTACAGGTGGAGGCAATGTACCGCCAGTGAAACCGGTAGCACCGCCAGTTCAGCCAAAGCCGAAGAAGCGGAAGAATGTATCCATCAGTAATGTAGCAGGTGCAAGAACTTATTCTATCGAAAACGAACAGGATATTGACAAATTCCTAGTAGAGATGAAGCGAAAATTATTACAAGAACTGGAAGAGAATACCATTATTACATTGAGCTAATCATTCCAGTGGGAGGAAATAGTACATGAACAAGAACGCGATAAAGAAATTTGCCATAGAAGCAAGAACAAAATTGATTGCTTCTGTTACCGACAAAGCCGGTATGCTCGGCATTACGGAAAAGTCATGCAGTGAACCAATCACAAAAGGTGCAGATTTTGAAGTCTATCAGACAACAGCCGGAACGGAAGTAACTTTGAATAAAAGACAGTGTGAGCAGAGACGACGTCTGGTATCACAGATTGAATCCCGTGGATTTGAAGCGGTGGTGGAAGAAGTGGCGTATACCTGGTTCAATCGAATCTGTGCCATTCGTTTTATGGAAGTGAATGATTATCTTCCAAACAGAGTTCGTGTACTTTCCTCCGAAAAAGAAGGGAAGATGGAGCCGGATCTGGTAACACAGGCACCGGATGTGGATCTTGATCTGACTGCACAGGAAAAAGAAGAGATTATCAACTGGAAAATGAGTGGTACGTCAGAAGATACGGATAAACTGTATTGTAAATTATTCCTGAAACAGTGCCATCAGTTGCATGATATCCTGCCGGGACTGTTTGAGGCGGATTCTGATTATATGGAATTGCTGTTTGGTATTTCCTACACCAATAAAGATGATGTCATCTATATGCTGGTAAATCCGGAGACTGGCATTCCAGAAACAGATTTTAATGTATCTGCACTGGATGAAGAAGGCAACCCAACCGGACAGGTGGAGATTATCGGATGGCTGTATCAGTATTACAATACAGAATTGAAGGATGATACCTTCGCAAAACTGAAAAAGAATGTAAAGATCACGAAAGAAAGAATTCCAGCAGCCACTCAGCTCTTTACACCGGACTGGATTGTACGGTATATGGTGGAAAACTCTGTAGGAAGAATCTGGATTGAGCATTTACGGGCATTAGATCCAAGTATAGATGAAAAAGCAACCGCAGAAAGATTCGGATGGAAATACTATCTTCCAGAAGCAGAGCAGGAAGAATCCGTTAATATAAAACTGGCAGAAATCCGTACCACATACAAAGACCTGAAACCGACTGATATTACCTGTATTGATCCATGTATGGGAAGTGGACATATCTTGATAGCTATGTTTGATGTGCTGATGGACATCTATGAAAGTGCTGGATATGACAAGAGAGAAGCGGCAATTGAAATTGTAGAGCATAATATTCATGGACTGGATATTGACCAGAGAGCATATCAGTTGGCGTACTTTGCAGTTATGATGAAAGGTCGTGGATATAACAGACGATTCCTGCGTGGAAGAGATGGAAAACCAGAACCAAAAGTCTATGCGATTACAGAGAGCAATGAGATTAACCGAAACCATCTGAAATTCTTTGGTACGCATTTAAGTGATATGGAACGAAATCTGGCGGTGATGCAGATCGAAGGATTATTGGACACCTTTACAGATGCCAGAGAATATGGATCGATTTTGAATGTGGATACCTGTGACTGGGACGTACTGGGGAAATTCGTGGAGGATTTGGGAACAGCTGGACAGATTTCTTTTGAGAGTGTGGGAAGTGAAGAAACACAAGAAAATATACGAAAACTGGTAAAAGTGGCAAAGAATCTGGGACAAAAATACGATGCAGTAGTTACAAATCCACCGTATATGGGAGCTTCTGGAATGGGAGCAAAGCTTTCTAAATATGTGAAAGATAATTATCCGGATAGTAAGAGTGATTTGTTTGCGGTCTTTATTGAAAAATGTGGACAGATGACAAAGAAAAATGCTTATCAGGCAATGATTACACAGCATGCATGGATGTTCCTTTCAAGTTTTGAGAAGTTGAGAAATAAATTGCAGATGATGGATATGGTGAATATGGCACATCTGGGTCCGAGAGCATTCGAAGAAATCGGTGGAGAAGTCGTACAGACAACAAGTTTTGTAATTAGAAAAAGTCATATTGAAAAATTTAAAGGAACTTACTGCAGATTGATCGAACCAACGTCGCAGCAAGGTAAAGAAAAAATGTTCCTTGATTCTGATAATCGATATTTTTCGGGACAGGATAAGTTTATAAAAATACCTGGAAATCCTGTGGCATATTGGGTTAGTGATTTATTTATTAATTTCTTTGATAAAAAATATTCGTTTAAAAATATAGCAACAGCAAAAGCAGGGCTATCTACAACTGATAATAATAAGTTCTTACGTATGTGGTATGAAACAGATTTTTCTCATATAGGATTTAATTATTCAAGTTTAGAGGAAACTAGAGATTGCAAATACTATTTTATTCCCGAACCTAAGGGAGGAAGCTTTAGAAAATGGTATGGCAATTTAGAGTATGTTGTAGACTGGTATAATAATGGCGAACATATTAGAAAAGCTGCGGAAGGTGCAAGTGGAGGACGTATTGTAGGATCAGAATATTATTTCCGAAAGGGCTTAACTTGGTCAGACATTACTTCAGGTGGAAATTTATCTGTTAGATATATGCCGGAGGGAATGATTTTTAATTCGAGTGCGCCATCATGTTTTTGTTTTGACGATGAATGGTTATTATATTTAATGGCTTTTATGAATTCACCTATTGCAAAAGAATATTTAAAGTATCTTGCGCCAAGTTATCATTTCAATGCTGGTCCAATTGAAAAATTACCAGTGATAAAAAATGAAAATTGTAAAGATAAAATTACAATGATTGTGAAAAATGCGATAGCTTTATCAAAGCGTGATTGGGATTCTTTTGAAACGTCGTGGGATTTTAATAATCATCCGTTAATACAAAAAGTGACTATCATTGCTGAAGCATTTAAGCAATGGAGAAACGAATGTGATAACCGTTTCAAAAAGTTGAAATCTAATGAGGAAGAACTCAATCGTATTTTTATCGATATTTATGGCTTACAAGACGAACTAACACCAGAAGTAGAAGATAAAGATATCACAGTTCGCAAAGCTGATTTATCCAGAGATATTCGTAGTTTTATTTCCTATGCTGTTGCTTGTATGTTCGGTCGATATTCGCTCGATAAAACAGGTTTGATCTATGGGGGAGGAGATTTTAATGATTTTTATAAAAAAATAGATGATGTCTTACTCGATAGTACTGGAGATCCAATTACTGATACTACTGGAGAAATGATTGTAACAGGTGAAGAATATGGAAAAATTAAGATAGATGATGAATGGGTTGATGTTTCGTTTATTCCAGATTTAGATAACTGTATTCCAATCACTGATGAAGAGTATTTCTCAGATGATATCGTAGGTCGTTTTGTAGAATTTGTGAAAACAGTTTATGGTTCAGATACATTAGAAGAAAACCTCGATTTTATTGCTAAAGCGTTAGGTAACAAAGGCGATACTTCCAGAGAAGTGATCCGCAATTACTTTCTGAAAGATTTTTATACAGATCACCTAAAAATCTATCAGAAGCGTCCAATCTACTGGCTCTTTGATAGTGGTAAGCAGAATGGATTCAAGGCTTTGATTTACATGCACCGTTACGATGCTGACACCGTTGGCCGTGTAAGAACCGATTATCTTCACCGGGCACAGAAATATGTAGAAACAGCAATGCAGAGTGCTCAATATACCATTGATAATGCTTCATCTGCTTCTGAAAAATCAAAAGCAACAAAAGCAGTCACGAAATATACGAAACAACTGGCAGAGATGAAGATTTACGACGAAGCCATTGCTCATATTGCAAGTAAGAGAATTGAGATTGATTTGGATGATGGTGTGAAAGTAAATTATGAGAAATTTCAGGGCGTCGAAGTGGCTCAAGAAGGAAAAAAAGCATTAAAAGTAGATTTGCTGGCAAAAATCAAGTGATAATAAGGAGCATATATGGTATCAAAGAAAATATTTTTAAATCCGAATAATACTTTTACAGAAAGTGTTTCAAAATTTTGGTTGGCATTTACTAATTGCATGAAAAAAGGTGAATTTTTCGATTATGTACCAGAAGAATATAAAACGATAACGGGCACGGGGTTAAATGAAAAATGGGGAAGTACATATATAGAATATCTTGGAAAAGCTATACCATTTAATATTGCTATCTTAGGTGATGCAAAATGGGATGAAATTGAAGAATTTATCTGTTTGGTATATGATTATGTGGTTTTTGAAGATAAAAGATCATTATTTGAGAAAAAAATCAATGAATATTTAGGCAGATTTGATATTAAATTTTTATTTCTCAAAGGTCAATTTATTACAGCTGATTTTGTGACAAATCAGCCAACTGTAACGGAAGTACTGGAATGGATTGATTTATACCCAGATGCAGCCAAGGCTTATCGTGCGGCGTTAAAAAAATTATCTAATAAAGAGGACACACGCAATGCGATTGATGATATGCGTCTTGCTCTGGAATCTTTAATTCGAGATATTATGGGAACAACAAAAACATTAGAAAACCAGATACAGCCTATTGGATCGGCTTTAAAAAATAAGGGCGTTTTGCCTCAAGCTGTTACCTTGGTTACTACTATGCTTAATCATTATGCAAAATATCAAAATGACAATGTAAAACATCATGATACAGTGGATGTAAATGATAGCGAATTGATAGTTAATATGACAGCAATTATAATGAAATATATCAGAGATAGACTGGGGTAGGAAGAATGGATTTACAAAATATACAAGAGCAACTTAATACTGAATTTTCAAAAAGAAATACACGCATTATATTCTGGTTTGATGATAAAGGAGAATATGAAGACGAAGTATCTGAGTTACAGCTGGATAATGCAAAATTACATATTTTGGATGGAACAAACTGGTTTTATTCCAAATGGCTGTTGAATGAGTCAGATATAGAAGGCAAGTATCTTGTATATGCACCATTCCCTAAACCAAATGATGCAGAGAATCCATTGGCAGATATGTATTATTACTCGGTTCCGTACTATACGGACCGGGTATCCCAGATGTCACAAGAGATTGGAATTGATAACCGTTTTAAAGAACATCTGGCACAGTACAGCAATTTCTGGAAGAATAAGAATCGTATTGAGAAGTTTAAAGAACTCGGCATAGACCATTTCAATGTGGAAACCATTGATATTGGTCTTATTGCCGTGCTTACAGATGTGAAGACTCCAAACTTTGAAGAAATTGCAAGACAGTTATTATTAAACGACAGCGAAGCATACATGAAAGCACTTGAAGATAACGGACTATTAGAAAAGTTCTGGGAATTATGTGAGAAATATTTTGGATATCAGTCTGAAAATCCGAATGTAGATGATCTGGCAGCATGTATGCTCTTGACATATGCATCCGTAGCGTTGAAAGATACATTGCCAGCTGTTTTGAAATCATATGTATTAAAAAAGAAGAATGATGTGGTCGTATTTGTCCGTAATTTGATGGACAATGTACTTTATCAGGATGCTTATGATGTATTATCAGGAAAAGTGGACAAGACGTTACGGGTGGTGAGCAGAATCCGGGATGAACTGAAAAAAGATGCCGACAAATCAAAAGATCAGTCTGCACAGCTTTTGGATATTGCAAATTGTGATGCGTTCAAAGAATTGGATAATATCTTAATTGACTGGGCATTGGATCAGCTGAATGATGAGATCCTGGATGCTCGGATTGATGGCATGAACCTTGCTCAGATTGCAGAGCAGCGAACAGCAAAGTCTTGTCATTTTGGAATTTTATATAAAAATGAATATCATGCAATCAAATATGCTTATCAGATGATGAAAGATGTATCTGTTTTGGAAGTGGCTAGTGATATCAAGACTATGGTGGCAGATTATCAGAAACAGACATATTTGGTTGATTCTTATTATAGATGGTTTTACAGTGCTTATGACTGTATTGAAGATGCAGAGAAATTTTCAAAGGTAAGAGAGCGCATTGAGAATATGTATTCCTTTACTTATCTGCAGAAAGTGACACCGAAGTGGAATCAGGAATTGACAGATGATCTGATGGTAGATACCGGATTAAAACGTCAGGAAGACTTTTATCGGAATTACCTGAAAGCGTATGAAGGAAAGAATCGTGTCATCGTTATTATTTCTGATGCTTTTCGGTATGAGTGTGCAAAAGAATTGATGGAACGATTGGAACTGGATGAAAAATGTACTCCGAAATTGGATTGTATGATAAGTAGCCTTCCTTCGGTAACATCAGTAGGAATGGCAAGTCTTTTACCGCACAATGAGCTGCAGGTAGATGAAAAATTGAATGTTACAGTAGACGGACAGAGTTGTGGGGATTTGGTATCTAGGGATAAGATATTAAAGAAACAGAATGAGAATAATGTGGCATTGTCCTTTGATGAAGTTGTAAAAGCAATTAAAGAGAACGATAAGAAAGTACTACAGAATAAGAATATTATATATATTTATCACAATCAGGTGGATGCTCGTGGGGATAAGCCAGCTAGTGAAAATGAAGTATTTACAGCCTGTTCAGAAGCTATTGAGGAAATTCATAAGTTGATTAAGAAGTTAACCAGCTTTATATCAGCATCAAAATTCTTTATCACGGCGGATCATGGTTTCTTGTATAAGAGAGACAAGTTACATGAATTTGATAAAGTATCCTATGATCGAGAAATCTGTGCATATTCCAATAAGCGGTTCCTGCTTACTACTCAGAAGGTGAATGAACCGGGAATGAAATCCAGATTGATGGCATATCTGAACAATTTATATGTGACAACGCCGATTGGAGCAGATATTTTTAAAGTAGCCGGTGGCGGGCAGAACTATGTGCATGGCGGTTCTTCTCTTCAGGAGATGCTGATTCCAGTAATTGAGCTGACAACGAATACGAGAGCTGTGGCATATGATTATGTAGATGTGATTTTGACTTCTGTGAACCGAAAAGTAACGAATCTGATTACTTACTTTGATTTTATTCAGACAGAGAAAGTCACCGATACTATGAAAGCGCGAAGTCTTGTGGCATATTTCATGACAGAAGATGGAGAAAAGATATCTTTTGATGTACCGATAGTTGCAAACAGTAGAGACGAAGCACCGGAGAAGAGGACATTCCATGAGAAGTTTACATTGAAGTCTAGAGAATACAAGTATGGTGATAAGTATTATCTGGTACTGGCAGATGCGAATGCTGAGAAGAATATTCTGCAGCAGTATGAATTTATGATTGATATTGCATTTGTGGATGATTTTGGATTTTAAGTAAAGGAAGCATATGTGATGAAAAGCGGATATGTCAGAAAAAGAAATGATTATACAATGCTTCGTCCTAATGTTCCGGTAAAGAAGATGTACTGGGAATTTCATAAGGGTGATAATGATAATTTGCCTTCAGTTCCACATGGACATTCATTGGATGGAGAATATAAATTGGAAATTTGGAGCGGGAAAATTTACAATATACATTCAGGAAAATTGGAGTATATTGCTAAGAAAAAAGATATGAAAGCATTTCAGAATTATCCGGGATTTATGGAATTTGTAAAAGAATGCCGTGAGGATTATATGGAACGAAATCCTGCTATTGTTTTGCCGAAGCTAGTAGCCACAAGTAGGAGAAGACGTTACTATCAGCGTATTAAAGAAAAGAACGAAACAATTATTGTCGAAACAAGAGTGAACAAAGTTTAACAGAGCAAATATAAGCAAGGGTGACTTGATGAAAGATTCGGAAAAGCAAGGGCTTTATCAAAAAATAGGGACAAAAGTTATTCATAAAAAATACGGAAACGGAAGAATTACAGGGAGCAGTAATGGAAAAATTAGCGTTTGTTTTGATTCTGGAAAAGAAGCTGTGTTTCAGGTAGATATGTGTGAAAAGTTAGGACTAATAAGCATTGTTGCCTCTGAAATAACTGGAGTTCAAAAGAATAGCCATGTTCGGAAAGATGAAGAAAACCATAAACCAATAGCACTACAATCAAATATACTGGTAGAAAAGATTACAGACGAACTGAGAAGTTATTATGGAAGTGAAAATAAAACTGAAGAGGTTAATCTTTTCTTAAATGTTTTACAGAGTAAAGTTGATGTAAGAGAACTTATGGGCATTGATGATCAATATGATACATTGAAAAATATATTTAATGATTCTAATTCGTTGAAAGAAATCTGCGAATATATCGGAAATAGCCTACATGTCGAAGCGTTACTCAAGAAAATTTTGTTCTGTGTTGATAAAGAGAAATTTGAAAAGATTGTTCACGAAAAAAGAGGATTTTATAGTGTATTAGAATCTTTAAACATAGTATCCAAGAAAATATCCTTGAATAAGAAGCTTGAAGATTACGATTCAAAAAGTGTGCTGATTCACATTGCACGTACTTATCAAATGAGAAATATGAATGCACATATGTGTATAAAGTGGACATACCAGGAAGTATTTAATAATTTGGACAGTATTTTGATAACGTGTATTTTCGCAGTTGAAAAAAATCGAGAAAAATTGCTGCGGTATTTAGAACAGAATAAAACAGAAGACATGCTATCATGCATTGAAGAATATAATGATGTGTATTTATGGGAAACAAAGGGACAAAACTCAAAGTGCATAGTGTGCGATGAAAAATTGGAATATTCCGAGAAAATATTATTGCAGTATATGATTCGAAATCAAATACACAGTGTTCAAATGACAGGAAAATATTGTAAAACATGTGGAAAAGTATATGTTTTGAAATCTGACTTATTAAATGAACTGGAAAAAGAAAATATAACAAGCAAGGATAAAGAAAAAAAATTACGAGTAAAAAATAAATATGTGTATGGATCGACGTTGGTATATGATGAAAATAGTATTATTTAACGAAAAAGTATTATTAAAATGATGAAGGGCGAAGAGGTAAGTGGCAATGGATGAATTTAGCAATGCACAGGAAAATACAACAGAAGACAAGCGAGAAGAAATAAAACAAAAACTCCGTCAATACTATGACGGTCGCATCGTCCGGAAGGATTTAACAAAATCTATTCGTGAGGGAGCCAATGTCCCGGTTTATGTACTGGAATATCTCCTCGGACAGTATTGTAATTCCGATGATGAAGAAATCATTGAAGAAGGTGTAGAGAATGTAAAACGTATTTTGAGAGATAATTATGTGCGTCCGGATGAGGCACAGAAGATTCTCTCTCTTTTGCGTGAAAGAGGTAGCTATACAGTAATTGACCGTATCACGGTTGTATTGAATACAAAGGAAGATCGCTATGAAGCTACATTCTCGAATCTTGGTGTGAAAGGGATTCCGATTCATCCGGATTATGTGAAAGACTATGATCGTCTGCTCTGTGGTGGTATCTGGTGTATCCTGCAGATGGAGTATGAGTTTATTGAGGAAGATAAGAAAAATACACAGCCAATCCGTATCCGTAAGCTGACACCAATCCAGATGCCACATGTGGATATGGATGAAGTGAGAAACGGAAGAAAAGCATTTACAAAAGATGAATGGATGGATATCCTGCTTCGCTCTACAGGATTGGAGCCTGAAAGCTTTAGTGAAAGAGCAAAATGGCTGTTGATTGCACGTATGATTCCGTTGGTAGAGAATAACTTCAACCTTTGTGAGTTGGGACCACGTTCTACCGGTAAATCTTACATATATGAGCAGATTTCTCCAAACAGTATTCTTGTTGCCGGAGGACAGACAACCGTAGCAAACCTCTTTTATAACATGTCTAACCATACAGTAGGTCTTGTAGGTATGTGGGACTGTGTGGCTTTTGATGAGGTCGCTGGTATTAAGTTTAAAGATAAAGATGGTATCCAGATCATGAAGGGATATATGGCATCAGGAGCTTTTTCACGAGGAAAAGCAGAGATTCAGGCAAAGGCTTCTATGGTATTTGTAGGAAATATTAACCAGAGTGTGGATACTCTTTTGAAGACATCCAGCTTATTTGATCCATTCCCACCGGAAATGGGTACTGACACAGCGTTCCTGGATCGTATGCATTGCTATATTCCAGGCTGGGAGATCCCGAAATACAGACCAGATTCCTTTACCAATGATTATGGATTTATCACAGATTATCTGTCTGAGTTTATGCGAGAGCTTCGTAAGGACAGTTACAGTGATCTGATGGACAAGTATTTCCGTCTGGGAAATAATTTGAATCAGCGTGATACCATTGCAGTCCGTAAGATGATTTCCGGATTTACGAAACTGCTGTATCCGGATGGAGAAGTAACAAAAGAAGAATTACGTGAGATTGTGGAGATTTCACTGGAACTTCGCCGCAGAGTAAAAGAACAGCTGAAGAAGATTGGCGGCATGGAGTTCTATGATGTGAACTTCTCTTATACAGATAATGACAGTTTTGAGGAGCATTATGTTTCCGTTCCAGAGCAGGGCGGCGGCAAGTTGATTCCAGAAGGCATGGGAAAACCAGGATCTGTTTATACCGTTTCCAAATCAAAGACAGGTATGATCGGTTGTTATATGCTGGAAACACAGATGATGCCTGGTAATGGAAAGCTGACCTGTACCGGTATTGGATCAGGAAAAGAACCGAAAGAAGCAACCAATACAGCATTTAATTATCTGAAAGCCAATGGAAACCGTATTTCCGGTCAGATCAGTACCACAACAAAGGACTATATTATCAACTATCAGGATATGCAGGGAATTGGAATGACAGGAAATCTGGCATTACCGACCTTAATTGCAATCTGTTCCGCAGCACTTGGAAAAACACCGTTGAACAGCCTTGCAATTCTTGGCGAAATCAGTATTGGTGGCACTCTGATCAAGGTGGATGAGCTGGCAAGTACTCTGCAGGTATGTCTGGACAGTGGAGCGAAGAAAGTTTTACTTCCGATTACATCAGCAGGAGATCTGGGAACTGTACCATCGGATCTGGTTGGAGCATTTAGCCTGATTTTTTATTCTTCCGCAGAAGAAGCAGTATTTAAAGCACTTGGCGTGGAATAAGACTAGAATACAGCATGATAGCAGACAAGAAGGTGATGAGTTATTTTTGAACAGGATTTTGAAGAGATGCTGCGGCAACACCAAGCATCTTTGGACGATAGAAAGAAATTTACTGCATTGGTAAAAGACTTATTTCCAGATCAGGCGAAGAATGTCAATCTACTGCTGATGGCATATAACATGGGAATTGCACAGGATATTCAGAGTGTATCTCATATTAACAATACCTTTGCTTTCCGATATGTGAAGCAGCTCATGGACGATTTTGGAATGAGCCGTGTCAATGCAGACTGGATTGTATCAGTGTGGTGTTCCTGTTATGGGGGAAAGGTATTGGGCAAAGCCTGTGACATTTCCATTCAGAAGCAGGGAAACGGACCGGCGATTCAGGGAGAACAGTCATCTTCTGGCAGATCTTATGGTGATCTTTTTACCTATGAAAAAAGCCGCAGGGGAAAAGGTCTGGCAGTGACCGGATTCCGTGGAGATAAGAATAAGACGATTATTTTCCAGAACAGATCTGGGAACACACCGGTAGTGGAGATTGCAGATGACAGCTTTAGTAATTCTCCGACAGAGGAAGCCATTCTGACAGAAGGAATAGCGTATATTGGACAAAATGCTTTCTCTGGATGTAACAAACTGCATCAGGTGGTGTTGCCGATCAGTATCGAAGAGATTGAAAATTCAGCCTTTGAAAACTGTAGCAGTCTCAAATCAATCTCATTGCCGATGGCATTGAAGACAATCGGAGACGGTGCATTGAAAGGAACAGGCTTGCGGACCATCGAGATTCCGAAGAGTGTGTTCTGGTTAGGTGATGGACTGGTGGCAGATTGTCAGTCAATGGAGCATGTGACGATTCCAGAGAATATAGGAAGAATCCCGGATCATATGTTTGAAGGTTGTACTAATCTGAAAAAAGTGCAATTGCATGAAAAACTGGGAGCTATCGGTGAACGTGCATTTTTTGGATGTAGTTCCTTAGATTTTATTGTGATTCCGGACAGTGTAAAACTGATTGGGCAGGATGCCTTTACCAATACAGATAAGCAGTTTATTATTCAATGTTCTTTCGGCTCTTATGCAGAAGAATACGCAAGAAAGAACAAATTTAAATATCAGCTGGTATAGTATAAGTTTCAGATTGTCGCCTGCTATGCGACAATGACAGAGAAAAATTACGGTATATTGAGTGGGTAATGAGGTGAGAGGATGGGACTTTTTGATGCACTATTTGGAAATCGAAACCAGATTCCTACGGTGACGACAATTTTGCCAGATGCCGCAAGACAGGAGATTATTGCCGGCAGGCTTCCAATTTTAAATACAGACAAACTGTTCCTGAAACGTGGAGAGAAAATCCATCTTATTGATAAGGCAGTTAATCTGGAAGAAAAGACAGTAAAGCAGTATCGGCATTATGGGCATAGCAGTCCCGGATTATTTGAAGAAACTCGTTGGAGTTCAGGAAGAGGAAGAACCGTTGAGCATACAGAACTGGTACAGCACCGGGGAATTTTATACATAACGAATCAGAGAATTGTGTTTCAGGCAAAGGAATGGGGATTTGATAAGACCTATCGTTATCTGACCGCAATTACTCCGTACAGCAATGCCTGCGAGATGCAGTTTGGAAATAAATCCTATTGCATGATCGTGGCGGATGGCAGTGTAGTAAATCAGGTATTGCAGTTGATCAAACAAAGGAGGCAGGTACCATAATGGAAGGACAATTAAAGAACGGAACAATACTCACTTCGGAGAGTGGAAATAAATATGAAGTAGTCAGTCTCTTGGGAGCCGGTGGACAGGGAGAAGTTTATGATGTGAAACTTGGCAGCAATCATTATGCCTTGAAATGGTACTTTAAAGGCAGTGCTACAGAACGCCAGAAAAAGATTCTGGAAACAATCATTGCAAAAGGCTCACCGGATGATAGTTTTCTCTGGCCTATGGAGCTGATTGTACCGGCGAAAAGTGATCTGTATGGTTATATCATGCCTCTTCGACCGAAAAATTATAAAAGCATCGTTGATCTGATGAAGAAACGTGTAAATCCATCTTTTTATGCTCTGTGCAGGACTGCTTTTAATCTGACCAGAGGTTACCAGAAACTGCACGCTATGGGAGCTAAGTATCAGGACATTTCATTTGGGAATCTGTTCTTTAATCCGGATAATGGAGATGTTTTGATTTGTGATAATGACAATGTTTCTTTTGATAACAGCAAACCGGGTGGGGTTCTTGGCACGCCGGGATTTATGGCACCGGAGATTGTAAGAGGGGAAAAGAGACCATCTAAAGATACGGACCGATATTCTCTTTCGGTACTGTTATTCTATCTATTCATGGTGAATCATCCATTGGAAGGAAAGCTGGAAGCAAGTATCCGTTGTATGGATATGGCAGCAAGAGTGAAGCTGTATGGCACAGATCCGGTATTTATCTTTGATCCGAATAATAAGACGAACAGACCGGTGAAAGGAATCCATGATAATGCAACGATTTACTGGTCGCTGTATCCGGAGAAATTGCGTCAGATGTTTACCAGAGCATTTACAGTTGGACTGAATGAGTCGAGCAAGCGTATTACGGAGCCGGAATGGATGACGTTATTCTCTAACATGATGAGCGGAATGTTACAGTGTTCCTGCGGTGCACAGTTCTTTTATGATGAAGATCTGGAAGCAAAAGGTGTAGCACATACCTGCTGGAACTGTGGAAAAGCTGTACAGGTACCCAATAAGATTATTATTGGGAAGAACAGGGTACTGTTAAATCAGAATACAAAGTTGTTGCATCATCATGTTTATGATGATTTTGATATGGATACAGTCGTAGGATCCGTGGTTCAGAATCCGAAGAACCCGGCACTCTGGGGGATCCGAAATGAAGATAAAGTGAACTGGACGTATCAGAAAGTAGATGGTACGCAGATACCGGTTGCACCAGGAAAAACAGCTGGGATTGCAAAAGGTGTAAAGATTATATTTCCTGAATCAACAGGGGAGTTCAGATAATTACTTAAAGGAGAGTGGGGAATGGTATCAGAGGATAAAATGCAAGAAGAGATTGATAAAGCAACAGTAGCCCTGGGAATGCAAAAGGAGTTGGATCTTTATTCAATATTGCTTAGAATTAAATACGCCAAGGATAGAGAAGAAGTAATTGATAGAGAAGTTAAAGTTTGCAGAGCAAAGCTGGAACATGCATGGCAAATAGATAAGAAGATACTTGATGATTTACAAGTTGAATGTGAAAAGATAGGGGGATAAGAAGATGGAAGTATTACAAAGACCAGGTGGAGAATTGGCAACAAGACCGATTCATTTCTTTTGGGTAGTAGATTGTTCAGGATCTATGTACGGAGAGAAAATTGGAATCGTCAACAATACAATTCAGGAGTGCATACCGGAAATGCGTTCTGCAGCGGACAATAATCCGAATGCACAGCTTTTAATCCGTGCCTTACAGTTCTCATCAGGCGCAAGCTGGATTACAACAACTCCGGTACCTGTTGAAGATTATGGATGGGAAGATATGGATGCAAATGGGCTGACAGAGCTGGGGAAAGCATTTGATCTTTTAGCGGCACAGCTGAGCATTCCGCCAATGCCGGAAAGAGCATTACCGCCGGTGATTGTACTTCTTTCTGATGGACAACCTACAGATGATTATAAAAGAAGTCTGGAAAAATTGAAAAAACTACCATGGTTTAGAAAAGCGGTAAAAATTGCAATTTCCATTGGTCAAGATGCAGATGATGACGTGTTAGTTGAGTTTTGTGGGAATAATGAATTAGTTTTACAGGCAAATAATGCGGCAGCCCTTGCAAAAATGATTAAATGGGCATCTACGACAGCATCTATGGTATCGGCTCCATCAAGCAAGCCAATAAATTCTGTACCAGCTTCTGCACCAGTGGCTTCTTCATCTGGAACAGCATCAGGAGCTTCCGTAGCTGCTTCCGCACCGGCAGATGATCCCTTTGCGCCTGCAAACAATGGCGCACCGCTGGTACTTGATATGAGTAACATTCCAAATCCAGATGATTTTGATGAAGGTGCTGTCTGGTAAGAAGAGGAGGAGTCGGATGAAACGCTATATATGTGATGGAATCGTCAAAGGTGCGACTCATGTAAGAAACCAAATGCCTTGCCAGGACAATAAACGAGTTGTAGAAATATCAGATAAGATTGCGATTGTTGCAGTTGCAGACGGTCATGGAAGTTCTAAATGTCCCAGAAGTGACAGAGGATCTATGATTGCTGTGAATTCTTTCTATGAAGTGATGAAGAACTATCTGAAAGTTTATGGAGACGATGAAACAGGACTTTCTAATCTGATTACATTCCTTAACAGGGAAGGTGATATGCGGTTCGCCCAGGATGTATGTGAAGAGTGGCAGGCAAGGGTGAAACAGTCTTTTTATAAAAATAAAGTAGATGGAATGACCGATGAAGATGGAAATATTAAGTGGCCGTCCGTATTTTCTCTGTACGGAACGACGCTGCTTGGAATGCTAGTGACAGACAGCTTTGTATTTTCTTTCCAGATCGGAGATGGTGATATCAGTGTTGTGTTAAAAGATGAAGTCGCACCGCTGGTAGAACCAGAGAAATTCCTTGGAACAGAGACACATTCCCTTTCAAAACCAGATGCATGGAGAAAAGCAGTAGCATCGGTGCGGAGACGGGAAATGGAAAGCGAAGAACCATATATGTATATCCTTTCCACAGATGGATTTGCAAACAGCTATACTTCCAATGAAGAATACCAGAAGACATGTAAGGATTATCTGCAGATGATTCAGGAGCATGGAGCAGACACAGTGCAGGCAAATCTGAAAAATTGGCTGACGGAGACCAGTGAACTTGGGTGTGGAGATGACATTACAGTTGTTATGGTGTATTTTACAGCCGAATAACAGGTATTGAGGTGTGGCATATGGCTTGGGGATATGAGAAGTGTTTTACGATAGAACATGACAACACATTAAAACGTAGGATTGATTGCAAGGATTGTATTTATTATGATTCCAGTGATAAATCGTGTATGAAACGACCGCTATACTTACCAGTGGATGGATATAATTCATGGCGAAACTGCAAGTATTTTGAGTTGGATCATAGTGTAAGTCATTATGATGAAAAAAGCTTGCAGTATGTTCATGAACTTGCAAGAAGAAAAATACAGCGGGAACAGCAGTCACAGCAAAAGAAAACGACTGGCGTAAAGAAGACAGTACAAACAAAGCAAGCTGTAAAACCAAAAGAAAAGGGTATCCCTGTCGTTCATGATGAAAAGATAAAAGCAAAACCGCAGATGAAAAGATTGCGAGATGGTTCTTTATTCTGTGTGGTAGAGACATTTCCGAAGGGAAAGAAGCTTCAGACCGAATTAGTACCAATTATCAAATCTGGTGGTTCAGGAAAGAAAATAATGATTGGACGAGATGCCGAGGAGAATAAGATTTATATCACCAATAAGGCTTATACAAAAGAAGCTATCGAAAAAGTGTATCAAGTTTTAAATGGAAAAAGTGCAGGTAAGGAACAGAAATGATTGTAGATCGCTATTATTATCATCAACTGAATAAGCAAGAACAGGCAATCTACAAAGCATTTTATAATGGTGCGATGGCGCATCAGGACATTATTCCAATTCCAGTGCGTGGAGAATTTAGCCAGGAGAGTTTTGAACGCATATTCATGGCGATGACGAGGGATAATCCATTGATTTATTTCTTGAACCAGTCAGCTTGCAGCACTGCCAGTGATATGTTTGGACATATTGCAATTTGTCCGCAGTATTTTTTTACGAAAGAGAAGGTAAAAGAGTACAATCGAAAAATCGAAAAAGTGGTGAATGAACTTGCAGGACAACTGCATTTGCTGGAATGTAATGATTATGAAAAAGAACTTCGGGTACATGACTGGATTTGCCAGAATATTGAATATGATTATGAGGGAACTGATAAGGATAAAATATCCAGAGTGATTGCGTCTCACAATATCCTTGGTGTTTTCGCATATCATAAAGCCCAGTGTGAAGGAATTGCAAAGGCATTGAAAGTTCTTTTAAATGCGGTTAATGTGAAATGTATTGTTGTGACCGGTGATTCAGTAAAAAGCGGACAAAGTGTGCCACATGCATGGAATATTGTGAATATTGGAGAAGAAGCATATCAATTAGATGTTACATGGGATATAGGTGCGATGGGACAGAGCAAGCATCATATCGCACATGATTACTTCAATCTGACAGACGAGTTAATGAATCAGGATCACAAAGCAGATAGCAGCTTACCGGAATGCAAAAGTAAAAAGGCGAATTATTATGTGCAGAGAGGATGTTCTTTTCAGATGAGACACCGACTTATGACATATATAGACAGGTTAATTGAAAAGAATGAACGGATATATGAATTCCGTGCAGAAGGTAGACTGAATAAAGTTGCCATAGAGAAGGAAGTTGCTGATCATATTGTGCAGAAATTACATGAGCAGGGAAGAAGTAGTGTTGGAATAAAAACGTGTTCTAATAGGGAACTTGGAATATACCGTATCGAAATATCTTGAAGAGGGTAAAGATATGCTGGAGTTGACGATTTATGGAATTGGATTTTTCTTATGTACGTTGCTGATTCAATATATGCTTTTTAAGGTTCGGAAGAATCATAATCATGGACCGAATGGAGTATGGGTTGGAAGCAGAGCAATTTTGGTTTTATGCGTTGTTGGCATTATGAATCATAATATTGGATATCTTGCGGCAATACTGGGATTTGTCTGTGCGGATGAGGTTGGTAAGGCTACTGGATGGCATTGAAGAAAAAGGGGGATTTTTAGATGATTACAACAATGAATGAAATTGAACAAAGATTTGACGCAATAAAGGATCATAAGCCAAAAGCATCAAAAAAACTAAATGAACTTGGAGAAATATTGGCATCTGCATATAAAATAAATCCAGATAGAGCAGATGAGATGTGGCAATATTTAGTTGAGTTAAATGTAAGAGATGATGAAAAAAATGCAAAATTTTATATTGCCCAGGTGTTTAATAAAGTAAAAGGCTTGATTCCGGCAGATGAAGCTACAGATCTCATTATGATGACACCCGAACGTGTTGAAATGATGCTGTTGTATGGCTATGGTGGAGGAACTTTGTACTCCGTATTGAATACTTTAACGATTGGCTTTTTAAAAAATGAAAATGTAAATAATGTGATGGCTTCTTTAGAATATGTTTTTGAAAAGTTCGGAGGAGTAGAATCAGGAAATCCAGAAATATTAAAAGCAACAAAAACTATTGTGCAAACAGGTGCAGAATTGCTTCAAACAGATAAGGATTATGAAGATACAATTTCCGAGCTGTTAAATGAACTTGAAAGTTTAGATAATGAAAAAATTGCTGCTTATGCAAAAGTAAACAGTTTGTTATTGGGGTTAAGCAAAACAAATAACATCGAAGATTTACTTCAATTAGCAAGTGAATTTGGATTTACGCAAGAATTTATGGATTTGTTATGGTTGGCTAGAGAAGATATATCAACAGGAAAATTAGAGATAATATGGCAAAATCTTGTTGAAAATATGGAAGACAACAATCTACTGCCGATACCAGAAGAATATGGAGAAGAGGAAGCAGAAGAATATTCTGACTCTAAAATTTGCTTTTTCGTGAATCTTATTGGGGAAAATGATCGGTTGTTAACCAAATATTTTGAAAATAACAGAGGCAATTTCTTTAAACAATGTATTTTTTATAAATGGATTCAAGATGAAGCGTGGGAAAAAATAGCAGAGTATATTGCAAAGAGTTTAATGGCTTTTGAAGATCAGAATAATATGTTCGATTATGGATACATGAATATGATTAGTCCCTATATGGAAGGATATTTAATGGGCGAATATATGGATCGAACAGATCGTTGGGGTAGAAGCATAAAAATTATAAATGAAAACAATATCGATAAATTTATAGATGCGCTGTGCAAAGCGTCAGTGATGTCCGTTGGCTGTGAAAATCACGAGAAATATCATAAGAGAGTAAAGGAGTTTGTTGAAAAAACAACAGGTGATATGAGTTGCTTTGAAAAATATGGTTTTTCAGAGAAGCTGGATACAAGAAGTGGTTTGGAAAGGTTAAAGGCATTTACCCAGGATTTCTTAAAATCTGGAAAAAGAGAAATTGATTTTAGAGTTCCGTCGCATGAACTGAAGAGTATCATGGATAAAATAAATGAAGAAAATCGTGCATTGGAAGAGCCAAGGGATATTGAGTATGTATTAGCTTGTAATGATGATGTTATTGATTTTTATTATAAACATACTCGTCAGGATTTTATGGTTAAGGGGAAAATGTTAGCAGCTTGTATTAAACACGATGATATTGAACGTGCAATAAAAATAATAGAGTTACTTAAAGATACTCAGGCGTATGAAAATTACAATGATTTAAATGGTTGGGAAAGGCAGTTTGGACTGACTATAGAATATTGTATTAAAGAATTTGATACGGGGCGTTTTACATGGAAGCAAGAAGAGATAACACCTGGCATGATTGAACAGTGTAAAGAAATCGCTCATATGTGTTTCGAATATTTGAGTGAAGAAAGTATAGACAGGATAAAGGCTGAAATAAGAAGAATATGTCCGAATGAAGATGGTGCAGATGAGTATATTCAAAAATTATTAGCTGATGTAAAAATATATTGTACATTTCCGAAGCCACGTGGAAAAGGGGGAGCACCAAATATCAATAGAATGTCTGATGAGATATGGAAATCGTTTGAAATTTTGTCAAACATGGGACGTATAGATGTTATTTGCCAAATCATGGAACAATTTGCTGCTGTAAAAGATATTTTAAAACCAGTTGCATATGATACTTGGATGAGCTTTATGAATCGTGGAATTAAAGATGAGGACTGTATAAAGATTTTTAGAGAAAGCAGGATGGTTTACGAACTTTGGCTTGGAGCCAATACCAGAGAGTGGGATATTAAGGAAGTTGCCAGAAAAATAAATAAGTATGGAACAAATGAAGAATATGAGGATTTCAAAAGACTGGTAATCAGTAGATGTGGAAAAATAGAGGGAATAGATGAATATTGTGAAAGCAATAATTGGGAGTAAGTAAAATGAAATCAATAATTAAGCAAGTTTCAGGCTCATTCTTGGAGGAAGCTTCTGCTTCTCCAAGAATGCTTGAAGATTTGGCAGCAATGGAAAAATACATGTCGGAAAGTTACGATGGAAGGACGTTTATTGAATTACTTCAAAATGCAGATGATGCAGGCGCAAAAAGAGTATGTGTTTCTGAAATTGACAATGCAGTGATTGTTGTTAATGATGGAAGATCTTTTGATGAAAATGATATTATGTCGATATGCAGATCTGGTGCGTCAAATAAGCGAAGAGGTAATAGTATCGGATATCGAGGAGTTGGATTTAAAAGTGCGACAGTTATATCAACTGAAATTGTAATATATTCAGCAGGTGTATACTTTACATTTTCTAAGAGTTTATGTGCAAAAACGCTACACGTTTCATGTGACAAGGTTCCGACTGTTAGAATTCCGTTTATTTATGATGAAACAAAATTGAATTTTGATATTAAAAGAGAATTATTGCGGTTACAGTCGGAAGGTTTTAATACAGCATTTATTTTTTTGAAGGCAAATGTTGAAAAATTTGTTACAGAATTAAGAGAATTTGATAGTAGTTGGTTGCTTTTTTTGAAAAATATCGTTCATGTTGGAATTGATATGGAAGATATAGAATTAAAATGTTCATTAAAAAGAAAAAATGTACATGATTTTGAAAAGTTGATTACTGTTGAAGAAAATGGGAATAATTGGTATGTAATAAATAATGGAGATATCGCAGTTGCATTTTTATATGATTCTCGTAAGGGACTTATTCCTTGCCAAGTAGATGATGCAGTATTTCATTGCTTTCTTCCGATGCTTGATAAAACCGGCTTTGCATTTAAGATAAATGCTGATTTTTCTACAGATCCGTCAAGGAAACATCTTATACAAGATGATTTGACTACGGAAGCGTTTGCAAAGGCTGCAAAATTACTTGCTACTTTTGTTGAAAATGTATTTAAAAGAAAAGATGAAAAACTTTATGGACTACTGGGATTAATTGGAAAACATATTTCATTAACCAATACTTCGATAGCATTTGAAAAGGAATTATTATCAGAACTTGTATGGAGAGAATGGATTCCTTTAGAAAAAGGCACATGTGTAAAAGTTAAAGAAGTTAAATTATTTCCAAGTTGGATGTCTGAAAAGGAACGCAAAGTTTTTTTGGATGGAATTCCAAGTTTCAAGGAAAATTATATATCCCACTTATTATATGAGCAGTCTGATGAGTATTTTTTGCTTCTGAAGAAGTTAGGTGCGGAAGAAATTTCAGATGGGAAGCTTAGAACTATCATAACTGATGAAAAAGTAGTAAGCAGTTTGAGTGTGGGACTTATTGCTAAAATTTTTGTGTATGAAGGAAGAAACTGCTTTACTGACGAAAAATGGGTTGGTGAAGTATGTTTACCAATAGAAAGTGGATTTGTTTCTGTAAGAGACTGTTATACTGATTCAAGTGTGAATGGTGAGTATTGTAAAGTACTTCAACAGCTTTTAAGTGATGATGAATGGAGTACACTAATTGCACAATTTCCTGTCTTTGAACAAATTAAAAAATATAGAGTTAAGAGAAGTAGTGGCGGTACACAATTAAAAAGGAATAGTAGTAAAAAAGCACAATTAGCGATAAATAAATGGAAAACACCAATTCAAAATTGTATGGCGGCTGAGACAATGAATGGATTTTCAGTAAAGGATGTAAGTAAAAAATGTGATGAGTATTCACTTATATGTGCTAATGCAAATGGAGATACAAGATATGTATTGGTTATACCGGTTGCACATATAGGGGATACGATTAAATTATCTGAAAGCCAGTATTCAGCTGCACAGCGAATTGGAGAGAGTTATGAATTGTTTGTGATTGCAACAGAAGCTAGCGAGGCAGAATATATATACATTAAAAATCCGTATGAAAAAGTTGAATTGAATCGTGTTGTAAAAGAGTGGGAATGGGTATGTGATAAATATGATAAAGAAAAGCAGATTCAGTCTGTTACGGAGGCTGAAGTTGTTGATGATTACATATTGAAAAATATTCTTCCAGATTATTTTAATCGCCAACAAAGAAAATTTCTACAGGATATTATTATGTCAGAAGATGATATAAATTATGATGATAAATACAAGATAAGCATAGAACAGATAAACAGCATTGCTGATTTTTATACCAGCCGAAAGATGATAGATGTCATAAATGGAAAAATTATGATATCCATGGATAAGAAAGCGGCATTGAAAAAGATATTAGGAATATAGATAATTTTATTTGAATTGACAGACAAGGAAAAGATTGATTATGTGTGGTAGATATTATATTGACTCTGATATGGCAGAGGAAATCGAAAAAGTAGTGCATGATATAGACCAACGAATCCGGCAGGAACATTTTGCAGGAGATATCTTTCCAACTAATGTAGCACCGATTATTGAAAAATCAGAACATGGATTGAAACTGGATGTCTGCAAGTGGGGATATCCAGTTTCACAAGGAAAGAATCTGGTTATAAATGCAAGAACAGAATCTGTTATGGACAAACCTTCTTTTCGAAATGGAATTCTCTATCACCGTATATTGATACCAGCAAGCGGGTTCTATGAATGGAATCGGTTAAAAGAAAAAAATGTATTTTCCAGATATGATGCACCAGTATTGTATATGGCTGGCTTCTGTGATTGGTTCGAGAATGAACGACGATTTGTGATTATGACTACAGCAGCCAATGAATCTATGATAAAAGTGCATGACCGTATGCCGTTAATATTAGAAAAAGAGCAGTTGAAAGATTGGTTTGATGATAAGAAAATGGAACAGATTCTGCATCAGGTACCGGTTCAGCTAAAGCGAGAGGCAGAATACGAGCAACAGAGCTTATTCTTATAGTGGTTCAGAGGAGAAATAGAAAGATGCAAATATTTGTTGATGCAGATGCCTGCCCAGTGATTGCGATCATTGAAAAGATTGCAAAAGAAAATAGTGTTCCGGTAACGTTGTTGTGTGATACGAATCATGTGCTGTCATCAGCTTATAGTGAAGTTGTTGTTGTCGGTGCAGGAGCAGATGCAGTAGATTATAAACTGATTAGTATCTGCCATAAAGGAGATATTGTCGTATCACAGGACTATGGTGTGGCTGCAATGGCATTGGGAAAAGGTGCTTATGCTATTCATCAATCAGATAAATGGTACACGAATGATAATATTGATCAGATGCTAATGGAACGTCACCTGAATAAAAAAGCTAGAAGAAGTTCCCGTAAATGTCATATCAAGGGACCGAAGAAGCGGACGGAGGAAGATGATGAACGGTTTTCAAAGTCTTTTGAAAAACTAATTCGGAAAGCGCTTGAATGATTGTTAAAAATTAACTTAAAATGAGAAGGAAAAATATATGAATATTATTCAACCAAAGTATTTAATGCTAAATGGAAAAAACGCATTTCCAAAAGTTACATATGAAAATTTCCTGATAGATATTATAAATTTTTCGCAGTACTTTTCTAAAAAACATAGTTTTATGGAGCATTTTATATTGACAACAGAGCAAGCGCATGGGGAAGATGATGCATACACATCTACTTATCAATTGGATTTTAAACTGCTGGTTGGAACAAATGTTATGCGTGTGAAAAATAGAAATATGCCAGAAGTTGATTATAGCCATATGTCTCAAGGCTTCATTTTTTCAAAAACACAAGAGGTGGAAGAAGAAATACCAGATGAAAACATATTACTGGATATTGCGAAGGTGAAAATTGAAGATTTAAAAAAAGAGGTATATGCGAATAGCACAATTAAGAGTGTTGTCAAAAATATAAAGAAGCCTAAAAATCTTTTTATGTATTATCCATATGAATATGTACTTAAAAATAATGCAGAGTACGTGTTGGTAGTTCCCGGAATTTTAAATGCATTTAAAAACTTATTGATATATAGAGAGTAAGTGCAAAATAATTCGACGGATTGTGTTACCCTAAAAATGAATCCATAATAATCATTAGAAAATGCAAGCATTTCACTTCATCTTCTCTTGCTAGAAATGATAGATGCGAGCATTTTACTCTATCCGATTTATGGAGGTGTGC
>OBJQ01000113.1_pt1 | contig 83196 bp, 83 predicted proteins | sample 1519921 | NCBI WGS metagenome assembly OBJQ01 (sample SAMN04209244, study PRJEB22552) | human gut metagenome | biome: gut; material: feces | host: Homo sapiens | place: USA: Oklahoma
GTTTATACACATTGGGTTCAGGACTTTTATTGCTTATAAATTGTCAAAGATGGGAATATATTATTTTGTCAATAAATCAACAAATACATTATTTTTTATTTGTTTTTCTGTATATTTTCTTCATATTAATTCTGTTAATTTTTTTACTTAAATCCATATTTTCCCTCTTTATTATCTGTCCATTGTTGTTAATACGTTTCAAATACAGAAAATGTATGTATCCTTGATGAATATTACCATAAAAGAAATAACTTATAAAAAAATTCATATATAGTTTCTTCATAACATTTCATCTTCTCTTATGATTATACACATTATATATTTTATAACTTTTTACAGATTATGTTTACATTTTTGGCACAACTGACATCCTTCATTTTTTTAGCATAAGTATTAAAAATATATTAACAGAAATAAATTATGATTCTATATTAGAGAAACATAGATAGACATATCTTTACTGTCATATATTTAATATTTCACTAATTAGTTATAGTTATAACATTAGTCGGCCTTTCCAATGACTTACTGCCAATTATCTAATTATCCTTAGCATACTTAAACTAATATCACTTGTTACAGTTTTAAAAAGTTTTATTATGAATGATTTCCTGTTTTCATTAAAATGAAATGCCTTTTATACATACTTTTAAGCTCGTCAACAATTATTTATAGCGATTGTGATATAGCATTTTTCTCCTTGCTTATTGATACACCAAGAACAATTTTATTTTCTAGATTTTCACTCGTTATTTTTGTTAATTGAATCACTATTCCGCATAGTGCCAATTTCATCTAAAAAATGAATAATAATATAAAGAACCAAAAAAAGCTCACGGATTCAGATACTTTAAAAACTTACAAAAAAGAATATTCATGCACTTAGATTATAGTTATATATTCAAATACAATAAAGCTCAAAAAGAGTAGTTATCACTACGTGATAGCTACTCTTTTAATTCTTCACTCTTGACACAGAGTTATCAATTCATTTATCGTTTTCCTTTATCAAAAGGTTCTCCTTCTGCACGTGGTGCAGCAGAATTTTTTGAAGTAAAGGCTAATAAAATCAAAGTTGCAACATAAGGAATTAATTTATAAGTTGTAGCTGGTAATGATAACGCTGCTAAAAATGGAACAGAGTTATATGTATAAGCAATCGTCTTTGTTGCACCAAAGAAGAAAGCTGCACCAGCAATCCGCCAAGGTTTCCAGTTACCAAAAATCAATACAGCTAAAGCTAAGAATCCATATCCAGCCACATTACAGTTGAATTCTGTACTGATTGGTAAAATATAAATCAATCCACCCATTCCAGCTAATACACCTGAAATAACAACTCCTAAATAACGCATTTTATAAACACTAATCCCAGCTGCATCAGATGCTTGTGGATTTTCGCCACATGATCTTAAACGCAAACCAGTTCTTGTTTTCATTAAGAAAATATAAGAAACAATTAAAAGACCAATTCCAATAAAAGTTGTTAAATAACAATTATTAAAGAACAAATCACCAATCACTGGAATCTTTGATAACAAAGGAACTTCAGCAATTCTAAATTGATTTTCAAACATAACACTTTGCACACCATCTTGAACAGTCTTAGCAATAAACAATCCTAAAGCAGGAGCAAATAAGTTTAACGCTGTCCCACTGATTGTTTGATCTGCTTTTAAATGAATTGAAGCAAAAGCATGTAATAATGAAAACAATCCACCAATAAGCCCAGCTACAAGAAGCGCTACAATTAATAAAACTTGTCCACTTAAAATTTGATTTGCTTGCATAAAATTAATAAAGAAAACACCAGCAAACCCACCTAAAATCATAATCCCTTCCAAAGCAATATTAATAACACCACTTCGTTCTGAAAACATCCCACCTAATGCAACAACCATCAAAGGGATAGCAAATAATAAAGTTTGGGCAAACAAGAAATAAATAATACTCATTATTCATGCCCTCCTTCCTCAATTTTTACTTTTTTACTTTTACGTTTATTTAAGAACATCTTAATCAACAAAGTAAATGAACTAAAGTAAATAATTGCTGCCACAATAATATCAATAACTTCAATTGCAATATTTAATGATTGCATATAATTTCCACCAACATTAATATATCCAATAAATAATGCCGCAAAAACAACCCCAATTGGATTATTAAATCCTAACAAAGCAACTGGAATCCCATTAAATCCTTCATTAGGTAAGACCTCAGAAATTGGTAAAGTCTTTCCAGTTCCTGACATATAAGCAATAGCTCCCCCTACACCAGCAAAGAATCCAGCAATTGCCATTGATAAAATAATACATTTTTTCTCATTCATCCCTGCATATTTAGCAGCATCAGAATTATAACCACAAGCTTTTAATTCATAACCAAAAGTTGTCTTGTTCATAATAATATAAGCCAAAACACATAATCCAATTGCAATAACAATCCCAAAATTAATATGTGATTCTGGGAAAAGAACATCTAATCCAAAAGTTGGAATCGCTTTAGATGCAGGTACAGCATAAGATTCAGCACCAGTTGGATTATAAATTGTTGCTTTAATTCCTTCAATCACCAATAACATACCAATATAGTTACACATAATACATGAAATAACCACATTAACATTTTTAAATGCTTTTAAAACACCTGGAATAACAGCCCATAAAGCCCCAGCTAATCCTGCCGCTAAAATACAGAAAGTCCATAAAATAGAATCAGGAATAAAAGTACACTTCAAAGCTACAAAAACAGCAGTAAAAGCTCCAACAATATATTGTCCGGGTGTCCCAATGTTAAACTCACCACATTTAAAAGCAAAAGCTACAGAAAGTCCTGTCATCATGATAGGAACAGCTAAATAGAAAACTTGTCCTAAACTTTTAGCACCTTTATAAAAACCACCAGTTAATAAAAGTTTAAAACCAGATAATGCATCACCAGGATTGGCAATCAAAATAATAATCAATCCAAAAATTAGCCCCATTCCAATAGCAACCAAAGAAGAAATGACAGATTTACTTCCCTCTTTCTTAAATAAAGACACAACTTTATTCTTAAAACTATTCATATCCCTCACCTCTCTTTGAACCAGCCATATAAAGACCTAATTCCTTCACATCGATTGTTTTTGGATCAAGATTAGCAACAATTTCACCTTCATACATTACTAAAATTCTATCACTTACATTCATAACCTCATCTAATTCTAATGAAACAAGTAAGACTGCCTTATTTTCATCACGATGAGCAACAAGTTGTGAATGTATAAACTCAATTGCTCCAACATCCAATCCACGTGTTGGTTGAACAGCAATCAATAAATCAGAATCACTATCCACTTCTCTGGCGATAATTGCCTTTTGTTGATTTCCTCCTGACATCCCTCTAGCAATTGATTTTCTACCTTCACCAGAACGCACATCAAACTTATCAATCAAATAATCAGCATATTTATTCATTTCATCAAAACGAATAAATCCATTCTTTTCAAAACGAGGTTTATAATAACTCTTTAAAATTAAATTTTCTGCTAAAGAATAATCCAAAACCAAACCATGTTTATGACGGTCTTCAGGAATATGAGCCATTCCATGATCACTACGATGACGAATTGACATCTTTGTAATATCTTCATTATTTAAATAAACATGTCCACTCGTAGTTGGAACCATTCCTGTTAAAGCATAAACAAGTTCACTTTGTCCATTCCCATCAATTCCCGCAATACAAACAATTTCACCTCTTTTGACTTCAAAAGAAATGTTTTTCAAAACTTCTTTATGTCCACTCTTAGGATGATAAGTTAAATTCTCTACTTTTAAAACAGTTTCACCAACATGAGCTTCACCTTTTTCAACATTAAAATTAACTTTTCTTCCAACCATCTTTTCTGATAATTCTTCTTTTGAAACACTTGCAACATCAACTGTATCAATGTATTTTCCTTTACGCAAAATTGTACAACGGTCAGCAACTGCTTTAATTTCATTCAACTTATGCGTAATGAAAATAATTGATTTTCCTTCTTTAACTAAACCTTTCATAATATGCATAAGTTCATCAATTTCTTGTGGAGTTAAAACCGCAGTTGGTTCATCAAAAATTAAAATGTCATTATCTCTAAATAACATTTTTAAAATTTCAACACGTTGTTGCATACCAACTGTAATATCTTCAATATAAGCATCTGGATCAACATTTAAATGATACTTTTCTGATAATGCGACAACTTTCTTACGCGCATCAGCAGTCTTAATAAAGCCCATAGATGTATCTTCTACACCCAAAATAATATTTTCCAAAACTGTAAAGTTATGAACCAATTTAAAGTGTTGGTGCACCATACCAATCGCATATTTATTCGCATCATTAGGATCATTGATTTGAACTTCTTTGCCATTGATTTTAATCATTCCTTCATCAGGTTGATATAACCCGAAAAGAATACTCATCAGTGTCGATTTACCAGCACCATTTTCACCTAATAATGCATGGATTTCACCTTGTCTCACCTGTAGAGTAATCTGGTCATTCGCCTTAATACCAGGAAATTCTTTTGTGATATTAAGCATTTCAATTGCATATTCCAATATACTCACCTCTGCTTCATTATACTATAAATTTCTCACTTGGAAAATAATTTTATTCATCTGATTTGACATTTATTTAACAAATTGATATGAATTTGACAAGATTTATCATATTTCATCTTATTAAGTATAAACAAAATCCATCATTCCATTCAAAAATAGAAAAAGTAGGCATTTGCCTACTTCATCTTATTTTTCATATGTAACTGTTACATTACTTAAAGCATCCTTTAATACTTTTGTATTTGGATCGCCATTAGCTTTTTTATCAACATCAGCGTTAGAAATAATCTTTACACTACCATCTTTAACAGTCTTGAATACTTTATCATAATCTTCTTTAGTGAATTTTTTAAATCTTGAGAAATCAGGAGATAATCCAACATAATCACCAGCAGCATCTAGTGTGTAGATTCCACCTTTGAAGCTCTTATCAAATGCAGCTTTAATTTGATCATAAACTGTTTTGTTAACACCTTTCATAGCAGAAGTTAAAACAGTCTTGCTAGCATCTTTTTGATCACTATCGACACCGATTGATAATTTCTTAGTTTCATCAGCAGCAGCGAATACTGAGTTACAGATTTGTCCACCACAAGAGAAAATAACTTCAGTTCCAGAATTATACCATCCAGCAGATTTAGATTTAATATCTGGAGATTCATTAAATGTACCTGTATAAGCATATTTTACTTCAACTTTTACATTTAATTCTTTAGCAGCATCATTAGCTCCTTGTAAATAACCATATCCATAGTTAATAACTGCAGGTAAAGCAATACCACCCATAAATCCTAATTTTGTATAACCTTCTTTAACAGCTGCATAACCAGCTAAATAACCAGGTTGAGTTTCTTTGTATAATGCACAATAAACATTTTCTGTTGGTTCAACAGCATTGTCACCTTTTGCAGGTGTTGCATCAATCAAGATAAATTTAACATCTTTGTATTTTTCTTGGATATTTGCAATTGTTTCAGAAAATTTAAATCCAGGACATACAATAACTTTGGCACCATTGTCAACTGCATTTTCAATTTGAGCAGTATATCCAGCAGTATCAAAAGTTGCAGGTTTATAATACTTATAACCTATCTTCTTTTCATCACCATACTTTTCTACAGCTTCCCATGCAGATTGGTTAAATGATTTGTCACTGATTGTACCTTGATCAGTTACAAGCGCGATAACTGGTGTTTTATCTTTTGCTTCTTCTTTTTCTCCACCTTTACCGCCACCGCATCCAACTAACATTAAAGATAATGCTAAAAGCGACGCAAATACTTTTTTCATATTCAGTTTTCCTCCTTTGAAATTCTACACATATTCTACCATTATTTTTACAAAATGAAAAGAGTGATTGCATATAACTCGACATTTTTTTGAATTATCTGAATCACTCTTATTCTATAAATCTTCTTCATGATATTGACGAATAAAAACTTCACGAGGTTTGCTCCCCAATTGTGGACCAATAACCCCTTCTTCTTCTAATCGATCAATAATACGCGCAGCTTTATTATAACCAATTCTAAATTTTCTTTGTAATAATGAAGTACTGGCTTTTTGCGCTTGAATAACAAATTCGCGACACATTTCATATTCTTCATCTTCATCATCATAGCTATCACCATTCGAAGATGAACCAGAGGAAATTGCCTTAGCATTGACATAACGATCTTCATAAATTGCTTCTTGTTGTGAAGAAACATAATGCACAATTGATGCAACTTCTTCATCTGAAACAAAACATCCTTGGACACGTACTGGTGAAGAAGCCCCCATTGGAGAAAATAACATATCCCCTTTCCCAAGCAACTTTTCAGCTCCTGAAGTATCTAAAATAGTACGGGAATCAATGCTTGAAGAAACTGCAAAAGCAATACGTGAAGGAATATTGGCCTTAATAACACCTGTAATAATATCAGTTGAAGGACGTTGGGTTGCAACAATTAAGTGAATCCCTGCTGCACGTGCCATTTGTGAAATACGCATAATACAATCTTCAACTTCTTTACTTGCGACCATCATTAAATCCGCAACTTCATCTAAAATAATAACATGATATGATAAAATCTCTTTTTGTTCTGATTCATCCTTATCAGCATTATATTCCTTAGCAAACTCATTATAACTTTTAATATTTCTTGCATTTACACTTGCAAAAACATCATAACGTCTTTCCATCTCAACAACAACTTCTCTTAAAACCGCAGCGGCTTTTTTAGGGTCAGTAACAACCGGTGCTAATAAATGTGGGATACCATTATAAATTGACAACTCAACTTTCTTAGGATCCACCAAAATCAATTTCACTTCATCCGGCTTTGCTCGCATTAAAATTGATGAAATAATGGTATTGACACAAACAGATTTTCCTGAACCCGTTGCTCCAGCAATTAATAGATGGGGCATTTTATCTAATTCAGCATAAATAGGTTGACCCGAAACATCTTTTCCTAAAGCCACAACTAATTTATTGCTTGCTAACTTTTTATTGTTAGATAAAGTCTTAAATACATCTTTAAAAGCAACCATTGAAGATGATTGGTTAGGTACTTCAATACCAACATAGGGTTTTCCTGGAATAGGTGCTTCAATACGAATATCAGCTGTTGCAAGCGCCAATTTAATATCATCTTGTAATTGTAAAATTTTATTAACTCTTGTTCCCGTTTCTAATTTTAATTCATATTTGGTAATTGTTGGACCAATAAAAGCATTTTCAATAGTAGCATTGACACCAAATTGTTTTAAAACAGTTGTTAATCTTGAGGCATTTTTATTTGCGGTGCTTCTTTCTTTAGCTGCATTATTTGTTGATTTCGTTGATAATAAAGAAAGTGGTGGCAATTGATAAGATGATGATGTATGAATAATTGGTTTTTGAACTTTTTCTTCAACCTCACTCGTTTCTTCTTTAACTGGACTCATTTCTTTAATATCTAGTTTCATTTTTTGATCATCAAATTCAAAAGCACTTGTTATTTCAGAATCAAGCGGTACATCTTTTGGTTCATCTTCAAAAACTTCATCAGGAAACAACGGAATTTCTTCATCCTTAGAAAGAAAATCAAAGAAATGAGATTTCTTTTTTAAAATAATTGTTTGAACTGGTGGCTCCTCAGCAACCTCTTTAACTTTCTTAACAGATTTCTTCTTTTTCTTTTGAGCCTTCTGATGTTCAATATAAAGCTTACTAAAAAGCAATGCACTTCCAATCAATAAAACAATGATAGATAAAATCAATGTCCCTAAATTATCAAATAAACTACTTAATATACCATAAAAGAAAACCCCAATCATTCCACCTTTATTAAAAGCATGACTTTGGATATATGTATTCATAACTCCCATTCCTTTGATATTTGGATCAGAAGGAATAGAAGCAATCGTTAAAACACTTAAAAATATCAAATAAAGACCAAGCGCTTCAGGTCCAGTAAAATGAGGAAGTTTTGCCTTATATAATACATAAAGACAAACAATCATCATCACCAAATAAACAACTCCATATAAATTACCAACTAAAAAGGCAAAACATTGATGAAGCATAGCTCCTATAAAGCCTAATTTCAATGCGGCAATAATCACAACAAAAATAACCAACAAAACAATAATTCTAAGTCTTAACGTTTCTTCAATAACTTGATTCTTAGACTTTTTAGAACGTTTTGATTTAGCCATGACTTTCACCTTCTTTCGCTTTCCTCATTATACCAAAATATTCCTCTCTTGAAAAGAAAAAGCAAGATTTTCTCTTGCTTAGATTTCTACAACAACACCTATAAAAACTGGTTTTTTTCCTGTTTCTTTCACAATATACTTCATTGACTGATCTTTCATCATTGATCTAATTTCAGCAATTTCCATATCTGGATCTTCTTTCAATTTACCAACAACATTTTCACAGATTTCAATCACATGCTTAATAACATATTCAGAATCTTTCAAATAAACAAATCCTCTTGTTTGACAATCTGTCTGGGCAATAATTTCCTTTGTTTCTCGAGAAATTGTCAATCCAACAATAACAACTCCATCATTAGCTAATTGAATACGATCATCAATAACCTTTTCGCCAACATCACCAATTCCAATACCATCAATCATCACATCTTCTATTTCATAAAGATCTCTAGCCTTCACTAGTTCACCTTTTTCAAAAGTAATACGTTCTCCATTGTCCAAAATAATAATATTTTCACTTGGAATCCCCATTTCTTCAGCAATATGCTGATTAAAGATAAAATGTTGGTATTCCCCTTTCATTGGAATATAATACTTTGGATTAAAGATTTGAATAATAACTTTTATATCTTCTTCAGATGCATGCATTGAAAATAAATCTTTATTTTTCAATAAATAAACATGTGCATCAGTTTTATACAAACCATTATGTGCCTTATTAGCAATCTTTTCAGTTCCAGGTAAAACTGGTGAAGCCACAATGAAAGTATCACCTTTTCTTAATTTTAGCAAATCATCGCCACCATCAATAATATCACAAATATCATGATAGATACGGCGTGGACTTCCACTCAATAAAATAACATAATTGCTATCATATTGTGGTTTCCCAATATTTTCTTTTTGACCTAATAAACTATCAGGGACATCAATAATCGGTTCTTTTGATTTTTTCCCAATACGCAACAAACTATTTGTATTATCATATTTATCACGCCCATAGAAAACAATTTGTCGTTTATATTTTTTAGTTAATTCGATAATTTCCTTTGTTCTAAAAACATTTTGAGCATAACTAGAAATAATAATTCTTTCATTACTATCTTCAAAAATATGATCAATTCGATTTGTTAATTTATGATTAGGTGATGTATAACCTTCATGTTTTGCGCTTGATGATTCAACCAATAAAGCCAAAACACCTTTTTTACCAATCTCCATCATCTTTTGAATATCGCATCTAAATCCATCAGGTGCTCCAAAATCAATAATGAACTCTCCACTATAAACAAGATAACCTTGATCAGTCCATAAAGCAACCCCTACACTTCCTGGAATAGAATGTGTCACTGGGAAAAACTCAACTGGAACTCCTGCTATATCAAGTGAAGCATTACGTTTCACACGTCTTAAATCATAAGCAATCTTTACTCGATTATGACGTTGGAAACGTTCCATCATTTGTTCAATTAAATCCGCTGTTAAATTTGGTGCATAGATAGGCACATTGACACTTTGTAATAAATAAGGCAATGCTGCCATTGCATCATCATGACCATGTGTAATAATAATCGCCACAATTTGATCTAGTCTTTCTTCTAAGTATGTAAAGCTAGGAATAATCACATCAACACCTAGCTTATCTGAATCAGGAAAACGGAAACCTGAGTCTATTATAAATATTTTTTCGTTGATTTCAAAGCAGTACATGCTTTTACCCATTTCTGCTTGTCCACCCATAGGTATAAACCTAATGATATCGTTTTTCATCTTTCCACCCTTTCTCTTTTGTTACATATATTATACATGTGTTTTTCTTTTGTGTATAGCTTTTTCAAAAGTATGATAATCATATCATAAACTTATTCATCGTTCAAATTGTTTTCTTATATTTTTCAATTAATGGCGCAAGTTTAACCTCAGATTCTTCACTAATCGGAGTTAATGGACACCTTAATATATTTTGAATATACCCAAGTTGACTTAAGATATACTTGATAGGCGCAGGAGAAGGCTCAATAAAAACATACTCACTAATTAATTTTAAATAACGATCATCAAAAATATTTTCATTTTTACAAATTTCTTCAATTAAAGGATAATCAAGATGACTGGTTACTGAAATAATTCCATCAGCATGTTGTTTTAATCCTTCTAACAATAAATGATCATCGCCAATATAAACTTTAAATTGTGGTAAATTTTCCTTAAGAATATGAATTTCATCCAATGGTCCACATTGCTTCATACCAATAATATTTTTATGTTTATTAGCTAAACGAATAACCGTTGAAACATCTATCGCGACTCCACAGCGACTAGGAATATTATAAATCATAATATTTTTATCAGTTGAAGAAGCAATCAAATCAAAATGTTTAAAAATACCACTTTGACTTGGTTTAATATAATAAGGAACAATGACTAAAAAAGCATAAATACGTGGATTATCTTTATACATTTGAATATGTCTAATAACTTGAGAAGTACTATTAGAACAAATTCCCACAATCACCCGAATAGTTGGATATTTCTCCAATATATTTTCTACAAGCATCCGTCTTTCATCCAATTTTAATGTTGAAGTTTCACCAGTTGTTCCACAAAGCAAAAATGATTTATTCCCTTCTTCAATCAAATGATCCATCACTCTATAAAGACCTGGATAATCGATTGATTGATCTTGATTAAATGGTGTTAATAAAGCTGTAAATATCTCTTTCATTTTATACCTCCTTGTATCCTAATATGAAAGGTTGATATTGTTGATGTTTCAATGCCGCTTCTAATGTTGGAATAACTTTTTGATGGCAAGCAATCATACTGTTTGGTTTTTTAATATACTCATCTTGATACATTGGAACAAAGTAAAAATTCTTCTTCCCCATTAATTCAATCAGATTCTTGCCACTGTGGGTCAACACATCATTAGAGAACACCCCTAAAACAATTGGTACCTGATTTCTTAAAGACGACTTAACAAGCATTGTCACTGCATTATCATTAATTCCGTAATTGAGTTTAGCTAGTGTTGCTCCATCACAAGGATAAACCAATACGATATCTAATTTTTTAATAGGTCCATAAATTTCAGCTTCTTGAATTGTTGTATGAATCTTTTTAGGAACAATCGCTTGTATTTTTTCAACGAGTTCATCACGGCTATGAAACCTCGTATCCATTGTATTCACATGCTCAGTTAAAAAGACCTCAATATCATAAAGTTTGACAAGTTTTTCTAAAACCATCAACATATCATCCATACTACAAAATGACCCTGTTATACAAAATCCTAATTTAAGCATTTTCAAGCTTCCTTTCTATTTCATCCGCAATCATTTTTCCAGCATATCCATAAGCATATTTACAAGGAATAGATGGCAATATTTGACAATTTATCCCTTTTGATAAAGCATAATGATGATCAATTCCATAAGGATATGAAGCAATATCAACAATCATAAGATTCTTTTTAATATGATCTAATTGTTCTTTTTCAATAACAACATGTGGTATCGTATTGATTAAAATATCACACTGTGATAAATCAACTTGATCAATAGCTATATATTGAGCATTCTTCTTTTCAATCTCTTTTTGATATTTTCTTTTTCTAACTGCAACTTTTACATTTGCTTTTAAGCCTATCAGATCATCAATGATTGGTTTGGCACAATGTCCATAACCTAAAACAATCACTTGACTATCATACAAAGGCATTCGCCGATGTGAAATCAAATAACTCATTAATCCCTCAGCAGTTAAAATACTATTTTTTTCAACAAAGTTTTCTTGATCTAACAAGGCAATATATTGAAAATGATACTCTTTAGATAATTCAATAAGATATTCATTATGAATTAATGTAAATACTAAACAATTCTCTTTTAAATGCTTGATAATCTCCTCATCTACAACAATCGTTTCATGTTCTAATATCAAACGATTCTTTCGATCCATTCCCTTTGCTCCCAAATAAATCACATCAGCATATTTCATATCTTTCAAACGATCACTGACATAATATCCCCTTCTCATCAACTCCTCCATCAGCTCTAACGAACGCATATCATCATGATTAATAAACACTAACAATTTTCCCACCTCAATCTAAAATATGTCAAAACACCTAAAGTGTGAAGGAAAGAAAGGTCTTATGACCCTTCTTGAATAATTGAATCAAATGCTAGTAATAAAGTTGAAAGTTGTGGAACAACATAATAAATTCCATCATTAACAATTTCCTGACGATCTTTTGGAAGTCCTTCTTCAAATTCCATTAAATATATAATTTTTAAATAGTATCTAAAATCATCATCAGAAATATATCCAGCATAAACTGACAAATAAAATTTCACCTCCCTTTGTGACAACTGTTCCATATAAAAATGAACTTGTACATCTCGACATGTGTTTTCTAAATTACCTCTTTCAAAACTTAAATCATCTAAAATCAACTTCATAAAAAATACCTCCTCACTTCTATATACCGGATTTTTTTCGTTTTTTCTTTTTATTTTTGTAAAAAAGTATATAATTTTTTTGAGGTGAGAAAATGCTTTATTTATTGATTTGTTCTTTTACAATTTTTATTGCCAGTCGTGCAGATTTAATGTATGAAAATATTACTGGTGTATCAACAATGCCACAATATCATTTACTTGTCATTATATATACCTTTCTTTGTGCAATGATATTTGGTTATAAAACAAAAAAGGTTTTCCAATGCTTAACACATTATCAACCTTTTTGTTTAATAACTATTTATTTATCGAGTTTACTTATGGTGATTGGTTCATTATTTATCTATACAACAAATGGACAAGATCTTTCATCAAAAATTCATGTCTATTGTTCAATGCTACCAAGTTTATTTTTCATTATTTTATTATTTATTTATAATCGTTATTTACTTTATCAATTTCCTGAAATTTACCAACGTATTCATTGGTATTTTGAATCAGGGGTTTCTTTTTTAGGTATTTTGTTGGTCGTTTTTACAAGAGTTAACGGATATATTGAAATTCTTTTTGCGATTTTAATGAGTAGTTATCTGTTTATCATTGAAAAACAATTTCAAAAAATCTCGGTACAAAAATCATCAAGCCAATAATAGCCGCAAAAATAGCACTCACTAAAACAGCGCCTGCTGCTGTGTCTTTGGCAATTTTAGCCAAAGGATGATAAGTAGGACTACATAAATCCACAACTGCCTCAATTGCTGTATTTACTAGTTCAAGACCAATAACAAGGGCAAATAACAACAAACAAATCATCCATTGGATAATGCTAATCTTTAATAAAAAACCACAAACAATGACACATCCCATCACAAACAAATGAATTTTTATATTTCTTTCTTTTTGAATACATGTTTTTATTCCATTTATTGCATACCCTAAACTTTTATAAAATGGATCTTTCATCGCAATCAACTCCCCTATTCATTATAACATAAAAGGACATTGACAAGAAAATAGAAATGTCCTTTTCAATATAATTGTACAAAAAAACTACTCCTTAGAGTAGTTATCTTTTAGATGGCGTCCACGGAGGGATTCGAACCCCCGACCGCACGCTTAGAAGGCGTGTGCTCTATCCAGCTGAGCTACGTAGACATCTCGTTCCCGACTGCTCATATATAATAGCATAATCACAAATAGGATGCAAGACTTTTCGTTAATTTTTTTAAAAAAATTTTAAAGGATAGAAATTACTCTATCCTTCTATGCCTTATAAAGTAAGATGACTATTAAACCACTTATAAGACAAATGTGTTTTTCCTTTATAAGAATATAAAGGGCAATGTTTTGAAAAATGAGGAGAAGGAAATTTTGTCATTGGTAATATTTGTTGAACTTCATAACTTTGATTACTTTGTTCAACCATTGGTGTAACATTTAAAAAAGATGGTTCAGTAACAAAACCTATTGCAATTCTTTCCATATTGAGGCCTCCAATTCTTTTTTTATCCCTCATCTTTCGCTATCTCTATTATAGCATATTTTTAAAAAAATTGATATTTGAAGCATTTTTCATTTTCTCGCTGTATAATAAAATAAAGGAGTTGGTAGAATGAAAGCTTATCATATGAGTATTGATGATTTATCAAAACAATTACAAACAAATTTAGAAACAGGTTTAAATGCTTCTCAAGTTGAAAAAAGACAAAAACAAGATGGTGAAAATAAACTTGAAGAAGCAAAAAAGAAAACAAATTTAGAAAAGTTTATCGATCAATTTAAAGATGCAATGATTATTATTCTTTTAATTGCTGCTGCAATTTCTTTTGGATTAGCCTTTCAAGAAAAAGAAAGTTCTGCTTTTTTTGAGCCTCTTTTGATTTTATTTATTGTTATTGTTAATGCTATCATGGGCGTCTTTCAAGAAAATAAAGCTGAAAAATCATTAGCCGCTTTAATGTCGCTATCATCACCTAAAGCAAGAGTCATTCGTGATGGTCAAGAGAGTCTCATTGATGCAAAAGAACTTGTTGTTGGAGACTTAATTCAACTAGAAGCTGGTGATTTTATTCCTGCTGATGCCAGAATCATTTCTTCATCAAGTTTAAAATCAGAGGAGTCAGCATTAACTGGTGAATCTGTACCTGTTGATAAAAGCCCTGAAATCGTTGAAGAAAATGCTACGATTGGTGATCGTAAAAATATGCTTTATTCTGGATGTAGCATCACTTATGGAACTGCCAAAGCAATTGTAACAGATATTGGTATGCAAACAGAAATGGGTAAAATTGCACACTTATTAAATAATGAAGAAGATGATAAAACACCCCTTCAAGAAAAATTGGCTGAACTGGGTAGAAAACTTGGTATGATGGCGATTGCTATTTGTATTGTTATTTTTGCGATTGGTCTATGGTATGGAATGCCTATAATTGAAATCTTTATGACTTCTGTGTCTTTAGCTGTTTCAGCCATTCCTGAAGGATTGCCTGTTATTGTAACAATTGTCTTATCGATTGGGGTAGGTAAAATGGCCCAAAGAAATGCTATTGTTAAAAAATTACCTGCGGTTGAAACTTTAGGAAGTACTAGTATCATTTGTTCAGATAAGACAGGAACATTAACCCAAAATAAAATGACACTTATTAAGGCCTATATTCCTAAGCTTGGTTTAGAAGATATAAGCAATCACAATAGTCCTTTGGTTTTAAAGCTTTTAAAATATGGGACACTATGTTCTAATGGAAGTGTCACTATTGACAATGAAAAAGAAGAACATATTGGAGATCCAACGGAAACCAGCATTATTGCAGCAACAATCAAAAATCATATTTCATTAGATGAACTTCATCAACAATATCCTCGTCTTTTCGAATTACCATTTGATTCCAATAGAAAACTGATGAGCGTTATTGTTAAAGAAGATGACCATTATTTAGTTATTACAAAAGGCGCATGTGATGAACTTATTAAAAGATGTATAGAATCACAAGATGAAATCTTATCAATAACCGAACAGCTCAGTCAACAAGCATTAAGAGTTCTTGCTGTTGCTTATAAAAGATTAGATACATTCCCTGATAATCCAACTATCGAATCATTAGAATGTGATTTAACTTTCTTAGGACTTGTTGGGATGATTGATCCTCCTCGTCAAGAAGCAAAAGAAGCTGTTGCTACATGTTTAAAAGCTGGTATCAAACCCATTATGATTACTGGTGATCATATTACAACAGCGAGTGCCATTGCTAAAGAATTGGGCATTATGCAAGAAAATGATGAAGCGATTACTGGAAGTGAATTAGCTACTTTAAGTGATGAACAATTTCAACAACGCATTCAAAATATTTCAGTTTATGCACGTGTATCTCCTGAAGATAAAATTCGTGTTGTTAAAGCCTGGCAAAAACAAAACGCCATTGTTTCCATGACTGGGGATGGTGTTAATGACGCTCCTGCTTTAAAAGCCAGTGATATTGGTTGTGCAATGGGAATTACAGGTACTGACGTAGCCAAAGGTGCTGCTGATTTAACTTTAATGGATGATAATTTTGCCACAATCGTTGCTGCTGTGAAACAAGGACGTGGAATTTATCAGAACATTAGAAAAACTGTTGGTTATTTATTAGGAACAAACATTGGTGAAGTTTTGCTAGTCTTTGTTGCTATGCTTGTCTTTAAACAAGCACCTCTGCTTTCTATGCAATTACTCTGGGTCAATCTTGTCACAGATGGTATGCCAGCAATTGCACTTGGTATGGAAGCTATTGAAAATGATGTCATGGATGAATCACCTCGACCTAAAGATGAAAGTATATTCGCTCATCATTTAGGAGAAAGAATTATTTTGCAAGGATTCTTATTTGGTGGTCTTTCATTATTTGCCTTCTGGTTTGCCCAAACCACTCTCCATTCATTAACGGCTGGAAGAACATTATGTTTTATGGTACTATCATTATCACAAGTCTTTCAATCATATAATATGCGTTCTCATTTGTCTTTATTTAAAATAGGCGTTTTTACGAATCATTATCTTAACAAAGCAGCTCTTGTTTCCTTTGCATTAATGGCTATCGTATTATTCATTCCACCACTTGCTACAATCTTTGGTTTAACATTCCTGCCTTTTTCTTATTACCTCATTGGATTAGGTTTAAGTATGTCACCTATTCTTATCATCGAGATTTTTAAATTTTTCCATATACTGCATTAAAAAAAATCGAGCATTTACTCGATTTTTTTAAATTCACAACTAATTTTTTCACCATCAATTGTAACCACTGCATAACTTCTTTCGCTACCCCCACGAGGCAAAGAAGTCGAACCAGGATTAATATAGTAATAATTGCCATCTTGTAAAAACATTGGCGTATGTGTATGACCACATAAAAGCACACGACACTGATTTCTTGTCAAAAGATCATTCATTGCTAATTCACGATTAAAATAACCAAAATATTGTCCATGGGTTATCAAAATAGGTATTCCTTCCACTTCAAAACGTGCTTCCATTGGTAGATCCAATGACCAGTCATTGTTTCCCTTAACACATATATACCCCGTTAACATTTCTTTATAAGCAGCTTCACTATCCCCACAGTGTACATAATAATCTGCCTGGGGTTCTTTTTCTTTCACATATTCAAGCATATCATGTTGTCCATGATTATCTGACATCACTACAATTTTTTTCATTTCTATCACCAGTCGATATTATATCATAAAGACTGATTTTAAGCTATTATATCTTGATATAATTATATTCAATTTGTGAAGATTGTTTTGTTCTTACATCTTCTCCATTGATTTTAATTTCTACATCTTTAACATTTTTTAATGAAGATAAAGATAAAACAATTAAATCTTCTAAACTTTGATCAATTCGTTCATTATCTAATAAAATATTAGAATCCAAATCAATTGTTAAAATCCCATCTTTCATTTGAGCATCCAATAAATGAATCTTACTTTGAACATAACTTAAAATCGTTTGAACTTGACTTTTTAATGATTCATTTTCATCAATTCTAAATGTTGTAGGAACATAATATGAAAATTGTTCAATGGTTTTTTGATTATAAACCATAACTGGTATTGTTTCATGAAGCAATGAAGATGTTTCTTCAAAATTATTCAATCCTAAATCATGATGAAGTGAAGATAATGGTATAGTACTATTAGGAAGATACGAAACATCTTTTCCATTAATCTGTAACTTTAATTCATCAACATCTTCATAATCAGTCATTGTATATGTCAATGTTTCAATAATATCCATTGCATCCTTATTCGCATAAAGTTGATCATTAAAATTAATTGTTAAAACCTTATCTTTTAAATCAACTGATTCAACTTGTAAATCATGACTCAATACTGGATACAATCCATAATTCAAAAACTCATCAGACTTCATCAATTCAATCCGATTTCTAACATCCTGTTCCAATTCAACTTCACTATGAAAATTCACTGTAATCGGAATCAAATCATTATCACTATCCTTAAAAACAACTGTCTTTAAATAAACATCCTGATTTTCTTCAATACTTTCATCTTTTAAATAAATATAAGACACAAAAGTTAAACATATGATTAATATGGAAATAACACCTATTCTTCTTTTCATACTTCCACCTCAACATAACATATGTTTCTATTTAAAAATTAGAACAAGAAAAAGACATAGCTATAAAACTATGCCTTATTTTTCAAATGATAGATGTTGAACTTGTAACCCTTGATAATCAAAAAATCCTTCTGAAGAATAACAAAATTCTTTTGGTTCCCCAGTTGTATAAATTTGAATAATTCCTTGACTTTCCTTTAAATTCAATAAATCATGAACACGTAAATATGAGCTGACCTCATGACTAATTGAGGCACTACTAGAAATATAGACTTTATCAGAAAATACTTCTTTCACTTGATCAAGAATAATTGGATAATGAGTACACCCTAAGATTAAAGAATCCACTTTATCTTGATAAGATGATAAATAATTTGAAATCACATCAGCTATCCCTTTTTTATATTCACCAGACTCAATAAGAGGAACTAGCTGTGGTGTGGCAAGTTCATAAACTTGAATTGAAGAATCATAATGATGAATTGTTTCCTGATATTTATGTGATTGAATTGTTGCCTGAGTTGCAATAACTAAAACACTTCTTTGGTGTTGACTTAAAAAGTCATGGACAGTTGAATGGATTACACCCACAATAGGAACTTGTGGATATAATGCCTGTAATTCATCTAAGACATTGGCACTTGTTGTATTACATGCCAAAACAATCATTTTTACATTTTTTGAAATAAAGAAATCACAGATTTCTTTTGTATATGACAACAATTGTTCTTTTGTTTTATCACCATAAGGACAATGTAAATTATCACCAATATAAATCATATCTTCATGTGGTAATTCGTTTTTAAGATGGGTAAGAACAGTTAATCCCCCTACCCCTGAATCAAATATACCAATTGGTTTCACCATATAAAATCTCCTAACTTGTTTGTGATTGATATTCTTCTAATGTCATCTGACTATCATGTAAAGATTTGGCCAATGATTTTCCTACATAACGATAAATATGAGCATCATAAGTATGATTTGTAATGGATGCTTTTCTTTGTGGATATCGTAAAATAAAACCATATTCATATGCATGTTCTTCTAACCATTGTGACATTTCTGTTTGACTAAAACTGTTATAAGTTGTTTGTGATTGGGTTACAGTAATAGTCAGTCCCAACTGAGATTCATCATACCCCACTTTCTTAGCTGATAAATCTTGATGAGAAACATATGCTTCTTTTAATAAAAAGCCATTAAACTTTTGACTTAAATCTTGATACATCTTTAATAAAGCATGATATGCATCACTTTGTAAATACATTGCATATCTCATTCTTGGAATATCTTGGACCAGCAATAAACCTTTTGGTTCATAATTACCAATATAATGCATATTATCAACTAATGTTGATAATTCATAAGGATTATAAACAATATGAACATTCTCTGGTAAAGTCGTCGTTAATAATTGATGTAAAGATTTTTGATTATAAGCCGTTGTTAACATATTCATTGTATCATTTAAATCATCAATTGTTTGAATTCCCATTTGATTCAAACGTAAGACATATTCAGCTCCATCTTGAATATAAGAATAATCTTTTTGCGCATATAATGGTGCTAATGTTGAATATATATCTATGTAATCAAAATTAAAATTTTCTTCATTTAAAAAAGCCAATTCTAAATCTCGGTCTATCAAAAGCTTAGCTTTTTGAAAAGATTGATTATTAAATAAATAGCCTAAACGCGTTGCTAAACTATTTCCAGTTTCTAATATATTTTCGATTTGACGATAACGATTGGTCGCTTTTAAGGCATTGTAATATTGATAATTTTCTAAATGAAAATCATTATACTCAATATAATCAATAAATAAATCAATTGAAATCTGATTATCAATCAAATAGCTTTGTTCCTTTTCATCCAAATACTTTTCAATTAAAACACGATTATCATTATTAATTCCATTAACACGATAAAACTTATCAAACTTCAAATTCACAATATAAAAAGAGCAACCAAATAATATGATAATCACCAAAAACAAATACCACGTTTTTAATTTCATATCATCACCCTTTCTTGACCATTATAATACATATTCATCTATTTGGAAAGAAAAGAAATTGATTTACAAATCAATTTCCTTCATCTTAATCAATTCCAAAACTGCTTGTATACGAGATTCCACACCAAGCTTTTGAATCACATTAGAAATATGATTACGAACAGTCTTTTCACTAATACACAATTCACTAGCAATCTGTTTTGTTGATTTATTCAACGTCAACAAACTAAATATCTCTTTTTCTCTTTTGGTCAATAAGGAATGCATAATCACCCTCCTTAACATAACATATGAGAAAAATAAGAATGCGTGCTACTCAAGGTGTAAAGATTCAAAAAGTTCTTCAGCAACCTTTTCTGGCAATAATTCTTTTAATTCCTCTAAAGATGCTTCTTTCATTTTCTTTACACTTTTAAAATGATTAAGTAATTGTTTTTTTCGTTTTGGTCCAATTCCTTCAACATTATCTAACAATGAAGCAAAGAGTGACTTTGAACGAACGTTTTTATGAAAACTAATGGCATAGCGATGAACTTCATCTTGCATACGTGTCAACAAGAAAAAGAGTTCACTTTTAGGATGGATAGGGATGGTTTTCCCCTCACTATCCAATAACATGGCCGTAGAATGCTTATCATCCTTAGCTAAACCACAAATTTGAATAGGCAAATTAAGTGATTCAATAACTTCCTTAGCAACATGAATTTGTCCTAAACCACCGTCGACAATGACCATATCAGGTGGTGTTAATCCTTCCATTAAAACTCGATAATAACGTCGATAAATGACTTCTCGCATACTGCCATAATCATCAGGACCTTCTACAGTTTTTATTTTATACTTACGATAATCTTTCTTAGAAGGTACACCATCTTTAAAGCATACCATTCCCGCTACTGCATAAGCTCCTTGAATATTAGAGTTGTCAAATAATTCAATGACATGGGGTGTAGGAATATTTAATAACTCTCCTAATTGCTTCATAGCCCCAATTGTGGCAGCTTCATTTTTTTGCATCAACTGGAATTTCTTTTCCAATGATTCTTTCGCATTTTCAATTGCCATTTGAACCAATGAATGTTTATTTCCTTTTTGTGGTTTTAAAATCTTACAATCTAAAATTTCTTTTAATAATTCATCATCCACATCTTGTGGTAAAAGAATTTCTTTTGGTAAGGTATTACTTTGATAAAAACTCACAATAAACTGTTGTAAATCATCTTGTACATTCTCACTAATTGGAACCAAATTCAAATCACGCGATAACAATTTTCCATTACGCATGAAAAACAATTGAATACTCAAATAGCCATGATCAACATAATAACCTAAAATATCACGATCAACCTGATCATTAAACTGAACATGTTGCTTTGCTGTCACATAGCGAATATGCGAAATCAAATCACGATATTCCTTAGCTTGTTCAAAGTTTAATTCCTCACTTGCTTTATTCATTTTTTCAGTTAATTCATTCACCTTATCTTTAATATCACCATTCAATAATTTGACAATGGACTTTTTAATATCTGTATAAACATCTTCATCAACTTCCTGAATACATGGTGCTAAACATTGATTTAATGAATAATATAAACATGGCTTTTTAGGAATGTGATTACATTTTCTAAGTGGATAAAGACGATCTAAAAGCTTATATGTTTCTCTAGCTGCTGTTGCATCAGGAAATGGCCCAAAATGCTTGGCTTTTTTTTCTTTGGCATTACGGACAATCTTTAAACGTGGATGTCTTTCATTAGTCATCTGAATATAAGGATAATAAGTATTATCCATAAACATGATGTTATATTTAGGTGCATAATCTTTAATTAAATTAATTTCTAGGAGTAAAGCTTCTTTTTCACTATCAGTAACAATATATTCAAAATCAACAATTTCACTCACTAATTTTGTTGTTTTATAATTATGGACTCCTACAAAATAAGAATGAACACGATTTTTTAATTTCTTTGCTTTACCAACATAAATAATTGTACCTTCTTTGTCTTTCATTAAATAACATCCTGGCGAAGATGGCAACAAAGAAAGTTTGTTTTTAATCAAATCATTCATTATTCAAAATAAACCAACGTTGCACCTAATCCGCCTTCATTAGGTCCACCATCACGATAAGAAACAACATGCTTGTTTTTTTCCAACATCTTTCTTACTCCTTTTCGCAATACCCCCGTTCCCATACCATGAACAATACGGACATGAGGATATCCTAAAACCAATGCATCATCTAAGAATTTATCCGTTAAAGCCATTGCTTCTTCATAACGTTTCCCAATAATATTAATTTCATAAGTTCCCGTTTTCGCAACAGTTGTCTTTTTCACACTAGCTTTTTTCACTTTCTTAACTTTCGTTTTTGGATGCATAAAGACAACTTCATCTTCATGTAATTTTACATTTAAACCAGATAAAGAAACCATAATCATATGATTTTTTAAAATTTCAACAATATCTCCTTCACGATTCATCTTACTTACCAAGACATGATCACCCACTTGTAAATCATGATCTTGTTTTTGAACAGCTGCCTTTTCAATAAACTTCATTTCATCTAAATCATGTTTTGCTTGAATGATTTCGTGTTGTTTAAGTGAAGATGCATTTAATGTTTCAACAATTATATCAATATTTTCTTTGGCTTCTTCTAATAATTGATTTGCTTCATCTTTGGCCTTTTTTAACCATTGATCTTTTTGCATTTCTAATTGATGAAGCTGATGTTGATATTGTTTTTCTAACTTTTGATTCGTTAACATCAATTGTTTTAATTCAGCTTCTTTTAAATCCAATTGTTCTTGTTTCTTTTCTAAAGCTTCCATTAATTTTTCATGTTCACTCATCGCTTCGGCTTTTAAAATCTTAGCCTTATTAACTAACGCATCATCCAATCCTAACAATTGAGCAATTTCAATCGCATAAGATTGACCAACACTATCTAATTTCAATTGATACGTTGGACGCATTGCTTCTAAATCAAAAGAAACGGATGCCATTAAGATTTCAGGATGTTCTTTAGCAAAAGTTTTCAACTTCCCATAATGGGTAGAAGCCAAAACAAAAGGTCCCATTTCAATAAAACGTGATAAAATAGCTTCAGCCAAACTCGCTCCCTCTTGTGGATCAGTCCCTGAACCAATTTCATCTAAAATAACTAAACTATGACGAGTTGCTGATTTTAAAATATCAATAATTTTCATCATATGACTTGAAAAAGTAGATAAAGATTGTTCAATCGATTGTTCATCACCTAAATCAACATAAATTTGATCAAACAAAGGAATTGTTGCTTCTAGACATGGTATAGCCATCCCACATAATGCCATAAAAGAAAGCAAACCTGTCATCTTTAAAGTTACAGTTTTTCCACCTGTATTACTTCCACTAATCAATAACATACGATGATCTTTTAAAATCACTGTATTAGCAACAACTTTCTTTTCATCAATCAAAGGATGACGTCCTTCTTTTAAAATCAATTGATCTTGTAAACTCATTTGTGGACGACAACATTGATGAATATACCCATATTGTCCTTTAGCGAATACAAAATCTAATTCTTCTAAAATTTCTAAGTTAAAATGAAAATGATAATAATGTCCTTTTACCATTTGCGATAAAGCATATAAAATACGTTCAATTTCTTCACGTTCAGCAACTTGACATAAACTCAATTGATTATTCATACTAACAACCACTTCCGGTTCAATATAAGTTGTTTGTCCAGTTGCACTTTGAGCATGAATCAATCCTTGAATCTGTCCTTTATAACCAGATTTTACTGGTAAAACCAGACGATCATTCTTCGTTGTGATTTGATCAATTGATAACATATCTTTAGATTCTTTAACCAAGGAATCCATTTTATGGCGAATTTGCGATTGAATTTGACGCATTTGTTTTCTTAAATGACTTAAAGTCGAACTGGCTTGATCACTCATTGTCCCATCTGGTAAAATACAGCGCCCTATCTCTTGTAATAAATGAGGATTGTCTACTAATCCATCCGCTAATTCTTGTAAATAATGAGTTTTCAACTCACTTGATTGAAAATAGTTTTTAACACTTTGTAAGCATTCTAAATGATGAGCAACCTTTAACAATTCATCACCTTGTAAAGTTCCATCACGATTTGCTTTTTCCAATAATAAAGAAATATCACTCAAACCACCTAATGGTAGTCGTCCTTGTAGATTAATCAGTTTCATTGCTTCTTCAACTTTATCCAGTGCTTCATTAAGATCATCGATATCATCAAAAAGCGCCATTTCACTGACTCTTTTTTTCCCTAAACTAGAAGCACAATAAGTTTGTACTTGTCTTTGAATTTCATTCATTTCTAATGTTTCATATATTGTTTTCATTATTCACCACTCACATTAATATTTGATAAGATTGATTGAATCTGTTGTTTTGTATAACCAGATTCTTGTAGTAAGTCTTCTATTTGTTGTTTTTGTTTTGTTGTTAATGAGATGTTATGCTGATTTAATTCATTAAGAATATTTTCTGAGAAAATTTGATGTGCTTGATTTGTATCAATTAATCCCATATCCATCGCTGTTAACATTAATTTTGTTAAGTTTTCAGGCTGCATAGCATCCTTATTGTCAAATTCCAATAAACTTCCCATATTCATCATTGATTCACTCACTTGTGGAACAATATTTAAAATTCGTGGAGCAAGTATTGAATCTTGAATCATAGTTTTACCATTTTCGACAAAGGGAATGACAATAAAAGCCAAAGCTAGATATCCAATCACGATACCTTCAATTAAACTTAATAATAACCCTAATACTTTATCAACAAATGAAGTCAATGCGAAAGTTTCCATTATGCCTTTTAAAACAGGTTTAATGGCTAACCCTAATAATTTTTTAATAATTGTTAAACCTATCAATAAAATAACAAAGATAATCATTTGATTAATCAATTCACCAATCATTGATGCTAATTGATCTTGATGATCATATTGATAGATTGTTAAAATTGAAGATAATGGTTTTGTTAAAAAATAAGACAAACATAAGACAACAATCATTCCTAAGAAGTCATAAAGTCTTGTAACAAAACCTTTTATATATCCAATAATTGCCATTATAAATAAAAATATGACAAAAATAATATCAATCATTTGAAAATTCAATTTAAAAACCTCCTTATAAACTCAAATATTATAACATTTGAAAATTGTTCTGTCAAAATTGACAAAATTATGTTAAAATAATATAGAGGTGATTAACGTGGAACCAATTATACTCAAAGTAGAAGACAGTACATTGGAGAAAATGAAAAAATATTATGATAGCCAAATGGTTCCAGTTGATGACACTAACCTTATATTTAAAGCACATGCGATTGGTTGCGATATTGTTGCGAGAGTGGATAAGACGATTGAATTTAGTGGACAAAACGCTGTTCAGGAAGCAAAACACTGGTCAAAGAAAATTGCTAAGGAATTAGCAAAAATAACATCTACCATTGATGATGTTTTTTCGTATCATCATATTGGTTGTGCTGAAACGGGTTCTTCTGATTATTTGGGACCAATTTGTATCGTCGCTTGTTATGTTTCTGAAGATGACGTTCGTTTATTAAAAGAATTGAAAATAAATGACATTTCTACCCTCTCTAATCAAGATATTGTGAATTGCGCAAAATTAATTAAGGATAGGTTGATTTATAGTTTATTGATTTTGGACAATTCGCATTATAACAAAATGGTTCAAGAAGGCTTTAATCAAGCAAACATCAAAGCAAAGCTCTACAACCAAGCAACTGTTAACGTCATGCAAAAAGTAAAGCAAAATGTAAAGGTAAAGGTGATCAACCAATTTGTTTCTCCAAAAACATATTTCAACTACTTAAAAAACGAAGTGATTGTTGTCAAAGATTTAATGTTTGAAACAAACGCTGAGGAGAAATATATGGCTGTCCTTGCTGCTGAGATTTTATCACGCTATGCTTACTTGCAATATTATGCAAATATGACAAAGAGTTTAAAGATGAATCTTTGCCGAGGAACAAGTGCAAATGTTGATGCTGTTGCAGCAAAAATTGCAATGAAGTATGGTGAGAAAATGTTAACTAAAGTCGCGAAGTTAAATTTCACAAACACAAAAAGAGTAAAAGCTTTAATCAGCGATAAGTAAGAATGGCTATGATCCATTCTTTTTTTATAAAAAACCACCTGTTTAAAGGATAGACAATTTCAAATGATCTATTCTATCAGGTGGTTTTTATTATAAGATATCAATTTCAAAAGCATCCATTTTAGTATACTTGACTTTAGCTGCATCCAACATACGTTTGGCTGCTTTATCACTTGGTGTATTACTATATTTATCATCTTCGTATACAATTTCTTTGATTCCACTTTGAATAATTGCTTTCACACATTCATGACAAGGGAATAAAGAAACATAAATACGACAACCATGTAAATTTTGGATACTATTTAAAATAGCATTCAATTCAGCATGAACAACATAAGGATATTTTGTATCATACATATCTCCTTCACGATTTGCCCAAGGAAATTCATCATCTTCACAACCCCAAGGTAAACCATTATACCCAACACCAACAATTTTATTTTCTGGTGTCACAATACATGCCCCTACTTGGGTATTTGGATCTTTTGAACGATAAGCGGAAAGCTTAGCAACACCCATAAAATATTGATCCCAACTAATGACTTTTGACATAACGATTCCTCCTAATTCATTTCATTTCTTAATTCATCTAATTTAGCTTTAAAGAAATCAGGCAACTCACTTTCAAAATACATATCTTCACCAGTGCGAGGATGAACAAACCCTAAAATCTTGGCATGTAAATATTGACCATAAGTTGTATCATCTCTTTTTAATCCATATTGTGGATCACCATAAACAGGATGACCAATATATTGCATATGAACACGAATCTGATGTGTTCTTCCAGTCTCTAAACGACATTCTACCAGCGTCATATCTTTAAAACGTTCAAGTACTTTAAAATTCGTAATCGCATCTTTTGCATTCTTATCAGTACATGTCATCTTTTGACGATCTTTAGGATCTCGCCCAATTGGTGCTTCAATACGTCCAAACTCATGTGGAATTAAACCATGAACTAATGCTAAATAACGACGTGTTACAGTATGTTCCTGTAATTGTTCACTTAAGCTAGCATGTGCCATATCATTTTTAGCAACCATCAATAATCCACTTGTTTCTTTATCAATACGATGCACAATTCCTGGACGCATAACACCATTGATACCTGATAAATCATGACAATGATATAATAAAGCATTAACCAATGTCCCTTTGTAAATACCTGCTGAAGGATGAACAATCATCCCTGTTGGCTTATTAACCACAATGACATCCTGATCTTCATAGACAATATCTAAAGGAATATCTTCAGCTAAAATATCTGTTGATTCAGGTTCAGGAATATGAACCATAACTTCATCATTCACTTCTACCTTATAACTTGCTTTTATCGCTTTACCATTCACCAAGACATGTCCATCTTGAATCAACATTTGAATTTGTGTACGAGAAAAGTCAGTTAAGGCTTTAACTAATATTTTATCAATTCTTTGCCCTGCTTCTTCTACAACTGTGATTTTGATATCTTCCATGCTTTATACTCCTCTATTCCAACTTCTAAAATAACCAAGAAAATCCCTATTGTAATAGCCATATCCGCAACATTAAAAATAGGAAAATCATAACCAAAAATAATAAAATCAATAAAATCTCTCACATATCCAAAAACAACACGATCAATTAAATTGCCAATCATTCCACAAAAAACCAGAACCAAACCAAAACGTGTTATCTTTTGATAAGTTTCAGATTGCAAGAAAAAATAAACAATGCCAATCGTAGCTACGATAGAAACAATAAAAAATAAATTCATTTTACCTGAGAAAATACCCCAAGCTCCACCATCATTATGAGAATATGTAAAATAGAAAAAATTATCAATAATTGAATAACTTCCTCCTAATGCTAAAGTATGATCAACAATTAACTTTGTCACTTGATCACCCACAACAATCACAATAAATGTTAATAAATACATGAATAAATTCTTGTATGTTAAACCTAATTTTTTCACTTTCATCACCTTTTCCTATTATAACAACTTTCCTACACATTGCAAAGAAAAAAAGCACATTGTGTGCTTTTATAAAATAAAGAGAATAATTGCAAAATAATGCAACAATGAACCTAACATCACAAAGATATGAAATAATTCATGAAAACCAAATGCTTCACTTATATTAGGCTTTTTAAAGATATAGATAAAAGCTCCAATAGAATAAGCAATTCCCCCTGCAGCAATCATCATTAAACAATTCATCGGAATTCCCTGGAACGAATGAAAATCAAAGACAATTGCCCAACCTAAAATCAAATAAATCGCTGTCGCAATACTTCGAGGTGCATTTAACCAACAAATCTTAATAATAATTCCTAAAATGGCTACACTCCATAAAATTCCAAGAAAATAATAAACATGGGGAATACTCATACAATAAACTGCAACTGGTGTATAAGTACCAACAATTAAAATATATATCATGGAATGATCTAATTTTCTTAAAATAGTCTTAATCTTTTGACTTCCCTTAAAAAAATGATAAATACTGCTTGCACTATATAATGCAATTAATGAAATACCAAAAACAATCGCAGCAATCATTAAACTTGAATCTGTTTGATTCTTAATTCCAATGACAATCATCACCAATAATCCAAGCAATGATAAACATGCTCCAATAAAATGGGTTTCACTACTAATCGGGTCCATTGCTTTTGCAAATAACTTGTTCATATTACCAACTCCTTTTTATGTAGTATTAATAACTACTTTATATATTTATTATATTTATTTTTTATCAAATGTCAACGAGATGTTGTTATTTTGTAAAAAATCATGTATGATATGAATGAGGTGACATTATGAACAGTGAAACATTTAATGAAATATTGAAAGACGTAGAACAAATGAGTGACTTAAAATCAGAAGATATTCCTGCTTTAGATTTATATATGGATCAAATCATGACTTTATTTGATATCCATTTAGCAGATAACAAAAGATATGATGATGATAAACTTTTAACCAAGACAATGATTAATAATTATTCCAAAGAAGGTCTGTTAAAACCTATCAAAGGAAAGAAATATTCTAAAGATCATATATTACAGATGTTATTGATTTATTCACTTAAAAATACAATATCCATTCAAGAAATAAAAAAAGTCTTACAACCTTATCACGATCAAACTGAAAAAATCGAACCCATTTATAACGAATTTTTAAATACAAAAAAAGAACTTTCACATTATGTAACAAGTTCAATGCAAAAGTTTATTGAAGAAAAAAATCTAGATTTAAATAATCCAGATCAATTAACAATGTTATTGTTATTCATTTGTGCTTTAAGTAATCAATATAAAATGCTTGCTGAAAAAATACTTGATACATTTTATCCAGATGAAAAAGAATAGTCATAAAAACTATTCTTTTTCTTTTAAGATAACCAAAATATCATATTGTTTTTCAATTTCTTTTTTTATATTTTTCATCATTTTTGTAGTACTATTATAATATTGTTTTCTTACAACATATTCTCCTAAAAAATCCATGATTTCTTCATCTTTTAAAGGAAATTGATATTGTTGATAATATTGCATATCTTCAACCTGTTCTTTTTTTAAAGTATCAAAACCAATCAATGGATTTAACATTTTACAACCATATGCAACATATTCAATCATGATTGTTTTCACATCAAAATCAAGCTGTTTGATCATTTGATGAAGATAATTTAATATCTCATTTTGATAGACAGCTTTAGCTTCTTGATAGCTCCATGGGGTTTGATTCTTTAAATAAATTAAATGACAAAAATAAATGTCATTATCAATATTGACTTCAAAACATTCTGTAGAATTCATATCTTCATTTAGAATATTAGCATAAGTTATATTCATTGATGAATGTTTAATTGTTTTTCTTTTTGTTGTTTGATAATTATTTAAATCAATCCATGATTTTGTATTATAACAATAAAGGTAATTGGGTTGTTTTTGACGCCATAGACAAAAACAGCCTAAAACATTCTTTCCATCTTTAATCAATATCCATTGATCAAATTTATTAGTAATGAAAGCCAGATTATCATGTATCCATTGATAAATTTCAATATGTATTCCACCCAAGACAAAGTTAAAAATAAACAGTGGTCGATTTTTTTCATCCTTACGATAAATTTCATAAATATCTATGTTTTTTAAGTTATATTCTTCAATTTCGTGACTCCATTTTTGAATAAAGTCACTAGATAGATAGGATTTTATATACCAATCACCAAGACAATAAGTGATTTCATTCATTGTAACATAATAATTAAGAATATTAAGTTTTCCCTGTTCATCACGAATGCCACTATACAAGATTTGATTTTTATCATTAAACCCATATTCCGTATGGTCTTTTTGTTTTGAAAGCTTTCCCCTTTTAACATTAGAGATATATGGTGTCATCTCGCTTGGATTAGCCGGCGATAAAAAATTTCCTGATTTCATATATCTTACATAAGCTGGCGAAAGATATTCATCTAAATGGGTAATGATATACTCAACCAACATCCAGATTGTTTCTTTTTTCCAAATTTTAACCAGTTTTTCTTCCTCTTGACTTTGTTGATACATTTTTTCAATCTTTTTTGTTATATCTTGTAGATCCATAATAAGTCCCTTCCTTCCAATTACATAAAAAAGACAATTGCAATAAAATGTAAAATACTAGCGACATTGATAAATAGATGCCAAACAAAATGAAAATATTTTTTATGTTTTGAATAGAAAAAGACACCTGCTGAATACATGACTCCTCCAGCAACAATCAAAGCAAGAAATAATAAAGAAGCATGATGCCACAAAGCGGGAATGAAAAAAACTGCAGTCCATCCCATGACTAAATAAATCGTTGTTGATAAGATAGGATATGATTTTTCAGAAATGGACTTGAGCAGAATTCCAGCAATCACAGCTCCCCATTCCAAAACCAAAATCAAGATACCTAACCAGCCTTTTACAACGCATAAGGCAATAGGTGTATAACTTCCTGCGATGGCTAAGTAAATACAAATATGATCAAGTTTTCTAAAGACATATTTTTGTTGGGTTTCATAAGCCATACTATGATAAATTGTTGAAATTAAAAACATTAAAAATAAACAAATCACAAAAATAGAAACACCAATTGCTCGCGTTACACCACCAATTATATAAGAATAAACAGCACTAAAAGGTAATAAACATAAACATGCTAAGGCCATGACTCCATGACTAATTGCATTTGAAACTTCTTCGCCAAATGTTAAATGTAACATATCACGCATTGTTTTTTCTTCCATTTTCTATTCCCCCTACTCTATTCAAGAATTCCTAATTGTTTTAATAAGAATTGACCATTTGTAGACTTAGATGGCCCTTTTTTAATCTGATAATCAAAATAGATTTGTCCATCTTGATAATATTCATCAAAATGATAATTCATTTGTTGGATACGACTTAATTCTAAATCATGGGTAGTTAAAAAAGTATAACTATATGGTAAAGATAATTTTTCAATTGTTGCTTTTGCTCCAGCAATACGATCCAATGAATTTGTTCCTTTAAATATTTCATCAATTAAACAAAGCATTGGTTCTTTTTTCTTGGCATACTGAATCATATCTTTAATTCGTAGCAGTTCTCCATAAAAAGTAGAAACGCCTTCTTCTACATTATCTTTAACCCGCATCGACGTCATTATATGCAGACATGAACATTGTAATGACTCACCAAACACATAACCCCCTGCATAAGCTAAAATTAAATTCAGACCAATTGTTCGCATAAAAGTTGTTTTTCCAGACATATTAGATCCCGTAATAATGCACAATGGTTTTTCCATTGAAAAATCATTACCAACAACTTGTTTTTGATCAATCAATGGATGACATAATTCTTGAAAAGAAAGTGTTTTTTCTTCAGTGATTTGTGGTAAAGTTACTTTAAAATCATCAATTTTTAATACACTTAAACTCATTAATGCTTCAATTTCTGCTAAACCATCAAACCAACAGGCAACCAATTGCCCATATTCATTCAACCATTTCGCATATTGATTTCTTAGATAAAAATCAAACAACCCTAAACCATTAAGAAAAAGAAAAGCAAAAATATTATGACGATAAATAACCCGTTGAGCAAGTTTAGATAATTCTAAAATACCTTCTACTGCTTTCCCTTCAATACACATTTTATTTTTTAAATAACGAAGATATTCACAATGATATTCACAATTGTGAATATGTGCATAACATTGTGCATAACTTTCTAAACCTTGAGATAAATCTTCTATTGGAGCAAATAATTCTTGATGTTTTTTAAGATTTAAAATAACAAAGCCTAATTGAAAAACAACTCCAACTTCAAATAAAACTTGAGAATAAGGTGTACCAATTTGAAAACAAAGACCTAATAGACCCAGAATTGTTAAAAAAGAAACAATAAAGATAGCAGGTGTTATAGTTGATACTTTTTGTTGATGCACAAGAGCAATCCATTGATCGATTGTTTTTGTTTTCTTTGTTGGAATCAAATATCCTAAAGTTTCTAATTGAAAAACAAAATCTTCATTTTCAGCAAGTTCTTTAACTGCTGCCTGTCTTTGTAATATCTCATCTCTTTGACTATCTTTGATAAGTAATTCAGCCAAACGTTTTTGACCTTTTTGACTAAAAGCAATATTTATCATTTGAAACAAAGAATTCTTTGAAAAAACATCTAAATCTAAAGACTTATAATCCTTTTCATCCAAATACTCATCTCCAGTATGAAGAAACTCTCGCCATCTTCCTGCGATTCTATCAAGATGCTTTTGATAAACTTTCTCTGTTGCCTTTAATTGTTGATATTCATTTTTAATTCGATTATGAATAACTACCAAAATAACAAATAAAATCAAACTCATAAGACTCATGATATAAAGCCATGTTATTGTTTGAAAATAAGCAATCAATAAGGATAATATTGCAATAAACATACAAATGAAACGAATAATTGCTAGTTGATTAGATTGCTGATGATGATGTTTACATTCTTGTTGGGTTTGTTGATATACTTTTTCAAACTGTTCCTTTGTCATTTGATTTCTTCCTTTCTAAAACAATAATTTCTCTTTTTGGTGGGCAAGTATGATCAATTTCATAAAATCCAAGGTGTTTCCAAAAAGCTAAACCTTTAGGATTATTCTTTAAACAGCCAAGTTGAATCAAAGAGATATCTGAAATCATTTCTAATAAATCCAAAAAGATTTGTTGTCCATAATGTTTTCTTTGATCACTTTCATTCACTAAAAATAAACCTATCCATAAACAGTGATCATCATGAATACAACTATAACGATAACCTTTCATACAATCAACATATCCTATCATACGTTGATTTTCAAAAACTTTATAATAATAATGTTCATGATTTTCAAACCCTGGTGGTGGTAACATATCATCCACTACATCTTGAAAGCTTAATGATTCATTTTTTTCAATATGAAAAAAATATTCTTTTTGTTGTAAATAAAATAAATAAAGTTGTTGATCAACTTCTTGTATTCTTATATATTCTAACATTTTATATCTCCTCTATGTTTCTATGACTATGTTCTTATTTTACACGTTTTTTATAAGAAAAGATAGAATCTTTATAAGACTTCATCTTATGTAAGGCTATTTTCTTTATATTATAACAACATAAACAAAAAGAATTTTATCAATTTATAAATGATTTTCTCTTTATTTCAAATATAATAAACAAAAGAAAAACACGATTTTCATCGTGTCTATCCAATAAACATAAAATATGCTAACACTAAAATACCTAAAACAATACGATACCATCCAAAGACTTTAAAGTCATGTTTTTTAATATACCCCATTAAAAATTGAATAACCAATATAGAAACAACAAAAGCCACAATCATTCCAATAATCAATAAGATAGCTTCTTGAGCTGTAAAGACCAAACCAAATTTTACTAACTTTAATAAAGATGCTCCAAACATAACTGGAATTGCTAAAAAGAAAGTAAATTCAGCAGCAACTGTTCTTGAAACCCCTAAAAGTAACGCCCCAACAATTGTTGCACCAGAGCGTGATGTTCCAGGGAAGATAGCAGCTATTAATTGAAAGATTCCAATTAAGAAAGCTGTATTAAAAGTGATATCTGTTAAAGTATTGATTTTAGAATAACTCCCTTTATTTCTATTTTCAATAATAATAAAGGCAATCCCAAAGACAATTAAAGCAATGGCAACTGTTTGATAGTTATAAAACAATGCTTCTAATTGTTCATCAAATAAAATACCTACAATAGCCGCTGGAACACAAGCAACTAAAATCTTAAACCAAAGAATAATCTTATCCATTTTTACATAAGATAGGATGCCTGTCGTTGTCATAGGTTGTTTATTATTTTTACGTCCAAAAGGAAAGAAATCATTCCAAAACAAAACAACAACTGCTAAAATAGCTCCCAATTGAATAACAACTTGAAACATACTATAAAATTCACTACTAACATCTAATTTTATAAATTCATCTAATAAAATCATATGTCCAGTACTACTAATTGGTAACCATTCAGTAATTCCTTCGACTATTCCAAATAAAATAACTTTTAATATTTCAATCATATTTTAACCTCCGATTGATTTTTGTAATACTTGTATTACTATATAACAAATTCCATTTTATGTATAGAACTTTTTAAAAAATCCTTGATTATCTCACTTCTATTTGTTGATTCTTCACTAGTTCAATAAAAATATGGGCCAATTGAGGATCAAATTGATATCCAGCTTCCTCATCAATAATTTTTAAAGCTGTTTGTACATCCATTTCTTGCTTATAAGAACGCTTAGATACCATTGCATCAAAAGAATCAGCAATACATAAAATACGTGCCATCAAAGGAATCCCCTCACCTTTTAAACGACGTGGATATCCTTTTCCATCATAACGTTCATGGTGCCCAATAACAGCTGGAATGACATAATCAAGTGAAGGCAAGTGACGAATAATTCCCACTGCCAGTTCCACATGACCTTTAATTGTTTCATATTCCTGATCAGTTAACTTACCAGGCTTATTGATAATACTCTCATCAATACCAATTTTTCCAATATCATGTAATAAACCAGCCTCATAGATAATTTTAACCGCTTCTTCATCCATTCCATAAGCTTTAGCTAGTTCTTGAGCATAATAAGCTACGTTTTCTGAATGACTAAAAGTATAATGATCTTTGGCATCAATCGCTGCCATTAAGGCATAAATGGTTGACACATAAGAAGATGCTGCCCCTTTCACATCGGTTAAATGTGAAGGAGTTTGTCCTTTTTTATAAACTTTAATTTGATTTTTTCCAGCTTGTTTTGCATAATACAATGCTTCATCTGCTTGTTGCATCACTTCTTCAAAGCCATCTTTTGTACAACTTCCAGAAGCAATTCCACAACTTACAGTTAAAGCCTTCATAGCATTTTGACCAGTTTGTTCATTTAATAATAGAATTTTCTTAGAAAATTGTTCAGCCACTTGATAAGCATAATGTCCACCTTTTCCTGGTAATATAACCGCAAAAACTTTACCTGTATAACGAGCTACCATTTCTTCATCAACTAAACATGACCTAATTGCATGAGCTATTTGAACAAGTGCTAGATTACCTTCAGCAGTTCCATAGAGTTGATTATAGAGTTTAAAATCATCAATGCTTACCATGATAAAAGAACCATATTCAAATCTTTTTTCATATTGACATTTTTGTAAAACTTCATAAAGATAGCGACGATTAGCTACACCTGTTAAATAATCTTTTCTAGCTTCCTGATATGCTTCTTCATAAAGAATAGCATTTTCAATTGCTATGGAAGTAACAGAACTTACTGATTTTAAGAAATTAAGATCAATTTTGGTATATCTTTCTTTTGATAATTTATGTGGTAAAGCAATCAACCCTAAAATCTTATCTCCATTTTGTAATAAAGCTAAACATTCAATATTCTTTTCTTCTATTTTTTGTCTTAACAAAGGTTCAATCTTTTGATAATTCAAACTTTTTTGTAATGCTTTTACTAACAAACAAGATTTTTCTTGATACAAGGAAGCAAGTAATATTTCATCCATTTGAAAAGTAAAATCACTATCATTATTTTGAATCTTATACAAATCATCTTGAATGTAAAACAAATAAACATTCTCTACTTGAAGTCCTTTTTTTAAACAATCTTCTAATTTTTCAAAAATTTCCTGATGTCTTTTTAACTGACTTAAAAATTCACCTAGTTCTTGAATACATTGACTTTGAATGACTTCTTTTTTTCCAAAAACAAGATTTAATAAATATTCAAGTATAATACAAACCACAACCATTGATAAAACAACAACAAAAATCAAAATCATTGCTATTTGATATGGTTTTAATAAATACTTTTCTTTCATAACTATATCTATATATGGAAAGATACGATAATAAATCAAAATAACAATAATCATTGCAACATAATAACAATTCACTCTTGAAATCAATAAATTCATTTCAAATAATTGATTTTTATATAATGCATAAAATAAACAAATCGCCATTGGTATTCCACTTAAAACATCAATTGGAAAACCTTTAAAAGAAGGACATAACAAACAAAGATGTCCTAAAATTAAGATATTGGCTCCTAAAAAGATTGGAATAAGTTGTTTATAAATTGTTAAATCTTTCTTTTGAGCTTTATGAATCGTATAAATCATATCTATCAAAACACATAACAAAATAAAAAATAAGAAAACTATTGTCCATGAAAAATCATAAACATATCCTTGATCAATTAATTGTGGGGCTTCAATAAAAATTGGAACAAAACAATTAATTGCCCAAATTCCTAACATTAGTAATGTCCAAAATTGTTGATTTATTCGTTTTTCAATTCTTAAATATTTAATAATAAAATTATATAATGTTGGTAAAAACAAAAGTATTCCTACTAATGAAAAATAAAACCAAAAATTTACGAATGGGAAAACATTTAAGCGCATAAAAAAAGACCCCATTGTCCATGCTATCATAGCTAGTAAAACTTCCATAAATGCATATATTGTTTCATTTTTCTTAATCATGATTAGTGATAAAAACATTAATAAATATAACAATAAAGCAATAATTGGAATAATAGCATAGTGGGTCATTTGAATAATCCTCCTAACAAAATACAGTATTTATTTTAACAAAAATTGCTAAAATTAACAATCTAATTTTTATATAAATTGTCTTAATAAAGAAAATATTTTTTATACTAAAATATCAAAAAAGCAAAAAAATATTGATAAAATTAAGATTTATCCCAATTTATCAATATTTTTTATTTAACTCCAACTTTTATCTTTTAAAATTTCAGATAATTCATCTACTTTAGGAATTTCTTCTGTACCGAGAATCTGAGTCAAATCAAAAACTCGTGTTCCCATTGGTGCTTTAGGTGTTATTTTTTTAAAATCTGTTTCATAGAATTTTTCCACAAAGAAATATCTATGTTCTATTGTTCTTAGATTATATCCATAAGTATCGCCGTCAATCATAGCCTCGATAATCTTTTGTTTTCTCTCCTCAGTTAATTCACCAGATTCTGTAGTATATTTTATACCATCTTCTGTTTCAACAGCAGTAATTATCGCACACACTTTTCCAATTGCTCGAACACTTTTATTTTTATAAAGTCCTAAATAATCATGGGCCCTAAATCCACGTTCTGCATTATCATAATATAATCCATTTTTTATATTAAAATCAAATGTTATACCTGCTAACTGCACACGTAAATATTTCCATGCATCAGATATAGCAATTAGTCCATCATTATAACAATAATTTAGATAATCATCGATAACTTCCTGCATTTCAAAATCCCTATCATCCACAACTTCTTGAATTGCATTCGCTAAGCATTCAAATGTAGTGTTGATATGAATAACAGGATATTTTTGCGTTTCATTGTAGTTTTTTAATTGTTCTTCAAAATATTTCTTTTTATCATCATTCATTAACTCAGAAGATAAAGTAATCATTATCTTATGTTTTTCATCACCAAATGATTTAAGATGATTCATTAATTGCTTAGAATAAAACCAATCAGTTAGCTTAGTCTCAACAACAATCTTAAATCCTTCTTGAGTAATTGTAGCATCTGGAATACTATCAATACTTTTTTCTTGCAATGTAAATACAAGTTCTGGCTCAAATGCTTCAGAAAAATATTCTGATTTTAAAAATCTAAAAAACTTATCTGATGAATATGAATATAAACGTGATAAAAGTAGCATAGTATTAGCTGTAGCTACATTTTCTTTTTCATGATATCTTTGAAAATAATGTACTTTCATAATTAAAATCTCCTTAATTCTTCCATATTATATTAAAAATATATCTTGCTTAATATACAAAATAATCATACTCATATAAAATTGAGTCCATGATTGAAACACAAGAGAAATCCAAGTTACAAAAGACATGGCAATATCATTTTACATAGATTATGTCTTTTAACTATCCTCTTTTTTACATCAATTTGACTATCTAATATCTTGTGAAACAAAAAGCATAATACTTTCTACATGTCCGGTGTGTGGAAACATATCATACAAATAAACATCACTTGCTTGATAGCCAATTTCCTTGAACCATTTCAAATCTCTCGCCTGAGTTGTAGGATCACATGAAACATACACAACTTTCTTAGGTTGAAGAACTTTTACACTATGAATAAATTCTTTGGTACTTCCAGCACGTGGTGGATCCATAATAATACTGTCGACACTTTGATGTTTGTTTGCCATTTGAATCATAAATTCTGTAGCATCATCATTGATAAAACGAACATTATCAATATGATTCATTTTCGCATTATTTAAAGCATCTTTATATGCATCTTTATTTAATTCAACTCCTATAACCTCTTGACACTTATCAGCCACACTCATACCAATTGTTCCAATTCCACAATATGTATCCAAGATAATTTCATCTTTTTGTGAATTTAACAACTCTTTTACCTTAGCATAAAGTTTAACACATTGTTCATGATTGATTTGATAAAAAGAACGTGCTGATATTTTAAAAGTTAAACCACATAGTTCATCAACAATAAAACCCTTTCCATACAGAACTTTTTCATTATCTGATAAAACAACACTTGTTTGTCTTTTATTAACATTTAAAACAATACTTTTCACAGTTGGACAGGCTTTGACTAACTCTTGACAAAAATTTTTAGAGCCTTTAAACATTCCATCCGTAGCAACCAAAACAACTAATGTTTGATTTGTTGAAACAGCCCTTCTGATTAGCACATGTTTCATAAAACCTCTATTTTTCTTTTCATCATAAATAGACATTCTATATTTTCTAAATAACGATTGGATTTTAGATAAAATCTTATGTGTTTCTTCGTCATGTAACAAACACTTTTGAGTTGGAACGATTTTATGACTTGATTCTTCGTATAATCCATATTCGTATTTCTGATTAAAAGCAACTATAACTTTATTTCTATATTCATATGGATGGTCCATTCCCTCAACTGAATGAACATTCAAATGCGGAAATAGTTTCTGACATTCTTCTTGTTTTTTTACAAGTTGTTGATGATAATCCATATTGATATATTGACAACTTCCACAACGTTTACTTATATCACATTTCATAAAAAAATCTCCTTTCAAATGAGAAAAGGTAAAAGCAAATGCTTTTACCTTACTTTCATACACATGACAGAAAGGGATTTGTCAATACATGAATATCAATATATTCGGTATGAAAGCTCATATGTAAATGAACATGTAAAACATGCTGACTCCAATAAAAAAGATTGGCAACTGGCTGTCTTATCTTACGACTTAGACCCTATAGCTTTGCGTCACTATTTTTCAATAGTTTAGCCATTTACATATCTGTTTATATTATAACAGTCTTTTTCTTAAAAGTATATAAACTCTTATAAAGTTTCAATTATTGAAATAAATTTTATATAAGAAAAAGACAAGCTATAACTTGTCTTTATGCTAAATCCTCACCATTACTTTCAATGACTTTTTTATACCAATAGAATGAATCTTTAGGACTACGTTTCATTGTTCCAGTTCCATCATCATGTTTATCGACATAGATAAATCCATAACGTTTTCTCATTTCTCCTGTACCAGCTGAAACTAAATCAATACATCCCCACGTCGTATATGCTCTTAAATCTACACCATTATCAATGGCTTTTTTCATTGCTTCAATATGATCACGATAGTAATCAATACGATATGAATCATGGATAGAACCATCTTCTTCAACAGTATCAAAGGCTCCTAAACCATTTTCAACAACCATTAATGGTCTTTGATAACGATCATAAATCATTTCTAAGTAATATTGTAACCCATCAGGATCAAATGCCCAACCCCAATCAGAATACTTCAAATATTCATTTTTAGCACCAGTTGTAAAATTTCCACCAACTTGATCTTTAATTTCATGAGTTGTAACTAATGAAGACATGTAATAAGAGAATGTATACATATCAACTGTCCCTTCTTTTAAATCAATAAGATCTTGCTCAGTGATGTCTAATTTTACCTGATGTTCATCCCATAAACGTTTTGCATAAGTTGGATATTTTCCAAAACATTGAACATCTCCACAATAGAAAATAGATTTTTCCCATTGATGACGATTAGCAATAATATCTTTAGGATCACATGTTGCAGGATAACTTGTAATTCCACAGATCATACAACCAATCATATTTTCAGGATCAATTTCATGTCCCATCTTCACAGCATGAGCACTAGCAACAAATTGATGATGTAAATGTTGATAAGCTCTTTGATAATCTTCTTCTTTAGCTTCATAGAACAAGCCTAATCCCATAATTGTATTATTAATTTCATTAAATGTTAACCAATATTTAACCAATCCCTTAAATTCTTCAAAACAAGTTCTTGCATAACGATCAAAGAACTCAATTAATTTTCGATTTGACCATCCACCATATTTTTCAATCAAATATAAAGGTGTATCAAAATGCCATATTGTCACCAATGGTTCAATCCCATATTTTCTTAATTCCTTAAAAACATTACGATAAAATTCAATTCCTTTTTGATTAGGTTGTTCTTCATCACCATTTGGATAAAGTCTTGACCAAGAAATAGACATTCTAAATGTTTTATATCCCATTTCAGCAAACATTTTAATATCTTCCTTATAATGATGATAAAAATCAATACCATCATGATTTGGATATAAACACTCATCTAAACAAGCAAAATGTGCACCTTCAGGCAATTGTACTTGTCCTTCTGAAGTCACCATACGACAATGATTACCATCCTTGTCAATATAAGTCACTTGTCTACTTTCTTTGACTGAGCCACCAGTCGTTACATCTGTCAAGGCAGGTCCACGTCCGTCCTCGTTCCATGCTCCTTCACATTGGTTAGCAGCCGTTGCGCCACCCCATAAAAAATCTTTAGGAAATCCCATAATTTATTTACCTCCTTTTTCCTATTGATTACAATGTTTCTAAAAATGCCACTAAAAATTGATAAGTCTGATAAAATGATTTTAATTCTAATCTTTCATCAGGTGTATGAATATCTGCCATATTTGGGCCTAATGTGACAATATCCAATTCAGGAATTTTTCCTTTAAAAACTCCCGTTTCTAAGCCACCATGAGTGGCAACTTCACGTAATGCTTGACCTGTTTGTTTATGATAAAAAGCTTTTAATTGTTCTCTTAACACAGAATGAGGATCATAATCCCAACCAGGATAATCATTAGAAACCTCTACATAACCATCATAAAGAGAAGCAACCAATTCCAATTGAAGGGATAATTCCTGTCTAATACTTTGTAATGGTGAACGAATAGAATATTCAATTTGAATACAATCGTCCAATGTTCTTACAACCCCCATATTTAATGAAACAGTTGTCAAACCAGGAATCACCTGTGATTTTTCAATCAATCCATTAATCGCAAGATACATCATTGAAATAATAGCTTCACTATCTTGGAAACGAATACAAACATCACATTCATCTTCATAAATATCAAGTTTAAAATCCGGATCACTATTAGCTAACTCTTGACGAATGTCATTTTCATATGCATCAAGTAATTGACAAATAAGATCATACGAACTAGAACTTGCAAAAGCAACGCGACATTCACGAGGAATAGCATTGTTTTTTAGTCCACCAGTCATTTCTACCAAACGAATATCAATACCTTCTTTTAATAAATGATACATAATTCTAGCTGCAAGCTTATTCGCATTCCCTCTTGCTTTATCAATACATTCTCCAGAATGTCCACCTAACAATCCTTTCACTTCTAAAACATAGACAGGTGAATCATTATCTTCACCAATAATTTGTTTAACCATTGTTAAATCATTACCCCCAGAAGATGAAGTACATGTTTCTCCTTCTGTCTCACTATCTAAACCAATCATTCTTTTTGCCTTAAGAATACTTGTATCTAATCCTAAGGCTCCACATAATCCAACTTCTTCTTGAACTGTAAAAACACATTCAAGAGGTGGATGTTTTAGTGCCTTGTCAGTTAAAATAGCTAACATATAACAAACTCCATACCCATCATCAGCCCCTAAAGTTGTCATAGCAGCATGTAAATAACCATCTTCAACATATAAAGCCAAAGGATCATGATCAAAATCATGATCACTATCATTATTCTTTTCATTCACCATATCCATATGAGCCTGTAACATCAAAGGTTCATGTTTTTCATATCCTTTTGAAGCCTCTTTAAAAATAACAATATTGTTCATTTCATCTCTATAGTATTTTAATTCATGTTCAATTGCCAATTGTTCAATATAATCAGCAATTCCCTCCTCATGATAAGAACCATGGGGAATCTGAGCAATCTCCTCAAAATAACGATTAATCAAAATACTTTCATCTAAAACAGCCATAATCATTCTCCTTCCATTAAAAATCTCGCAAAATAAGTTCGGTTATTCCTGGATTCATTGATAACTCAACACGCTTTACCAAAGGATGCTTTCGATACGTTTTTCTAATCATATCCTTTAAAGCCGTTCCTCCATGATATCCATGAATAATACGAATCATATATGTTGCTGAAGATGCTTTCTTTAATGCTGCATCTATTCTTGTCCTGGCTTGAAACTGATTCATACCATGAACATCTATTTCAATTATTCCTGCATTCATATTTTCACCACTATTCATTATAACAATTCTTAAATTAATTGTCTATTCATCCATTTACCACTCAAATATCTCCATACAAAGAAAATCACACGAACAATCCAATCAACAAACATCGCAATCCAAACACCAATTAACCCTAATCCCATATATTGTCCTAAAACATAGCTTAAACAAAATCTAAAAATCCACATTGATGAAGCTGATACAATCATTGTATATTTAGCATCATTAGAAGCTCTTAAAGCGTTAGGGAAAGTAAAGGATAGTGGCCAAACAGTTGCAGCAAAGAAACCATGCATAAAGATACATTGATAAGCTAAATCAATAGTTTCTTTTGATAAAGAATAAAAAGTTAAAATTGTTGGTGTTGCTAATAAAATAATAGCAATTAAAACAAGCATTGAAAGATAAGTGATTTTCATAATTTTCTTAATATAATAACGCGCCTGTTGATAATCATTAGCGCCAACACATTGCCCAACTACTGTAACCATCGCAAGTCCCATCGCCATACCAGGAATAATTTGCATTTGTGCAATATTATTAGAAACTGCATTTGCCGCAATTGAATAAGTTCCAAACGTAGCAATTAAACTTTGAACCAATATCTTTCCAAATTGAAACATCCCATTTTCTAATCCTGAAGGAACACCAATTGATAAAATCTTCTTAATATAAGTAAAATCAAATGACCAATGTTTCATATCATCAATTCTTAACTCATTATCACTATGAATAAGCATATACAAAATCACAATACATGCCACTGCCCTCGCAATCAAAGTTGCTAAAACAGCCCCAAATACACCCCATTGAAAACCAAAGATAAAAATTGCATTCAAGACAATATTAATCGCATTCATAATTGCACTATTAATCATTGAAATCTTAGAATTTCCTACTGCCCTAAACAAAGCTGCTCCAGAATTATACAAAGCAATAAAAGGATAAGAAAGCGCTGAAAATAAAAAATAAATTTCAGCATTTTTCATCACATCTACTTCAACATTACCAAAAATCAAATGTAACAGTGAAGCATTAAAAAAGACCACAATAACCATCATTATCGCTGATAATAAAGCCGTAATCAAAATCAATTGTTTAGCTGAATATCGTGCTTTTTCATGGGCTTGCTGGCCAATAAACTGTGCTGCCACAACGGCTCCTCCGGTTCCCAACGCAGCAAAAATATTAATTAATAAAATATTAATTCCATCAACCAATGAAACTGCTGAAACAGCAGCTTCGCCAACATTTGATACCATAATTGTATCTGCAAAACCAACTGTCACGGCTAATAATTGTTCAATGACTAATGGAATCATTAATTTCTTTAAATCACGATTAGAAAATAACATATTCGTTCACCCCACGAACCTATTATAATCCTAAAAATATTTCTTTTGTACTTCTTTCATTTTTTGAAATTCTCGTTTTGTCAATTGACGAAATTGTCCCTCTTTTAATTGCTCATCTAATAAAATTCCAGCAAAACTCATTCGCTTTAAGGCAGTCACTTGATTATCACAAGATAAAAACATCTTCTTTACTTGATGATATCTTCCCTCATGAATCGTTACATAACAATGAAAATCATCAATAATCTCTAACCTTGCACTTTGACACCTTATTTTTTGATCAATCACAATACCTTCTTTAAAAAGATCAATTAATTGTTCTTTTAATGGTTTCAAAACAGTGACCAAATATGTTTTTTCAACATGATAATCTGGTAATAATAATGCTTTAGATAAAGAAGCATCATTGGTTAATAATAAAAAACCTGTCGTATCTTTATCTAATCTTCCCACACAATAACAATCTTTTCTATCAATCAAATCAATAACACAAGGATACTTTTTATCATGATTAGCACAAATATATCCTTTAGGCTTATTCATCATATAATAAACAAAAACATTTGTATCAATAACTTGTCCATCGACTTTTATCACATCATCTTCATTCACTTGAAAATCAATATCACTGATAATATCTTCATTAACGTGTACACGACCATGTTTTATCAATGTCCGACATTGTTTGACATTTCCTAATTGATTTTTCATTAAAATAAGATATAAAGGTTTAATGAGTATTTCTTCCTCTCCAACAATCATTTGAACGAATGTTATCATTATTTTTAATAACGATACAAACCTCTCGTCCACGTTTATAATGAGGATTGTCTTTAAGAATATCAGTTAATGCTGATAAGCGTTTATGACCATCAACACATTGGTAATAATCACCATTTTGATAAACCGCAATCGGAAATGAAAAACCAATACGAACAATCGAATCATAAAGTTCTTTTGAATAAGAACAATAGTTAAATTCAATGGATGATAAATCTATTTTATGAATACGCACAAAATCACCTCTTTAAAATTATATCATTTTTTTCATAAAATCAAAATGATTATCTTTTTACTTTATATCATGATATAATAAAAAACAAGGGAGGTAACTATATGAATATCTTATTAAGTCGTATCCTCACATATTTAAATGGGACATTATTTCATGATTTTCATTATAAGATTTGTACTTTTGTTATTTTTCATTATTTAGAAATGGAAGATATGAGTGAAGAAAAGTTCTTAGAGTTGGGAAGTTTTAAAAAAGAAGAACTCTATGCTTTTATAGCTTTATTAGGATTTAATCAATATGAGGAATTTAGAGAAACATTAGTGAATCATCATCAGACACGTTTAAATCAAATTAGAGTAAGAATGCTTGGTGTTGATAGTCGAGATTTTATTGAAAAAATGGATAAAGATTGTAGTGATGATGAAATGGAAACTATTATTAGTGATATTTGTGCTAAATTATATAAAGCGAAAAGAATTGTTGTTTTTGGTGCTTTATACCCTATTTCTATTGCGATTGAACTACAAACTGATATGATTACTTTTGGGAAACCTTTTATTCAATATCATAGCTATGACCCAATTGTTATGGATGAAAAAGATGTTGCGATTGTAATTAGTGCAACTGGTAGATATCTAGAAGGATTTAAGAAATCTAAAGAAGATGTTCATATTGAAAATGCTCAACAAATCTTAATTACACAAAATAAGAAATATTTAAGAACTGAAACAAGTCCAAATTGTAAAGTTATTTATGTTCCAGGTAAATTTGATAGTATTAACTTTAATTATCAGATTATGACGATTTGTGATTTAATACGTCTCCATTATTTCCAACAATACTATTTATAAAAGAGTTGATTGATATCAACTTTTTTTGTGCACGAATAGATAGTTATGCACATTTTATTGTGCATAACTAAAAAGATAGCAACAATTAGTTACTATCTCTCAACAATAGACGATCATTATAATCATGTGTAGAAGTAGAATACAAATGAATCAATTCATCAACAGTCATATTCTTTCTTCTCTCTCCTTCAATTAAAGCAATAATTTCTCCATCTTTCATAATCATTGTTTTATTTCCATATCGAAGTGCATCTTCCATGTTATGGGTTATCATAAGGGTTGTAATATGGTTTTCTTCAACAAGCTTTGAAGATATAGATAACACTTTTTGAGCTGTTTTGGGATCTAAAGCTGCAGTATGTTCATCTAATAAAAGTAACTGTGGTGTAACATAAGTCGCCATCAATAAAGTCAGTGCTTGTCTTTGTCCTCCAGATAAAGTTCCAACTTTGACATCAAGCCTTTCATCTAAACCAAGATTCAATTCTTTTAAAGCTTGTTTCATTTCTTGTTTATGAGTGTGAGAAAATAATTTAAGACTAAAATGTTTACCCCTTTGTGATGCTAATGAAAGATTTTCTTCAATTGTCATAGATGGAGCGGTTCCTTTTAAAGGATCTTGAAATAATCGTCCGATGAAACGTGAACGTTGATATTCTGGCATATCACTTAAATCTTTTTGATTTAAAATAATCTGCCCCTGACTGGCTTCAACTGCCCCAGCAATCGTTTGAAATAAAGTTGATTTCCCAGCCCCATTGCTGCCAATAATAGTGACAAAATCACCATCTTCTAAAAGGAGATTAATATGATTTAAAGCTACTTTTTCATTCACAGTTCCTGGATTAAAGACAACCTTGACATCTTTTAACTCTAACATCTTTTCTTCCTCCTTTTCATTTGTGTTGATGCAATTGCTAAGACAACTAATAATGCAGATAATAACTTCAAATCACCTGAAGGTAGTCCTAACTGCAATGCTACAGTTAAAATACCTCGATAAAAGATTGCTCCTATAATAACCGCAAGCAGCTGAAATATAATCTTATCTTTTTTAATAAAAGTCATACCAACAATAATACTTGCAAGACCAATGACCATCATTCCAGTCCCACTATTAATATCAGCAAATGTTTGATGTTGTGTAAAAACCGCTCCTGACATAGCGACAAAACCATTCGCTAAAGAAAGACCTAGAATTTTCATCTTATCTGTATCAATCGAACTTGCTCGAACCATATCTTCATTATCCCCACAAGCACGAAGCGCTAAGCCAAGTTGTGTTCTTAAAAAATAGTGCAAAAATAATGCGATTAAGAAAACAATGAGACCAATAAGAATCAATTTATCATAAGGCTGTAAAAATGATAATGAAGAAAAGATTGTTGATTCTTCAAATAAAGAAATACTTGGAGAATCATTCATGATTCTTAAATTAATGGAATATAAGCCAGTCATTGTTAAAATCCCAGCAAGCAAAGGCATGATTTTAATTTTAGTAATCAATAATGCTGTCACAAGACCAGCAAAACACCCTGCTAAAAATGATACAATAATCCCTAAATAAGGGTAAGAGTGAACAGTGAAGATTGCACTCACTGCACACCCTAAGGTAAAACTTCCATCAACTGTTAAATCAGGAAGATTTAAAATCTTATAGCTGATATATAAACCAAGTGATAATATAGCAAATATTCCACCTAATTCTAATGCGCCTAAAATGATTGTCATATTCATAAAATCAACCCCTATTTCATCATTGATAATGACTTGTCATTTGATATACTATCTGGTAATTGTATTCCTAATTGTTGATAAATCTTCTCATTAACATAAATATTTAAATGATCTTTAAAGACTTTGACAGGAATATCTTTAACATTCTTTCCCTTTAAAATCTGATCAACCATATTTGCTGTTTCTTTCCCTAAATCCTCATAATTAATACCAACATTTAAGAAACCACCATCTTGAACCATTGAATCAGCCCCAACATATAAAGGAATCTTCGCTTTCACACAAGCCTTAGAAACCACATTCATAGCACTTGCTACAGTGTTATCATTCGGTGCAAAGATAGCATCTGATTTTGCTGTTAAAACATCAATTGCACTTTGAACTTCATTAACCCCTGTCACTGTTGCTTCAACAATTTCAATTCCTTTTTCCTTAGCAAAAGCTTTTGCTTTATTAATATTTGTCACTGAATTCGCTTCACCTTTGTTATAAATCACACCAAGTTTCTTTAATTGTGGATTCACTTGCATTGCTTTTTCTAAAATCAATTCCACTTGAATCTCATCACTTGTTCCTGTTATATTCTTATCTGGTTTTTCTAAAGATGAAGTTAATTTTGCTCCAATTGGATCACTGACTGCGGCAAAGACAACTGGTGTGTCAGTCGCTAATTTTGCTGCTGATTGAGCCACTGGTGTGGCAATTGCCATGACAACATCTGGATTCTTTCCTTTAAAATCCTGAATAATACTTGCTGCAGTGTTGTTATCACCTTGAGCATTCTTAAATAAATACTCAACATTTTCACCATCTTTATAACCTAATGTTTGCATTTGTTTGTCAAATGCATTTTTAATTGTATTCAATGATGTATGTTCAACATACTGAATAACTGCAACCTTCTTAACATCTTGGGAAGCTTTTTCACTTCCACACCCCACTAATAAACTTGTAGCTAACGCTGCTACCATCATACCCTTAACTAATTTTTTCATTTTTCTTTCTCTCCTTTTCATTTATTTTTTTATTAAATCAAAAGAAGCTACACCATCGTTTTCTATTCATTACAATTCCCCCCCTCTTGTTAGCATAAAACAAAAAACACCTGTCCTATCAAAGGACAGATGTAATAATCTGCGGTACCACCTTTATTGGTTACAATGAACCCACTCTGTAAAATGCTAACACATTTTTGCTTTATAACGTAAGCTCACGTCGCAGGATACTCGTTACCTTTCCCCTTTGCCCTCGTAGGTCCATTTACTTAACTGCCACTATCTAGCTTCCACCACCCTAGACTCTCTAAAAGTACATCTTTAAGTTTTATCTCCTACTCATTGGTTTGTTGTATACAATTTAACATAGAATTTATAGTGTGTCAATAAAAAATATATTTTTTTGTTATTTAGATAAAAAAGCATATTATATTTATGATTTTTCCATTTATATTATGGTATTTGTAAAATTGGATAAGTATAACCCTGTGTTGTTTGCATAATAACTTTACACTTTATAGTTGAACCAAAAGAATCATCTAAATTATAAACACAACCATCAGCATAAAATTTATAAACACAAACTTCTAATTCTTTACCAACCATTGCTTTAGTGATTTTCTCATTACAAATATACATTGCATATACATAACGAAATTTATGTTCACACATACGATTATCCGTTTCTTTCTTTTCAAAAATTATTTTCCAGCTAAAATAATCAGAATTAATTCCAGAATCATTTAGCCACCTAGAAATTGCACTTCCAATCCCATGCAATTTACCTCCAGTTGCCTCTTTACTAGGCGCTTCAGAATCTGCAACACTTCCTACTGCTTTTGTATTAAAATAATCTTTAATTTGACTCATCGGTTCTTCAGATGTCATAATTATTTCAGCTATTGTACTCAAATCTGGATTCGTTTCAATAACAAATTCATTTGATTCTTTTGTATACAACACATATGTTGTTTCATCATATTTATATCTAAAATAACTGATTTTATCATTTTCAAATCTTAAATCTTTTATTGTTCCACTACCATTTGCTTTAGAAACATAGGATTGAAGTATATCATTATTAACTTCATAATATGTCCCTGAACTAGAGTGATATGTCCCATTCAAAGAAGCACGATTAGATCTTGAACCACTTTCAGCAACGTGAAAAACAGATTGGGCTTCATTTATAATTCTTTTTTCATGTACATCATCAAAATAACTCATTGATACTGGCACTGCTACAGCCATTAAAATAGCTAAAATAACAACTGTTACAATAATTTCTACTAATGTAAAACCTTTTTGATTATTCAAGGTTATCACCTCTAAATCATTTGCTGTAATTCAGCAATATTATCTGTATATTGGATAGCACTTTCTCTTGAAATCTTACCTTGTCTTAAAAGAGAAACCAAACACATATTTAACGATTGCATACCAAATTGTGAGCCAGTTTGAATCATACTATTAATTTGATGACCTTTATTTTCTCTAATTAAATTTGCAACTGCTGGTGTTGCAAGCATAACTTCTAATGCAGCTACACGCGATTTTCCATCTGCTGTAGGTATTAATTGTTGTGTAACAACAGCATTTAAAACTCCCGAAAGTTGTGTACGAATCTGCTCTTGTTTATGAGGAGGGAATACATCCACAATACGATCAATTGTTTTTGCTGCTCCAATTGTATGAAGTGTTGAAAAGACTAAATGTCCAGTTTCAGCTAAAGTCATAACGGCTTGAATAGTTTCATAGTCACGCATTTCTCCAACTAATATAACATCTGGATCTTCTCTTAATGCACTTTTTAAGGCTGTATCAAAAGACTCAACATCGAACTCTACTTCTCTTTGATGAATTAGTGCTAAATCTTGTCTATAAACATATTCAATAGGATCCTCAATTGTTAAAATATGACATTTACGATGATGATTGATTTCGTTAATCATTGCAGCTAAAGTCGTAGACTTTCCAGAACCAGTAGGTCCTGTTAATAAAACCAATCCTCTATTGTCTTTTGTTAATTTATTAAGAATTGGAGGTAATTGTAGTTCTTCTAAAGAACGTATACGTTCATAGATAACTCTTAATGCCGCACATAATTGCCCTCTTTCTTTATAAACATTGACTCTGTAACGATTTATATTTTCCACATAAACTAAATCAATATCTTTACCAGCATTTAATCTTTCTTTTTGATTTTCATCCAACATTGATAAAATCATTTCAACTACATCTTCAGTAGTATATGAATGTTCATAAGGAAAAAGTATCCCATTATTACGCATCATAATATGATTTTCCCCACCTAAATGAACATCAGAATATCCATTATTACGGGCAAGATGTAAAATATCATCAAGTCTTTGCATATGACTACCTCCTATCTTTCATAATATGAAATCTTTAACAATTCGTTAACTGTTGTTTTACCTTCTTCAACTAGTTTTAATGTTTCTTCAAATAATGAATGATAATTTTGATTAACCTTTACATAATCAAAAATATCACTAATATCATTTTTATCACTAATCATTCGACGAATACGTTTATCAATCAAAATCATTTCATGAACAGCAATACGTCCTTTATATCCAGTATGATGGCATGCCGGACATCCAACACTTTGATAAACATATTCAATATCTTTTCCCATTATACGTTTATCATCATCATTAGCCTTTACTTTTTTAGCACAATGTGGACATACTTTTTTAACTAAACGTTGAGCCACAATCCCAACAACACTATTAGAAACCATATAAGGTTCAATCCCCATATCTTCAAGTCTAACAATCGTACTAATCGCATCATTCGTATGTAATGTAGATACAACTAAGTGGCCAGTAATAGCAGCTCTTACGGAAATAGAAGCAGTTTCAGCATCACGTGTTTCACCAACCATAATAATATCTGGATCCTGACGCAAAATAGCCCTTAAACCACTTTCAAAAGTCAATCCTGCTACATTATTGACTTGCATTTGATTAATTCTATCTAATGTTTTTTCAACTGGATCTTCAATCGTCAATATGTTCACATCGCGTTTAGCTAACTTTTCCATAATCATATATAATGTCGTAGTTTTCCCAGAACCAGTCGGACCAGTTACATAAATGATACCATTAGGATTATCCATCATTTTCATCATTTTTTCATAATTTTCATCATTCATACCAAAATGATTAGCATAATCAATAGGTGTATTAGAATTTAAATATCTTAAAACAATTTTCTCTCCATGAACAGTTGGAACAATAGATACACGAAGATTCATTCTTTCTCCATTAATCGTTATAACAAAATGTCCATCTTGAGGAATTCTTTTTTCAGAAATATCAAGATTCGCAAGAATCTTTGTACGAACAACCAAAGCATTGTGAATATTTTTTTGTAATTTCATGGATTCAATCAACATTCCATCAATTCTCATTCGCACTAATGTTTCATTATCAAATGGCTCAATATGAATATCTGAAACATTACTATTAAAACCATTTGTTAATAAAGAATTTAATAATTTAACAACAGGTGTATCATCAGCTTCACTATCAAAAATTTCCTCATCAGACATTTGAAATTGATTCGTTTGTTGATTTGCAACATCCGCAGCATTTCTAGCACGAACCTCAGAATAATAATATGAAATAGCATTTTTTACTGCTTCTGTTGTCGCTAAAGAAATAGCTAAATCCATTCCAGTTACTAAACGAATATCTTCAAAACCGTAGAAATTCATTGGATCACTTGTTACAACACCTAAGGTATTTCCTTTAATCTCAGTAGATAAAATATTATATTTTTTAGCTAATGTTTCAGGAATTCTACTTACTGCTTCCACATCAATATTAACACTATTCATATCTACAAAAGGTTCCCCTAATTTAACTGATAAAGCCTGCAATGTTTGTTCTTCTGTTACAAAACCTAAATCAATTAAATGCTGACCTAATCTCTTACTTCTATCATTCTTTTGAGCATCTAATGCCAATTGTAACTGTTCTTCATTAATATATCCTTGTTCTTTTAATACCTCACCTATTGGTATCATTTTCATATATCTCTCACCAACCTTTTCAATATAATTTCTTCCAAACTAAACCATAACTAGTATTATACTCACCTCCTGGATTTAAATAGTTGCTATATAATTGTCCTTCATAATATCCTGTATTAGCGATATTAGTTGTATAATTTTTAATGACATCTAATGTTTCATCCGTCAATATATCACATTGTGCTTCAAAATGACTCTTAACACTTCCATTGTTTGCCACTGATAATATACTATCTCCCTTAACATAAGCACTATTCTCATCATAATCTAATTTAATCTCTTGCCAACCAAATTTTCCATTAGATTTTTCTCCTGGCTTAGCATCATTATTAAATACACGATAATAATAATGATAAAATGTACCTGTTACTGAAGTATCAAGAATTCTTACAAAGCCACTAGGATCTGTTGGAGGATCGCTAAAAAATACTGGATATTGACTATTTTTTTTAGGATCATAATCAACAATTTTTGAAAGATCTATTTTATCAAGCTTTGATATAATTGTTTTTTCATCATAATTAGCATATTCATTAGGTTTTATTTCATATTTCGTACTTTTAGCTTCTTCTTCAGAAATTTCTTCCCAGTTTTTATTCCAAATATTATCAGGTACAGGGTTATAAGGAAGTAAACCTAAATTACGATAATATTTACCATTATAAATAATAACATCCCCTAAAGAATATTTACTATTTAATGTCCATTCTGATGTCAATCTTTTCCAGAAAGAAGATGAAACCCCTGGCTCATCACATCCAGAATTAGTTGTATTATTGTATAACCACCAGTAACCATTATGAAAGACTCTATCTCCTTCCCTATAAAAATATGATGATGAATAAAACCATCTATTTGTCCCTAAATCCATAGATAATAATTGGTCAGCAACTGTCCCATCACCTTCAATTGTATTATCATTATCAGACTGATCAATTATTCCTTTATCCTTATTTGCATAAAATAACCAATAGCCATCATTTGATAATTGTTTATAATCAGATGTATAAAAAGTTTGTTCTAAAATTTGCTTATTTGTAGATAAATTAAGAAATATAACCGTATCTCGATTCGTATATGTTACTTCATTTTTATTATTTACTAAATTATATTTAATATCTAACCGTTGATTTGATTGGGAAGTACCATCACCTTTCATAGCAATAGAGAGATTCTTCTTATTTGTAAAATTTTTATCAAACACTCTCGCTCCATCATGATATAATTCATTATCTTTAATATAGAAATAATGCCAGTCAGAATCTTCTAAATAATTAGGCACCATACTATTATCTTGTTCTATAAATCTTACATCAGTCGAATATTTAATTTCGTCTCTAACATAATCAGTTATAGAATCTATACATCTTTTATCTAAATCCATTTCTGTTGTTGTTGTTAAAAAATTAGAAGATGATAAAATAATTCCTCCAGCTATAAGCAAAACAATTGACCCTATAGCAATTGAAACAATAATTTCCACTAAAGTAAATCCTTTACTTTTTTTCATTATTTCATCTCTCCTTTACGTTATATAAAACTTACGCAATATCGTTATTTATCATTTTCATTCAGATAAAATAACCAATATTCAGTATTTAATAATTCTTTATATTCTGCAGTATAAAGTCCCTGTTTAAGTATTTTTTGATCTACAGATAGATTAATAAACAAAATTGTATCCCTACTTGAATATACTAAATCATTATTATTGTCTAACAATTTATATTTTATATCCAAACGATGATTCGATTGGGTTGTTCCATTTCCTTTCATCATGATAGAAAGACTTTTCTTATTAGTAAAATTTTTATCAAAAACCCTTTCACCATCATGATATAATTCTCCATTTTTAACATAGAAATAATGCCAATTTAAGTCATCATCAGAATAATCAGGTACAAGTTTACTATCTTTTGGAATAAATCTAACATCTGTAGAATACTCTATTTCTCCTCTAACAAAATCAATAATTGAATCTAAAGATTGTTTTTCAATATCAATATTAACCGGTTTTGATGAAGACAAAGTAAATCCAACTATTATAAATATCATTATTAATCCAACAGTAATTGAAAAAATCATTTCAATTAAAGTAAAACCTTTACTCGTTTTCATTATCTTATCTCCATCCATTATTTTTCAATCATATATATGTTAAATCTATATTTATTACGGTTATCATAAATTTCTTCTGGTGTATAGGCCTTTCCATCACGAATACTAATCGCTTTTGCATCTTGATAACCATTTTTAGAAAAGGCGCTTTGCAAATTCCCGCGGGCCCAATTATCTCTTTCATCAAACAAAGTCCCTCCATTAGGACCCAATAAAACTGTTCTATTTTGATAATCTCCATATGGGGTTTCAAAACCAATAACATCATATGATGAATCAGCTTGTTTTTGAATCTGATACCATATGATATCTCCCTTTATATTTAAATAAGCGGAAATAGAACTTTTTATTTGAGATTGAGTTGCGACTCTGCTTAAGCAACTTAAAACATATTTTTCATTATAATATGTCTCAGTAGCAGACTTTTTTATTTTAATGCTTTCGTCAGAATAATATTGATAAGTAACACCACCATCATAATTATGATTTATGTTAACTTTTATATATGATGGGAAAGAAGCTTGAGTGCTTGCCATAGGCCAACGCATACGAAATCTTATAGTTGCTTCTACCATTTCATCATCAGATGGAGTTTCATTGTCAACCCATTCATTTAATTGATTAGATGATATAAACTTAGAAAATTTGATATCAAACATATCTGAAGAACTGCCAACCATTTTTTCTTGAGATACTGTAGAACACTTAAACGATGTAGATGTTCCATCATCAAAAGTGAAAATCATTGAGTCAGAATAAAGACTTATATCATCATTGTCAGTCGCAACAATTGAATTATATAATGTATTCGTTTCTGTTTTTATGATAGAACCTTCACTCGCAATAACTGATACATTATAAAAACCTACTAAAAACATTCCTCCTGCAATAGCAAGTATAGCAAAAGTAATTATCGATTCAATTAAAGTAAATCCCTTTTTATTCATTTTCATGGTTGTATTCATCCCCAATCTTAGAATAAGTTACTTTTTTCCATTGACCGCTTTGTTTCATCAATGTTAATTGTATTTCTTCAGTTTGATGATTATATATAGATGTTACTTGAATATAAATTATATTTTTGTCATTGTTATCATATTTAATAACTGCAGATATTTCACCTGCATGACCATTCGGTAATTGAACATCAGTTATTTTTCTATCAGTATAGTTATTTGAAGGTAAAAATAATTCCTCACTATTATTTATTTGACCAGCAATAGTCTCTATGACAGAAATACCATTTAAATATGCCTGTTTTCTTGCATGTTCATTAATTGCTCTTTTTTGGTAAGATGTTGCAATAGCAAGTGCAGTCCCTAATATGATGAAAATAATTAGAACTATAACTATTCCTGTTACAATTGTAGAACCACGTTCATTCATCTTTTTCATCATTGACACCTCACTTTACTGTTCTGCCATATAAATAACAATTTCTAATGATACTGTTGCAGGTTTTGTTGGATCAGTAGATTCACTAAAATTAAATTTAGAAATTTCTACCCCTTTCATCTTATTAAATTCATCAATTGTTTTTGTTATTTGATTTAATGTTCCCGTTACTGAAACATTAACTTTTGCTTGAAAGACATAATCCTTTTCTTCTTGTTTTTTCTTTTTCTCATCAGTTTTATCTTTGCTCGTTTCATCATCTTTGTCTTTTTCATCTGTTTTATCTTTTTCATTAGTTTTATCTTTTTCATCAGTTTTTGTTAATTCTTTTATTTTTTCATCTGTTTCATTAGTCGTTGTTTCTTTTTTATCATCTTTAGCTTTTTTTATTTTCACTGCTGTAACATCAGATAATGTTAATGATGTAGGAGTCAATCCTTGCGATAAAAAAGTTGTTGTTATTAATTTATCTATTTTTTAAGTAGATAAAATAGGATTATAATTTTCTATAACTTGTTTCAAATTATCTTGTTCAACTTTTAACTGATCTGGTGCTCCAAGATAATCTGTTAACTCTATTTGTAAAGCAGTATTTTCCATCAAAATATCTTGATATTCTTTATTTAATACAGTATTTTTATCCAAAGCTGGAACAATAACAAAAAACCATCCTCCTACAACTATTAAAAAACAAACAAGAAAATACAATAATTTTTTCTCTCGACTAGATAATTGGTCTACAATTTCTTTCATATTATTGTGCACCTCCATCTAACAAAATAACTATGCTAAATGAATAAAATGTTGTTTCACTGGTTGTTGTTATCTCTTGACCAGTCAAAGCATCAAATTCACCAGTACCAACAGTGTTTGTTTTTTTCGTTTGCTGATAACCATTATAAGAAATATTAGTCATTTGATATTTTGTTTTTAAATTAGAAATATATTTTTCAATATTTTGAACATTCATTGAAGTAAATGAAGCTGCAATTGTTTTTGCTTCTTGATCAAAGCTTAATGAATTTAATGTCATATTTGATAATAATGAATTTTTTAATGTTAAAACTTGTTTTTTTGTAAGTTCTGGTAAACTTGCAATAGTGTTATCAACAGATTGTAATGATGAATAAGTTGCTTTTAATGTTGCTAGCTTATAATATGGTTCTTTATCAGTAGCATCTATTTTCAATTGAATTTCTTCATTTAATAATTGAACATCATCAATTTTATTTTGAACTGTTCTATTCATCACAAATATAAAAATAAATGCCATTGCAAAAACAAGAAATAATCCTAAAGGAATACTTACATATTTTAATACTTTTGATGACTTTGAAGGACCTTCTTTTCGATTATAGGCCGCAAGTAAGTCTAATTCTTTATTTTGAATTCTAAACATTATTAACGACCTCACTTTCTCTTAAAATATCCAACACAATAGGCATAATCATTAATATCAAAAGATACTTCATTATTATTGACAGCATATATCGCCTTTGATTTAGGCAATCGATTAGCAATAATGCCTAAAGAAGTTCTTATTCTATCAAATAACTTTTGCTCTTTTTCTTGATCTAATCCAAAGAAATAAATATCTGTTAATGGATGATCTTGCTGACTTGATGAAGCAAATTGTTTCAATTGAGAAATAACTCCTATAACTTCATTTTCAAATTCTAAAGTCCCCTTAGTAGAAAAAATTCTTGAACGATTTGTCAAAATATATTCATTGTTAATAAACAAAACACTGATTACATTTTGACCATCTATTTGGGTGATTGCATATGACTTATCAAGAAATCCTGCTAATTGTTTGACAAGACTCATTAAAACATTAATAGCATAATCAATTGCAACAATAGCAATTCCAGATTCATTAAAGACTTCCAAATAACTATCAATAAATTGTCTTTCTACTCCTACACAAAAGATTTTACTTGCACCTTTAACAGTTTCATCATCTCCTATATAAGAATAATCATATACAACATCCTCACTATTACTATCAACAGTAGATAATTCATCTTTAACAAACTGTAAAATTTCTTTTTCTCGCATTTTTGGAATACTAGCAGATTTAGCCAAAATCTTTTTCTCGCATTTTTGGAATACTAGCAGATTTAGCCAAAATCTTTGCACTATCTACGACCAAAACAGCCTCAGTAATTCCCTTATCATATACAACTTTTAATTTCTGTTTCAAATCATAATCATCAATAATGACCCCATTTAACATTGTTCCCTCATTAAGAGGAAGTTGAAAATAATCATTAACTCTTAAAACATCTCTTTTAGATTCAGCAGTCACAACAGATATATTCTCACTTGAAATATATATCACTGTTCCATTTTTCATAGTTATACCCCCTCTTAGCTTGATCCAATGCTTCCATATAAAGAATAAAGAGGAAGCATGACTGATATAATAATTGTACCTATAATAACACCCAAAATAATAATCATTAATGGTTGCAATAATGTCACCATTTTTTCAGTTGCCAGTTCTGCTTCATAATCAAAATCATCCGCAACATTTAACAAAGTTTGATCCAATTTACCACTTTCCTCACCAATATAAACTGAACTTGCAAGTTTAGGATCAAACCCATCAATAATTGAAATTGCTTGACTTAAATTTGTTCCATCACGCACCTGTTTAATGACTTCATCAAATTGACTGGCTATATAAACATTATTAATTGTTCCTCTTGCCAAAGCTAATGAATTTAACATGGATACTCCACTTGTGTAAAGTGAACTCATACTTCTAGCAAAACGAGCAGTATAGATAATTTTTGTTAGATATCCTACTTTAGGACAATGTACCTTAAATTTATCCCAAGCAAATCGTATCTTAGTCACTCTCATACTCATTGTAATAATACATATTATAATTAAAACTCCAATTAAAAACCATTCCCAATTAGCTATCATTGCTTTAGAAATCCCAAACATAACTTGAGTAATCAAAGGAATTGGCGCATCACCAAACATATCAAAGAAATTAGGCAAAATAAGTGTAAATACCGCAATGACTACAAAAATCGTTACAACAACCAAAATCATCGGATACATCATTGCACTCTTTACTTTATTTTGTAATTTATTATCTTTATCGAATTGTGTTGCGAGTTTCATAGATGTCTTATCTAACATTCCCGTTGATTCACTAGCCCTAAACATATTAATCATAAGTGAAGGAAACATTTCTCCTTGTGCAGCCAAAGCATCTGATAACGACAACCCTTGTTGAAGCTTAACATAAATATCTTTATATAGGGCCTGTAACTTTGGATTAGGTGTTCTTTTTGCTATGATATTCATTGCCATGATCAAAGAAATACCAGAAGAAACCATCGTTCCTAATTCTCTACAAAACTCTGATAAATCATTTAACTTCATTTTTTTACGATCTTCTTCTTTTACAATCTCTTTACATTTCAAAAGATATAAATTCTCAGAACGCAATAAAGTGACAAGTTCTTCACGAGAATTGACCTCTCTCTTGCCATGATATTTCTTAGAATTTATATCCTTTGCAATATACTTAAACGTTGCCATAAACGTTCCATCCTCTCATATTATAATCCAAACAAAGCTAAATACCAGCTTAACAATTCATTCCCATACAACAACGATACAAACATTCCAAAACAAATATACGGACCAAAAGCAATATGACCTTTCTTATCAACCTTATGTGTTAACATTAAATATCCTGCATAACATCCAGCAATAATAACAGCTATAAACATGCCAACCAATACCAATTTCCAACCTAACATTAACCCACATACGGCAATCAATTTGATATCTCCTCCACCAAAACAATCAGGAATAATCAAGTTCATTAAATACATTGGTCCACTAACAATAAAAAATCCAATAAGACATTCCCACAAACTATTATGATTAAAAGGATAATACAAAACACAAACAACTAAACAAGCAATCACTAAAGAATTAGGAATTGTCATTGTATCAAAATCAATCATTGTAATAGCCACTAAAATCATTGCAAACACAAATGAAATCAATGTCATCCAATGGATTCCATAACGATAAAAACACAACATTCCTAGCATTCCACCAATAAACTCCAATATTGTATCCCTCATAGGAATAGGTGAACGACAATATCGACATTTTCCACCTAAACACAAATAACTAACAATTGGAATTAAATCAATAGCTTTTAATTGATGTTGACAACTTGGACAAAAACTTCTTCCTTTTGCCACACTGATTCCTAAAGGCAAGCGATAAATAACAACATTTATAAAACTTGCAACACAAGTTCCAATAACAAACATATAAATATACAAGAATATAAGTATTGTTTCCATCATTTATCACCCTTCTATTATTATAACTGATTTGCTTAAAGAATGAAACCCTCTCTCAAAAAGAGAGAGGGTTTAAAAACTTATTCAAATTCGTCACCTACATAAACTTTTCCATTTAATTCGATAGCAATTCCTTTACCATCCAAATTAAAAGTCATTACTTTAAAATCAGGACTAGACAATGTTGTAGTACCAGATGGAGCTGTAATTTCAGACTGATCAGTAACAGTTATCACATCACCTTTTTGAGTAATTTTAGCACTAGTATACAACTTAATGTTAGTTGCGTTCTTACCATCACCTATAGCCGTATTGATAGTTCCTTCTGCCTTTGCTGTATCGCTTATCATTGCTGCCCATTCCTCTGCATCGATTTTCTTATCACCAGCATAAGCTTTAGCCATTTCAGCTTGAGCAGTTGTCATGACAGTTCTTGCTTGTGCCATGTATTTAGCATTATCAGCTTCGCTTAAGTATTTCATAACTGAAGGTACTGCAACAGCCATTAATACAGCCAAAATAACAACGACTACTATGATTTCAATTAATGTAAAACCTTTCTTATTCTTTTTTAATTCTCTAAGTTTTTTGATATTCATTTCAAAAACCTCCCTTTCATACTTAGATTATAATACCAAAAAAAGGATTCATCAAGAAAAATCACAAAAAAATAACAAATAAATTGTAAAAATATCACAACTTATGAGTTTTCTCGCTGATTTTGTAAATACATGTAGAATGTCACCATAAAAATCACAAAATATCCGATAATAGAAAGGTAATCTGGGATTTGTCCAAAGGCAATAAATCCTAATAATGCTGCAAAAATAACTTGTGAATAATCATAAATAGAGATGTCGCGACCAGCAGAATGTGAGTACGCAGATGTTACTGCAAATTGTCCACCTGCAGCAGCAATTCCAGCTAATAATAAGTAAGCGATTTGCTGAAAAGTCATAGGTTGAAAGTTAAATATTAAATACGGAATAACACTCAAACATGAAAAAAGTGAAAAGTAAAAGACAATTTGTGGTCCTTTGACTCCTCTTTGTGACAACATTCTTACTAGTGTATAAGCCATTCCTGCACTCATAGCACCTATCATAGCTATTAAAGATGCAAATAGCTCACTATTTGCAAAGCTTGGTTTAACAACAAATAACATTCCTATAAAAGCAATAATAATAGAAAGAATTTGTTGTTTGGATACTTTTTCTTTTAATAATAGAAAAGAAAAGATAATAACAAAAAATGGGGCTAATTTTTGAATGATGGATGCATCTGATAATAATAAATGATCAACGGCATAGAAATTAGCAATAATTCCAATTGTCCCTAAAATAGCGCGTAAAAGCAAGAGCGGAACATTTTTCTTTTCAATATGAAAACCTACCCCACTTTTCTTTAAGATTGCTAAGGCGATAAACGCAGCAATAAAATTTCTAAAGAAACTCTTTTGAATAGCCGGTAAATCACCAGATAATTTAACAAATAAATTCATTACAGCAAAACATAATGCTGATATAACAATAAACATAATTCCTTTGTTTTTCATACTCTCACCTCAATGTTCATTAATATATCTTATTTTACTCTATTTGTAAAAGGAAATACTTTTTTAATTCCACTAAATAACCATAGCATTCTATTTTGAAAAACTATATAATAATGACAAGGGAGTGATATTGTGGACTTAAAAAATGGGAAATATCTTCTAGAAATTTATCAGCATTGTAAAGACTTTCGACGTTTCTTTTTAGGAAGTCATTATGATCATATTTTTCAATCTTTATTAAATATATTAAATAATATTATGGAAGTAGATAATATTTGTGGTTTCTTTTATAAAAATGATCATTATCCTTATCATTATTACAGTGTTATTTCTCATGATTATGATGAAGAATTTGATCAATATTATCAACAACTTAATCAACACTATCATTTAAAAGAAATCAAACCACAATTAGAATCATATTTAGAAAATTATACTTTTGTTTATGGATTACCATTGGATTGTGAAGATAAATTTTATGGTTATCTCTTTTTCTGTCGTGATGAAAAAGATTTTAATAAAGAAGAACGTGAATTTTTAAATACTTTAAGTCAAATTTATGCTGATATTTTTAATAATAAAGAAACCTATCAAAGAAGAATTTTTGATCAATCAGTTTTTGGAAAGATTTTAAATAGTGTTCATGCGAATATTGCTATTACGAATCCATTAACTGATGAAATTCTTTATATCAATGATACTGCTAAAAAAACATATCAAATCAAAGATAATGTAATTGGTTTAAAATGTTATGAAGTTTTTAAAAAAGATCAAAAAGAAAGATGTCGTGTTTGTCCTTTAAATCGTTTATTAAAGAACCCTAATGAATCTCATACTTGGGAAGAATATAGTGATTATAAACATAAATATTTTCAAAATCATGATTCTTTAATTGAATGGTTTGATCATACGATTGTTCATTTTCAATATTCTATTGATATTACTGATCTAAAAGAAATTCAAAGAGAAGCACATTATGATAGTTTAACTGAAATCTTTAATCGAAGAACTGGTAAAAAAGCTTTAAATGAACAATTATTAAAAGCTAAAAAAGAAAATAAGAATTTAATTGTTTGTTTATTTGATTTAGATCATTTAAAAACAACAAATGATGCTTTTGGACATCAACAAGGAGATTTCTTTTTACGTACTGTAAGTAAAGAAGTCACTACAATATTAAATCATGATGATATTTTCTTTAGATTAAGTGGTGATGAATTTGTTGTATCTTTCTACGATAATACGATATCCAATGTTCATAATTTAATGATTCAGGTTTTAAATGTTTTAAAACAAATCAAAAAACAAGATAATATTCCTTTTGATTTAAGTTTTTGTTTTGGTTTATATGAAGTTGGTCCTCAAACATCTTTATCTATTAATGATATTATCAGTGAAGCTGATGAAAAGATGTATAACTTTAAAGTCAAAAGTCATCTTAAAAAAGCCATGCGTGAATTAGACTTATCAAAAGTTAATGTCAATGAATTTACTTATAACCAAGAATTACTTTATAATGCTTTAGCCAAAAGTACAGATGATTATATTTTTATATGTAATATGAAAACTGGGGTTTTTAAATATACTCCAGAAATGGTTAAAGAATTTGATTTTCCTAGTGAAGTGCTTACGAATGCAGCTGCTGTTTTTGGCAGCAAGATTCATAAAGATGATAAATATGAATTTTTAAATAGTAATCAACAAATTATTGATGGAAGAACGGATAGTCATATTGTTGAATATCGGGCTTTAAATAAGAATAATGAATATGTTTGGTTACGTTGTCGTGGACATGTGGAATATGATGAAAATGGTGAACCATGTTTATTTGCCGGATTTATTTCTAACCTTGGAAGAAAGAATTATCGTGATAATTTGACCGGTTTATATAATGGTTTTGAATTAGAAAAAAGAATTCAAGAAACAACGAGTCATTTTGCGATGATGATTTTAAATATTGCAAACTTTAAAAATATTAATCAATTCTATAATCGGCACTTTGGTGATCAAGTCTTGAGGATTGTTGCTCAAAACTTACAAACCTTATTACATAAGCAAACAACTATCTATAAATTAGATGGTGATGAATTTGCTCTTATACTAAAAGATGCAACACCACAGGATTTATGCCAAGTTTATGAAAAGATTCAAAAGTATGCGAAACAAGAACATTCTTATGAAGGCAAATCTTATTCATGTCATTTTAATGCTGGAGCAGCTTTTTCACCACATGATGGAACAACTTATTCTAAGCTTCGTCGTAACTGTGAAATCGCCCTGCAGCATAGTAAACACTATGCCTATGGAAAATTAACCCTCTATAATCAAGATATTGCTGATAAAAGAAATCAGACCTTACGTGTCTTACATGCTTTAAAAGAATCTATCAACAATAACTTTGAAAATTTCTGTTTAGTATTCCAACCAAAAGTCACTTCTTCTTATCATGCTTTAACCGGTTTTGAAGCCTTGATTCGTTGGAATCACCAAGATTTCCCTCACATCGGCCCTGGTTTCTTTATTCCAATGCTAGAAGAAAGTGGCGATATTATACAACTTGGTGATTGGATTTTTGAACAAGCTATCATTAAACTCAAAGATTTTTCACGCTATGATAAAGATATCAATATGAGTATTAATGTTTCTTATTTACAATTAATGGATGATAAATTCGTTGATTTTATAAAAGAAAAAGCAACTTTACATCAAGTGAATCCTTATCATATCATTATTGAATTAACAGAAACATCAATTGCTAAAAATAATGAATTAATTGTTAATAAAATTCAACAATTACGTCAATTTGGTATGCGAATTGCAATGGATGATTTTGGTACTGGTTATTCATCCCTATCTTTATTAAAGAATGAACCTTTGGATATCATTAAAATTGATCAATCTTTTGTAAGAAATATTACTGAAGATTCTTTCAATTATGCATTTATGAATGCTATTATTGATTTATGTCATCAAATTGATTTAAAGGTCATTGTTGAAGGGGTTGAAACAAAAGATGAATTAGATGTTATTGAAAAATTTAATCCTGATTATATTCAAGGATATTATACTGGTAAGCCAATGGATTATAATCATGCTATTTGTCTTTTAAAGAAAAATATTGACAATAAGTGATAAAACATTTAGAATAGTCATGCACTAAAAGCTATAGATTTCTCTATTTCTGATTATAAATAGAATATCTATAGCTTTTTTTATGAAAGGAGTATCTATTATGGAAAATAAAAATCCGATGGGTTATAAACCGATCTTTCCACTTTTGATGTCAATGGCTTTTCCCCCAATGATATCAATGCTTATTCAATCACTTTATAATATTATTGATAGTATCTTTGTTGCTCAATTGGGAGAATCAGCTTTAACTGCAGTTTCTTTAATTTATCCTTTACAAAATCTATCTTTAGCTTTTTCTTGTGGAATTGGGATTGCAATGAATGCTATTATTGCTAGACATTTAGGGGCTCACAATGATCAAGAAGCTTCCGATGTTGCAAGTCAAGGGATTGTGATGAGCTTATTACATTCCTTATTATTTGTTGTGATTGGTTTGTTTTTTATCCGTCCTTTTGTTTCAATGTTTTCATCTCATCAAGAAGTGATTCAGTATGGTATTCAATATGGAACAATTGTTATTACTTTTACATTTTTTTCTTTTGTTCATTTGGCTATTGAAAAGATGTTTCAGGCAAGTGGGGATATGATTATTCCTATGATTATGCAAATCGTTGGTGCTGTTGTCAATATTGTTTTAGATCCTATTTTAATCTTTGGTTACTTTGGTTTTCCTGCTTTAGGTGTTAATGGAGCTGCGATTGCAACAATCTTAGGACAAATGAGTGCTTGTTTTTTATCTATCTATCTTTTTTATAAACATAGTCAACATATTCATGTTTCTTTCAAACATTTCAAAATTAATTTTCAAACTTTTAAAAATCTCTATAGTATTGCCATTCCTTCTGGTGTCATGTTATGTATGCCATCATTACTTGTTTCCGTTTTAAATGGTATTTTAGCTTCAATTTCACAAAGTGCTGTTGCTTTCTTTGGAATTTACTTTAAACTCCAGACATTCATCTATATGCCTTCTAATGGGGTAATTCAAGGAATGCGTCCAATTATTAGTTATAACTATGGAGCTAAAGAGAAAAAGCGAATGGATGAAACGATTAAAATGGCTGGATTATCAATCAGTGTCATTTTATTACTTGGAACCTTATTGTTCTTTTTCTTCCCTCAAACAATCTTAAAAATGTTTAATGCTAATCAAGCTATGTTAGATATCGGAATCAGTGGTTTACGTATTTTATCCTTAGCCTTTATTCTTTCAACAATTGGGATTGTGATGGCTGGTGTTTTTGAATCATTAGGAAAAGGATCACTTTCTTTAATCATTTCCTTATTAAGACAATTCATTATTATCATTCCAGCTTCTTTATTACTAATTCCATTTCTAGGACTTAATGGTGTTTGGTTAACCTTCCCACTTTCTGAAATTATCGCTTCTCTTGTTGCCTTTATTTTATTTATAAAAGTATATAAAGGGATTAATCCAAAACAGGATTAATCCCTTATTTGTTTAACAAATTGACTACTACGATGTAAGATCAACAAGTTGAGCAAGCCATCATAAACGAGACATATTCCAATCATCATTACTGAAACCAAGGCGGCATCAAATGGATTGACAACAATAATCATTCCCAAAATCAACAATAAAACTGATAACACAAAATCATATAACCATCTTTCAAAACCCCATTGACGTAATTGAAAAGACCTCACAATATTCAAAATCCCTTCAACCACAATAAACATTCCAATTACAAAAGGAATCATCATAATCACAATATCACTTCTTAAAATCATAAAAATTCCTACTGCACACAACAAAAATCCAGTCAATAAATCATAACCAAAACGATAAGAGAAATCATTTGAAAAATATCTAATCATATCCATGATTCCACAAATCAAAATCACTCCAGCAATTCCATAACAAACAATCAAACTGGTTGTATCTGGAAAAAGAATCAGAATAATTCCCATTATTATGGTTATAATAGAATACATAACAACACCTTTTTTTAATCCTTGTAGTAAATCTAACATTTTACCACCCTCTCTTTAGTTCTATTATTATCCCAGCTTATTAACAATATATGAACACATTCATTGATTTTTTTTATTTTTTGTATACAATAGATAAAAGGCAGGTGAAGATATGGACATACTTATCGATACAATCAAAGATACAATACTCATTATTCCTATTCTTTTTGTTATGTATCTTTGTTTAGAATATTTTGAACATCGACAAACCAATCAAAGAGTAGAATATTATTTAACTCACTATGGTCCTCTGCTTGGTGCTGTCTTAGGAATTATTCCACAATGTGGATTTGGAGTTTTGGCTAGTCTCCTTTTTATTGAAGGAAAAATGACATTAGGAAGTTTGATTAGTGTCTTTATTGCAACAAGTGATGAAGCTATCCCCATTCTTTTAACCAATCCTGAGATGTATACATCTTTAATTGGTATTATTTTTATTAAATTTATATTTGCTATTATTGTGGGTTATGCAGTTGATTTTCTTTTTAAAAATCAATCTTTTGAACATTTTCATACCCATATTGAACATACTCATGAACATTCTATTATTATTGAAGCCCTTTTTAGAACATTTAAGATTTACGCTTTTATCTTTGCCGTAAATTTTGTTTTATCATTGGCTATCGAAACGATTGGTTCAACAACTCTTTCTTATCTGCTTCTTGATCGTTCGATGGTTCAACCAATCGTAGCTGCAATCTTTGGCTTTATTCCTAATTGTGCAGCAAGTGTTATTTTAACTCAGCTCTACATTAGCCAAGTTCTCAGCTTTGCATCATTAGTTGCTGGTTTAATAACCAATGCAGGTTTAGGTTTACTCGTCTTATTACAAAACAAAATAGATATGCGTATCTTTATTAGAATATGTATGATTCTTCTTTTAAGTGCTTTGCTTTTGACTTTACCTATACAGTGGTTCTATCTTCACTAGATGGAACCATTTTTGCATAATAAACTTGTGATGGTAAATAAAACAGCCAAATCAAAGGTATATTAATTTGTAATATAAATTGTAAAGCAACACAAATATCACATAATGCTAGCAATATCAAAGTCACTCTTAAAAAATGATGTTTTTTGATTGCTGTTATTATATTTACAAGACTCATTAAAGCATAGACAAACGCTAATAAATAGATATTTGGATATAAAAAACTTAATAATCCCAAATAGAAAAGATAATCATTTGCTAGCTGACGATGATAAAGACATTGCACAAGCATAAACAAGGCAATCCCTAACTTATAATAATCACCCCACAACAAAATATAATCCGCTAACAAAATCAGAAAAAATATATGATATCCTCTTTGTTTATACAAACAATAGAAAAAACAAACAACAATACTGAAATATTTAATCCAACTCAATTGACTTATTACAATAAGAAAATAAAGAAAACCTTCAATAATCAGAAACATATCTTTATTTTTCCCTATTTTTTATAATTTATGAAAAATAGGTTGCATTTTTTCAAAAGTACAAAACTCCTTAAATCCAATTTTCTTTAGTTCTTCTTTAACATAAGCTATCTGATAGCCAACATGCCCTTCTTCATGAGTATCAGAACCAATCGTTATTATTTTCCCTCCCAACTCATAATACCATTTTAAAATCGTTCTTGAAGGCGTTAAATCATTCAAGCCATATCGAAAACATGATGTATTGACTTCAATCCCTTTACCATGCTCAATTGCATATTTTAAAATATCAACAATGATATCTTTCATCAACTCATCAGGATAAACACCCAATTGATCATACCTTTTTATCATATCCAAATGACCTAAAACACTATAATCATCAAATGCCTTCATCACATCATAAATAGCCTGATAATAACCACGATTATACATCTCTTGACTCTTATCCTTTTGATATTGATAAGTCCAAAATTCAATATCATCAATCTGATGATTTGATAAAATAATAAAATCAAAAGGATACTCTTTAAAATCATTTTGATAATCTTTGATTGTATGTTTTTGAACCCCAAATTCACAACCAAATTTAATTGTTAATTGATCCTTATACACTTCCTTTAACTGTAAATATCTTTGATAATATTTCTCATAATCAACAACATAATCTCCCATCGTCCCATAATCACTATGCTCAGTTATACAAATCTCATCCAACCCCAACTCAATAGATTTTAAAATCAAATCTTCCATATGATATTTCGAATCATTGCTTAAACTTGTGTGCATATGATAATCTGCTAACATTGTCATCACCTCATCATTAGTATACATCTTTTCTAATATCAAAAAAAATTATAATCAAATTATGAAAATAAAATTTCATTTCTATCTTTTTGTATTATAATAGTTTTAACAAAACAAAGGAGGAATTTTTCATGTTAACAATTGGATTTATTGGTAATGGAAAAAGTGCAAATAGATATCATATGCCTTTTATCCTACAAAGACCTGATAAAATAAAAGTAAAAAAAATTTACACTCGTCATCACGCAACAGACAAATGGGATGAAGTTCCTGGAGTCATTTATACTGAAAGCTTAGATGATTTATTAAACGATGAAGATATTCAAGTTGTAGTGATTTCAACCCCTTCCGCTTTCCATTATGATTATGCTAAAAAAGTTTTGAATGCAAATAAACATTGTGTTGTTGAAAAACCTTTCGCAGATACATATGAACAAGCCAAAGAAATCTTTGATTTAGCTAAAGAAAAAGGGTTGATTGTAGAGTGTTATCAAAATAGAAGATTTGATAGTGATTTCTTAACTGTTCAAAAAGTTATCGAATCTGGTAAACTTGGTGACTTATTAGAACTTGAAATGCATTTTGATTACTATCGTCCTGAAGTTCCTGAATCTGTTCATGAGTTCAGTACCATCAACTCGTATCTCTATGGTCATGGTTGCCATACACTTGATCAAGTCATTTCTTACTTTGGTAAACCTGATGATATTCATTATGATGTAAGACAACTCTTAGGTGAAGGTCGAATGAATGATTACTTTGATTTAGACTTATACTATGGAACATTAAAAGTATCTGTTAAATCAAGTTATTTTAGAATTAAAGAAAGACCAAGCTTTGTCGTTTATGGTAAAAAGGGGATGTTTGTCAAAGCAAAGAAAGATAAACAGGAAGAACACTTAAAATTATTCTATATGCCTACACATGATGATTTTGGAGTAGACTTACCAAGTGAATATGGAACATTAACTTACTATGATGATGAAGGACATTATCATGAAGAAAAAGTTATTTCTGTCAATGGAGATTATGGTCGTTATTATGACGCGTTATATGAAACAATTATCAATCATGCTAAACCATTAGTAACACCAGAACAAACTTTATTACAAATTGAAATCCTAGAAAAAGGGATTCAAGGATTAAAATAAAACAATGAGCATGGAGCTCATTGTTTTTTCTATACAACTTCCTTTGACAATTGGATAGTTTTCAATTCCGTGCGTACTCGTTTCATATCTAATAAAAAAACTAAATAGGAAATACCAAAAAACTCTTTAATTGAAAATAGAATCATCAAAAATATATTACATTCATTGTAATATAATAGCTACATCCAACAAATTAAACAGATAAATTGATGACCTTAATAATTTCTTTTATCTCATCACTCCATCCCCTACTCTTATTATTAAGAATACATTTTACAAAAAACAAGCAAAGCTACCTAAATGAAAAGGACGTTTTCACGTCCATTTTCAAATTATTTTTATAGCTATAAAGAAAACTTCGAATCAATATAAAGATGAGTTGAATCATCGACTGCATAAGATGCAACAAGCCATTTACTCGCTAGAAACTCATTAATGATACTAAGGAGATCACTCTCATCATACTTCTTTCCGTTTCTTTGTAGTCGCAAACCACAAGAGGCACAACCGGCAATTGTATGTAAAGAATATTCAATTCCCTGTTGTTTGAAAAATTGATTGATTTGTTCAACCATCATAACATCTACCATACTTTTCATAATTTATCACCCATTAAGAGTATACCAACTCTTTTAGATAAATCCTAGTCAAATACTGTTTTAATGAATATCTCTTAGTGACAAACCAACTTCTAAGCCCCCTTTTAAATTGAACAAAACCATATTCAAAATAAAATTCATTAAATTTATCTTCTAATTCATATAATTCATTCTCTGACAAAACAACTTTTTCATTTTCTTTACGTTCATGAAATTCTTCCATCATATTTAAATAAGAATCATCCACCTCGGCTAACATTTCTGCTTCCATATCAGCTAAAATAATATCTGATGTATAAATCTCACGAATAATATCTTCTTGATTCATCTTTCATTCCTCCCTCATTTTTATTATAACAAGATATCAAATAATTTGCTATAAGAAAATATATTTAAGGGTGATAACTTTCAATAAACCAGCGATTTCTTTCATAAAATAAATTTCTTATCTTTCCATCAATCATGCATTCATATAAGAGCCCACATCCTCCAACCTGTGAACTTGCTTTTCGAATATCAAGAATTTTATCAATCCGAAAACTCTCTTTGCCCTCACGACTTTCCCAAATCATATAAAGTGGTTTAAGCTTGCCTTCTTTATTTGTCATCACAATCATATCTACATAACGTTTATATAATCTCACAATGATTTAAACCACCCTTCAGGATGAATAACATGATCTTCTTTAGGATTAAAGTTTGTCAATTCTCTATGAATTTCCATACAACAGCGCTTAATTTTTTCAAAGCCAAATTTATTTCTAATTTCATCAATAGCTCTATCAATTTTCTTTTCCTTTTGACGTTGATTTTCATCAACAAAAAGACTTAATTGAACATGAGAAGAATCATCAGCTAATTGACTTACACAAACACTTACACTTCGATAGGGACGATCTAAATACCCATAACAAGACCCTAAACAATTTTCCTGTAAAAGTTGTTCAACAACCAGCATGATTTCACTAGAAATATTCGTTGCTATATCAATCTTCTTTTGCCTTGTATAACTGTTCAATTCATTATCACGTAAATGAATCGATATCACTGAACCTTTAAGATTTCTGTCCTTTAAACGTGATGCCACTGATTCTACCAAAACTCTAAAAACATCTTTAGCTTCTTCAAAAGTAGAAAGATCATGCATAGCAGTTATTCCATTTCCTATCGATTTTGGCATTCTTTCATTATCAGATAATGCAACCTCACTCACATCCATCCCATTGGCAAAATACCAAATCATTTCGCCATTTTTTCCTAAAAATGATTTCAAATATTCTTTATGACTTCTTGCAATATCACCAATTGTATAAATTCCTTTATCTTTTAATTTATTGGTTGTAGCCTTACCAACATAAAACAAATCTTCCACTGGTAAAGGATAAACAACATCTTTAAAATTCTTTTTAGAAATCACTGTAAAGCCCATTTTTTTATCAAAATCACTACCCAATTTAGCAAATATTTTATTATAGCTTACTCCCATTGAAACAGATAATCCTAATTCATGATAAACACGCATTTGAATTTCTTTAGCAATCGCAATCGGATCACCTCCAAATAATCTTTGTGACGATGTTAAATCAATCCAAGCTTCATCAATCCCAAAACTTTCAACCTTATCTGTATATTCACGATAAATATTTTTAACTTCTTCACTATAATACTTATAATCTTCATAATGTGGTTGAATCACTAATAGATGCGGACATTTTTCATAAGCCTCACGTAATGATTCACCCGTTTGAATATGAAATTCTTTAGCTAAGTCATTCTTAGCCAAAACAATTCCATGACGTGACTTTTCATTTCCACCAACAACCATTGGTACCTTTCTCAATTCTGGATACAACATTTCCTCAATTTGTGCATAACAATGATTTAAATCTGCATGAACAATAACTCTATCCCACATATGCCTCACTCCTTGCTTCTATTATAACGAGTGATGTTGCAAATTTCAATAGTTTATGCAACTTATTTTTTATTTTTTTAAAAATACTTTATTTTTGTTGTATGATTAGTTATAATATGCATAAGGAGGGATTTTATGGAACTCAAAGACATTATTAAAGATTATAAATATCGTCATCAATTAACAAATGATGAAATTGCCAAAAAATTGGGTGTTACAAAATCAACTGTTGGTCGCTGGATTTCAGGTGATGTAAAACGAATCCAAGATGAAACTTTACAACGTCTAAATGAAATATTAGGTTATGATGTTGAACCTATCATTAAAGGCTCATCAGTTCATTTAAAACGTCCTATTCTTGGCTATGCAAAAGCCGGTTATAATATGTTTGCCCAAGAAAACTATATGGGCGAAGAAGAAATTACTGAGGAGGATTTTTATAAAGGTGATTACTTTTTGGAAATTCAAGGTGATTCTATGACCGGTTCAGGAATCATGGATGGTGATTTAGCTTTGATTAAGCAATGTCAAAGTGTTGCTTCTGGAGAGATTGCTGTGGTAATGATTGGTGATGATGAAGTTACAGTTAAAAAAATCATTAAAAAACCTGATATGTTGATTTTAGAAGCAACCAATCCACAGGTTGAAAATCGTTATTTTACTAAAGAAGAAGTTGAATATTTACCTGTTCGTATTATTGGAAAAGTCGTTTATACAAAAACATATTTTTAAAAAAGTGGTTTAGATTGTATCTAAAACCACTTTTTTTTAATCAAAATAAGTTTGCCATAGAGGATTATGATACGCCTCAAAACACATTTGAATCTGTTCAAAGTTATTGCGATCAAGGGAAAGTTCTGGTAAATGTTCTAAATCAAAATAATCAGCTGCCACAGTTTCTAGATTTTTTGTAAATGTACCTGATATCTTTTCACATAAAACAAAAACTTTAATAATCTTATAGAGATAACGTGGTAAATTATGTTTATCACGATCTTCAATCGCAATAATTCTTGTCGCTTTGACATCCAATCCTGATTCTTCCTTTGCTTCCTTTTCTGTGTTTTCTTTAATAGATGTATCAATATCAACCCAACCACCAGGTAATGCCCATAATCCTTTAGGATCTTGAACAAGCAAAATCTTTCCTTCATCATTAAAAATGGCAGCCCTTGTATCTAATTTTGGGGTTTGATAACCAACTTCATGACAAAAGACATCTTGAATATGATGAACAGGTTGATTTAAATACAAAGCCATTAGTTCAGCACTGATTTCTCTAATTCGTTCATATCTTTCTTTATCATACGCATCATGACCATAATATAGCCCACTCTGTGCTAAACTTTGAAGCTCAATAATATAATCAAAAAGCTCTTTTTTCACCATCATCTTCTCCTATTTTTTATCTAATTGATGAATCAAACAAACTGAAGATTCATCTTCATCAAATCCCATCTTATAATAAAAACCATGACTTAATTTTCCTCTTTTTGTGACCAAACAAATACGTTCAATATGTTCATTCAAACAAATTTCTTTTAGCTTGTCCATCAAAGCAGAACCTGTGCTTTTTCCCTGATAATTTGGATCAACACATATTTCGTCAATCCATAATTCATAACTCTCTAAATAAGTCATCTTTCTTGAAAAAATAAAACCAACCAATCTTTGTTCAACAAAAATTCCAAGATGTAACCCCATCTTTGTCTCCATATAATCTATCAAACGATTATATGCCTGCTGTTTTGTCCATTCTTCATTCCAAGGCGCTTGTAAAAATGCTGCTTGAAAAATAACAACAGCATCATTTAAATCCGCTTTATCTAACCTTTTAAACACATAATCCATTACAATTCCTCAAATTCCAATAACATATCATTCCATTTTGCTCCACCATGACAAGAGACGGATACTCCTTGATGAACAAAACCAAATTTTTGATAATAATGAATTAAATGATCTTTACATGTTAAAATCATTCCTTTTTTATGACGCTTCTTAGCTAAATCTATAAAAGCATTAAGCAAAGCAGCAGCCACTCCTTGTCTTTGATATTGAGGTAAAACATCTAAACCAAAGACGGTTTGATAAGCACCATCTTTTTGATGTAATGATGAATCATGATACAATTCATCAGGTAAACAAGGTTGATTGGTTGTACAACCATTAATAAAACCAATAATTTGATGATCTTGACAAGCAACTAAAAAACATTCTTTGAAACTTTGATATCTTGCTAAAAATTCTTGATAAGTTGCAGCTTCTTCTTTAGGAAAACAAGCCTTTTCAATCATCGCAATCTTCTCTATATCTTTTTCATTCACTTCTCTTATTTCCATAAATCATACTCCTTATCTTTTATTCTACCATAAATAAAAGAAGGCTTCATTAGCCTTCTTCCATTTTATTTAAAAACTTTTCAATAAATTCTTCTTCATTCACTGCTTTAGATACATAATATCCTTGTCCTAAAGGACATTTTAATCTGGTGAGTAACTCTAAATCTTGTTTTGTTTCTACACCCTCACAAATCACTTTCATATTTAAAGCCTTTGCTATATCAATAATCAAACCAATAATCTTTACTTTCTTTTCATCTTGTTTTAATAAAAAGACACGATCAATCTTTAAAACATCCACACTCATAGTATTTAATAAATTCAAAGAAGAATAACCACTTCCAAAATCATCCATGGAAACAACAAAACCATCATTTCTTAATCTCATCAACATATTCAATATAGTTGAAGATAAATCATTAAAAGCACTTTCAGTAATTTCTATCTCTAAACATTTCACTGGAATCTGATAACGCTCAATAATCCCTTTAAAACGTTCATAAAAGTCTTTATGATGAATTGTCACTCTTGAAAAATTCACAGCAATAATAAAATGATATAATTGACGTTCATGAATAAATTGACAAGCTTGTTCTAGAATTGAAAAATCTAAATCATAAATAAAACCATTACTTTCAAATAAAGGAATAAATTCATCTGGATAAAGAATCTTTCCATCACTCATATGCCATCTCACCAGTGCTTCAGCTCCAACAATCTCTAATGAAGGAATTTTAAATTTAGGCTGTAAAAACATTTGAAATTCACCATCAATTAAAGCACGATGCATCTGATTAATAATCAGTCCCTCTTGATAAATCTTATCCAAAAGATTTTGATCATACCAAACAACATTTCCCTTTCCTCTTGTTTTTGCATTTTTATGAGCCAATAAAGCATTCTCCATCATATCTTGAATTGAAATATCTTTTTGAATACGATAAGCTCCAAAAGTAAACGTAATATCATCACTAATATCAAATTCAATTTCATTTTTTATTGATTGAATAATACATGTTTTTAAATCATTAATCACATTTTTATGATAATGGGTAAACACAAAGAAACAATCATTACTATTTCTTGCACACGACCCCCTACCATCAACAAACTCACGCAATGCTTTAGCAATCGCAATTAACATCTGATTTCCAAATAATTAACCATATGTTGCATTTAAATATTTAAAATCATCTAAATCAAAATAAATCAAGACTGATTCATTCATAGCACTTTCACTATGTTTTTGAACTTCAATTTCAAAAGCTGCTCCATTATATAATCCCGTTAATTTATCCGTATACATGACTTGTTGAATTTGTTTTTGTTTATAACGATACCAAAAAGCAAAAACACCACCTGTAATTATTAAGTAAATAAAAAACATTGCTATTGAATTAAAAAGATGTTGATCTGAAACTGATTGAGCTGTTGCCACCATTTTATCAGCTTGAGTAAAAAAATCTTGTGATAAAGCATAGAGTTCATCACGTGCTTGTTGCTGATCTAAATGATTGATTTTATCTTTCATCAAATGCCATGTCACTTGCATATCATCTAATTGTTTTTGATAAGAATCATCATCAATACGAATAAGGTCGTATTCACCCTCTCCAGTTTGTAATTCACGCAAAATATTATCTAATTTTAAAATGAGTTGTTCATCATGTTCTCCGTTTAATTCTTCTTTAACAGCTAACTGTGCTCCTCCTCTTACAATTCCACTATAATTAATGACTTTTGAATACCCCATATTTTGAAATAGTGAAAAAATAAGAATGACAATTGCTACAATCCAAATACACGTATAAACACTCATGCTTTGCTTTTGCTTCATAAAAAATTCCTCAATCATTCTTTTATATTCTATAGATATTTTACATCTTTTTGTTCATAAAGTATAGGTATTTCGCCATTTGTAAAATAAAAAGTGAAGATTTTTAAATATCTTCACTACATTTGATTTTGTGACATTGTTAAGACAATTCCAGCTGTATCTTCTAATCTTTGTTTTGCCACTTTTATATTTTCAAATTCTTCATCACTACATGTTTCAAAATTAACCTTCTTTGTTAACTTTTTAAAACTTGAAAGCTCATCTTTGATTTGTGATTTAACAGTTTTTTCTAATTGTTTACCATTTTGTGATAAAGCCCCTTCAACTTGCATAATTAAACTTTCTACTTCATTTTTGAAAACCAATCTTTCTTTTAATAAAGCATCCTGACTAGCAAATTGTTGAGCCTCATGAATTGCTCTTTCAATATCATCATCAGACATATGCGAACCATTTTCAATTGTAATACTTTGCATATTGCCACTTGCTAAATCTTTAGCTGAAACACTGACAATTCCATTGGCATCAATATCAAAAGTTACTTCAATTTGAGGAACTCCACGCATAGCACGTTTGATCTTCTTTAATTTGAATTTTCCTAAGCTCTTATTATCTTTTGCTAAAGGTCTTTCACCTTGTAAGACATTGATTTCCACTTGTGTTTGAAAATTCGAAGATGTCGTAAAAATTTGACTATGACTTGTCGGAATCGTTGTATTACGATCAATCAACGGTGTAGCGACTCCACCCACTGTTTCAATCGATAAGGTTAAAGGTGTTACATCCAACAACAAAACATCATAACTTCCCATTGCTGAAACATCACCAGAAAGCTTTCCTCCTTGAATCCCTGCACCCATTGCAACACACTCATCAGGATTCAATGATTTACTTGGAATAATTCCTGTCACTTCTTTAATTTTTTCTTGAACTACAGGAATACGTGATGAACCTCCTACTAAGATGATTTTATCTAATTCAGCTGGTAATAAACGAGCATCATTTAAAGCATTTTGCATTGGTAAGATTGTTTGTTCAACAAGTTTTTGTGTTAAACGATTAAAGAGTTCTCTTGTGATTGTCATTTCAAGATTAATTGGACCAGCTGAAGATGTTGCAATAAATGGTAATGAGACAATTGTTGAAGTCATTGATGAAAGTTCAATCTTGGCTTTTTCAGCTGCTTCATTAATACGTTGTTTAGCCATTAAATCATTGGATAAATCAACTTGATACATTCTTTTGATTTCACTTAAAATATATTGAGCTAAGCATTCATTAAAGTCATCTCCACCTAAATGATTATCTCCTGATGTTGATAAAACTTCAATTACTCCATTACCAATTTCAATAATCGAAACATCAAATGTTCCCCCACCTAAATCAAAAACCATAATTTTTTGACCATAACTATTTTCTAATCCATAAGCCAAAGCCGCAGCAGTTGGTTCATTAATAATTCTTAACACTTCAAGTCCAGCAATTCTTCCAGCATCTTTTGTTGCTTGACGTTGTGCATCATTAAAATAAGCTGGTACCGTAATAACTGCTTGTTTTACTTCTTCACCTAAATAATTTTGTGCATCAATCTTTAATTTTTGTAAGATCATTGCTGATAACTCTTGAGGGGTATAATCTTTTTGATTGATTCTTTTTGTATAATTTGTTCCCATTACACGCTTAATAGAAGCAATGGTTTGCGTTGGATTTGTAACTGCTTGACGTCTTGCACTCTCACCAACTAATCGTTGACCATCTTTTGTAAAAGCAATCACACTAGGTGTTGTCTTTGCTCCTTCACTATTAGGGATAATTGTTGTTTTCCCATTTTCAATAAAAGCCATACAGCTATTTGTTGTTCCTAAATCAATACCAATAATTTTACTCATCTTTCTTCTCCTTTATTAACATCTACAACAACAAGACATAAATAATTGCAACATCATAAAGCTATAGCAACAATTGATTGCCGAATAAGGTGAACCATAGCTTTGTTGAGTTGAACGATATTGACCAGATCCAGCCTGTAATTGTTGAACTAAAAATATATATTGAATATTCCCTGGTTCCATTTGCGCAGCTGTTTGAGCATATTCTAAAGCTGTAACATTGTTTCCAATACCATTCATTGCTAGTGCGCTATAATAAAACCAAATTGAATTTCTTGTACGAATTTGTTCTAAGACATTTAAAGCATCCTGGAAACGTCCAGCATTGATATAAGCCGCAGCATCATTAAAAGCTGCTTGTTCATTTCCATTATATTGATAAGTCGATTGACTTTGACCTTGTCCCCCAAAATTCTGCTGAGTAAAGCCTTTCTTTCGACTATCCATAATTGTTTTATAAGCATTTTGTACCTGTTTAAATTTTTCAGTATATTCTGCTTGATGTTCACTATTAATATTCGCATCAGGATGATATTTTTTACTTAATGTACGATAAGCTTGTTTAACTTCGTCATCTGATGCACTAGGAGAAACCCCCAATATTTGATATGGATCCATTATTTCTTATCCTCCGATCTTTTCATCTTACGTAGTTCATATTTACTCCAAACACCACTATAAAGGATATTGCGCAAAATTTCAACATTCTCTGTAATAGGTAGGCATTCAAAAGCATTTGCACTTCTCGCAATCATCATCTCTAATAAGGCATGACACCTTTCATCAAAATCTGGTTGCTGATAATCCTTAATAAAAGGATTAAATGTCTTTTTCTTGATATCTTCCTCAATATCATCATACGCATCGAGTAAATAAATAAACTTTCCTAAATAAAATCCCATTTCATAGAGATCATCATAGAAAATATCATCTTGATAAGTACATATCTCCCCCATGACTCTCCCAAAACAACCAGCTAAATCATCAATATGATCATAATTTTCTTTTTCATATGCATTGATTTTCTGTAAATTTTCCTCAATAACCTTTATTTTCTTTGGATATTCTTCCTTAATCTTTAAATAAGGAGATGAAATCATTTTCTTATAAATCTGTTTAACTGGCTTTCTTTCATCCATCCAATCATCCTGACATTTATAATAAGCCAAAACAATCGTCATCTTTGCCGCATAATCAATACAATCATTTAGCAATTTATCATGCTTCTTCATTGGATGAATCACACATCGCTCATGTACCTTTTTTGTGGGTACATCATAAAGCAAAGATAATAACATAGCTAAAAAAGTCATATCAAAGTTTAACGATACCTGTGCCTTAAGACCATATTGATTTCTTAATGTCTGACACAGACCACAATAATATGACTGATATATATCGAATTCTTTAAATTTTAATTCTGGTTTATTTACAACAATATATCCAAACATTTTTCTTCCTCTTTTATACGTTAACATCATCAGTATAGACAAAGGATGTTAACTATTCATGAACTTCTATTTGATTTGATGGGTTTCTTGATATTTTTTTATAGCTAATATTCTTTGTGATAAAGTTGGATGAGAATAACACATTTTAACAACAATAGGATGTGGTTGAATATTAGACAATCCATCTTTTGTCAGTTTCTTTAAAACATCAATCAATGCCTCACCATATCCTTCCTTTGCAGCAAAAGCATCTGCCTGATACTCATATAAACGTGAATAATGATTAATCATCATATCCAAAACAATCATCAGTGGTCCTAATACCCATCCTAAAACCGCAACAACCATATAATAATTCAATTGCTTAATATGAAAAGTTGCATATAAACTTGGATGAACAAAAATAAAAATAAAACATAGAAATAAAATCAAACCCATCAAAACATTAAGAAATCTTTGACGTTCAGCATGTTTTAACAGTGCATGTCCTTGTTCATGGGCAAAGACTGCAACAATTTCTTCTTCACTATACATTTCTAACATATTATCATCAATACAAATTTCTTTTTCCTTGCCCTGCCCACTGCAAAAAGCATTCGCTCGTTTTGTACGTTTTGAAGCATCCATGACATAAATACCCTTTAATTTTAAACCATGCTTATTTAATAAAGCAACGATTGTATCCTTAAGATGTCCTTCTGGTAATGGTGTAAACTGATTAAACAAACGCATTAAAAAGATCGGATGTTTTTGAATCCATCCAACAATAAGTCCTAAAATAACAAAGATAACAATAAAACCATAATAAGAAAACCATCTATAAACATAGTGAACAAAAACAAATAATAAACCAAACAATCCAAAATCCAATAACAAAGATATTATAAAATCTTTAATAAAAGTTTTCTTTGTGGTCGTATTCATTCCATACTTTTCTTCAATCACAAAAGTCTCATAATAATCAAAAATAACTTCAACTATTTCTTCAAAACCATTAAAAACCAATAACATTCCTAATGAACTAATTAAAATAGACGAAGAAAAAAGCATTGAAACTTGATAAAATATAGGCGTAAAAAAATAAAAAATAGCAATACCTATATCTACCAAATCCTGAATAATAGCAATCTTATCTGTTTCATTTTCATAGGCTTGCCATTTTTGATATGTGGTTGAATCATAAATATCTTTAACTTCATCACTTAAAGCACATTGACGTTGTTGTTGATTAAAATAAATCATTATCATTTTAAAAACAACACCCATAACAAAACACACAAAAAATATCCATCTCATTCATCCATCGCTCCATTCATTTTCTTATTATATCATGAAACAAGAAAAGATAAAAAAGAAACTATTTTTTTGCATTTTTATAAAAATTTATTTTTTGTTGTAATTTCGGGTCTTTGACAGTTAGATATGTGTATAATTCAAAAAGCATTGATAGATGCTT